>Ga0302325_10033949_pt1 | contig 10442 bp, 10 predicted proteins | sample Palsa_T0_2_FD_201948 | JGI IMG/M metagenome (GOLD analysis project Ga0302325, IMG submission 201948) | Peat permafrost microbial communities from Stordalen Mire near Abisko, Sweden - Palsa_T0_2 | ecosystem: Environmental > Terrestrial > Soil > Palsa > Peat permafrost | place: Sweden: Abisko...
GGGATCGAGCGCCGGCTGCTGCGGCGGCTCGATGTCCACCCGCTCCCAGCGCGAGGGCGGCTACTACGAGTGCACCCACTCGCGCGCGGACCACATCGCGACCCCGGGGTGCCGCTCGGTCAAGACCACTGTCATCGATCAGCTGGTCGCCCGCCGGGTGCTGGAGGCGGTCGCGCCAGAGGAGATCGCGCTCGCGCTCGCTGCCGCTGAGGAGGTTGAGGACCGACGCTCGCGCTCGACTCGGGCTGTCGAGCTGCGTGTCGAGCGAGCGATCTACGACGCCGCGCGTGCGGAGCGGGCGTTCCACGCGTGCGAGCCGGAGAACCGCTTGGTGGCTCGCAGCCTCGAGACCCGCTGGGAGCAGAAGCTCCACGAACTGGCCGAGGCTGAGGCCGAACTCGCCGAGCAGACCCGCCCGGCACCGGAGCCCTCGCGCGAGCAGATCGAGCAGCTCGCTCGCGAGCTGCCCAAGCTGTGGGCCGCTGAGAGCACCAGCGAGAAGGACCGCAAGCGGCTGCTCCGAGCGCTGATCGCCGACATCACCCTCACCTCCACACCCGACAGTCGCGAGCTCCAGGTCGGGATCCGCTGGCGCTCCGGCGCGACGGAGCAGCACACCGTCCAGCGACCCCTCAAGCCTGCCGACGCCAAGCGCACGCGATCAGAAGTGATCGAGCTGATCACGCAGCTCGCGCCCGACCACACCAACACGCAGATCGCCGAGCAGCTCGATACGGCCGGGATGCGCACCAGCACCGGCCTACCGTTCGACGAGAAGGCCGTCAGGTGGCTGCGCTGGCGCTACCAGATCGGGCCCAGCCAGCCGCGCGACGGAGAACCCACCGTCACCGAGCTCGCCAAGCAGTTCGGCATCTCAGACGGCGCCGTCTACGCCTGGATCTCCGCCGGCAAGCTCACCGCCCGCCGCGGGCCCGCCAACCGGCTCTACGTGCCATACGGCCCCGACACCGAGCAGGACTGCCGCGAGCTGATCACGAACTCCATTCACCTACCCACCGAAACCAAAATCAGGGCTGCAGGAGGTGCAGTTTGATGCCACCGTGGTCACGGGCCGCCTTGTCGACGACTCTCTCAATCAGCCTTCGGAAATGAGACGACCGATCAGCGCAGCCACGCCGGATATACGACCGTCGCGCCGTATATACTCGGTCTATGAGTAAACACCTCGTGGACATCGATGAAGCGGCCCTCAAGGCTGCGCGCGCCCAGCTCGGCACCGAAACGATCAGGGACACGGTCAACGGAGCGCTTCGTCGCGCTAGTGGAGACCACATTTCGAACGTGAGAGAGAGCCTTGACGTGCTTGCTCGAGCTCAGCCCCTCGCGCGCGAGGAAGCATGGCGCTGACTCACGTCGTCGACTCAAGTGTGCTGACGCGGTTGGGACGGGCGCCGATCCGCGAGGTGATCGAGCCGATGGTCGAGCGAGGGGAGCTTGCGCGAGCGGGGGTCAGCGACCTCGAGGTCGGCTACTCGGCGCGTAGCGCAGCCGAGTGGGATCAGCTGGCGGAGGCGCTCGAAGTCTTCGAGCTGGTGGAGACGACCGCCGATCATGTGCGCCGAGCCCGCCAGGTTCAGCGTCTGCTGGCGTCCAAGCATCAGCGGGGCCGCAAGATCCCGGATTTGTTGATCGCTGCGGCCGCCGAGGCGCGCAACCTCAGCGTGCTGCATTACGACGCGGACTTCGATCGGATAGCCGCCGTTACCGGCCAGCCCTGCCGATGGGTCGTTCCGGCTGGGTCCGTCGACTGAGCGCCTCGCGCACGCCGGCGCCGACTCGGAGCCGAGAAGGCAGGGGGGCCCGATGTTCGTAGATCCTTGGATCTGAGACGAACCCAGCCGGTGTGTCGGGCGCTCCCTCTCTGCGCGACCGAGATACTGCCTGTCGTGACGGCCCGGATGCACGATGAAGAGCTTGAGATCGATGACGGGCTCGTGCGTCGCCTCGTGGCCGAGCAGTTCCCGGGGTGGAGTGATCTGCCGCTGAGTCGAGTCGAGCCGAGCGGCACCGACCACGCCATTTTTCGGCTGGGTGACGAGCTGTCGCTGCGGCTGCCCCGCGCCGAAGGGCCGCTAGAGCCAGGCAGCAAGGAACTCGAGTGGCTACCAAAGCTGGCTCCGCTACTTCCGGTCGATGTTCCGCTTCCGGTAGCTCAAGGCCACCCTGGCGAGGGCTATCCGTGGTTTTGGGAGATTCACACATGGGTCGACGGAGAGACCGTGCCGATGGACGCGATCGACCCGATCCAGGCCGCGCGGGATTTGTGTGCGCTGATCGAGGCGTTGCAACGCGTCAGTCCCGCTGGAGCGCCGACCGGGCGCGGCATCCCGTTAGCCGAACGCGACCAGGAGATCCGCCACTGGCTGACCCGGTTCGATGGCGATCCCACGGTCACGGCTGAATGGGAACGTGCGCTTGCCGCGCCGGCGTGGGAGGGCCCGCCGGTCTGGCATCACGGAGACCTCGACGCCCGCAACTGGCTGATCCGCGATGACCGCATCAGCGCCGTGATCGACTGGGCCCTAATGGGCGTCGGCGACCCCGCATGCGACCTTATGGTCGCGTGGAAGCTGCACTCGCCCGCTGCCCGCGATGCGTTCCGCGAAGCGGTGTCAGCCGATGACGCGACTTGGGAGCGGGCGAGGGGATGGGTGCTGTCACAAGCGGTCGCGATCCTTGCGTACTACACACCGGACAGCAACCCGACCCTATTCCACGAGGCCGAGAGTTGGCTCGAGCTCGTCCTCTCGGAACACAAGCCTGACAGGGTCGTTTGAACTCTTGACACGCAGGCAGCCCGCTGCTCGATCGGATATGAGGCTCGACCCACGAGCCCCGACGGATCGGTTGGGATCGCCTGCTAGCGCGGACTGCACGCCGTCCCAGGACTCGACCTCGCTCGTGATCTGATCGCTTCTCATGGTCGCCTGTGTCATTGTCTGACTCCCGTGGGGTTGCCTCGCCTGTCAGCCACCGTACGTCGCGCCTGCTGCTAGACAGCCGGGGAACGGTCTTGGGGTTCCGCTACCGCCGTCGTGGCGACCAGGAGCTGACCGGCGCGGCACCGGCTCGGGTCGTCGTCCCGATCAACCACCGCGCCTACTTCGCGCTCAACAAGAACGCCCGCGTCGGCCGCGCCAAGAGGCTCGCCGCGAAGCTCGTGGTCACCGTGCCACACGCGCGAGGAGAGCTGACGCTGAAGCTCGCGCGTTACCCGCTGCTGGACTACTGCGCCGCGCCAGACCCGGGCCACACGATCGACCTCACCCCGATCGAACAGACGCCGGACGCCGTGTTTAGCGCTCCGCTCGACTGAGGGCCACGACAGAATTAGTAGTCGTAGGCTCCCCAACCGGACTCCGAATGAGCGGAGTCAGCTTCCCGCACCCAGCCGGATCACGTGACCCGCCCACGAGTCCACCAGGGCGAGCAGCGAACGCCCCCTACCACCGAAGAGCACTCCGATCGCTTCCTGATCACCGGATCGCATGCCGCTGGCACATCGTATGCCGCCCGGCTGACTTTGGACCGAGCGCGCGCCGGACGTGCCGGTCAACAACGTCCGCTCGGCGTTCCCCCGTGAGACGACCGTCCGGCGCAGGTCGGGGAGCGTCGACGAAGTCTCGCCGCGTCCGCTGAGGAATCGCCAGCCACAACCAACACCTCCGTTGTGGTTACGCCGGTTCGTCGTCGGCGCGCACCGGCGCGCACCGGTAGCCACGCCCCAGCTCCGTCTGTATGTAACGCCAGCCCGGTGATGCATGGTCGAGCGTGCGGCGGAGCTTGCGCACGAACACGTCGACGGAACGGTCGCTGTTCGACATCTCGTGGCCCCAGACTCGCTGGTAAATCTCCTCCCGACTGAGTGCTCCGTCGTGCTGTGCGAGCAGAGTCAGGATCGTGAACTCCCGGCTGGTCAGCCCCACGCTTGTATCACCTACAAAGGCCTGGCGCAGGTCCGGCCGCAGGGTGATCTCGCCGATTCGAAAAGACGGTTGGGACATCGCGGTACGAGTACAAATCCAGCCTGACGATCCAGCAGCGTACCAACCGTGGTCTGCCCGCCGCTGCCGCTGTGATCGCCGAAACGGTGCGATGGCGGCACGACAGGGCGCAGGCCCAGGCTCAGTCTCGGGTGTCCGCTGATCCTTCCCGTGTGCAGTGCAGTTGGATGACCGCGTGCCCGGCGGTGCAGCAGGTTCCCCCGCCTCGACTGCGGCCGGCGTCGCCGGCGGGCCGCACATCTCTGATAAACGCACGCGGCGGGATCCCGATCCGCGCGCGGTAGCCTGACGCCGTTGTGGGTACTCCTTGGGACGCGCGCACGTATGACCAGTCGAGCCAGCCGCAGCAGGCGTGGGCCTCGCAGGTCCTCACACGGCTCGAGGGCATCGCCCGCGACGCGACGGTGCTGGACGTCGGCTGCGGCACCGGCCGCGTCACCGAGGCGCTGCTGGCGTTCGTGCCGCGGGGACGCGTGCTGGCCATTGACGCGTCGGTGGACATGGTGGCACTCGCGCGCAGACGGCTCGGCGATCGCGCGGAGGTGTGGTGCCAGGACGTCGTCGACCTCGAGCTGGACGAGCCGGTCGATGTGGTCTTCTCGACGGCGGCGCTGCACTGGGTCAGCGACCATGATCGCCTCTGGACGCGACTTGCTCAGGCGCTGCGACCAGGTGGCGCGCTTGAGGTCCAGTGCGGAGGAGAGGGCAACATCGATCGCGTCCGCACAGTGATCGACGCCGTCGCTCACGACATCGCGCCAGAGCTGGTCGGCTGGTCGCCCTGGGTCTTCGCAACGCCGCCGGAGACCGAACGCCGCTTGCGAGACGCTGGATTTATCGCGATTCGGTGCTGGTTGGAGGAGCGGCCCACCTATCCGGAGGACGTGGCGGCATTCGTGCCCACCTCGATCCTCGCGGCACATCTCGCGCGTCTGCCCGAGGAGCAGCGCCGGCCGTTCGCCGCCGCGGTCGTAGCGGGGGTCAGTCTCCCGCTGGACTACGTGCGGCTCAACGTCTCTGCCGTTCGCGGGCAGACCTAGAGCACACGGCCAAGCCATCTCGACCGGCATTTCGCCCTGTCCGCTCAACGTTCCCATACGCGACGTCTGGCGAGCGCGGGCAGGCCTCCGGCTCTCAAGGCCGTCAGCGACGCCTACAGCGCCCGCTCGTGGATCCCGAATGAGACGCTCGCGCGCCCCGGAGCACTCGTCGGCTGTGCGCTACCCGAACGGCGAATGCAGTCGTGCGGACCTCGGAGCGGCCGGGCGGCTAGCGAGCGATCGTTCAGTCGGTGAGGGCATCGCGACGGCGTCCGAGCCGAACTGTTCGACAGGCAACCGCTTGACAGGCAGCCACCTGGCTGCATATCATTGGTAGCCAGATGGCTGCCTATTCGCACCTGGATGAGGTCTTCAAGGCGCTGGCCGACCCAAGTCGGCGGCTGCTGCTCGACAGCCTCAACGCGCGCAACGGCCAAACGCTGCGGGAGCTGTGCTCGCGGCTCGAGATGGCTCGCCAGTCGGTGAGCAAGCATCTCGCCGTGCTCGAGGCGGCCAACCTCGTGACCACCGTTCGCCGCGGCAGGGAGAAGTACCACTACCTCAACGCAGCGCCCATCAACGACATCGCCGAGCGCTGGATCATGCGGTATGAGCAGGACCGCGTCAACGCTCTAGCCGACCTAAAAAGAGCACTGGAGGACGCCCCCGTGGAGCCCGAGAAGCCTTCATTTGTATACACGACGTACATCCGAACAACGCCGGAGAAGCTGTGGCAGGCGCTGACCGAGCCGGCGTTCACCGAGCGCTACTGGTCGATCGCGTTCGAGACCGACTGGAAGCCGGGCTCGCCGATGACCTGGAAGACGCGCGGCCTGACGATCGCCGACCCCGAGCAGGTGGTGCTCGAATCAGAGCCATACCGTCGCCTGTCCTACACGTGGCAGACGCCTTCGCCGGAGTGGGCGCAGGCGCTCAACTTCACTGAGGAGGCCGGCGACCGGCTCGCCTCCGAGCCTCGCTCGAAGGTCATCTTCGAGATCGAGCCGCTCGGCGATCACGTGAAGCTGACTGTGATTCACGACGATCTGGTGCCCGGCGGGCTGACCGGCTCAATGATCAGCAACGGCTGGCCGCGGGTCCTGGCCAACCTCAAGACACTGCTCGAGACCGGTGAGACGCTCCCGGACGTGCAGCTGAACACGCCGGCCAGGCTCGGGCTGACGCGATGAACCGCACGTCGATGCTGGGAATGCCGATGCCGGGGATGCACGCCGCGCGGATGAGCGGCATGACGATGGCCCTCCCGCTGTTCGTGGTGATGATGGCCGCGATGATGCTGCCCATTGCGATCCCCGGTCTGGCGATTTGGCTGCTCTATCAGCCGCCCCGCGGTGCCGCGTCCGGGGCGTTGCTCATCGCCGCGGGCGTCTACGAGCTCACGCCGCTGAAGCGCGAGTGTCGCCGGCATTGCCGTGAGCGCGTCCGCTCGGGCGCCCGGTTCGGCGCTTTCTGCTTCGGCTCGAGCATCGGGCTGATGCTCGTGCTCGTCGCCGTGAACGTGATGAGCGTCGCGCTGATGGTCGCGATCGCCGCCGTCGTCCTTGCGCAGAAGCTCGTTCCGCCACGTCGCACCCTCGACCTATCCCTGGCGCTAGGAATAGTCGCCCTCGGCATCACCACCGCCTGAACAACCACAAGAGGAGACCCACATGACGACCGCAACCCACCCGACCGGCACGCGCGAGCAGTGGCTCGCCGCCCGCCTCGACCTGCTCAAAGACGAGAAGGAGCTGACCCGTCGCAGCGACAAGATCACCCGCCAGCGTCAGCAGCTTCCTTGGGTGCCGGTCGAGAAGCAGTATCGCTTCGACACCGACGAGGGGTACACGTCGCTTCCCGATCTGTTCGGTGGGCGTTCGCAACTGCTCGTCTACCACTTCATGCTCGGACCGGGCTACGAATCGGGGTGCCCGTCGTGTTCGGCGATCGCTGACGGCTTCAACGGCTTCGCCGTCCACCTCGAGAATCACGACGTGGGTCTGGTCGCGGTCTCGCGCGCTCCCATCGACCAGATCCAGGCCTACAAGCGGCGCATGGGCTGGACGTTCCGCTGGGCCTCCGCGCACGACACCGATTTCAACTACGACTTCAACACATCGTTCACCGAAGAGCGGCAGCGCTCCGGCAACACTGAGTACAACTACGCCGCGAGGGACATGCGTGGCGCGCTCGAGGCGACGCAGCCGAGCCCGCACGCCGCGATGGCCGGCACCGACAACGCCACCTTCATGCGCGAGGCCCCCGGCATAAGCGCCTTCGCACGCGACAACGGCGTCGTCTACCACACCTACTCTGCGTACGCGCGCGGTCTCGACTCGCTGTGGGGCATGTACCAGTGGCTGGATCGCGCGCCGCTGGGACGCAACGACAACGGGGCCTGGTTCCGTCACCACGATCGGTACTGATCGGCAGCGCATCCTCCGGCGGCGATGGTGACACCTGCCCGCTCTGCAGAGCGGCCGCGCCACCGGGGTCTCATCCTCACCCTGGTGATACTGCAACCGTTCAAGCGCGTAGGCGGTCTCGTAGTTGAAGTCGTCCGAGGAGGGGTCAAGCTCCGGGCTGGTCGCATACCCGAGCGCGACCAGGTTGCGGTTCAGCTCCCGCACATCCGGGCCCGTATCGCCCTCGTACAACGAGCCATAAACGGGGGTGTTCCCGTACAGCAGGTTCACCGGGTCGTTGGAGACGCGGTAGAGCACTTGCCCGCGCGAGAACACCGCACCAGCCCGCGGCAAGATTGTGAATGTCCCCGGCGCCTGGTTGACCACGCTGCAATCCGACCCGCCCGACGTCGTGTACTCGAGCGTGCCATCGGCGCTGATTTGGGATGAGAGCGTTCCTTGGGTTACGGTCGTGATCGACGTCGGGTATTCGTTATCGCTGACCCCGGCCGACCGCGCGTGACCGGTGTCGAACACCCCGGCCACCCACGCCACCACGACGACCACGAGCACGAGCACGGCCCCAGCCGCTCCACTCAGCCGTCGATCCGCGGCGCAAACGTCGGGCGGAACTGGGAGCCATCTTCGGCCCGCAAGCAGCTGGGGCGCACCGCGGGCAAGGCGGGCGTGCGCCGACGGTTCGCGCCCCATCAACTCCGCCACGCACACGCTGTCGAGATGGCGCATGAGGGCGTGCCATTGGTCGTTATCCAGCGCCAGCTCGGGCACGCGAACCTCGGCGTCACGTCCATTTACTTGCAGGGGATCGACAGCTCCGAGATCATCCACACCGTCCACTCGCGACCGGCCCCCGTGATCCGGCCACTGCTGGCCTCGGGTCGATGCTCTTGGTCGAACACGGGCGGGTAGGCGCGGGGTGATCGAGCTCATTGACCAGGCCGAGCACGAATTCGGTGACTCCGGTCAGGCTGGCGTCGGTGCTGGCGTTCGCGCCGGGCCGCAGCACGATCCTTGCTGCAGTTCGAGCGGCTGCTCGCCGATGCGCCCGTCGAGATCGCGATCGTGTTTGCCGCGCGGGTTACCGGCCGCACATAGACGGTCGCGAACCGCCGCCACGCTTCGCGTACCCGCGGTCGACCTTCCCACCACGGCGCTGCGGCTCGGTTGAGGCATCCTCGCGAGTTTGCCTTTTTCGGTCGACAGTGACCGTTCCTGGATCCTTCACACGCGCGGGGTGTCAGAACAGGCGAACAGCTCACCGTGGCCGCACCGCGACTGGCGCCCCGCTTGGCCGACGCGATGCTTGGTGTGACCTCTTCCGGGCTGCACGGCCACGTTCCGTGCCGCGCGGCCCTACTCACCTGTGAAGTGGCCGGAACGCCGTTCAAGGAAGCTACGCACTCCCTCGGCGGCGTCCGCACTGCGAAGCACACGCGGTACGGTCTCGCGGAGATGCTCGACCGCGGCCTGCTCACCGGCCGCTCGCGCGACGCGAGCATTCGCGAGCGTCGCCTGCACTCCAAGCGGAGCCTGCACGGCGATCACGCGAGCAATCTCGGCCGCTCGCTCGAGTTGCGTGCCGGCGGGAACGATCTCCTGCACGAGGCCGACCCTCATCGCTTCCTCGGCGCCAAATTCGTCCGCCGTGAGCAAGAAGCGCATGGCGTTTCCCCAGCCGAGCTGGGCCGGTGCGCGAAAGGTGGCCCCTCCAAACGGCATGATTCCGCGCGCGATCTCCAGTTGGCAGAAGCGCACGTCGTCGGCCGCGATGACGATGTCAGAGGCGAGCGCAAGCTCGATCGACAGCGTGAACGCGATTCCCTGCACCGCCATCACGACCGGCTTGGGTACCTGCTCCCCCCACACGCCAAAGGGGTCATACCTCCCCGGGCCCGCAAGCGCGTGTGGGCCACGTTCAACCACAACCGGTCCCACCTCACCGAGATCAAGTCCGGCGGAGAAATGATCGCCGTGGCCGAACAGCACGCCCGCGCGAAGCTCTCGCTCTGCTCCCAGTCGGTCATACGCCGCCGCGAGCTGCTCGATGGTGGCAAGATCGAAGGCGTTTCGCTTCTGCGGCCGGTTCACGCCCATCAAAAGGACGTGACCGTCGCGATCAACCGTGATTCTGTCCGGCACAGGTTCTCCTCCCTCAGATGGTACCGTCGCGCTCGTAGAGCTCGGTCTCGAGATCGACGTAGCGCGTCACTCCACACCGAAGTGTTGGCGAGGCACGTCGAGAGCGTGAGCGCCGCAACGTAAGCGGCTAAGGCTGCCGCTGGCCATTTTGGCGGTCGTTTCCGATCCGGAACACTCACGCTCTGTCACGCGCCCACTCTACGCCTCCCTAGCGAAAGAAGATCCGTAGTTTCAGGTGGAAAGGGGTCTACATTTCCGCCGGCCCACCGCACATCCGCCCGTGCGCGTTGCGCGCAAGCGCAAGCGCAGCGCAACGTGTCACGCGAGATCCGCAAGCTGGCAACCGGAAGTGATCGCTTTGGACCTGAGCCGAATCCTGAGAAAATGGCCGCGAGGCTCTGTGGCCCAACCCTCGGGTTCTCCCAATCTCGACCAGCACCGATGTTGCAGGCCGGTCGATTGCCTTCATGCCTTCAACAGCTCGCGGGACGCGGCTGCATTTCGACCATCCGCAAATACCGCGACCAGGCGGTGTTAGCCGCCGACCCGGTATCCAGCAAGAGGTCGGCGGCGTGGAAGACCCGGAGCGTCGACGGCGCCCGAAATCTCTTCTGGCCCGGACGACGACGCTCTTGCCTCACGCGCGCTCCCTCAAGGAGCAGCAGCGCGCTGGTCTCGCAGTGACGCCGCCAGGGCGACGGGGACCGCTAGCCCCATTTTCCGCGGTTGAGACGGGTGGTCGTTGCGGTTTGTGAGGCGGTGCGCGGGTTTGCGGGTCGTTTCGGCCTGGCGCGGTGGGGTCGTGTTGTGGC
>Ga0302325_10033950_pt1 | contig 10442 bp, 6 predicted proteins | sample Palsa_T0_2_FD_201948 | JGI IMG/M metagenome (GOLD analysis project Ga0302325, IMG submission 201948) | Peat permafrost microbial communities from Stordalen Mire near Abisko, Sweden - Palsa_T0_2 | ecosystem: Environmental > Terrestrial > Soil > Palsa > Peat permafrost | place: Sweden: Abisko...
TTTTCGGCCAACTCTGTTTCAGCCCGGGCGAAGCAAAGAACACCTACGGGACCGGATGCTTTCTGTTGCAAAACATCGGGACAGGCTTTCTGCAGTCAAAGAATCGATTGATCACTACCCTGGCCGCAAGTGCGAGCAAGAGGCTGGAGTATGCGCTCGAAGGCAGCATCTTCATTGGTGGTGCGGTCGTGCAGTGGCTGCGCGACAATCTGAAGCTCATCAACTCATCGGCCGAGGTGGAACTGCTTGCCGCATCGGTTCCGGACAGCGACGGCGTTGTTTTCGTGCCGGCTTTCGTCGGTCTTGGCGCGCCCCATTGGGATCCCCATGCCAGTGGACTGATCATCGGGCTGCGCCGCAGCACGCAACCTGGCCACATCGCCCGCGCGGCCCTCGAAAGCATCGCCTTTCAAGTGGCGGATGCTTTGGAGGCGATGCAACAGGATTCAGCCGCAGGTACGGGAACCAAGCTTCCTGCGCTGCGAGTGGATGGCGGAGCGGCAGTGAACGACCTGATGATGCAGTTTCAGGCGGATGTCCTGGGTGTGCCGGTCATTCGGCCGCAGGTCACGGAAACGACTGCGCTGGGCGCGGCATATCTGGCGGGATTGGCAACAGGTTTCTGGAGCGGTGAGAGCGAGATTCGTGCGCAACGGCAGAACGATGTGCGTTTCGAGCCGAAACAGAATGCGGCGGATGTGGCCGCCTGCAGAAGCCGATGGAAAGAGGCGGTAGAGCGATCTCGCCGATGGAATGTCTGATGGATGTACTGCTACGGTCGCGATGCGTAGTCGAGCAAGTGCAGAAAGGAACGATACAGTTTGCCAGTTGCACGCGTCATGCCGATTTCGCAGGTGCGGCTCGACGAGAAATAGCCGTCGTGGGGATGGGATTCAAGTTCCTTCGCTTCGCCGTGGGTAGCGGAGGCAGTCAGTTCCGGATGCAGAAAGCCTCGGTCGCCGGCGAAGGCGCAGCATCCTGCTTCCTGCGGCACGATTACCTCGTCACTGCAGGCTTGAGCGATGGAAACCAGCTTGGTTGCGATGCCCATTTTCACAGACGAGCAAACCGGGTGGAGCGCAGTTGACGGCATTTTGCGGACAAGAGACAGCCGGGGCAGGATGGTGCTGTATGCGAATTCGACCGAATCAAGAATGCGGAGCTTATCGAACCGTCTTTGGTTTTCCTCCGATAGCTGCGAGCGGCAGATCTTCAGGCCGTGAGTGCACGGGCTGGTATCGATGACGATGGGTAGTTCACCGGAATTGGACCAGCGGAAAAAGCTCTCAATGGTGTGATTGACCGCAGCCGCATTGCCTGCTTCAAATCCCTTGGAAGAGAAGGGAACTCCGCAGCAATGACCTGCGATGTCGCTTGGTACATGCAGCTTTATGTGAGCGCGTGCGGTGATATTGAGCAGAGCCTGCATGTTAGTGATGTCGTCCGGTTCACCGGGCAGGGGACCCATGATGCGTGAGATGCATGCCGGGAAGTACACCGCTACCGCACCTTCTCGGGACCGGCTTGGAAGATGTCCGCGGCGAGCCAGCGGCATGGGGTAACTCCATTGCCAGAACGGCTCGCCGAGAAGTCTTCGCGACATTCGATCGAGCAAGCGGGTGATTGTGATCATCGAATTGGGGCCGAGCATGTTTTCAACGAACTGCCCGCTGCGCAGCGCAAATCGAGCGCCGGTTTCGACGAGCGAAAAATGGCGGCCCGCGAACTCTGCTAGCTTTGCGGCGAACCGCGAATGGCGCAGAGCGCGAAACCGCTTGGTCAGCTTGCCGGTGTCGATGGAGACCGGGCAGTCGGTAGCGCAGAGGCCATCTACCGCGCAGGTGTCGAGCGCCATGTAAGGAAAGTCGCGATCCAAGGCGTCATATTCGCGTGGAGATGCACCGGAATCCTTCAGTCGCTGCATCTCGCGTCGAACCACGATGCGCTGACGAGGCGTCAGCGTTAGATCCCGGCTGGGGCAGCTGTGCTCACAGAAGCCGCACTCGATGCATTTGTCCACTTCCGGTTCGACAACCGGCATTAACTTAAGGTTGGTGACATCAGCATCCGGATCGGGATTGATAATCACTCCGGGATTGAGTAGGTTCCGAGGGTCGGTAACCGCCTTCAGTTCCTGCATGATCCGATAGGCTTCAGGACCCCATTCCGTTTCCACAAAGGGGGCCATATTACGGCCGGTGCCGTGCTCCGCTTTGAGCGCACCGTCGTACTTGCCGACTACCAGGGTCACCACATCGTTCATCAGCCGGCGATAGCGTTCGGTCTCGCGTTCGGTGTTGAAGCTTTGCGTAAGGACAAAGTGCAGATTGCCGTCCTTGGCGTGGCCGAAGATGATTGCGTTCGTATATTCGTGTTTTGCGAATAGGGTCTGAAGCTCCACAGCGGCCTCGGCCAGGCGGTTGACGGGAACTGCAATGTCTTCCATGAGTGCTGTTGTTCCGGCGGCGCGTACTGCGCCCACGGATGGAAACATTCCCTTGCGAATCTTCCAGAATTTGGCCTGTTCGACCGGATTGCTGGTGAATTCGGCCGGGCGTAACAGTGATAGGTCCCCGACAACGGCAGCAGCGCTGACCTCGAACTCACGACGCTGAGACTCATTGGGAGCCTGAAACTCCACCAAAAGTCCGGCGGCGTTGTCAGGCAGTTCCTTCAAGTATGGCAATGTTCCAGGTTGGTCTTCGACGGAACGCAGCGAAGCCCGATCCATCACCTCGAGAGCGGCTGCTCCGGCTTCTGTGAAGGCAGAGATCGCGGAACAAGCCGCAAAAAGATCCTGGAAGAGGAGGAGGGCGGTAGATTTCAGAGGATAGTCAGGGACTGTTCTCAGGACCGCTTCGGAGATGAAAGCCAGGGTGCCTTCCGAGCCAACGATCAAGTGACTGAAGATGTCCACCGGCCGGTTGAAGTCCAGGAAGGCATTGAGAGAGTAGCCGGTCGTGTTCTTGGTCTTGTACTTTGAACGGACACGTGCTGCCAGGGCAACATCTGCTTCCATCTCGGCTTTTAAGTCCAGCAGCTTTTCGCAAAGCTGCGGCTCGAGCATGCGGAAAATATTGTCTGCGTTGGCGTCGGCGGTATCAATCTGCGTCCCCGAGGGGAGGATAAAGGTGAGGGAACTGAGCGTATGGTAGGCATTCTGAACGACTCCACAGCACATGCCGCTGGAGTTGTTGGCGAGAATACCGCCCATGCGGCAACTGGCGATCGATGCCGGATCGGGACCAATCTTCCTGCCATAGAGGCGCAGCGCATTGTTCGCCTGCTGTCCAATCAATCCGGGCTGTACGCGGATGGTCTTTCCGTTTTCTTCAACGCGAACATTGCGCCAGTACCGTCCGATATCTACGAGGATGCCGTCGGTTATCGCCTGCCCGGAGAGGCTGGTACCCCCTGCACGAAAGACAAGGGGAACTCCATATTGATGACTGAACCGGAAGAGATGCTTAATCTCCTCGTCGGTCCTGGGTTGGATCACGGCCTGCGGAATCAGGCGATAGAAGCTGGCGTCGGACGCAAATGCGATGCGGTCAATGGGACGTATGAGGATGCGTTCCGGATCGATCAACTCGCAGAGCAGACTCTGGATCGACTCAGGCGTTACGTCGCCGGAATACGTCGATATTGCTGGTTCCACTGAGGTCGCCATTCACGTCTCTCTACAAGCCGATCCTGATTCCACCTTCATATTCCAATGTCACTGATCCATTTCACAGATCAGACTCCGCAATGACCAGCAGGATTTCAACCGGATCAAAGACGGAGTAGTAACTCGAGCATAATGGCATGTGCAAAGTACCATTAGGGAAATAAAATTTCCATTGCCATATCGCTTCGGGATGTCTCCATCGTACACTGGGTGAGACCTAAATCCACGCCCTAAAACGATGAGGTCGATACGTGCTCGTCTCCCTGTTCATCACCTGCTATAACGACGCTCTCTTTCCTCAGACGGGGAAGGCTGTGGTGAGTGTACTTGAGAGGCTCGGGCATCAGGTCGAGTTTCGTCCAGAACAAACATGCTGCGGCCAGATGCATTGGAACACGGGATATCTCCGCGAGGCAATCCCGATCATTCGCCACTTCGTCAGCGTCTATCGGGACGCAGAGACGGTGGTAATACCGTCTTCGTCCTGCGTCTCCATGATGCGAGATCACTATGTGAAAGCGGCAGAGATGGATGGTGATACCAGGCTGGTCGCGGAGATTCAGGAGTTGCTCCCAAGGATCTACGAGTTTTCCGAGTTTCTCGTTCGCAAGCTTGGTGTTGAGGATGTTGGCGCGGCCTATCCGCACAAAGTTACATATCATGCGAGCTGCCACTCGATGCGCAGCCTGCATTTGGGTGATATCCCGATTAGGCTCCTGAAGCAGGTTCGCGGCCTGGATTTGCAACCGATTCAGAATATGCAGGAGTGTTGCGGGTTTGGGGGAACTTTTTCCATCAAGAATCCGGATGTATCTTCCGCCATGCTGGCGGACAAGGTTCGCAATGTTCTCAATACTGGCGCAGAGGTCTGCACGGCGGTTGATAACAGCTGCCTGATGCACCTTTACGGCTCCCTGCACCGGCAGCGGACCTTTGTCAGAACAGCGCACCTGGCTGAGATTCTTGCCTCGGGTTACGCGGAGTCTGGCACGGAAGGAGTGGGTGCATGAGCGAAGTTCAAACGCATGCGACTGAGTGGAACAGGCACGATTTTCCGACCGCGGCGCGAGAGCTGCTCCAGAATTCCCAGACCCGGAAGAACGTCCAGCATGCAACCAATGTGATCCAGGCGAAACGCAATAAGGTCGTTGCCGAGCTGCCGGACTGGGAGGATCTACGCGAGTCCGGAGCCCAGGTGCGCGCCCATGCGCTGCGCCATTTGGATTACTACCTGACTCAGTTCGAAGAGAACTGCACTCGGGCCGGTGGCCGCGTGCATTGGGCCTCCGATGCTGCTGAGGCAAATCGCGTCATCCTTGGATTGATCAAGCAACATGGCGCCAGGGAAGTTATCAAGATCAAGACGATGACTTCAGAAGAGGTCGGGCTGAACGCTCACCTTGAGGCCAATGGGGTCAGGCCGATTGAGACCGATCTCGCCGAACTCATCATTCAACTCGGCAAGGATCGGCCATCGCATTTTGTTGCGCCCGCGCTTCACGTGAATCGACAGCAGGTCCGCGCAATGTTCCAGCGGGAGATGAATCTTCCCGATCTTGGCGACCGGCCGGAAGACCTGGCCACAGCGGCCCGCACTTATCTGCGCGAGAAGTTCCTGCGCGTCAAGGTAGCCGTTTCCGGGGGCAATTTTCTGATTGCCGACACGGGCGGAATCTGCATTACGGAGTCCGAAGGCAACGGCCGGATGTGCCTTACGTTGCCTGATGTTCTAATCGCCATCGTCGGGATCGAGAAGGTTATCCCGAGTTTTCGCGATCTCGAGATCTTCCTGCAGACACTGCCGCGCTCGGCTACCGGCGAGCGTATGAACCCATACAACTCCACTTGGACCGGGGTTCATCCGGGAGACGGACCGAAGGAGTTTCATGTTGTTCTGCTCGATAACGGCCGCAGCCCTATCCTCGCGGATAAAGAAGCGCGGCAGACGCTGCAGTGCATACGCTGCGCAGCATGTCTGAATGTTTGCCCGGTATACCATCAGACCGGCGGGCATGCGTATGAATCGGTCTATGCGGGACCGATCGGCGCGATCCTAACGCCGCAGCTGCATTCCATGGAGGAAGGGCGATCGTTGCCGTATGCTTCGTCGCTCTGCGGTGCGTGCTACCAGGTTTGCCCCGTCAAGATCAATATTCCCGAGGTGCTCATTCATCTTAGAGGGAAGATTGTGCGGGAGGATCAGGCGACCTTAGCCGGTCAATTCAGCCTTTGGAATATCGGAATGCAGGCTGCGGCATTTCTCTTCCACGATTCAGATCGGCTTGCGATGGCGGAACGCCTTGGACAGATAGGCCAGAAGCCGCTGGTCTCGAAGAATGGCTTCATCGAATGGCTTCCGCTGATGTTGAGTGGCTGGACGCAGACGCGCGATCTGAAAGCGATGCCGCCGCAGTCCTTCCGCGATTGGTGGGCGAAAGAAAAAGCTCCAAATGCCGAAAAGCGGCGTCGCGAAGAGAGGGTAGCAAATGCCTGAAAATACAAGCCAGCGCGCCGAGGTACTTGCGAACATTCGCCGCTCGCTGGGCGCGAAAGAATCGCCGGAGGCGATTGCAGTGGAATACGCAGCGATCGAGCGGAACTACACAAAGTCGAGCGAGATGACCACGCATGCTCTTGTCGAGTTGTTCGAAGATCGCTTACGGGAATACGATGCGGGCGTTTATTTTGCGAGTGATTCGTCGGTTGCAGACGTGATTGCGGAAATACTTGCCGGACGAAGCAAGAAGAGTATGGCGATTCCGGCGAAGATTCCCGCTCATTGGCTGCCGGAAGGCTTTGCCTTTATGGAAGCGGACAAGTTCGACGCCCATCAGTTGGATAAAGCCGATGGAATCCTGAGTGGCTGCACCGTGGCCATCGCAGAAACGGGCTCCATTGTGCTGCAAAACGCGCCGGCGCAGGGACCGCGCATCCTGTCACTGGTTCCGGATTATCATCTATGCTTGGTCTTTGCAGTTCAGCTTGTGGCTACAGTTCCGGAAGGGTTTGATAGGTTGAATGCCACGTCAGTTCTGCCGACGACCTTTATCTCGGGCCCCTCTGCAACAGCGGATATCGAGATGACGCGGATCAAGGGCGTGCATGGGCCGCGTTTCCTGGATGTCCTCATCGTTCAATAAGCATCGTCAGGAATGACGAACCAGGTCTTGCTTCGGCACGAGCAATTGAATGATGAGCAATGCAGTGATGTAGGCTAAGCCCGCGCCTACAAAAAGTCCTGAGTACGTATGGTAGTGCTGAAGGACATGGCTGACGATGTAGGCGGCCAGGATGCCGCCCATTGCTCCACCGAATCCTGCGACACCGGTTACAGAACCAACGGCAGATCGAGGAAAGATATCGGATGCCAGCGTGAAGATATTAGCCGACCATCCCTGGTGAGCCGCGACGGCGACGCTGATAATACCGATGGCAACCCACAGGCTGTGCACATTGCCGATGAGCATGACCGGCATTACAGCAATGGCGCAAAGCAACATCGACAACCGTCGAGCCACCTTGACGCTTAAGCCAAGTTTCACGCCCTCTGCCGGCATCCATCCGCCGCCGATGCTGCCAACAGCAGCCGCGTTATAGATCACCACGAGCGGAAGTGCGAGCCCCTCAAGCTTTATTCCGAATTCCGAAGTGAAGTACTTTGGAAGCCAAAACAAGAGGAACCACCAGACAGGATCGGTGAGTCCCTTGCCGATCAGGAGGGCCCATGTCTGCCGGTAGCCGAGCAGGCGAATCCAGGGAACCTTCTTCGATATCTCCGCCGGGTCGCTGCGGATATAGGCCAGCTCCGCTGCTCCGATGTTCTTCGAATCCTCAGGGCTTGTGTAGGTGCTCCACCAGATCAGGAGCCAGGTGAGACTGAATGCTCCCGTGAAGAGAAATGCCCATTGCCAACCTATGGTGACAGCAATCCAGGGGACAACCAACGGGACCAGAGTTGCTCCAACATTGGTTCCGCAGTTGAAGATTCCGGTTGCGAAAGCGCGTTCTTTCTTGGGGAACCATTCGGCAACAGTTTTGACTGCCGCAGGAAAATTGCCCGACTCGCCGAGCCCGAGAAAGAACCGCGACACGCCGAAAGAGAATGCTGAGCGCGCCAGCGAGTGACTGATTGCAGCCAGACTCCACAGGCCGATGGCCAGGGCATATCCGAGACGCACTCCAACTGCGTCGATAATGCCGCCGACGGCAAGCAGGCCTAAGGCATACGCCGCCTGAAACGCCTCGACAATGTAGCCGTACTGAACCTCATTCCATCCGATCTTGACCTGCAGCAAAGGAGCAAGCACACCCAGGACCTGGCGGTCCATGTAATTGATTGTGTTTGCGAAAAACAAAAGTGCACAGATGCGCCACCGAATGCTCCCCATTTTGAGAGGGTGCGGAGCAATGATTTCGGATTCATTTAGAACTACGCCGACCGGAGTTTCATCCGCAGTTTCGGGTGATGGAGACATTCCATCGGTCATAATTTATCCTCGAATTGTATCGGGACTGATGACGGTGGCAGCACCTGAAGGAACGGGCAGGCCGAAATAGCGATCCGCATTGCCAAAGCATAGACCGCGGACCATGCTGCCAACCAGCTCCATATCATTGGGCAGAAGTCCTTGGTCCATTTCGGTACCTAGCAGATTGCAAAGGACCCTTCTGAAATACTCGTGCCGGGGATAGGACATAAAGGATCGCGAATCTGTCACCATGCCGACAAACCGAGAGAGCAGACTGACGTTCGAAAGGGCATTCAGCTGCAATTCGATGCCTTCTTTCTGGTCCATGAACCACCAGCCGCTGCCGAATTGAACTTTGCCCGCTATTCCTTCAGCGGAAAAGCTTCCCGTCAATGTAGCGAACGCATAATTCTCAATAGGATTTGAGTTGTAGATGATCGTTCGTGGAAGGGAGCTGTCCTGTTCCAGATGGTCCAGGAATTTTGCCAACGCCTGCAACTGGGGCACACCGCCCATTGCGTCAAAGCCGGTGTCCGGACCGTGAACTTCTTTTGCGCGGGAGTTTACGTTCCTCAATGCGCCAAGATGCAGTTGCATGGTCCACTCGTGTTTGAAATAGAGCTGCCCGAGAAAATGCAGAATGTAGCTCGCAAATTTGCGATGGTCGTCATGAGTTGCCGCGTGTCCGTTCTGAGCACCGGTGAAGATAGCAGCGGCCTGCGAGTCAGAGCAGTGATCGACAAAGCAAATGTCGAGTCCGTGATCGGATAGCCGGCACCCCATGGCGTGGAAGTCCTCGACACGCTGCTCCAGAGCACCGAGAAACCCGGCAAATGAATGGATCTGCGTTTCTGCGGCGACAGCCAGGCGATCGACCCATTCGTTGAAAGCCTGCGGAGTGTCGACCCGTAGCGCCGGGTCCGGGCGGAAGGTCGGCACGACTCTCGTTGTCAACGGCGACGAGGCAATCTGGGCATGGTACTCAAGTGAATCCGCGGGGTCGTCTGTCGTTCCGATGGTATGAACATTGAACTTTCGAAGGATTCCGTGGACATCGAGGCCGTCCTGCAGGATATTGTTCGCCTGTTCCCAGATTCGCGGAGCGGATTCGGAGTCGAGCAAATCCGTAATGCCGAAGTATCGCTGCAATTCCAGGTGCGTCCAATGGTAGAGAGGATTTCGAAGCGTATACGGGACCGTTCGCGCCCATGTACAAAACTTCTCATAGGGCGTGGCATTCCCCGTGCAAAAGCGCTCCGATTCTCCGTTGGCGCGCATCGCCCGCCACTTGTAGTGATCTCCCTCGAGCCATATTTCGAACAAGTCGTTGAATTGCCGGTTCTCTGCAATCTGCCGGGCAGGAAGGTGGCAATGGTAGTCGAAGATCGGCTCGGGAGCGGCGTAGTTCTCGTAGAGGGCGATGGCGCTCTCACTCTGAAGCAGGAATTTATCGTCGATGAACGGCATCTAATTCTCCTGGATCCGGGACCACGTAACAGAACCGCATTAAATCCTGAAAGTGTGGAATCTAAGTAAGAGCTTCAACCGCTGTCAACACTCCACGAAGCTCCGCAAGCCCGCGCAGCCGGCCAACAGCGGGATACCCCGGAACTGAGGGGCGGCCTATATCAGTCAGAATCTTGTTGCCGTGATCCGATCGAAAAGGAATCTGATTGTTGTCGACTGTTGCAAGCCTGCGCCGTTCTTCATGGACGAGCTCTTTCATCAGCGCCACGATATTGACGTCTCCGGCCAGGTGCGCTGCTTCGTAAAAAGCATCATGCCCGGCTTCTCGTTTGGTGGAGCGCAGGTGCACAAAACGAATCCTTGAGGCTACGCGCCTCATGATCTCGACGAGGTTGTTGTCAGGCCGGGCTCCAAGAGAGCCGGAGCAGAATGTGATTCCGTTCGCCTGCTCCGGCGTCTGGTCCAGCAAGAACTGAAGATCATCCATGGTGCTGGCTATTCGTGGCAGACCGAGCAGGGAACGCGGCGGATCATCGGGGTGGATGCAAAGGCGCACGCCGTATTCTTCGGCGAGAGGACAGACGGCGCGGAGAAATTCTCCGAGGTTGGCACGCAGCCCTTCGCGGCCGATATCGGCGTAACTGGCGATGGCATTGCGCACGTAGTCGAGGGTGTAAACCTCGGTGGTGCCGGGTAAACCGGCGAGCACAGTGCGAACGAGCCGGTCGCGTTCGGACTCAGTCATGCGTTGAAGAAGTGCATGCGCGCTGCGCTGCTGATCTTCGTTCCAGTCTTCTTCCGCGCCTGGGCGCTTGAGAATAAACAAGTCAAATGCC
>Ga0302325_10033951_pt1 | contig 10442 bp, 10 predicted proteins | sample Palsa_T0_2_FD_201948 | JGI IMG/M metagenome (GOLD analysis project Ga0302325, IMG submission 201948) | Peat permafrost microbial communities from Stordalen Mire near Abisko, Sweden - Palsa_T0_2 | ecosystem: Environmental > Terrestrial > Soil > Palsa > Peat permafrost | place: Sweden: Abisko...
GAGCCCGATCCCACCTCCGATGACAAGGGCCCCAACCACCACCGCCAGGGACAGTTCGGCTTGGCGCCACACCAGCTCGGGGATGCCGGTCGAGCCCTTCCAATTGGCCGAGGTCGTGAGCCACGCCGCGACACTGGCGACGAAATGACGGAAGTGGTCCCAGACCGCCATGTCAGGCGACGTCCGCTCGGCGACGCGCCCGCGACCACGGGACGACGAGTCGTTGCACGGCCACGAGGATGAGGTCACATACCGCGGCGAGGGCGACCGACAAGACGAGTCCCACGATGATGGGTGTGTAGTAGCCAATGTTGAATCCGTAGGTGATCTGCTGCCCGAGGCCCCCGAGCCCGATCAGTGCGGTCACGGTGACGAGGCCGATCACGGTGGAGGCCGCGACGCGCAGCCCTGCGAACACATAGGGAAGCGCCAGGGGAAGTTCGACGCGGATCAGCGCCGCGCGCCGCGAGTAGCCCATGGCGGTTGCGGCCTCTCTGGCGTCGGCGGGCACCGAGTCGAGACCGGCGACGGTGTTCCAGATCAAGATCAGCAACGTGTAACCGACGAGGGCGATCTCCGCCGTGGGATACGAGGCGACATATCCGGTGATGGGCCCGAGGATGGCGAAGAGCGCCAGCGAGGGGATGATGTAGAGAGCGCTCGCGAATCCGAACACCGGGGGCCGCAGGACCCGATACCGCCACGCCAACAAGGCCAAGGGAAGAGAAAGACCGAGGCCGATGGCAAGCGCCAACAGGCTGAGGGAGATGTGCTGGAGCAGATCGGAGCTGATCTGGCCCCACTGGCTCGAGACGTAGCTCCACTGGAAAAAGGGCTGTGCCGCTCCCACGCCGCGACTCTAACGGCGCTCGGACGCGAGGGTCCCGGTCGCAACACGCCCCGGAGTCCGGGCAAATCGGATTGCTAGCGTAGGAATCCGTGATCACTCTGGAGCAGGTCTCCAAGAGCTACCGCGACGGAACCGTGGCGGTGGGGGACCTGAGCCTGGAGATCGGCGACGGAGAGCTCACGGTCTTGGTGGGCCCGTCGGGTTGTGGCAAGACGACGACCTTGCGGATGATCAACCGACTCATCGAGCCCACGTCGGGGCGCATCCTCATCGCGGGTGAGAACGTGTTGACCAAGGATCCGGTGCTGATGCGCCGGGGCATCGGGTATGTGATCCAACAAGGCGGGCTCTTCCCGCATCGTCGCGTCTTCGACAATGTGGCGACTGTTCCCCGCCTGCTCGGCTGGGATGCCGCACGTGTCGATCGCCGCGTCAACGAACTGCTGGAACTGGTGGGGCTCGATCCCGCCAACTACGCCCGGAGGTTCCCCCATGAGCTCTCCGGTGGAGAGCGCCAACGAGTGGGGGTGGCGAGGGCCCTCGGAGCAGATCCCCCGGTGCTGCTGATGGACGAGCCCTTCGCCGCGGTCGACCCGGTCACGCGACAACGGCTCCAGAACCAGTTCCTCGAACTGCAGCGCGGGCTCAAGAAGACGATCGTCTTCGTCACCCACGACATCGAGGAGGCGGCCAAGCTCGGGGACCGGATCGCGGTGCTCTCCAAGGGGGGCGTGGTCGAGCAGTACGACACGCCGGCCGAGATCCTCGGGCGCCCCGCCACCCCGTTTGTGGCGGACTTCGTGGGAGCGGACCGAGGTGTCCGCCGTCTGGCCGTGGTCAGGATCGAGGTCGGGGATCTGGCCCAGCCACCGGTGCTGTCGCCGGGCGCCACCATGGAAGAGGTCCGGCGCGTGACACAGGACTCCGAGGCCAAGACCGCCGTGGTGGTCGACGACAACGGTCGACTCGTGGGCTGGGTGTCGCTCCAACCCGGGACCGACGGGGTGGTGGGCACCCACACGGAGAAGTTCGCGGCCCAAGTGCCACTCGGCACCACCTTGCGCGCCGCGTTGGGAGAGATGCTCCAGCACGACGTGCGCTGGATCCCCGTCGTCGACGAGGAGGATCGCTACCTCGGAGTGCTCACCCCCAACCGCCTCCACGCCGCCATGCGACGATCGGTGGGGGGCACCCCCGTCGAGTCCTGACCGCTACGTCAGGCTGACCCCGGTCGTCCCGGATGGTTCGGTTAGAGCCGCAACGTCGAAGGAGGAGGCAGGGTACCCGTGAAGCTTCGCATGGGAATCGTGACACCGGTGGTCCACATCAATCCCCGCTTCGACCCTCCCAGCTGGGAGTCGACCGGAACGATCGACGACGTGCTGACCGTGGCGAAGGCGGCCGAGCACTTCGGATACCACTGGGTGGCGTGCTCAGAGCACATCGCCATCCCGCAATCGGCCACCGACGTGCGCGGGCCGCGCTATTGGGACCCCATCACCACCCTCAGCTTCGTGGCGGCGTCGACCGAGCGAATCGCATTGCTCAGCCATGTCGTGGTGCTCGCCTACCACCACCCTCTGGAGCTGGTGAAGCGGTGGGGAACGCTGGATGTCGCGAGCCACGGCAGGGTGATCCTCGGGGTGGGTGTCGGTTCGCTTCAGCCCGAGTTCGAGCTGCTGGGTCACAACTTCGATGGTCGGGGCGAGCGGTCAGACGATGCGATGCGGGCCATCCGGGCCAGCTGGGGAGTGCGTGTGCCTTCCTATAGCGGCTCGCATTTCGAGTTCTCGGGATTCGTGGTGGACCCGTCCGGGCTGCCCCGGCCCCTGGAGATGTGGGTGGGTGGTCGCACCCGGCGCTCGCTGCGACGGGCCATCGAATTGGGCGATGCCTGGATCCCGTTCCGGCTCAAGCTCGACGACCTGAGGCCGATCCTCGACGACCCCGAGGTCAAAGACGCCATCGCGGCGCGGGACCGGCCCTTCGGCCTGATCTTCCCGCCCGATCCTCCCCTCGACCCAGCCGGTGCCCCCGATGAGGCGGCCAAGGTCGTCGCTGCATTCGCCGACTTGGGCGCTACCGGCTTGAGCCTTCGTTTCCGGCACCATTCGCGGACCCATTACATCGAGCAACTGCAAGCCATGCAGGAGTTGGTCGCCGGGCTCTGACACCGGCTCCGCCCAGGCGAGGCGTCTCGGTCAGGGAGCGATCCCCACTACCGGCGCAGCCAGCCCGACCCCTCCCTCGGATCCGAAGAACGGAGCGTGGAAATTGAAGACCCCTCCGTCCGAGGCGACCTCCCAGTAGCCGCCCGTGGCCGTCGACGGCGCGATCCCCACGACCGGCCGGGCGAGGTGCGTTGCGCCCATCGAGCCGTAGAACGGGGCATGGAAGGCGAAGACCCCTCCGTCACTGGCGACCTCCCAATAGCCGTTGGTGCCGGGATTCATGGCCATTCCCACGATGGGGGCGTTGAGCCGCTGCCCCCCCATCGACCCGTAGAACGGGGCATGGAAGGCGAAGACCCCTCCGTCACTGGCGACCTCCCAGTAGCCCCCCGTGGCGGGGTCGGCGACGATGCCGACGATGGGGGCGTTGAGCCGCTGTCCGCCCATCGACCCGTAGAACGGGGCGCCGAAGGCGAACACTCCCCCGTCGCGGGCGACCTCCCAGTAGCCGCCGGTGGCCGTGTCCGCTGCGATGCCGACGATCGGCGCGTTCAGGTGGCGTCCCCCCATCGACCCGTAGAACGGGGCGCCGAAGGCGAACACCCCCCCGTCGCTGGCAACCTCCCAATAGCCGCCCGTCCAGCCGTCTTGCGCGACGCCCACGATCGGCGCGTTCAGGTGTTGTCCGCCCATCGACCCTTCAAAGCGCGCCCCCAGCGCAAAGATTCCTCCGTCGCTGGCCACCTCCCGGTACCCGCCCGTGCCCTGGGAGGGACTGCCGGCACCAACCGGGGTGGGACCACGTCCGAGAAAGGGGACGACATTGTTGGCCCACGTGAACGACAGTGACGGGGGGGAGCCGCTCGGCTCGTCGAACACCGCCGTCATCGAAGCGTTGCCGCCGACGACCGCATAGCCCGCTCCGACTACGCAGGTCGTGCACGAGCCCACCCCCAAGATGTTGTCGCGGTGGACCCAACAACCCGAAGCTGCGGCTGATTCGCAGTCGATGTTCGGGCCCCCGAATCCGTCGTCGTACATCCAGATGTAGTCGGCTTCCAACGGGCTGATGTTGCCACCGCCGGCCCAGATCGTGGCGACCCACGGGTTTCCCGTCGGAGCAGGCGGGTCGCCGTTGCCGTCGGCACCGATCTGCGCATCGACGCTCCACGGGAAGCTCAGGCCCAGGTACGGCTGCAGCCCCCGGTCCACACGCTCGAGGTCGACGATCACAAAGATCTGTTCCGGCACGGAGAGCGACGCCCAGTTGCTCGGCAGGCCGATGGGCGCCAGGCCCACTGAGGCGAGGCCGTAGTTGATCTCGGCCAACAGGGCCTGGGTACAGGCCGCCGACTCGTCGAGCGGCTGGACCACGCAGTCCGCTTGCTGGGTGCGGGCCAGAGCAGCCGGTGGGGTGAGATCGGCGGCTGGGTCAGTCTGCGGTGACACCGTAGAAGCGCCCGCTGTGAGAGAGAGCCCGGCGGCGGTTAGGGCGAGAGCTACCAACGCTCCTGTCAGTACCCAAGCCGCGTGCCGTGCCATGCTCCCCCCGCGGAGTCGCCCGAGGGCTCCTCCGACGCCTACAGCACCACCAGGCTTAGCCCAATAGCGAGGATTTCGTCCATCGTTAACTTTGACGACTCGCGGCCCATTGACCACACGGAGGGCCTCGGGAGGTCAGGTCCATCTGTGGGGACCGGGCCGTCGTCTGGGGACGAGGCCAGGCGGCGATTCGAAATCGCCCGACTCCCAGCCGGTCAGCGAGCCAGGCGACCCAGCCGGCGGTTGACGTCGCTCAAGTCGAACCGACTGGGATCGAACGACCCCCCTACCCATGCAAGAAGGTCAGCGCGCTCGTCGTTGCCCGGATCGGCGATCGACAGCAGAAATCGTCGGTAGCCGGGTGCCCCGCCGACGTCTTCAGCAGGACAGGCGCCCTTCCCGTCCACGCACACCGGATAGCGCGTCCCGACATCGGGTGGACGGACCTCCTCGACGTCGATGCGGTGCAGCCAATCGTCGCCGAAGTCATAGAGGTACTCGAACGTCGTGCGCGCCGACGCCACCTCGCCCAGCGTGGTCCTTCGGGCATCGAACGCTCCCGCATCGAAGCCCTCGTCGTCGTCCTCGGGGCTGTGTCGGGTGCCCGCAACTCTGAATTGGTAGAGATGGGAGTCCGTCCAGCCCATTGAGACCTGAATGACCGAGTGCAACCGGACGAGCGTGCTCGAGCTGGGTACGAGAATTCTGCGCCAGACCGGCCGTTCGACATCCTGGAGGGTGACCTTCAGGACATGGACCGAAGCGATTGCGGGCGACTTCATTTTGGGGGCCACAGCGCTGGCCGGCACTCGAACAGAGCAGGCGAGGGCAGGCGAGAGCGGGCGAAGGGAATCGAACCCTCGTTCTCAGCTTGGGAAGCTGATGTTCTGCCGCTGAACTACGCCCGCGAGAGGGCATCACACTATCGTGCTGCCCCGTGGTCCTTTCCGATCGGTCCATTCGCGAAGAGCTCGATGCCAAGCGGATCGTCATCGATCCCCTGGGCCCCCAGTGCATCCAGCCGTCCACGGTGGACCTCCACGTAGACCGCTATTTTCGGCTCTTTCGCAACCACTCCATGCGCGTGATCGACGTCCGCGAGGACCTCGAGGACCTGACCGAGCTGGTGGAGATCCCCGACGGCCAAGCCCTCATCCTTCACCCAGGCGAGTTCATCCTGGGTTCGACCCTGGAGCGGGTGGGCCTGCCCGATGACCTGGTCGCCCGGCTCGAGGGCAAGTCGTCTCTCGGACGCCTCGGGCTCCTGATCCATTCCACCGCCGGGTTCGTAGATGCCGGCTGGGACGGCCATCTGACGCTCGAGCTCTCGAACGTGGCCAACCTCCCGATCACCGTCTATCCCGGCATGAAGATCGGGCAGATCAGCTTCTTGCGCATGACCACGCCCGCCGACCAGCCCTATGGCACGGCAGGCCTGGGCTCGAAGTACCAGGGCCAGCGGGGACCCACCCCGAGCCGGTACTTCGAGAACTTCCGTCCCTGAGCCTCCAGGAGGAGACGTTGCCCATCAGGATCATCCTCGGCTTGGCCGCGACCGTCGTCGCCTTTGCCATCGCCGGTCGGCGCTTCGCCTATCTCTTCCGCCTCGTGGGGAAAGGCCAGCCTGATCCGAAGCGCTTCACCCAGTTCCGGGCCCGCGCCTGGGCCGAACTTTCCGAGGTCGGCGGCCAGCGCAAGCTGCTGCGCTGGACCGTTCCCGGGATGGCGCACGCCTTCACCTTCTGGGGCTTCACCATCCTGATGTTCACCATCCTGGAGGCCTACGGGGCCTTGTTCGACAAGCACTTCGTGGTGCCCCTCATCGGCCGGGGCCGCGCCCTGGGGTTCATCGAGGACTTCTTCGCCGTGGCCGTCTTGGTCTCGTTGTGCGTGTTCACCGGCATCCGCTTCAAGAACTCGCCCAAGCGCGAGGGTCGGCTGTCGCGCTTCTTCGGATCGCACACCGGGGCGGCTTGGCTCGTGCTCGTCATGATCGCTTCGGTCATGCTGACCCTTATCGGCTACCGCGCCGCGCAGGTGAACACCGGCGATTTCCCCTACGGCAACTCGTGGTGGCCTTTCGCCTCGCATGCGGTGTCCCGGATCTTCGTCCACTTCGGGCCGGGCGTGAACGCCGACCTCGAGACGGTATTGCTCATCCTCAACGTGACGGTGATCGTGGGCTTCGCCGTCTTCCTGTCCTATTCGAAGCACCTCCACATTGCCCTGGCGCCCATCAACGTGGCCACCTCACGCCGGCCCCGGGCCCTGGGCCCGCTGTACAAGACCCCCGACATGGACATGGAGAACGTGTCCGAGGACACGGTCTTCGGTGCGGGGCACATCGAGGACCTGTCGTGGAAGCAGCTGCTCGACACGCTGACGTGCACGGAGTGCGGACGATGCCAATCGGTGTGCCCGGCCTGGAACACCGACAAGCCTCTGTCGCCCAAGCTCCTCATCATGGGGCTGCGGGACAATCTTTTCGAGTCCGCGCCTCGACTTTTCGGATCTCCTCCGCCATCAGACGACGGGACTCCGGTCGACGCTGTGGCGTGGGCTGCCGCGCAGAAGGCCGAGGCTCCCACCCTCGTGCCGGGCACCATCGACCCCGACGTGCTGTGGTCATGTCTCACCTGCGGGGCATGTGTGGAGGAGTGCCCGGTCGACATCGAGCACGTCGACACCATCATCGAGATGCGCCGCTACGAGGTCCTCATGGAGTCCCGTTTTCCGACCGAGGCGGGCTTGATGCTTCGCAACATCGAGAACCAGGGCGACCCGTGGGGCCTGGGCGGGGCCAAGCGGACCGAATGGACCGAGGCGCTCGACTTCGAGATCCCCGTGATCACCGGCACCATCCCCGACGACGTCGAGTACCTCTACTGGGTCGGGTGCGCGGGCGCCCTCGACGAACGGGCCCGGAAGGCGACGCAGGCCACGGCGCGCTTGTTGCACCGGGCCGGAGTCAGCTTCGGCATCCTCGGCCCTCGCGAGTCCTGCACGGGTGACCCGGCCCGCCGCCTCGGGAACGAATACCTCTACCAGGAGATGGGGAAAGCCAACATCGCCACGCTGGACGAGGTCGGCGCCAAGAAGGTCATCGCCTCGTGCCCGCACTGTTTCAATTCACTGTCGCGGGAGTACCCGGACCTGGGTGGCAACTTCCAGGTGATCCACCACTCCCAGCTCCTCAGCCATCTGGTCGATGCGGGCAAACTGACGCCGGGGACCATGGAGGCCAAGGTCACCTACCACGACCCGTGCTATCTCGGTCGCCATAACCGCGTCTTCGACGAGCCCCGGTCGGTCCTCGACTCCATTACCGGCGTCGAGCAGATCGAGATGAAGCGGTGCCGGGAGAAGAGCTTCTGCTGTGGTGCGGGCGGGGCCCGCATGTGGATGGAGGAGAGCCTCGGCAAGCGGGTCAACCTCGAGCGCACCGACGAGGCCCTGGGGACCGGCGCCGATGTGGTCTCGACGGCCTGTCCCTACTGTCTCATCATGCTCGACGACGCCGTGCGCGCCCGATCACGCGAGGACGATGTGAAGGTGCTCGACCTTTCCCAGATCGTCGAGGCGTCGCTGGACTAGAGGCGTCGCTGGACTAGAGGCGTCGCTGGACTAGAGGCGTCGCCGGACTAGTTGAGCGCTCTGGCGTCGGCTTCCCGCAGGCGCTGGGACATGGCCACCAGCAGCTTGCGCCCGAGCGTCGGCATCTCGTCGAGCAGCCCGTTGAACCGACGCTGCTCGAGCACGAGGAGCGTCATCGGCGTCTCTGAGACGACGCTGGCCGAACGGGGCATGCGGTCGAGGAGCGACAACTCGCCGAACCACTTGCCCGGGCCCAGGGTCGTGACCCTGCGCCCGTTGCGCCGCACTGAGGCGGTGCCGTCCACCACGAAGAAGAACTCGCGGCCGATCGTGCCCTCTTCGCACAGGACACGCCCGGCGGGCACGATCACCTCCTCGACGGCCTTACGGATGGTGCGCAATTGGCTCCCCGAACAGGCCGAGAACATCCAGATCTTGCTGAGGTCGAGTTCGGGCTTTCGCGGCATGGGCGAGAGGCTATCGGCGGCTGTGGCCCGGCGCAGAGATCGGTTGGAACGACCCCGCCACTACCATCTCCGGATCGCTCGAGGACCCCACCCTCGTGGGTGCGGGCGAGTCGCCGAGAGATGGACAGGCCGATGACTGCTCCCGATCCGACCATCCCGGAAGGACCCGCGTCCGGGGACTCCGGGCCGCAACGCGGGGAGCCCGCAGGGTCCGGTGCGACGCTCTCGACGCTTCGGGGGGCGGGGGTGGACGTCGACGTCCGCCGGGTAGGGCGCGCCGTGGTCGGTATCTGTCTCGTGGCGTTGGCCGTCGTCGTCGTCGTGCTCTTCGCGGTGGCAGCCCACAAGAACGACCAGATCACCCGACTACGCCAGAACGGCGTCGACCTTCAGGTCACAGTGACGACGTGTCAGGGTCTGCTGGGTGGTAGCGGCAGTAACGGAGCCGGCTATGCCTGCAAGGGGACCTTCACACTGACCGGCCATCGTTATGAGGAGAACATCCCCGGCGACATCCTTCGTCCTCCCGGATCGAAGGTCCGGGCCGTGGCGGTCGCGGGCGCCCCGCCCCTCCTTGCCACCGCTCATGATGTGGCGACCCAACGCGCGTCATGGACCGCGTTTCTCGTCCCCACCATCTTGTTGATCGTCTTGGTGCTGCTCGTGGGAGCGCTCCTCCTCAGGCGTCGCCACAGGCGTGCTCCGGCACCGCCCCGGCCGGCTGTGCCGGCTTCATAGAGCGCGCCGTCGGTCGAAGCCCGCGCGGCGCGAGCGGGGGCGCGTCCAAGGTCACTTCGCCCCCGAGGGATGGGCCGCGGTAGCCTTTCTTGATGTCCGGCGGTCGCGACTACGACGACGCTGGCGGCGCCCCGCCCCGGCTGAGCCTCTGGCACCGCCTGCTCCTCTCTCTCCCTCACCTGAAGCGTGACCCGGACCAGGCGTCGCTGGGCGAGCGGCTCCGCAGCGCCATGCTGAAGCCGGTCGATCCCAACGCCGTAGCCACCAAGAAGAACGACAAGCCGCCGACGGTCGAGGAGCTCGAGACCGAGTCCAGCTTCGCCAACGACAAAGAACGACTGGTCGGGCTGCTGGCGGCGCCATTGGCAGGGATCATCGGGATCTCCATCATCAACGTCCAGAGGTCCCGGAATCCCGCGCAATTCGTCAACGGACAGCTCAACAAGAATTACACGAGCCCCGGGCTCTTCAACGAGCTCCTGCTCGTGCTCCTGGCGCTTTCGGTCTTGATGCTCGTGATGGCCTGGTTCCGCAAGCGCCTGTACCTCGGCATCGTCATGGCTTTGTACGGGCTGACGGTTTTCAACCTCCACTGGTGGGGCTTCGGGATCCCCTTCGTCATGGCCGGCGCCTGGCTGCTGGTGCGGGCGTACCGGGCCCAGCGGGCCCTGCGTGAAGCCACGGGTGACGTGGGGTCGGGGCGAGGAAGGGGACGTGGCGCCACCACCACCGCACCCCGGTCCAACAAGCGCTACACGCCGCCCACCGCCCCTTCCAAACGTCCGGCGCGACCCAAGCCCGAGGGCGAGCAGAGGGCTGGTTGAGCCTGCGTCGTGCCCGTCGGGGACGGGCACGGAGTGTGCGTGTCGACCAGCTCGGAAGGCCGCTGCGGTGCCTAGCACCGTCGACGTCGTCTGACTGGGCGCGCCGGTGCCTGGGCCTGTCCAGTTCACGCGCTGGTAACACTGGCGTGACAGAGGCGAAATCCTCGTCCTCCATTCTTTCGGCGGCAGGGCGACCCGCCTGCTGTGGTCTTGGCGCATCCGGCGATGTGTGCCGCCTAGACCATGGCTCGGGGAG
>Ga0302325_10033952_pt1 | contig 10442 bp, 5 predicted proteins | sample Palsa_T0_2_FD_201948 | JGI IMG/M metagenome (GOLD analysis project Ga0302325, IMG submission 201948) | Peat permafrost microbial communities from Stordalen Mire near Abisko, Sweden - Palsa_T0_2 | ecosystem: Environmental > Terrestrial > Soil > Palsa > Peat permafrost | place: Sweden: Abisko...
AAAGCTCATCAACACCTACGGCAACCTGGACAACCTCTACGCCCACCTGGACGAGCTCACTCCCCGTTTGCGGGACTCGTTGGCGGCGAGCGAGCCGACGGTGCGCAGTAACGCTTGGGCCACCCCGCTCGTGCGGGACTTGCCGCTCACGGTCGACCGCAACGAAGCCGTCCTCGGGGGCTGGGACGTGGCCGAGCTGCGGCGGCTGTTCGAGTTCTTGGAGTTCAAGAGCCTATGGGACCGGCTCCAGGACGCCATGGGGGCAGGGAAAGGCGAGACCGGTGACGCCCCGCCGCCACCGGGGGAGCCGCTCGCTGTCTCGGTTCGCCCGCTGGCCAGTGCCACCGATGCCGTCCAGCACCTTCAGGCCTGGGTGCGGGCGGGAGCGGCCCTGTCTGTCGCCGGCTCCTGGTCGGCGGCCGAAGGTCGCTCGGAGCTGCGCGGGCTGGCCTTCGCCGCCGTCCCCGAGCCCGCCGTCCCTGAGCCCGCTGCCCCCGAGCCCGCTGTACCCGGGCTGGCCGTCCTCGAGCGGGCTGCTAGCGAGGATGGGCCGCCGGGCGCCGATGGGGGAGCCGGTGGGGAACAGGCCTCCAGCGGGGATGTCCTCGGGGAATGGGGTGCCGCCGGCAGCGGCCAAGTAGGCGCCTGGTGGCTCGGTGAGGAACTTTTGGGGGGCCCTGCGGTGCGCCAGGCCCTGTCGAGCTTGCTGGGCGCGGGCGGCCCCGGCGTATCGGCTCACGACGCCAAGGCCCTGGTCAGGTCATTGGCTCCCCTGGGGGTCGATTTTTCCAACGTCCAGGTCGACACGGCCATCGCCGCCTACCTGGTCGACCCGGCGGGCGACAAGTACGTCCTCGAGGCGCTGGCCGCTCGCTACGCCGGCGTTGCCCTGGCGTCCCCCGGTACCACGCCGACGGGCCAGCTCGACTTGTCGGGAGCGGCCGACCCCGCCCGTGTGGCCGGCGAACGAGCAGCCGCCGTCGCCCGCCTCGTCAGCCCTCTGTCCGCCGCCCTGGCGGCGCGGGGGATGTCCCGCCTGTACGACGATGTCGAGCGGCCCTTGATCCGGGTCCTCGCCCGTATGGAACTGGTCGGCGTGCGCGTCGACGCCACCGAGCTGAGCCGCCTGGGCCGGGTCCTGGCCGACGAGGCCCACGCTCTGGAGAGGCGGGTGCACGAGCTCGCCGGCGCCCCCTTCCTGGTCAACTCCGTGCCCCAGCTGCGAGAGGTCCTCTACGGCAAGCTCGGCCTGGTCCCGGTAAAAAAGACCAAGACCGGTGCGTCTACCGATAACCAGGCCCTGGAGAAGCTCCGCGACGAGCACCCCATCGTCCCCGTCATCCTCCGCTACCGGGAAGTGGAGAAGTTGCGCTCCACTTACACCGACGCCCTGCTGGCCGAGGTGGCGGCCGACGGTCGCATTCATGCCACTTTCAACCAGACCGTGGCCCGCACGGGGCGGCTCTCCTCCGACGCCCCCAATCTCCACAACATCCCCATCCGCACCGAAGAAGGCCGTCAACTGCGGCGTGTGTTCGTGCCTGCCGAAGGGATGCGCCTTCTGGTCGCCGACTACAACCAGATCGAGCTGCGCGTCATTGCCCACCTGGCTGAGGACCCCGGCCTTGTCGAAGCATTCAGCACCGGTGCCGACATCCATCGCATGACGGCCGCCCGCATATTCGGGGTGGACCCCGCCGACGTCACCATCGGCATGCGGTCAAAGGCAAAAATGGTCTCCTATGGCTTGGCCTATGGCATGGAGTCCTTCGGGCTGGCGCAGCGCCTGGGGATAGAGGTCGAGGAGGCCGCCCAAATCCTGAAGGCGTATTTCGAGAACTTCCCGCGCGTGCGCTCCTATATGGACCAAGTGGTCGTGGCGGCACGGGACAAGGGTTATACCGAGACCTTGTTCGGGCGCCGGCGCATGATACCGGAGCTTTCATCCCAGAGCTACCAGGTACGCATGGCCGGGGAACGCCAAGCCATGAACGCCGGTATCCAGGGGTTGGCCGCTGACATCTTCAAGGTGGCGCTGGTCCGGCTCGATGCCCAGCTGAGCGAGCAGGCGCTGACGAGCCGGCTGATCCTGCAGGTGCACGACGAAGTGATCCTGGAGGTGCCACCCGAGGAAGAGGAAGCGGCGGCTCGGGCAACGCTGGAGGCGATGAAGGGAGCGGCGGAGCTGAGCGTACCCTTGGAAGTGAACTTGTCTTGGGGGGCGAGCTGGGCTGATGCCAAAGGGTGAAGAGAACCAACACAAGGAACGTGAGAAATGGCCAAGGAACGGAAGGTGGAGAAGGCATGCTCAACCCCCCGTCGGCAGAGAGCCGATAAGTACCTGTGAGTGGTGCTGCCCGGAGCAACGGGGAGGTGGACGCGCTCTTTAGGCGCGCCGCCGCGGCTAGCTCGACCGACGAGCGCGATTCCTGCCTTCACGACATCGACGCGGCGCTCGACGGGGCGGTCGCCCCCGCCGACAGGGCCCGGCTCCTGATGTGCCGGACGACCGTCCGTTCCAACCAGTGGCAGACCCGCGAGGTGCTCGAGGACGCGGTGGCAGCCATGGAGCTGTTCGAGGAAGCGGACGAACCGGGGTCTGCCCTGGAAGCGGCCAGCCTGGGCGCCGGTTTCGCCTCCCGCCTGGGAGAGCTCTCGCTGGCCGCCGAGCTGGCCACCAAATGCATCCTGGGCGCCGGGTCGCTCCGCGACGACCGACTGCTTTCCGAGGTGGCCAACCGCCTGGGGATTTTCTGTTATTCGCTGTTGGACTACGACCGCGCCGTCGAGCAGCACACGATCGCCCTGGAAGCGGCACAGCGTTGCGGCAACACCTGGAAAGTCCTTCGCCAGCTGCACAACATCGCTGATGTCCTCCTTGTGGCCATGCGCCAGGAGCGGGCGTCGGGTGAAGGTGACGGGCGCTATGACCGCTACGGTGCCGACCGCTTGGCGGAGGCGGCCAAGGCTGTGGAGCGTATGGTGGCCGAAGGCGACGCCGAAGCCCAGCGGCAGATGGGGGTGCAGCGCCTGCAGGCCGAGCTGTTGGTCGAACAGGGCCACGCCGAAGAAGCACTCGAGCTGTTGCATGCAACGGCGGGCGAAGCGGGCGCCATCGTCTGGGCCGCCGGCCAGTCCGCCCTGGCCCTGGTGGAGGCCCGGTGCCTGCGGGCCCTCGGGCGGCCGGCCGAGGCGGTGGCGGCGGCAACCCGCGCGTCCGAACTGGCGGAGCCGAGCGACGAGCACCACGAGACGATGCTGATCCTCGACGAGCTGGTGGCGGCCGAGCGCGAGGCCGGTGACCTGGAAGGGGCGCTGGCCGACGCGCTCGAGCTAAAGCGGCGCATGTGGGCCGTGCACCGCAGCCAGACGGCCCAGTTGGTCGAGCAGGTTTGGGCCCGGGCCGCGCTGGAGTACGAGCGTCGGGCGCTCGAGGCGCAGACGGCGGCCGCTATCCGTTCAGCCGAAGAGGACGCCCTCACCCGCATTGGCAACCGTCGCCTGCTCGAACGGGTCCTGGCCGAGGTGGCCTCCGGGAACCCCCCCCTGGCGCTGCTGATGGCCGATATCGACCACTTCAAGCTGATCAATGACACCTTCGGCCACGAGGTCGGCGACCACGTGCTGCGAGCGCTGGGCCGCGTCCTGGCCACGGACGCCCGCAGCGGCCAATCCGTCGTCCGCTACGGGGGTGAGGAGTTCGTGTTCGCTTTGCCTTCGGTGGAGCTGGACGCCGCCCGCGACTTCGCCGAACGCATCCGTCTGAAGGTGAGCTCCTACCCCTGGGAAGAGCTCGAGAGCCGTCTGGGCGTGACCATAAGCATCGGGGTTTCGTGCGGGCCGGCGGCCAATTGGCGTTCTGTGCTCGCCTCCGCCGACCGCGCCCTCTACCTGGCCAAGCAACGGGGCCGCAACCGGGTCGAGGTGGCGGGACGGGCCGTCAAGCGCACCGCCTGAACCGGCACCGGCCGAGCGGCGCTCGCTAGGGTGCGGGCGCCCCCGGTACCTGGGGCACATGGCCCGAAGCGATGGTGCTCACTGGCGGGAGGTCCTTCCACGCGTAGCTGATGTACGTGTCGTGGCTCTGCGCGGGCTTCTGGCCCAGGAGCCATTCCACCCAGACAACCGCTTGCGCCTGGCCCAGAGGTGTCCAGCCGGGCGATGTCGGCGATTCCGGGCCGACCACTATCTCGGAGATGTGCAGTTGTTGGATCTCCTGTGCCGCTTGCAGCCTCAGGGCCGTGGTGGTGGCCATCACCGGGCCATAGGGGTCCCCCAGCCTCAGCAACACCCCCAGGTCCGATACGTCACCGCTGTTGGTCCCGGTCATGCCTGTGGCACTGGGCAAGACGAAGCAGAACGCGCCCTCCGACTGCCACCGCAGGTTCATCTCGTTGATGGCGGGGACCAGGAGGGCGACCGGGGGACCGCTGGCCGGGGCCCCCGCAGCGCGGTGCGGGCACGAAAACGAGGAGGTGAAGGCCGTGTACCGCGGGCTGGCGGAGGCTGGGAAGTTCGTGATCGGGAACAGCGCCACCAGTCCGGCGACGGTCAAAGCCCATCCCCCGGCCATCACCGGCCACTTGCGCTTCCGCAGCTCATCGCACCCGACGGCGACCAAAAGGCCGACTCCCACCGTCATCATGGACGCGAACCGGTCGGGCAAAAGATTGTGGATTATGGGGAACTTGTTGAGGTAGTAATCGGGGAGGTTGAAATGCGTAACGTGGCCCTTCCAGTGCAGGGTCGGGCCCATGGAGATGATCGCTGACCCCACCGCCACACCCAAGGCGACCCAGGTGACGGGGCGGCGCCGGGCCAGCACCAGGGTCAACCCCATGAACAGGATCAACGGGACGCCTATGTAGGCGTTCTCCTCGGACCCATTGCCGGTGAACTGGGCGCTGACGTGCAGGAGCGACGCCGGGGCGATCTTGGTGATGTTGGTCGGGATGAAGAAGTTGAACAGGTCGCTCACGTAGGCGTTGGCAGGATGGACGTCTTGCACCCTGTACGGGCCGAGGTACTGAACGGCGAGGAAGGGGGCCGACAATACGGCAAAGGTGGCCGCCGCTACGCCCATGGCCTGGGCTGCGTAGCGCCGGTATAGGGGGATCTGATGGTACGCAAGGGCGCCCAGTACCGCCACGCCGATGGCCGCGGCCAGGACCTCCATGGCCAGGACTTCTTCCCCGGTCAGCAGTTGGGCGAATGTGAGCAGGCCCAGTAACAAGCCGTCCCGCCACGCCGGCGCGTTCTGGACGACCAGGATCCGGTCCAAGAGTATGAGCATCAGAGGCGCGCTCATGATCAGGATCTGGGCCAGGTGGCCCGCCGACTGGGCCACGATGTAAGGAGAAAAGCCGACGATGAGGGAGCCAACTAGGGAGGGCAGGCGCCCGGTCCACCGCCGGAAGGCGATGTAGGAGAAGGCGACGGTCAGGGCGGGGCCTGACACGACCAGGACGTTGTAGGAGAACGCAGCCCCGAAAATGAGCGTGGCCGGGGCCATCACCAAGCTCGGCAATATCACCGATGTGTTCCACATCAGGTTGATCCCGCCCGGTGCATTGAGGTAATGGCTGATCAATGGGTCGAGCCCATGGCCCAGTGCGTAGGGCATCCAAGAGAGGAACCAGGAGTACTCGTCGGCGTCCCCCGCCCCGCCGACCTGGGTGTTCAGCGGCGCCAGCGTTGCCTCGTGGTACAGCGCCATGGCGCAGCCCAAGGCGACCACGAAAACCACCAGCACCTCGGGCCACCAGGCCCGGCCCCGCTCCTGAGAGGGCCGTACCGGCGCCGGGTCGAGCGCGGGGACGAGGTACGAGGGCGGTTCGGCGCCGGCCGCGTCCGCTGCTTCGGTTCCGGGCTCCTCCTCAGTGACGACGGGCTCGTCGCCGGGAGGCTCGGACGAGCGGCGGCGCCGCAGCGAATGAGCCGGGGATTTGGAGGTCAAAATGGCGCGTTTACCTGCGTCCCGGGAGCGGTCGCCGAGGATGGCCCACATAAGCCGACAGGGGCCTGATGAGCGCGTTGTTGGCCTTTTGCTCCATGATGTGAGCCGTCCAGCCGGTAATACGGCTCATCACGAAAATGGGTGTGAAGGTAGGGATGTCGAACCCCATCAGGAAATAGACGGGGCCCGACGGGTAATCGAGGTTGGGGTAAAGGCCCTTCTTTTCCAGCATGGCCTGCTCCAGGCGCTCCGAGACCGCCAGCAGCTGCTGGCCCTCGGCGCTGCGCTGCGCCAGCTGCTGAAGCACTGTTCGCATGGTGGGCACCCGGCTGTCGCCGTGCTTGTAGACCCGGTGCCCGAAACCCATGACCTTTTGTTTGGCGTCGAGGGCATTGGTCAGCCACTCGTCCACCTCCTCGGGCTCCTTCACCTCGCCGAAGATGCCCATGACGGCCTCGTTGGCCCCCCCGTGGAGCGGGCCTTTGAGCGCCCCGACCGCGCCGGTCACCGCCGAGTAGAGGTCGGAACCCGTCGAGGTGATGACCCGGGCGGCGAACGTGGACGCGTTGAAGCCGTGCTCGGCATAGAGGACCAGGGAGATCTCGAAGGAGCGGACGACCTCGGGGTCAGGGACGGCACCGGCGCACATATGGAAGAAGTTCTCGGCGAACGACAGGCTGGGGTCCGGGGGTATGGGCGCCAGGCCACGGCGGCGGCGCTGCTCGGCCGCCACAATGGTGGGCAGCTTGGCCCACAGGTCGATGGACTGCTCGAGGTCGTCGTCCGCCTGCGCCGCGCCAGCCTCCTCGGACGGGCCCGGGCCCGCTCCGCCGGCCTCGCCGCTACTACCCCTGCCCTCGGCGCCGAGGTAGCTGACGGCGGTCCGCAGCACGTCCATGGGGTGGCAGGTCAAGGGCAGTTGGGCCAATGCCTGGGCTACTTGCCGGGGGACCTGGCGTCGTGCCCGCTCGGTCGCCGTCAGCTGAGCGAGCTCGGTGGCGTCGGGCAGCTCCCCGTGCCAGATGAGGTAGGCGACCTCCTCGAACGAGCGGGTTGCGGCCAGGTCGGGGACGGGGTAGCCGCGGTACAGCAGCGATCCCGTTTCCTCGTCCACCACCGACACCGCGCTCGAGTCGGCGACGACCCCGGCCAGGCCTCGTTTGATGTCAGGGGGGGTGGCAGTCATGCCTGGCCTGTGTCGGCCAGCCCTCCCAGCTCAGCGTCGAGCCGGGTGTAATCGTCATACCCGAGGAGGTCGTAGAGTTGCGCCCGAGATTGCATTTGTTCTAGTAACCCCTTTTGCGTTCCCTGCGAGGCGATGGTGCGCAGCCCACGCTCGGCCGCTCCCATCGCCAGCCGTAACAGCGTAACCGGGTAAATGACGACGTTCACCCCGACCGACGCTAGCGTGGCCAGGTCGAGCAGCTCAGTCTTGCCGAACTCGGTCATGTTGGCAAGAAGAGGAACGGCGAGCGCCTGGCGTAGTTGTTCCAGCTCGCCCGCCCCCGTCATGGCCTCGGGAAAGACCATGTCCGCCCCGGCGTCGACGTAGGCCTGGCACCGGGCGATGGTGCCGGCCACGCCTTCGATGGCGCGGGCGTCGGTACGGGCACATATGACGAAGCCCGGGTCGCGCCGCGCCCCCGCTGCCGCCTTGATGCGCCGGCACATGACCTCCACGGGCACTATTTCCTTGCCGTCCAGGTGGCCGCAACGCTTGGGGTTGACCTGGTCTTCGATGTGGCAGCCCGAAACTCCGAGCTCCTCGAGCACCTGAACGGTTCGTACGGCACTGAGGGCTTCGCCGAAGCCCGTGTCGGCGTCCACGAGCGTGGGCAGCGAGACCATCCGAGCGATCTCATGGCTGCGGGCGGCCACCTCGCTGAGGGTAGTCAGCCCTATGTCGGGAAGCCCCAGGGACGCCGACAGGACTGCACCGGAGACGTAGACCCCCTCAAAGCCGAGGCGCTCGATGAGCATGGCCGACAGGGGGTTGAACGCCCCCGGGAACCGCAAGAGCCGCCCCGACGCCAATCCGTCCCGGAACGCCCGGCGCCGCTCAGGCGCCGCCACCGGCGCATGGAGCATCAGAACACCCCGGGCCTGGGTGCCCCTGCCCCCGGCCGGTCGTCCAGGCCAGGGACCACCAACGTGCATTGGCGAACTTCATGGGGAACAAGTTGGGGAAGCCGCTGGGCCACGTCGAGGAAGCGGTCCTGCTCGTCGGGGGCGACGACGCCCGAGGCCAAGTGACGGAACTTGGCCACGTACTCGGGGCGGCCGAAGGGGCGGGCACCAAGTGGGTGGGCGTCGGCGACGTCGATCTCATCCTCGACGACCGCGCCGTCGGCCAGCTCGACGACGACGTGGCCGCCAAAGGCTTCCCCGGCCAGGTAGCGCTTGGTCCAATCCGGCCCCTCCTGGGTGGCTATCTTCTGCCACAGGGCTACGGTGCTGGGGCGCCCTGCCCTCGTGGGGGCATATGAGGACTCGTGGTCCCAGGCCCCATCCTCCAGGGCCACGGCGAAGATGTAGGGCAACGAGTGGTCCAGGGTCTCCCGGGATGCCGCCGGGTCGAACTTCTCCGGGTCCCCCGACCCGGTGCCGATCACGTTGTGGGTGTGGTGGCTGGTCGAGATCGTCACCTGGCGCACGCCTTCTAGGTCCCCCAAACGTGAGCGGAGGCGGCGGGCGAGGTCGATGAACGCTTGCGCTTGGTACTCGGCCGAGTGTTCCTTGGTGTAGGTGGAAAGGATGGCCCTCTTCGGTTCGCCCGGGCCCGGCAGGGCCACCTGGTAGGACGCCTCCGGCCCGTCCAGGAGCCAAGCGATGACGCCGTCCTCGCCTTCGTAGATCGGGGCCGGGGATGTCTCCCCCCGCATGGCCCGGTCCACCGCTTCAATAGCGACCTTGCCCGCGAAGGCGGGGGCGTAGGCCTTCCACGAGGAGATCTGGCCCTTGCGCGACTGGCGGGTGGCGGTCGTTGTGTGCAGCGCCTGGCCGATGGCGTGGTAGACGACCTCGGTCGGCAGCCCCAGGAGCGTGCCCAGGCCGGCGGCCACCGAAGGTCCCAGGTGCGCGACGTGGTCGATCTTGTGGGCGTGCAACGAGATGGCCCGGCACAGGTCGACTTGGACCTCGTAGGCGGTGGCAATGGCCCGGGTCAGGTCCTCCCCGGAGCGGCCCGCATGTTGAGCCACGGCGAGCAAGGGTGGGATGTTGTCACCTGGGTGGGAGTACTCGGCGGCCAGGAACGTGTCGTGGAAGTCGAGCTCGCGCACGGCCACACCATTGGCCCACGCCGCCCACTCGGGCGAGATGCCACCCGGCCCGCCCTCGGGCTCCTGAGGCGAGCCGCCGGCCGCGGTGGCCGCAGCGGTGCCATCGGTGCCCCAGATGGCCGCCCCCGGATGCAGCCGGTGGACCGTTGCCTGAGCGCGGGCGTTGACAACCGGCCGCCGTCGGAGGGCAGCTGCGGCGACGCCCGCATCGTCGATTAAACGGTTGACCACCATATCGGCCACGGCCGCCTCGACGGGGGCGCCGTCGGTGGCCAGCGCGGCCAGCTTCCAGGCCAGTTGTTCCTCCCGGGGCAGCGCCTCCGCGCTCTTGTGGGGGCGGACCGTGTACGTCTTCACCAGCTCTTGTCCCCCCGTCGCGGGTCTAATCCCGCAGTCCCTGCCACGCCCTGAACGCTACCGCCTGCGCCGCCCATCCCCCGCCCCCCCATGCCGCCCCGCCCATCCCCGCCCGCCCATCCCCAGCCCGCGCATCGCGGTAGTGACCGCTCACCCGGGCCGCCCAGTCGTGCCCGACCACGCTGGAACGCCGGGAAAGCACTATTCGTGGCCGAACCGGCGCCGAAAGGCCACCCCGGGCCGTTGCACCCGGGGTTCTCGCCCGTCCAGGTCAGTCCGCCGGCCGGCGGCGCCGCCCGGGCCGCCGTCCAGCCCCAGCCTGCATCCCCCCCACCGCCCATCTTCGTCCGCGTCGGCCGTCCTCGGCGTTTTGGGGAGCCTTGCGCCGCAAATGTATTAATCGCGTTGCGCTTTCGGGTAGAGGCAAAAGGTGGGTGACTGGCGCCGTCTACGCCCGGGTAGCGAGTAAGCCCCGTAGTTGTTGAGCTTCGGTCCAATTTGGGTCCTCGGTCCTCAATTCGAGCCCTACCCGCAAGTTGGCACCATCGCACTGTGCTCGCGATTCCCGTGCTAAACATGGCGAATATGCGGACCAAGACGGCGGCCCGTCATGCCCTGCTGGCCCGGTTTGGTACCCGGGCGGCGTCGTTATCGGTTTTCGTGTTGGCCTACTTGGCCCTGTGGCCGGCACTGCCGGCTACCGCCACGATGCGCGCCGAGGCCCGGATCGATCGAGTGCATATGGGCTTGTCGGTGGACGCGGACCGCGCCGCCCAGCCCGCTATCGTGGCCGCCAGCCGCTCCGGCCTAAAAACGCAGGAGCATTCAGGTACGTACAAGGATGGCGG
>Ga0302325_10033953_pt1 | contig 10442 bp, 11 predicted proteins | sample Palsa_T0_2_FD_201948 | JGI IMG/M metagenome (GOLD analysis project Ga0302325, IMG submission 201948) | Peat permafrost microbial communities from Stordalen Mire near Abisko, Sweden - Palsa_T0_2 | ecosystem: Environmental > Terrestrial > Soil > Palsa > Peat permafrost | place: Sweden: Abisko...
ATACCGTAGAGTGGTTGGCGAGAGTAGGAGAGTCTTGCGAGTATCCTTCCCCTTCGGAAAGGAGATATTTGTAGCACTTGTTTTACTCGAAGGAACTGTAGTTAAGATCACTTGTGCTATCTACGCCCAATTCTTGCTATATAAATGCCTGGAAACATCCCTTACTAAGACCATGTTGATTAACAAGCCTCGTTTATCTTAGCATGTTTACTATAATAGACTATGGACAATGTATCTTCGCTCTCGAAATCATCGATAAACTCAAGGGTTTTGCCCATTATCTTCCTTAGAGGCGATTTGGTAAGTATTAACTAGGTGTTAGTATAGAATCTACAGTTGCAAAATATTTGCGCTAGGTTATCAAGCTCCCACTTAACTTGTATTCATCTTTCTCCTATCACCGAAGAAAAAATTTGACTTCTCTATACCTGGGAAGCCCACAACTCGGCAATGCTCGATTCGTAGACTGAAAATGTCAGCGGTGGGGCAAAATAGAAGGAAGGCGCATACGAATTCGAGAGCTTGAGCAAACTCTCTAATTTCTTTTATATGGCACCTGGCCCTAATCGTGTTGTAAGTGCCGAATTGAGGTTCGGGGCTGGTTGGTTGACTGGAAGGGGTGAGACAATTGTCCAGCTGAATTCTGAGACTTAATACCCTCCGAGGAAACCGTTGCACTCGAGCCGTGAGATTGGGTAGGGCGAAGCTTTATGAACGACGGCTCTATTGTTGCATTCAAAGTTGACACTTAGCTGCTGTCTGGAGTAGTATTGACACTGATTGACAAAGAGGAATACTCATGAACGCTTGAGCATTGACCGTCAGGTCATCGCAACTACGAGTATACAGAATTGAAGGTAATGGGAACGAAAAATAATAACCGAACAGTTAAGCATAAAACGGTCGAAGTTGGTGAACGATGAATGAAATATACAGTAACTGTGCGAAGGATCGTGAAACATCACGTGAATGGTCCAAATCCGTCACCGAGTGGCGTTGATCCTCTGGCGCTTGCCAGCATTCTGATAACGCGTTCGCACTGCTATCGAAGTCCGCATCTTCAAGTAAAGAGATCATGGTTTCGACAGCCTTCAAGCCCAATCGCAAACTTGAGGGGTTGAATGAAGAGTGTCACCATTCGCGCTTAGCTGGCAGAGCTGCTCTCCTCCAGGAGGAGTCCAGGACCGTTACCAAGTGGCTTCTGGATGGCGAAGTCGCCTGAATAAGTCTCACTGAGTAATCAACCACCATGGCTTCTTGAAAGGGAAGTAGATGAATGGAAGACGGAAGTGATTCTCATCGTCGCTAGCTAGTGGAGATTGAAAATACATCTGCTGATCACGTGCTTCCACCCTCCTGTCTCCACGTATCAACTTCCACTCAGTCCTAGTTAGAGAGCTCTGGCTTCAAGTCTCAAGTGGCCAACGAAATGCCACTCCCTTTTTGCGTGATTATGTCGTATTTCTTGAATTTTGGATCATGTCAGATTCACATTTAGCAAGATAGACGGCATCGGATCCGAATCTCAAAACCCTAGTTTGTCGGGTCCGACTTTCGAAATGCCTTCCCCAAATCCAAAAGAGCAGACATAAATATCTTCAAATTCCATTTTCCAAGCACCATATTCGTCCCTTAAAAATTATGTCCCTCACTGCTTAAGAGCGTCTACAAATAAAAATGCCAACGCCAACGTCCTTCGATCCATCTTCACCCCCCAATTTAACAGGATTCATCGTCCTGATAACAGGGGGGCATTCAGGCCTGTATGCTTCATCCTCCCCTATTTCTCGGGAGGATTATTTCTTTATCAATAAGTCACTAAAATCCAACAGCGGCTTAGCAACAACCGAAGCCCTTGCTTCAAAGAATGCAACAGTTTATATCGCTTCTCGATCTATTCCCAAAGCCGAATCAGCAATCAAAGAGCTCAAGCGAGAGATCCCTAATGCCAAAGTAGCGGTAATCGAGATGGATCTCTCGGACCTTGAAAGCGTGAAACGGGGCGCGGAAGAGTTCGTGAGGTCAATCAAACTCAAATCCGACAATGTACAAACCCAAGCTGATAAATTAGATGAACAGGAAGGAGAACGAACTCCACATCTTGATCAACAATGCCGGGGTAAGTACTTCGTCTCGAAGTGAAACATCGAGTCCCACTGACGAGAAAAGACCATGTGCCTACCCTACAGCGAAACAAAACAAGGTTTCGAGATCCAATTCGCCGTATATCTCTCGCCATACTCTTCCCTCTCCTCTCTCGTCACTAGCGAGCTCAGACAAACTACTTTTCCCACTTCCTCCTCACCACGCTCCTCGCTCCCCTTCTCTTCACCACCGCCTCCACCACTCCCGCCTACACAGTCTGCGTCATAAACATGTCCTCTGACGGCCATTCCAAACTCGCGCCCCCGACATTCTCCCCCTCCTCCCTTTATTCCCAAATCTAAAGGAAGCATCGACCTGGACGCGCTACGGCAACTCCAAGCTCTGCCAAGTCCTGCACTCGAAATCCTTGGCTCACCACTACGGAGATAGAAATATTTTGTCAATGTCTCTGCATCCTGGGACTGTGAAGACGGGGTTGAGTGCTGGGCCGAGAAGGAGTAGCAGTTGGTATAAATTCGTGCAGCCTTTGGTGGAATTTGGTGCTCCGGGTCCCAAGCAAGGATGCGCCAACATCGTTTGGTGTGCTACAAGTCCTGGCTTGACGATGGAAGACAATGGCTGTTATTTCCTACCTGTAGGCAAGAAAACAAAAGCTAGTAAACTTGGGGAAGACGCGAAGCTTGCTGAAAAGCTGTTCCAGTGGAGTGAGAAGCGCCTGGAGGAGTTAGGATATTGAATTATATTTTTGTATACCTCCTGCAGATCGATGACAGTTTGAAATTCCGCTGTTGTGGTTCATTTCTTGAGATATGGAAATCCAATGAATGAACAGATCTATTCTAAGGCTAAATCTGTAAGCAGTAAGCAGCAAGTCGCACTTAACCAATCAACACCTCATCCGAACCATTCTCACGACGCAACAAATCACAACAACCTATACCATATGCACCATAAGCTGACATCAAAAACAAATTTCATTCCCAACGAAAACGTCAGCTTTTAGTACTCACTACAGCGAACATCGTAAATGGCACCAATCAGCTCCCTCCTACCCCATTACTCTTACCACATTTTCTCACTGCGCCTTTTTGTAGAGCCCACATTACTTGTATTCCGAAAATAAATAAAACAAAAACCCTATATTCCGTGCCACGCTCATCTCACTTCATCCATTCTCCAAAACCTTCAGAACAACTTGACCCGATCCCCCACAAAACATTACCCTATTAATGCCACCCCGCCTCCCACTCCCCTCAGCTAACCTGTACCCAAGAATTCCAAGATCTTGCACCAAGGCCATAAGCATGGAAAGCAAAGCCTCTCAAGCACCAGATGAAAAACTGGGCACGAATGGGAGCGGCAACGCGAATCCAAACCCGCCTAGGAAAGTCCTCCCTCCACCACCGCCTCAATCTCCATTCCGGCAGTACGTGGATAGGAAAGTTACGGTCGTGATGCATATCTTAGGCCTTATCTGAATATTCTCTCGGAGATCTTGGGAGCACGTTTGTCGCGAATCATAGGCACTGAGGCGATGGATGAGCACGCAGGGGCTCACTTCTCAAAGCGTATGTGCCCTCCCTCCATTCAATAAGCTAGAAGCATCTCTCCGCTAACACCCTCCAGATTCCCGCAAAAGCGGTGAGAAGTGATGGAAAATAGATTACGAGTTTCTTGATCTAAATATCACATGGAGCGTGCTCGCTCGCACTCACACCGGTGTTTCCAACCAAAACCTCCACCCTCCCCCATCCCCAATTACCGAACGCCAACCCACTGCCTTACTTCTTCAAACTCGCCAGCCCCTCTCCCTCTTTCCGCACCACCTTCCTCGGCAGAACCTCCACCTTCCTACTCAGCAGCGCCCGTAACTCGGGCGAAATAACCTTCGGCCTTACATCTTCCAGCTCGCCGCTTACTCTGCCTTGGCTCGCAGGTCGTTTGCCTTTATCCCCACTCTCACCCGCGCTAACACTATTTCCGCCTGCACTCCCTGGCCTCGCTCCACTACCACTATTCGTACTCCCTGTCGTCACAGCATCGACGCCGCTCGTATTCGCACTTGCACCCGAGGTCGTACCTGATGAGTTCGTCGGTGAAAGGGGCGTAGGTCTCAGTCTCAGTTTCGGTGCGGGGAAGTTAGATTTCTTGTCTATTGCTTCGACGGTGCGTTGGAAGCGGCGGAAGAGGGCTTCTGCGCGGATGAGGGTGGATTCTAGGTCGATTGTTGTGGAGAGTTCGTTGACTGCATCCACTATTAGTACACCTACTTCCAGATGGAATAGGAAGGGGGAAATTACCATATTTAAGAACCTCATCAAAGTGCTTCAAATGCTCCATAATAACATCCCTATGCTTCTCCAAAATTGCCAGCGCAACGAACAGATGAAACCCACTGCTCAAATAATCCGCCCACAGCACCTCCCACAAATGCAGCACATCCAACCACTGAAACTCCCTCTTATACCACACCAACAACATTCTAAAGAAGAAGAAGAAATTTGTGGAGTCGGCGGATTGTAGATGGAGGTAGAGTTTCGGGTCCATGAGCTGGACGAGGTGGTCTAGTGTGAGGAGTTGCTTGCGCATCCCGCTTTGGTCGCGGAGGAAGTTTCGTTCCATGCGGTCCATGAAGTGTTGGAAGCCCCAAAAGGCGACGGCGTCGTCTTGCATTACGGCGTAGATTGGGGCGAGGAGGTCGGACATGCCTTGGACATAGCCTAGATCGCGGTTGTATTCATTGTATGTTAAGAGCATGTCTTTCATCTGCTCTAAATGGACGTTCGTCCCTACATCTGCGAATGGGGATGAGGGGTCTGGGTGAGGTGTATCTTCGCCCGCGAAGAGGGGAATTGTACGATCGGTTCTGTGGACGTCTTTTTCTGTAGTGAGGACCCCAAGGGATGGGATATGTCAGCCTATACTGCAGTCTTGGAATACTGGGAATTCAGTGTGACAAACCTATTCGGCCTTTCTGCTCTCGCCACCATTCGCCCTCTTCTCCTTCACCACCAAGGTCAATCAGGCGATCCCACCATGCTCCTTTTAATTTGACATACTTGTCACGAAGGCTAGCGATTCCAGCTTTCCGTTCATCGGCTGAAGATCCCCAATCGTAGACTCCAAGCAGGAAGAGCCAAGCTTCTTTCCTCACACCATCTTCAGCATCAAGACCACCATGGAAGATCCTCTCTTTAACCTCATCAACCGTGACCTGTAACCGTCCCGTTCTCTGATCAAAAAAGCTGTTCCACTCATTCAATGTAACCGTCTTTCTCAACTCTTTCAGGCTCCGACGCCCCATCTCCGTATCCAACAGCTCAAACTCCCCCACATCCGTCTCCTCCATCTCCAACACATCCCTCGCCGTCCAGATCCTCTGATTCCGATCCCTCTCACTTTGCTCCGCAATCCCCATCGCCCATCTAGCCAAATAAATCCTCGCGCTATCAAACTCCTCCTGCAAAGTCTGCACCTCAGGATTCTTCAACAGCCTCCGAACCTGCGGTGGAATTTTCGGATTATCAATGACGGAATCCGCAGTCCGTCTGGTAAACGTCGTCACCTTGCTGAACTTCTCCATGAGGTTCCATCCTGCCTCTTTGACAAACTTCGTCACGGGATCCATGCCCGCGTCTCTCACTCTCGAGCCAGAACCAGAGCCCGCAGCACCACCGATCGTCATCCCACTACTACTGGGTCTCCTTACAATCGCAGCCGTAACCGGCTTGCCCCCAAACGCCTCCTTATCCTCCGCACTCGGCTCCACAAGATAGATATTCGGTTCCGCACCACTCCTCTCAATAGCCACATATCTCCTCAACCATCTTAACACCTCATCGCCGCCCCAGAACATCTCTCCATTCGCACCAAACGGATCGAAGTTCTCTCTCGCATGTTTCTTCTTCTGCAGGATTGTGGACTGGCATTCGGAGTCGTGGAAGAAGAGCGCGGGGAAGGAGTCGCCGGCGCGGGAGTTGATGATTACGCTGCCGAACCACCAACCTAGGCTTGGGGGCCGCACAAGCAGGCTGTAGATGGCGGATACGGGGATCGCGAAGGCGTAGTGTCCGATGGAGCTGGAGTGTGTGGTTGTGGTTGGGGGTGGAGGGACGAGGTAGGATTGTTTTGGGGGTGAGTCGCCTTCTGAGAGGTCGACTTTGACGTAGGTGTCGAGGGCGTCTCCAAGGGAGTGTTCTGGGAGCCAAGCTAGGAGGAGGGAGGAGGCTGTTTTCAGTCTCGCAGATGTAGAGGAGGAGGATGTAGGGCGGGAGTCCGGTGGGGGCTTCTGTTGGAGGAGGGCAATGTAGCCAGGTATGTTATCTTTCGCAGATGGAGTAGGGTGGATGTAGACCTGGGAATGCTGTCAGCTCATGCTCCTGCGAAGCTCCCGGCACCTCCATTGTCTTCAGCTATATGGACCAGAGCTCCGACTTGCCTTGCTCTTGGAGTATAGCAATTTGACGCCTCGGCCAGAAGTTGTATGCGTGATCGTATTGTACTCTCCTTCCTCGTCGTCGCTCAACGCATAGAAGCTGTTTGAAGGCGATGCCGCCCTGGCGGGGCCATTTGACGACGTCATTGCGATTGTTCGGAAGAACCTGTATCGGTATTAGAGTTCGGTGTAATATCAGCACTCTGTAGGAAGAGCTCTCTTCGAGGGAATTCAGATCATTTTGTGTCTTGGACGTCTTTCGAGTGTGACCGTCGTCGTACCGTCCTGTACTGTAATTGTGGCTGGAAGATCATGACGCGGTCGTGTGGCTGCTTGCGCGGCGGGCCGCAGGCGAATCTCGTGATCTTAGGCACCCCTTTTCTGGGACCCTCCCGTCACGACATAACTTATTCATCTTTTATCTCTGTTACCGTAGAACTTAGAGCCGGAAAAGCAGGTGCATTAATTTTTCATGTTTTAGCAATTTCTGCTGCTACTTGTATTTTACTGTGTCTTAAAATAATACAAGAGCTGTAAAGCTATTCGCAAATGACCCTCTTTCCCTCGAACATTCCTAGAAAGCTCTTCAAGGTGGAACTACAACATCCGGGTCCATCTCCAGGATCGGCTTTAGTCCCTTCATCGGCACCGGCTTGATGATGAACAAGTCAACACCAGCCCTGAACGCATTCTTCTGGTATTCCTCCGAAGAGAAGCATGTCAAGGCTACAATTCGGACCCTGGGCAACTTGCTGTCTGATTCAAATTTTCGAATCTCCTTGGTTGCGGCGATTCCGTCTTTGACCGGCATGGCGATATCTATCACGAAATGATTTTAGTAATCTGGTCATGGGTGGAGATATAGGCAGGACAGGGTAGTTCATTACCCATGAAAATGATTTTGATGCTTCGCGGTTCAGCTTGATACTTATGCAGGGCCTCGAGCCCGTTGATTGCACATGTGTAATCTTCTTTTGCACCTGGGAAGAGTCAGTATTACTCGATTTAGAGATTGAACGTCCCAAACTTGCAGGACATTCGATGGGGAAATTCTAAATGTGAAGCAACTCGCGGGACATTCAGACAGGGGAAGGCTTCAAAGCGTCACAGCTGGTGAAAAATCGAGGAATAAACTTGAGAATATGCGTACGCTTCATGTGATTTACCAGGATCTGTAGATGCCATGTGGTCAGGTTTAGATACTGCTTCCTCTATAATGAGGACATACCTTCATGTTTACAGAATTGTCTTCAACTAACAGGACAATCGATCGTGGCTTGATGAGCAGTGGCGTAGTGAGTGGGGACGTTGTAGTGTTCGACAGCTCCCGGGTCGTTGTTTCGGCCCTTGTTGGTATATCGAGTTGACTTTGTTCTCGTAACTCATTGGATTGTCCAACGTGGCGCTGGACATCCTGCTCTGTTTCCTGAGACAGGTCAGCGCTCGGAGAGAATCCATAGGACGCTGCCCTTAGTAGCGGAGTCATAGGGCTATCAGAGGATCCAGTTTCTGAAGATTTGTATTCAAGACAGAGGCCCAGGATTCTGGCAAGCTTGTGAGGCCCCACTCTGCAGAGTAAATCAGTATAGTCCAGGGCAGGAGATTAAAAAAGACACTGGTAAAGATCGATGTGACGTCCGTCTCAGTAATGCAAGATTTGGAACAAAACCACTTACGGTTGCGAGAGATGGAAAACGCCATCCCCATTCTCAGCACGAAATCCCGAGTAATTGTCTTCAAAGACGATCAATGGCTCGATTTTAGTGATTTTGGCGTTCAGATTGAGTTGAGATTGGATGCCGAGCAAGAAATCCCCGTTTGCATCCTCGAGTGAAGCAGCAGCCACAACTTCCATACCAAACCATTCAGCTGCCAAGGTGGACATAGAGGAGCGGATGGCGAGCATGCGTCTTGCATGTACGCTGAGGATGCCCGTTGGAGCTTCTTCAATCTCGGGATAATAGTCAAAACCGACCAGACAGATTTTGAGGCCGATGCACCAAATTCTGATATCCCGAATTGTTGCACTGCTTCCAACGGACTGCTCATCTGGCCGATCAGATGAGGAAAGGCTTGTGGGTACCGAAATTTTGACTGAGGTGCCATAGCCAACCTCCGAATCAATGTCAATTTTTCCATCAAGGTCATTTACAAGTTGTCGAACGATACTGAGACCGAGCCCTGTACCCGCAGACATGGGATTTTCTTGAGCGAACGGAGTATAGAGTCGGTGTTTCACATAGTCCTGCGTCATGCCAATGCCAGAATCCTGGATCTCAAGTGTAACGAGAAGCGAATTTGGTCGTGATTCCATAGGAAGTGCTGAGAGAATAACTTGAATGAATCCAGCTTCGGTATATTTGAGAGCGTTTCCGAACAAGTTTGTCAAGATTCTCTTCCAAGCTCCGATCTGCGAATTGAGAAGCCAGTTTAGCTGCCGCTCGATGTCAACTATGACCATAACATTAGGATTCATGCTAGGTGGTGTTAGCCGGACAACTTTTTCCTGATGGAATCTGTGCGCCTGCTCCGAGGAGCTTTTGTCTGCCGTCACAAGGCTGCGATAGTTGTGTCCTGCAAAGATTCCTTCTACAACACACTCGACAAGATTGCTCAAGTCAAAACTGGTGATCTTGACGATGCTGTGAGAGGAATCCTGCTCTTGCTCCCCGCCTACCATCAACGTTCGGACCTTTGTTGAATTGCTGAGCTTCGCATAATCGAGGATGTGATCCATAGTATCCAGCAAGACCTCTCCGCAAGTTGACACTGTACGAATAAGATCGTCTTGTTCCATATTTGTCGTGGTATCAGCAAGGACTTCCATTGTGGCGAGCATTCCATGTAGGGGTGATCGAAGCTCATGACTGACCGACGAGATAAAATCTGATTTGGCACGGTCGGCTGTGAGAGCGTCCATCTTCGATTTCTCTGCCATAATACAGCTGCCAAACGCAGCAAGGAAGGTCATATCTTCGGACTGCAAAATTCTCACAGGATCTCTAGTCCAGGCAAGACTGCCAGCAAACCACTTGAAACCTCAGTCAGCATGCAAATTTCCGTTCCGAAATTCTCCCCCAGTGGTACTCAGAGGCCGCAAAAAGGCTTCGCGCGTGTTCGGAGCTCTGTAAATGGTATGTTCAAAAACGAAAACACTAACCTGATCTCTCTGTGGATCCCATAAAGGGAAAAATATAATACCACGAGCACCCGGGCAAATATCAAGCAGCTGATAAGCTCGCAGCTGCTCCTTTTCCTTTTCAAATGTCGACTTCCCTTTTGAAGCTGACTGTTCACGGTTCGTTCGTTTGCTATGTGTTATGATTTCGGTCTCCTCATCATCCAGCAAAGATCCATCGGAATTAAATAGGAAAACATGGCCATTCGGATACCGGCGGAGCAAGCCACGCAAAGTTGATTGTGGAACTTCTAAATGTCTGTTCGACGGTGCTGCAACGCCGCGTCCATCGGTGCTTTGCAACGAATAGCCTAGCAGGTGACAAATTGGTTGGTTGCCTCCGCTGACTGGCGCCTCTACCCGAGCTTTGAACCCTTGGCGGATGAAGGCAGGAAAATTGGTCGACGCCGTGGCGACAGATGAGTTTCGTTTCGTGCTTATTGAAAGGCCAACTAGTGAATCTCGAAGTCAGTATTACTTGGCCAGCTGTTTGGATGTGCCACAACTCGAGAGCCGTTCTTGGGAGGAGGGAAGGGGTGTGAATGTACCATAACTTGAAGGTCATTGTTAAGGAAAGACCATCGAGTGCTAGCTAAGGGGAAAGGGAATTCAAGGTTTCATATTTCGTGAGACCTTCAAATAGGGGGAAATAAAGTTGAGAACTTGCATACCGTTTGAGTCTAGACCACCAAATCGAGGCGTATTTGCAGGAGTTATTATTGA
>Ga0302325_10033954_pt1 | contig 10441 bp, 13 predicted proteins | sample Palsa_T0_2_FD_201948 | JGI IMG/M metagenome (GOLD analysis project Ga0302325, IMG submission 201948) | Peat permafrost microbial communities from Stordalen Mire near Abisko, Sweden - Palsa_T0_2 | ecosystem: Environmental > Terrestrial > Soil > Palsa > Peat permafrost | place: Sweden: Abisko...
TACCCCCACCACCTCAATCCAAACCCTCTCCACCACCTCCGCCTCCCCCGGCTCCGCCCGTCTCAAAACCCTCAACACCGCCGAAACCGCCCCCCGCGGTCGTCACGTCGAAGCCCGTCGTCCCGTCGCCCCCCGCTGCGGTCACGACGTCGAGTTCGTTGCCTGTGTTTACGAGTGCAGCGCGCAGGGTCGTGGTAGCGGATTGGTTGAGATCTGTGGGGAGTATTGTGGTCGTTGGATTGATGGTCATGATCTGGGCTTGATGGCCTGGGGAGTGACCTATCACCATCGGATGTTAGCGATGGATGGGTCACCATGGGACGAGTGATCATGAGATGGGTTTCCATGGGATCAGTGATCAGGGAATGGGATTCGTCTTTTTTGTTTAGAAAGCCTCGACGGCGTGCTTGAGATGTTTATATATAAGTATATGAAAAGTAGGGTGTTTATATTTCGGATCTTTCATTTATTTATGGGATGAGGAGTTAGTAAGGCCTTGTCTTTGATAGGATCTTCTAGTAGGGTAATTTGATGTTTATATTTGATGTATTTATGCCTTTGAGACTTGATCAGATCCTGTCTACATGATGAGATCCGAAGGACCTTTTTTGACAGATACAGCGTCGCTTTGGTAAGTGACAAAGTAAGTCCAGTGATATCGAGACGACAACATTCACTCAAGACCACCCTAGCAAACAACCACATCATCCATCAACAACAATCAAATCCAAACAATAACTCCGCCATGACCAAAAAAAGCACATTCCCAGCCCAGCCCAGCCCAGCACAATATCCAACAACAACACGCCCACCCCATCACTGCTCCATCCTCCCCCCCGCATTCGGGACAACAGGCGGCATCCCCGGCATCCCCCCCATCAAAGGCGGCATCGCAAACCCCGGCGGCGGCATCAACCCCCCGGGCATCTGCGCAGTCTGGCCTCCGGGCAAGGGCATCCCTGGTGGCGGCGGCAGCGGCATACCAGGTAAGGGGGGCTGAGTGAATCCTGTGGGACCGGTAAATGACATTCCTCCCATTGGAGGGAAGCCCGGACGACCTATGTGTATGTTAGTACTTGTTCTAAGATAACGATAGCGTAGGGATATGGGAGCGTAGGGATAATGGGAACAGGGCAATAATGGGAACGGGGTAATGGGATCAGGGATGGGAGAGAACCTCCTGCGAGACCTGCGGCGAAGGGATTCGGCGTCGTAGCTTGAAGGACTTGACTTTGGTAATCCTGAGTCAAAGAATCGATAACCGATTGAGTCTTTTCGAAGCCCAGTTTTTGGTAGTATTCTCGGACCTGTTGTAGATGATTCCGGCCCAGATTATGTGCTTTGCGAACACTCGCAGAGTCGTGTCTACAAGTCAATACAACTCCAAAATTAAGGAACGAGGGATTATACGTAAGGTAACAATGACAGTAGTCGCAGTAAAATCTGCCCATGGTTGGTAATTCTCGGTGTCGGTGAGTGGTGCTTGATGTAGTGGACGTGATGGCGGAGTTCTCGAATTCTCGATGCGAAATAAATATTTCAATCCCGACGGGATGGGAAATTTAACCCGGGAGCGTCACGTCTCAAACCCAGACCAATATAGGGGAACCAGGCGCGGGGATTTCTTTCGTGTTCTGGCATTTCGAGTCAACAATCATCGAATATCAATCCAATGGACGACGTTGCAAGGACATAGCTCCAACGCTTTGCTGTATACTCTCTCTTGTCTCTTAAGTGACGGTACAGAGTGAATTAGCAGTCGTTTTTGACGACCAGGTGAGATTTGCTTTGCTTGTTACAAGGAGCGACGAATCTTGCTGCCATGGACATGGACGGTGTTGAGACAAATGGCGTCAATGGGGACATCCAGCCCACAGACACAAATCCAAACGAAGCCATCAATACTGAGATTATCGTCACATCCCAGCCGCCGAGTCCTTCATCTAGTCCTCTCACGAGCGCTAGATCGACTCCCTCTTTACTCATGTTTGATCCAACGAATTATCGTACCGGCGTCTACAACGATACTATCCCCCCGGAGTCCGATTTCTCTGTCGTAATCAAGCCGATGGGCCCAGACTTCCGAAGGGAGGATTATATCGTTGATGAAGACGAGTTCACCATCGGCGGGATCATAGGAGAAATCGGCGAAGACGATGATATCGTCTATGAAGTGCAATTTAGAGATGACCGCACAGCTATGGTATATCCCCATTATTCCCATCCCTTCTCCAATCCCTCAGATAACTGTGCTGACCTGTTTAGTTACCTGTTAACAAATTATTTTGCTATAAGAATGCAGAAAAGGCACTTAAAGAGTATCAAACTTTCCGCAAAAGTCATCGTCGATCACGCAGACAACGCAAGGAAACAAGATCCTTTCAAATTTTATCCGACTCCGAAGAAGAAAATGGGATAAACTCTTCATCTGATGAAAGGCCGGGTAAACGACGCAGAACCCTCGTTCGCAGCTCACACATGCGAAGCGCACGAAATTCCACAAGACCGAAAACCAGATCAACCCGGTCAGGAAGACTCATCTCCTTTCCCTACGGGGAGGATGCTGATTCGGATGACGTATCTGATTCCACGGCCACGAGACGTTCATCTCGATTCACGAAACGGAAGTCCCAGGTACGATACGATGACATGTATCTTTCAGAGGATTACGACTCTGAAATCGCGTCCGTGAAAACAAGTCGTTCGTCCGCAAAACCTAGAACACCAAAGGCGAAGGAGTACTTCCCCTCCGTGGACAAGGACTCCGAGTTCTCTCAACGACATCATTTCTGGTGTATGTTTTCAAGTGATATGGCAGCCATACACGACGACGATAAGAGACCCTCCACGATGTGTCAGGGCTGCAGTTTCATGTACCATGTGGAGTGTCTGGGGGACAAATCCACACGATTGAGAACGGGTCATACTGTTATTGTATTGGATGAGCGGGCGGGGATTAGGACTTGTGTGTTGCAGTGCGGACAGTGTAAGGGCGGGGGGAAGAATGGTGCGAATACGCTGCGGTGTGCCGGATGTGGTGAGATTGGAGATCGATGCGGGGAGTTTGAATATCCTACCAAGGTGGAGGGGTCAGATGAAATGGGTGTTGATGGTTCTGTGGAAGAAAAGCCGCGAGATGAGGAGAAATTGTTGGATGGCTGGAATGATGCTTCGAAGGTCTTGTTTCGATGTATTGATTGTCACAGAGGATATCATTTTCATCATTTACCACCACCAATTCCCAAGTCGGAGCCATCGACAAAGCATCCAGACGCCGTTCCCGCCACAAACGAAGGTCAACATACCCCCAACGACGTTCAGATGGATGTTGATAATTCTGAAGCCGATAAATCCATCGGACCTGTCGCTGAAGTATCGCCTCCAGATCCCATTGCCGAAGACCAGACAATGAATCCAGAGGAGATTGCAGTTCAGACAAACGAAAGTCAACCTACTGACGAAGACCAAACGGAAATAGAATCTTCAAGTGGTCTTACGGAGGAAGAAGAAACTCTTTCCCCAAGTCAATGGAGATGTTCTCAATGTACCCAATACATGGACAAAAAAATAGAAAAAGTCCTTGGATGGCGCCCGACCGACACCCCCTCTTACTCCGCAACCGACCTTCCGGATGACTTTCTCAGAGAATATCTAATCAAATTCGAGCACGATTCGTATTCCCACGTATTATGGGTTCCAGGGACTTGGCTCTCAGGCATTGCGTTCGCCATGAAAAGAAATTTCGATGCCGAAGAGCGTGCTTCGATCAAGGCTCCCGAGGATGTCATTCCTAAGGCATGGTTGAGGGCAGATATCGTTTTCGATGTACGGTATGAGGGAGACTTGTCGCGAGATCAGATGCGCTTCCGTTCTCGAAATGAGGAACTCGAGGCGTTGTCTAAGGTCACTGAAGCGCTTTGTAAATTCCAACAACTCAAGTACGAAGAATGTTTGTCCCTTTCAAGGAGGTGTCTGACGGTAGCCACTTGGGATGTCCCTCCCAAGGAGGACTCTGAACGATTTGCCGATTTCAAAGCGGCGTATGAAGAATATGTATACGGTAATTGGACTCATTCACCTGCGTACAGGGGAATTAAGACCCCCTATGCCGATTCAAGCAAATCCGAAGATGTCATTCAGGCAGAATTCGGCCATCGACTTGAGAAGAAAACACAGCCAGAATGGATGGAAGGTGGTGTAATGTTTGATTATCAGATCGAGGGGATGAAGTATTCTATCATTCTAGAGTGTCGTCTAATCTATAGTTGGCTGTATTTCCAGTGGTACAAACAAACGAGTGCCATATTGGCAGATGAGATGGGCTTAGGTATGTCAAACTTTGGAGATTGTACTAAGGGAATAGGCAAAACTATTCAAGTCGTTGCGATGGTGTCGACTATTTTCAAGGAGCAGAAAAGGTGGCCGTTCTTGGTTATTGCTCCGTCATCTACTCTTGAGAATTGGCGGCGGGAGTTCAAAAAATGGGCGCCGTCAGTGAGAGTCGTGGTCTGGCCTGGAACAAGTGAGGGCCGCAAATTGGTGGTATGATTTCCAAGCCATTCTTGACTCATCCTAGAGTAAATATGAGCTTTGTCGTCCAAAGACACCTCGAGACCTCAAGGCACATGTTGTAGTAACTGCCTACCATACCGCTCGGGATTCTATAGCATTCTTGCGGAAACATGAGTGGGAATGTCTCATTATTGATGAAGGACATGCAGTCAAAAATGACCGGAGCGAACTTTCTCAGGCGTTAGGAGCCGTGAAATCTCATCAACGGATCATCCTTACTGGCACCCCTCTGCAGAATAATATCAGAGAACTCTTCAATATCATGCAGTAAGACCTCTTGAAGAAGACTCGTAACATCAGATTTCTCGATCCACAAAATTTCGACTCGGAAAAGCTGGAAGAAAAATATCAAGAGCTGGACGATGTAAAAGTACGCGAAATCCACGAAATGCTGCGGTATTTCCGTTCCCCTCCCTATCTAATCTCAGTCCACGCTTTCTTCGTCGAACAAAAGCCGAGGTCCTCAGCTTACCCCCCATGAGCGAAATCATCATCCCACTAAGCATGTCCTCCGTCCAAAAAGAGCTCTACAAATCCATCGTGAGTCAAAACGCGGATCTCATGAAATCCATCACCGCGCGAGTCGAAAAGGGAAAGCAAGCACACAAATCGGCCGCCCCCAAACTCCAAAACATTCTTATGCAACTACGAAAATGTCTTGCCCATCCATTTGTCCACTCGCCTGATCTTGAGGAGCGAGATGTCGACTTTGAGCAGGAAATGAGAGCTTTGATTGAGGCGAGTGGGAAACTCTCGTTCTTGGGCAAGTTGCTGCCAAAGTTGAAGGAGCAGGGGCATAGATGTTTGATATTCTCGCAGTTCTTGGGATGTTTGAATATTCTGGAGGATTTTCTTACGGGAATTGGGTTTCAGTATGGAAGACTGGATGGTAGTACCGCGACTAGTGAGCGGCAACAGATGATTGATGCGTTCAATGCTCCGGATTCTAAGATGGATTGTTTCCTGTTATCCACCAGGGCGGGCGGCTCAGGCATCAATCTTGGTAAACGTCCCGTTCATATCTGACTTACTGTAGCTACGGCAGATACCGTAATCGTCTACGATCCAGATCACAATCCGCATCAAGATTTGCAGGCCCTTGCTCGGGCACATCGCATCGGACAAGAGAATAAACTTCTTGTGTTCAGACTGATGACAAGGAACTCTGTTGAAGGCATGACCTTTTTCATTCTCTCTCGCTAATTGATAGAGAAGATATACCAGACATCAAAGAAAAAGATGGTCTTGGACCACCTTATCGTAGAAAGTATCGATAAAGATGACGAAACGCTGGATGTCGAAGGAATTCTACTCCATGGCCTGAAAGCAATTTTCGAAGACAATGGCGAGAAGGATATCAAATACGATGACGCAGATATCGAAAAACTCATCGACAGAAGTCAGCTGGAAGAGGCTGTGCCTAATGGATCGTCAAAGGAAGCTGGCCTGGGGTCTTTCAATACAGCCCGGGTCTGGGCCAACAGCACAGCGAAACTAGAAGATCTTCCCGATGACGACAATGCTGCGCTTCAAGTCGACTACTGGGATAAGATCATTAAAGAGAGAATGTCTATTGCTGAAGCACAAAGATTGGCAGAACAAGAGGAGATTGGAAGAGGGAAACGACGTGCATGGAGGAAGGTAAGGATATCTCTTCAGATTGGTCTAATTTCAGGTCAAAACATACGCTCTACAAACTACGCCTGCTCATGAGCGCACAGGAAATATGCTGAATCGCATATCCGACAGTGATGAAGAGGTGTTTGTTGAAGTTGTTAGCAACGACGAGGACTTTGTTGCAGTTGTCAGTGACGACCAATCCGAGGATGAAGGGGTAGATGAAATGCAACAACTCGATCTAACAAAAGACGTCGTTGAGCTCGACCGGGGAAAACTAAATGATTTACCTCGATTTATCCCAAATCCCGTCAAACAACCCCTGGCTCCTCTTGCTCAACCCGTACATCATCAACCGATACAAACGGCCATTCGCTCTAGTCCTCTCAAGCGCCGGCCGGGCCGACCTCTGAAGGTGCCGAATGCGCCTATATCATCTCCCTTCGCTCCTCTAGGCCATCCGTTTCCAATGCCAATGCAACCTCGGCCTGGAATGTTACAGAACCGTTCAACCTTTCCTGCAACGTTCCCCCACAATCAACAGCCCGCCCCAGGGTCTCTATTGAACCGACCCCCTAATCCCGATCCATTTCAGCTTTTCCCTCCCCTGCCGCGTTTAAACGCCAATCTACCTCCAAAGCTTTCTCCCCTTGTTCATCAGAAACGACCTATAACTCCAACCACTGCAAACCCCAAGCTCGCTCCGGATAAACCCAAGTCGCATCCTATCCCCCGTGATATTTCGCAACAACGACCACCCATTCCTCAAAGGTCAAAGCCGCCGAAACTAGTCCGCACACACGAAGTCCCGTACAACCCAATCGAGGCGGAAACACCCCATCCACCCACACATCAATACCCTATGAGCTGCTCTCTATGCCAAACAAAACATCCTGGAGGACAATGTCGTCTCCGCGACGAAGTAATCCAATCGTGTCCTGCGTGTGGGTATAATCATCTTCATTTTCAGAGGACGTGTCCTTTATTACAGGATCTGGGATATGTGGAGGCCATGTACAAGAGATTGAAGGAGTCGACGGAGGATCGGAATACGGTGAAGGCCGCAAAGCTTTATCTTCAGAGTGTACAGGCGGATCTTCAGCTCAGAGCAAGGGGCGGAAGGCCACTAAAAAAGAAGAATGAATAGATTTATCTCTCAGATTGCCGGGTTTATACGAGATATCATAGGATTCATCTATTTAAATGGTTGATAGCAAATTATAGCATGCTCCTGATCCATAGATTGCTCGATGAACGGTTCAAGGGAAAATACTGCGATTGCGCAGTGTCTTCGAATCAGACTGTATAACGACGATGTCAGAGCGTGTGGTATAATCCATTCCCCTGCGCTATAAAAACAATTTTTGAAAATGTCCCCAACACCTGTATCCTTCAAACACCATACTCCATGTGAACACACACATTTCATGACTCAATTCGACTAGATCTCCGACTCGTCGTAGTAACCGCTCTCGGAAATGACAGCCTGTTCCCAATTGAGTTCTGAGACTGTCGAGATGAAACTCGTCCGAAGCCATCTCCGTCCGCCACCAACGCCGGTGTCGGAGGTGGAATATACGGTGGCAAAGCTTCTGAGATATTCGCAGACGCAGCAGCCGGAGGAATTTCTTCCCCATCATGCGCTGTGGCTACAGAATGTTCCCTTGTAGCTCTTCCCTCGCCGCTGGCCCGTATAGTCGTGCTTGTGTCTGCTAAATCATAATCCGCCGCCTCATCGGATCTCTTTCTTCCTACTCCGAGACTCATTTCTCCGCCAGTGGCTTCCATGGTGTATCCTGGCAATCCCTCTTCCGGCTGTTGTGCTCGCCAAACACCTCGTCTTCTTGATCTGGTGTTGACGGCGGGAGTTACGAGCGGTGCGCTGATATTTCCTCTCTTCCGACCGAAGCGTGGATAATGTCCATTTCTCCGGTGATAGAAGTAAATGAGTAGTAAGATGACAACAAGCGGCACACAGATGGCAATTGCCAGTAATCCCTGTAAAACAAAGTCAGTTTCTGTGGCGAAAAACAGGTATCTTACCAGGTATGGAAGTTCATTTGTAGGAGGAGGAACCCATATTCCAAGATCACGAGCGACAATCATCTCCGAGATGGGCGCCGCTGCAACACATGAAACTCCCAGTCCCAGACAGGACAGAGCGCTCACCATCATCGTCGCCCTGGTCAAGATCCGACAGATGACGAGGTATCTCTCAGGTGGAGTAGTATTATCCTTGTGACAGAACCAACTTAAAACCTTGGCTTTATTCGAATCTGTTGCCGTGCAGCAGCCTGTGTCGGATAATTTCACCCCGACAGGTTCAGGGATTGATTACGAGTCGAGTATGATTGGCTGGGCGGCATGATAGCATTACCAGTGCAGAGCGCCAAGGCGCCCCCGGATGCTGATAGGATTACCCCATACAGCAATGTTAATACGTTGTCGGTCATCCGCGGAGTAGATCGGAGATATGGATACTGTATACAGCGCGAGAAGCTCGGTGTAACGGAACGCGGCTGGCAGTTGACCGTAACGCCGGAACAATTACTTCACTACAAACAAAGTATGTATATACATTCCATGACCACGGGACGACCTTTACTGAGTGCAACTACAAAACCAATTGAACCGGACCTCTCCCAAGCGAGGAAGTTCAGCGTAATTTCCATCGTCCCATGCTATCCCTTTTCTTCTCGTTTTCCTTCTTCAGGGTATCTAATTCTTCTTTCAGTGATTGGTTTTCCTGCCTTAATCGATCAACTTCGCCTTCCCATTTTTGTCCCATTTCACTTCGGAAGGAAATAAATTGGCGAACCATGTCCAATCGTAATCTTTCGACATCTCGTCTCAGGACTGTCTGAATCTCCAACACCGCAGAAGCAAGATCAGGAGGTAATTCCCCTTTAGTAGGTTTTCCAGAGTCCATGATCGGGATTTGCTTTCGTACTTCATCTGACCCAATATGATCCTTGGATTTGGGATTGCATGTTGAGACCGTCGGTTTAGAGTCAAGTGCCGTAGTCCAAATATCCATCTCCTCCTTCCCTTGCATCTCGCCCTCTTTCTTCCTCTCTGGACTCTGAGTAGGAATAATACTCACCGATCTCGTGGGACTTCCCATATGAATTGTCTCCGCAGGACCATTCGTAAAACTTTTCGCACGCTCAGGACTTTTACGCCTAAACGTCGGAATCGGACTATCTTTCTCCATCATGGGCGGCAACAACTCATCCATATCCTCAATATCCTTCTTTCGAGTCGGGGAAGCTTGTAGTCTCGCTGAAATGGTCTCGTGAAGGGTACTATCTTTGATATACCTGGTATCTTTCAATATCGATTTCCGCGGACTTTTGGGGATGTTATCCTTCGTGGAAACCTGCAGAGGGCGAGTGAGCAACGGTTTATCTATTCATCAGCGTGGTCCAGGATTAGGCAGGGGGAGTACTTGATAGTGCTATGGCGGCTTCTTGCTCCATTTCTCGTTCCTTGGACCGGATTTTGTCGTCCCGTCGGATAGATCGGCCTGCAATCTTAAGGTCCTTTCCATCAATATCGTGGACTGACGAGAATGGTTTTGCAGTACGCGGTTTCTCCGGGTTGGAGGTAGACTCTTTAAATCGTTTTTCTTTTCTTTCCCCGGAGTCAGATCCCGAGCCTTTTCTTTTCAGCGGCGAGAATACGTCAAGGACATCTCCGACGGCGGCGTGGTCTGAATCCCTCGACACCGTCCTTGGAACATCCACGACAGGTTTCTTTGCGGGTTTGGTACTTTGAACCAGTGACGTCTAAAATCAACATACAATTCCAATAAGCCAGGGTGTAATATACCCAATCAACGTCCAAAATCGGATTTCCTCTCCCTGCGGTGGCTTCATATAACTTCTTATTTCCCTGGGAAGTAATACTCCAAACCTCACATTTCCCAGTCTTCATCCCCACTATCAACTTCCCCTCGGGGGCCAACGCCAATCTCGTCACCGGGGCAGTCATACTGATTTCAGCGCATACCTTCTTGGCTTCGAAATCCAGGAATTTGATTGTTAGGTCTTCACATGCTGCGATGACTTTGCCGTCCCACCAGATTGCGGTGATGGCTTTGATTGGAAAAGTATGTCCGGGGCGTTTCGATGTGATGCTGTAGCAAGTGAGGTCACCGGAGAGCGAAATCCCTAGGAACAGAGTTCGTGTTGGGTGGAAGGAAGTGTGTTTTAGAGGTCGAGCGATGGGGAGCGAGGAAGTACTGGAGTGG
>Ga0302325_10033956_pt1 | contig 10441 bp, 8 predicted proteins | sample Palsa_T0_2_FD_201948 | JGI IMG/M metagenome (GOLD analysis project Ga0302325, IMG submission 201948) | Peat permafrost microbial communities from Stordalen Mire near Abisko, Sweden - Palsa_T0_2 | ecosystem: Environmental > Terrestrial > Soil > Palsa > Peat permafrost | place: Sweden: Abisko...
GTCTCCAAGGTCAGGAGCGCTGTATAGGTGTCGTATGTGGTGGAGCCTATAGACAAGGTCAGCTTGTACATATATTGTAACAATTACTGATAATATCTAGCTTTCCTAGTTGAAAACTAGGTATTGATCACTCGGCCCATATCACGTGCTCTCACGTCCTTTTAAATGGCCTCCAGGCTGGTAGTTGTAAAATTCCCACGCTAATATGGGTTCTTGAAACCCAGAAGTCTCTCTAATAATTGTTTCCGTTTCTCCTTTCAGTCAGCTTCTCTGACTTCCATATCTATCTCACGGGCTCAGAGAGCTCTCCGGCTCCCTACAGAACCGCACGATCACTGTCGATATCAAGATCTCAACCCATGTCGGATCTCTCAGACACCAGCCACAAACTCTGTTCTTAAATTCGACGACGTCAGTGTCGTAACGTATTTATATAGCATTTTGGTATAAGTTTTGATCAAGTACAAACTTCCATTTATTAGGTCGGAAGTCTCAACCTGAGCTCGAGTTCTTTTCAAGTGAAGATCTTGAGTTTTGATTGCGTTCTTGTGTTCAGCAAAACATAAAAATATATGGCATTCGTCGGAGTAGTCTTCCACGAATCTTGGTTTGGAAAGTCGCCGGAAGATGATATCAGTGCTTTTCTGTTTTCGCCTCCATGTCAAACAACAGCAATAATTAACCTCGACTCAAATACTCCCTCAATTCTTCCATTGTTGCAGTTCGTGGTGTGGAGCATGCCGGCGCTAGAAGGTATCACCCGACAACCGCCCACACCCCTCAACCGCCCACGCAAGAACACCAAAAAGTTACCGGTCTTTCAAAGTGCTTGGAAAATTCTAAAAACTTCCAAGATGACTATAACTAAGTTGTAGATTGCGATTATCGAATCCTTTTCTTCATTTTGTTGCGTTGTTGTGGTTAAATAGATTTTGGGCGGTTGTCGGGTGAAGCCTTCTATCACAAAAGTTCCAACACACGTCGTCAAACTCTGTGATCACGCGGCGTGAAATGACACGTCGACTGTGAACAATCCAAGACGCATTTTTATTTTTTATTGCAGCGTCTACCAACCATCTTAACTTTTCAACAATAACATAACGAGCAAGCAACCAAAGGAAATGGCGTTTGCGAGTCAATTCTCATTATCCCTTGAGCTCACAAGACTCATACCGCTATGTCTCGAAGTCGCCGGGAAAACATATGAGGCTGCAATGAGCCTTGCTAGGGATCTTCAGGTGAAGCTCTTTCTGTATAGGTTCTATTTTTCCTTCCGGATATTTCAATGGGTTTTAGTTCTCTTTCTAACCAATGTAGAGTTCTGGGTCAGATATTGTAGTGGAGGAGGATCTCACTGCAATGTTCGGACGATTACGGATTTCAAGGCAGATGGCTTCTACCTTTCGCACAATCGCCTCAAAATCAAATCCTCCACAGAAGCTTTGCGAAGGAATAGCTTTATGTGATGGCCCTGGACCAACAATGATTCGAGCTCTAACGCAAGATGCATATTTCTCTATGGTGATACAATGTTAGTTGACATTTTTTCCTCTCCCTGGAGATGCGGAATGTCAAATATTATTCCAGTGACAAATTACCCATTCGTCTCAAAGAATCTTCACTCAAGATTTTAAAGATTCTAATACTTATAGGTTCGTTTCTGGCCTCTGTCCACGAAAAAAGTTCACTTGCTGCAGCCATCACGTATCATTTCGAGAAACAAGCCCAAGACGTTCCAGAGGGGCAAACTATTAGAGCGACTCCAAGCCTCGAGGGAATTCGAGGTGTTCTACAAGCATGTGAAGATCAGACCTCGGCCTTTGGCTGGCAAAACTTTCTTTTAGCTGTCAGCGCTACCCTTGGGATATCTGAGATGAAAGCGTGAGTTAGGTTCGACCCACTTGATTATGGAGGAACCTAATGGCAGTGCCTAGATTTGAAACGATCCCATCTGTGATATTCAGAGGCCTTGTTTGCATGTTACCTCTGGTACAACATTTCCCAGAGGACCGCCATATATACTTAGAGACGGACAATGGAGTCTGCAGCATCGTAACATGGGTCCATCACATTCTAGGACTATCGGTTTTGGTGAGACTCCATTCAAATGGCAAGTTTGTGGAGTACCGTTTCGGTTCGTCTGAAGTGATTATCATCGATGTCAGATCAGATGAACTTAGTTTCTCTCCCTCAAGTGAACAGATTTGGACAATGGATTCGTCGATAACACTTCTCTCAAGTTCGGATAAGGAAAAACTATTCAAGATGGTTGCCGATCCCGACGAGAACAAAATCGATGCTACCTTCAAAAGACCTGCTTATAGATACGGAAGCGATATCGTTAATAGGAATCTCCCATTACAAGACGGCAGGGAAAAGGTAGCAGCAGAGATAGAAGTCATAGTGACTGCATTTGCTATTTGTATTTCAAGGGCCTTGTACATCCCGGACCTACTTTTCCCGTACGAAGTTTCTGAATTTCGTATTTACGAATCAGCTTCTTTGCTTTTCGGTAATCACAAAATGAAGAAGAAAAAGGTAGACGAATACGTAGCGAAGTATTCAGAGCGGGCATTGTGTAAGCTTCAAGCGCCTGAAGCTATTTATGCAATCATTAAAGACTGGCCAGGGGCGTTAGAAGAAGACACGGAAGTGTGGCCAGATCTTCGCTTGTGTGCAAGACTACTCGGCATCTTGGTTCTCACATTCGCTCATGTTTCAGATCTCCCAGCAGCCTCTGATTTGCCCTTATGCCAGTTTCTCCATCTCCTATCTGGGTGTGACCTCGATAATCAGGTAGCTCAGTGGGACGGATCTAGTCAACTTCAGATCAAAAGCAACGCTTGGTTCGAAATAATAGCTCAACTCATGATCGGTCATAAAGACGAGGTCTCCCTCGAGACAACCAGCCTGGTTTGTGCGACAGGATGGAGTGTCTTCTTAAGCACGTTTGGAGATGCCGATCCTAGTTATATTGGTATTTGAGAAGTAACTCGAATTAACTTTTAACATCACTGACAATACTCAGACTCTGGCTTCGTTGCCATCAAGAAAGGGGTTCCGTGCCGCAACGGTATTTGGAAGCATTGAGTGATTGATGGCCCAAATATTCGGGACTATCGCGATTGGAACTTAGAAGCAAGCCCCGGGGATTCTGTCGCTCTGTCTTGCGCTGCCACCGTGAGCCACGGCACCCCGCTTGTTGGTGAGCGAGGAGACAGCTGGGTGGTTAACCTCAGGCTATAGACTACTCTTGGCTCAAGCCCAGGCCCAGGTCCTTCTTACGCTGTTCGACGAACTGGATATAGGGAGCTTTCTAACGCTCTTTGGAGAATCCAGAAGTCAAAATCTTGTCAGCACCATCCAAGGCTTGGTGAGACTGTTGTGCTTGAGCCTAGAATTGCGGCAGTATCCGGGTTCGGAGATTTTGATCAGATAGAGAGATATGGAGATGTAGTTATTTGCCTGACTGCTTGCGGCACTGCAGCTCGATGGCGCACTCTAATTTCACTAGCTCAACAGATAAGGAGCAGGGGAATTGGGTATCCCGTAATTATGCTACGGAGGAAAGACTGCTGTCTTGCATGTGTTATTAAACAGACACTAAAGCATGCAAGACCGGATGATATATGGTGTATTATTTTGTGACCACTTAAATGGTCGCAGGATATTAGCAATAGTAGGCTTTCTCATTGGATGGATGTTAATAGTCGGCCTGTGCGTCGCAACTAACCTCGTAAGGGTCGTTCGGTATAGAAATGACCCTCATTTATCTTAAATCACCCTAAGTAGGAACGCAACCCAATTTACGATTTTCATATGCTAAGCTTTGATTATTAATAATCTTACGTGCCAAGCCTATTTAGAACCTTAATATGTGTTCGGCATAAAATGTCGCTATAAAATTAAGACTTTTAGTGCGCGTACTATTTTAGCGTTTATTTATATTGCTATATGCTTTAGATTTTACTTTTTTTATTATTATTACTGTAAGCGAAGGACTCCATGCGTCCGATGAGATGATGGACGGTCACCACAAACCAGGCCATCCTGATCACCGACCTCTTCTCAAAAGGGGCTGTCGCGAGGACCCCGCCATAACACAACCCAAGAAAGGGAGGAAACACAAACCCGAAGCAGCCCCCGTAAATATCAGCGGGGTGCTAAATTTGAGAACTTAAGACTCCATCGTCACTGGTCCAAGCTCCCAGGAACATTGAAAAGCGCCAAGTCCTCTACGCCATTCATTCAAGTAAGCAATCACCAAGGACACAAACCCACCTCTCGCTATCACCAAACACTGAAAACTGCATTTGTAAAGCTCATTCAATTCGTTACACTACATCAAAACTTTTCGCGAATTCGTGTATAATTGGTATCTTGCATCGCCCCTAAAAGGCTAAAAGCACCGCAATCCGCCTTGTATATGCCGGCAACTCAGACCGCGCTCCTTAACGAAATTTGTTATTACAAGGGTTAAAAGCAGAACGCCAGTTGAAGTGCAGTGCTGCCTCCCAAGTTGATGCAAGGCGTGTACTCATCAAAGCAATTTATTGGTTTGCTCGTCCCTGCCGAATCAATTTCCTTCTAGATTGCTGAGCCAGTCGTCCAAATTGTCCATCTAGCCAGGTATCGTCAAGGCAGAAAGGAACACAGATGGGTCTTGGAGATCAGATGGACCAGCTGGGAAGCGGCCAGCGAGGCGCTGGTTCTGTATCATATGCGGCCCACGGGACCTCAAACCCTTCTCCTGAGCTGCAAGCGAGATAGCTTCATCATCAGGGCTGTCCATCAAATTCTTCTTTCTCTCCTCGGGCGGCGTATCCACGTTGCTGATTCTGGAGTCGATCTTCTGGCTATCTTCATTTTCTTGGCTCATTGAGGTACAACTCGAGTTTTGTCGGGACATCAAAGTCCCGGGGGAGCTGGATGATGTCGAGCCTTGTCTTGACATTGGCTGTTGGTTAGACATCTCTTGCGGCTTGGAGAATTGTTGCTGCCAGCTTCGAAAACCGGGAGTATAGTGTTGAGCCCATACTTGTGATGCTTGCGAAGTTTGAGGTTCAGCAGCATTGCCCTGGTGGTTTGAGACCTGTGCGGAAGCTGCAGACTCGCGTCGGGATACGTGGGAGCCAGATCTGGACATTGCAATCGAGTTCGAATTGTCCCTCGACATGATCTGCGACTGGCCATACTGCGTGCAATCGGAAGGAGAATTTGCATTCGAATTGAGGAACTGCTGAGTATCCGTAGCCATCTGTGTCTGCAGAGACTGTTGACCGAGCATGGCTTCCAACTGCTGATGGTCTTCAAACTCACCCGCAATGCGCTCCAACTGGATCTCGAGGCACTTGTCGACAGCTGCATCACCGCAACCTTTATGCTCGAGCAGTAGAGCGAGAACATTGTTTCTGTCTTGCTTGACCTCCTCCAGACAAGCTTTCATAAAATGGTTTTGGCGCTCCAACTCATTGAAGTTCTCCATCAATCCTTGTGTGGCCGCCTTCTTCTTCTGTCGGCATTTGCTGGCAGCCATCCTGTTGCGCTCAAGCTTCTTCTCCTCCTTGGCTCTCTTTTCCTCTTCGCTCTTCTCTTTGGTCTTCCTCGGTCCCCTTTTCTTCTTAGGCTTCGGTGCTCTCTCGTTCGTTGTCCTAATCCCAGCGTCCGACTTTCTCTTCGTCGCTAGTTTAGCTGTTGTGTTGTTCTGGTCTGAGGCTTTCGTGCTTGTTGCTCCTTCAATAATCTGAGCGGAGGATTGACTATTGGAATATGTTACGGCTTGTATTCCTCCATTTTGCTCTGAGAAGTTATGCGCGAAGCCATTGGAAACCGCTCCACTCCCCGATCCCAACCCAGATTGTGGTAGGTCGACCGGCAGTCCATGTGAGAAGGAAATATCTGGATATCGGCTGTATGCAGTCCCCTGCCCATCCCAGGTGTTATATCCTGTGCTCATCATTCCGGAAGTTGAACCAAGCGGGTCCATGAACCCTCCGCGAAGGATGTTGTCGAGGTCTTCATGCGAATTTGGGTCTTGGGAGATCAATGTAGAGGGGGTGAATAGAGTGGGATCCATGGCGAATAGGTTCTCATAGCTTTCTCTTCCTCCACTTGAATGATCCGTGTTGAAATAGCCAGGTTCGTTGTCCATAGTGGCGAGTTCTCGAGGTACAGAGAATTTCGTTGCTGAGTGATTTTGTTATTGCGATGTGTTTTTGTTGGACTTCGGGCAGACGTGGAGAGGACTGTTTGCTGTGTGGTAACTTGACAGGCCGAAGACACAAAGTTCAAGAAGTGAGTAGCGCTCTGTGTGTCTGCTGAGAAGAAGGGTATTGAGGTTGGAAGAAGGAAGGTCGGATGATTGAACTGTCACGTTCTCTTACGAGCGATGACCGCCTGGAGTGCAAAGTCGGTGGTGTGAGAACCCAATTGGAGAAATTGTCGGACTGGTAAATACGTCGTCCTGTCTAGGTCACCACATATCCGTCGAGGTATGAATGTATCACTTCAGGATTGGCCGTGAGTTTCGTAATTTCGTCTCGTCAATGACTGGAAGTACATTGCTTAGCTGAAGTTTGTCCTGGAGAGAGACAGCACGTTAACAAAGAGTTACTTACCTTTCATTTACCAAAGAGTTGACTTTCGGTAGGCATTCAAAGGCGATGTCTGATGTCGGCGGTTGATAGAGGAAGATCAACAGAGAGGCACAATAGTGTTTCGACGCAGAGGAACGACGTAGGTATGCAGGTATGGGGAGTGGAAAACTTCGAACTGGTGTCTCAGCCAACATGGCCCGCAGCAGCTGTGGTGTCAGTTAGCTGCGAGCCAAGATTTGGTTCGAGCTAATTAAGACAGGCGGCTTAATATGGCAATCGCGGATTGTATTCTACAAAGCTATGAAATGAATTTCTTTGTTCACAATTTTTTTTTTTTGGAAGAGAAGGAACGATAGTTGATCCCCCCGAGGCAGATTATAAAAAGCGGATCTTCAGAATTGGACCCTGAAGCAGTGTTCCCCGCCACCATATAGCTTTAAAGCCGGAACCTCTGAGAGATGGGAAAGCAGCGAAAATGACGACGAGGCGCGCCTGCTGCAGATGCATTCTGCACATGTTGAAAATGAGGGGGTCTCTGTTTGGGAGGCTGCGGGCCTTGATAGGGCGAGACATGCAGCACCAAGGAGGTGTGACAGGGCTTGATTTCCAGGATCAGAATTCATAAGGGCGGCAATTGGTAGCTACAAAAGGATATGTACATACCACGTTTTTGCTGATAGGAGTTTGCCACCCTAATTCCCATCGGAGATATCCCCGAGCTAGACAAGATTAGGCAAACATCTGGGGCTTTGGTGGATTCGATTCGTGTTGCCCTGCAAAGTAGAACTGGATCCTGATGTCCCACCTCATGGTAAAAAGGAAGCTTCGCGCGAGAGAAGTGTATTGTATAGCGAATCATGTGTTTTTCCTGCCAGAGGGTGCCAAGGGAGGTTAAGTTCGCTGCTTTCCGGAGCTCAGCTCCTTCTCCACAGTTGCAGTTGCAGGTGCAGTGCTTGCGCTTGGCTTACACCGCCAACACCGCCTGGACTGGAGCCACCTCAGCCACATGCTGGCTCCACATTTAACGCACATCTATCCTTCAAGAAGTAAAGCCCCCTTTCCATGAAGCTCCCAAAAAAGCTCGATCATCCTCCGATTTTGCGATCTATCATCTGTGACGACAGAAAGGCAATGTTCGGCCTGGGACAGGGCCAGATTGGTCACCTAAGCGTTTGTCAGAAATATCGAATTCTCATAATACCATCCTGCTGAAGGGCCAATCAGAAAGTGGCGATCTGACGTACTTGTAAGGTTACCGTTCGTGCGTTTGAGGAGATCATTTTCTACCGGGGAGTAACGCTTTGGGTTCTGGAGACGAGATTTTGTTCCGGTATCAGAAGACCGCATAGGATGTTCTGAATGAAGTCTTTTGCGCCCTCCCGAAAGTTGCAGAGAGGTGGAAGATTGTGTGCCGTTTGGTCTAGGTTGCATGTAAGGTTACTGTACTGACAACTTTGCCAATACTCGCACCCCTTGCCCCCTCCGGAGACACCTCCGCGTCATACGAGTAGTTGTGGATGCAGTGGAATCAGTGGATGGTCATTCTAACTTTGCGACGAGAAACACAAGAAGCTGATGATGCAGCGGCTTAGCAATCTACGTTGATAAGCGCTGTCTGGCATCATGGGCGATCTTGATCCTGAAAGTCTCTGGTAAAGCTATGTCCCCATAAGGTTACTGATCAGCGAAATGACGGCTGCCACGTGATTCATCCCCTCCCAGAACTGAAAACGGAAATGATGAACGGGTTTTGGACATTAGATAAACTCCCGAAGGCCGCAGAGAATGATTTGTGAATCTCAAATGCCTGAGTACTCTTAATTTGAAATCATCCTACCAGAGATTCTCTCCCGAATGCTAAAACGCCGTTATTATATCTCACCTAGCATCCACACCTCCAGGCTTCAAATTTTGAGGTATAGCTTTTCTGGAAAGAGGCTTGTCTCGTAACAAATAGGAAGTTGCTGTAGTTCTGCGTAGTATTAGTCGATTATTTGTATCAGTCCAGCTTCATTTTTGTTTATTCCTAATTTCCGCAGCTGCATGGAGAAGGCCACTCGGCAGTCTCCTACCTTGAACACAAAACAGTCCTTGTGTGTCTGGAATGTTGATAAGCTTCCCCCTTAGTCCTTTATAACGTAAAGTATATACTGTTTTGATGTTGACTTAAAGTCTCTGAGGTTGTACTTGAAGTCTCAGCCTTGTCTCAGCGCCTTGTCTCTTGCGCGCGAATGGTGTGTTGTACAGCATGTGGTTACACAAGTGCGAAGTAACCCGGGAATAAATCAAACTGCGGTCTAAGTCCTAGTTTTTCCGCGAACATGGTCCCCGAGGGCTGATTCCAAGGACTTCTAGCCGTATGTTGTTTATCTCTTTAACAGCCACAGTGACAAACCAGGGGCTATTCAGTGGGCGGATCATAGGTCCTCATCTGTCCTGCAAACGAACAATGACCTTTGGAACGACCAAGAAGGCTGGATCAAAACGTTAGGTCTTGATTTTCATTTCACAAAGATCCACGTCCATGTTCTGTCTTCGTTGAATCGAGAAACCTTCAAGCACGTTAGCGAAGTTGTTCAGGGCCTGAAGATATAATCTGTAGGCAACCTGCAGGACGCTGCCGTTACCGAGTAACACCAACCCCAGGGGATGTCAAACGGCCTCGAGAAATTCGTCATATTCTTCTGGCTTATGGCATCTAGGCCGTTGAGATCACTTCTCAGGGACTCGAGCATCAAAGTCTAAACATACCTACCACCAACAAACACATCCACACTCCACTGTGGATAAGGAATCTCCTGGACCATCCATAGCCAGCTCCGGCCTTTTCCCCAGCGTCGCGATTTCCAACGCATCCCTCGAAAGATCTCGATCGAAGCGCCTGCAAATGCACGCAAAACTCAAACTCATTCGTTCTCTGAGTTCCTCTTATAAATTGCTACCATTGAGAATGCCTATTTTCACTCACTATGAACCTGTCAACACTCTATTCTAACGAATCGCAATGCACACGTCAATCCCTTCGTGGCCTCCTCAGCAAAAGCGTCAAAATCCTGCTTTTCAACGGCCATACTAACCCAACACCGACAACAAATCCTCGAGCCCCCTCCCTTCCAGCCCAACACAGTACCCGGCCTGCTCGACCTCCCGAGAGGCATCAGGGACCTTATAGCAGCGACGAACAAAGCCCCCCGCCCTGCCATCTCTCACGCTACGAACGCCCGAAAACGCCTCCAATACTCAGGCTTTGGATAACCAGCACACCACCTACCAACGGAGATAATCTCCGCACCCCCTCTAACGCCTGCAATCCAGCCCTCCATTTCCCAGAACCGATGAGTGTCAAGACTGGGCGGGTGCAGGATCCGACATCCTCAAACCTTTGCGTCAGAATCGTACGACAATGACTTCAGCCCCATGAAATAGGATATAAGGTTTGCCATCTCCCCATTCTTTTGAACACGATCTTGAGTCTTTGGACATGGGAATACGCATCTCGGTCTCGCATGGGTTTGAGAGGATGGAAGGGCCGAGACCGCTCGTCGATGGGGAGCGATTCTTGATTTTCTTGGGGATCGGAAAGGGTAATTGAGCGATTGGTGGAGTGAGAAGCGGGGAGCGGATGAAGGGTTTTGCTTGTGATGTGGCGAATCTGGATGGGGAGTTGAGGAAGAAGTCTGCCGACAGGAGGCACCTCAGGGGAGGCAAATCACGTGAGGAGTGAAAAGGGGGAACGTCGAGGTTCGGTAATTTTTGGATATTTTTGGCGATTATCAAAACTTTGAACAAGGGACGGTAAGTGGGGTATATTATGTTCTATCATGAATCCTCAACGTAAATCTTCG
>Ga0302325_10033958_pt1 | contig 10441 bp, 8 predicted proteins | sample Palsa_T0_2_FD_201948 | JGI IMG/M metagenome (GOLD analysis project Ga0302325, IMG submission 201948) | Peat permafrost microbial communities from Stordalen Mire near Abisko, Sweden - Palsa_T0_2 | ecosystem: Environmental > Terrestrial > Soil > Palsa > Peat permafrost | place: Sweden: Abisko...
CAGGTGCGCGGCGTACTCGAACCAGCCGATCTGCCCGGCCGCGAGCACGCGTGGGAGGACGGCGTGGAAGCTGTTGTCGCCGAGGTACTCGTTGCTGTTGCCGGAGGGGATGAAGATCTGCGCTCCCGCGGCGAGCGTGAAGGCATCGCCGTACGTCCCGAGCAGGCGAACGTCGGCGCTGATGCGGAGATCGCCGACGCCTCCTGAGGTCACGGCCGGGTAGTTGACGCCGTCGACGGTGCCACTCGTGCCGGCCTGGTACACGGCGACCGGGACGTCGAGGCCGAGCCGCAGGCGCTCGAAGAGGGTGACCGAGGCGCCGGGGTGCAGGATCAGCTGCTGGTGGACGGGGACCGCCTGGATCGAGCCATCGGGGTTGTAGATGACGAGCGGGCGGATCCCCAGCTCGCCAACGATGCCGATGGCGGCACCGGGATCGCCTCGCAGATCGAGCGAGTCCTCGGCGAACCAGTCGCTCCCTCGCTCCGACGGGCTGAACTGGTCGAGAGAGAAGCCGGTCGCGGTGGTCTGGGCGCTTGCTCCGGCCCCGCTCAGCGTCGAGGCCGCCAGGAGCAGCGCGGCGGGTAGGACGTGGATCGCTCGCATCGTGCAACCACATCACATACACCCCTCGGTGCGGCAGACCAAGGTCTCCCTTGCCCGCCGAGCACGCGAGAGCACGGTATGATGAAGCAGGTCCCGTGGTGCCCGACCTTCGTATCCAGTTCGCCCGGGTGGGCGCCGTCGTCGTGCCGGTGCCTCGCTACCAGACGGACGGCGCGGCGGGCATGGACCTCCATGCGGCACTCGCCGAGCCGCTCGTCATCGCACCGCTGGGCCGTGCGCGTGTACCCACCGGCCTCGTCGTCGCCATCCCGCCGTCCTTCGAGGGGCAGGTGCGTCCGAGGTCGGGGCTGGCGTGGCGCACGGGGCTGACGGTGCTCAACGCGCCCGGGACGATCGACAGCGACTACCGGGGCGAGGTGCAGGTGCTGCTCGTCAACCTGAGCGACGCCCCCGTCGTCGTCGAGCCCCTCGAGCGGATCGCGCAGATCGTCATTGCGCCCGTCGCTCGGGCCGAGCTCGTCGTCGTCGCGCAGCTCGAAGGCACGGCACGCGGAGCCGGCGGCTACGGCTCCACCGGCTCGTCCTGAGGGCCGGCGTCAGCCCTCGCCGCGTTTGATCCGGTAGGCGCGGATCTTCTTGTGCAGGTTGGTCCGCTCGACGCCGAGCAGGATCGCGGTTCGGGAAATGTTCCACCCCGCCACGCGCAGCGTGTCGACGATGTACTGGCGCTCGGATTTCTCGCGGAACTCACGGAGCGTCAGGTGCTTGCCGCCGGGCGAAGGGACCGGCGTCTTGGTCGCCTCGCCCTCGTCGTCCAGGCCCTCGGGGGCGGTGGGCGATTCGGCCGGCGCCGCCTCCGCCTCTTCCTCGAAGGGGCTCGCGTGCGGATCCTCCGGCAGGTCGGCGATGGTGACGCGGTCGCCGCTGAGAATGGCGCTCCGCTCGACCACGTTCTTGAGCTCGCGGACGTTGCCCGGCCACTTGCGCGACTCGAGGGCGCGCACCACGTCGTCGTCCATGGGCTTGGGCCTCACGCCGTTCTCGCGCGCGAACTGCTCCATGAACGACTGCGCGAGGAGCGGGATGTCTTCGACCCGCTCGCGAAGGGCGGGGCTGCGGATCGGGAACACGGCCAGGCGAAAGTACAGGTCCTCGCGGAACGTCTCGTTCTCGACGGCCTTCGACAGGTCCTTGTTCGTGGCGGCGAGCACGCGTACGTCGACGTGGATCACGTGCTCGCTGCCGACGCGCGAGATCTCGCCCGACTGTACGGCCCGCAGCACCTTGGCCTGCGCGACGAGGTCCATGTCGCCGATCTCGTCGAGAAACAGCGTGCCGCCGTGCGCTTGCTCGAAGAGCCCACGGCGCCGCAGCATGGCTCCCGTGAACGCGCCCTTCTCGTGGCCAAAGAGCTCGCTCTCGATGAGCTCGCGCGGGATCGCGGCGCAGTTCACCTTCACGAAGGACCGGTCGGAACGCGGGCTCAACCGGTGTAGCGCCCGCGCGATGAGCTCCTTGCCCGTGCCGCTTTCGCCCGTGATGAGCACCGACGCCTTGGTCGGCGCCACCTTCTCGAGATCGAAGAAGAGCCGCTGGATGACGGCGCTGCGCCCGACCATCTCGTAGCGTAGGAGCTGCTGCTCGCTGACGATCGCGAGCTCACGATGCGCCGTGGCCGCGTCGAGGACGTTGCGCAGGCTGACGAGCACCCGCTCGCGCGCCAGCGGCTTCTCGAAGAAGTCGCTAGCGCCGAGCTTGATCGCCTGCACGGCGTCGTTGACGGTGGCATGCCCGCTGATGACGATGATCGGCAGGTCGCGCGTCGCCTCGTCGCTGCGCAGCTTGGCCAACGTCTCCAGGCCGCTCATGTCGGGCAGCTGCACGTCGAGCACCACCAGATCGACGGGCGCCTGGGGGCTCGCCAGGATCGCCAGCGCTTGGCCCGCCGTCTCGGCGCCGAGAAAGTGGTACCCCTCGCCTTCGAGTACCAGCTGCAGCGTGCGACGGATGTTCTTCTCGTCGTCGACGACGAGCACGGTGCGCGGTGCCGGAAGCCCGGGCGGGGCGTTCGACGGTGTGGCAGGGCGCGCGGCCGGATCGCTCACGAGCCGCTAACTTACGCCCCTTTTTCTGCCAGATACCGCAAATAGTCGCGCGCCTGCACGACGAGCGCGCTCTGCGCGTAATCCTGCACGATGGATTGAAAGGCCTGCCGCGCCTCGGACCACTTGTGCATCTTCAGGTACGTCTCGCCGAGCAGGAGCAGCGCCTCGGCCGCGAGGTCGGTCGCGACCGTGACGGTGCCGGGCTTGCTGACGAGCGCGACGCCGTAGTTGCGAAGGGCGTATTGAACGCGCGCGACCGCTGCTTCGAAGTTCTGGCGGCTGAGATAGAAGCGCGCGACGTAGAGCTCATGCCGCACGAGCCGCGAGATGACCAGGCTGACGAGGTCGCGGACGTGAGGCGACTCCTTGGCGTCGGGGTAGTCGGCCAGGTACGTCGTCAGCTCCTTGTAGGCGTCGACCACGCCGCCCTGGTCGCGCTCTTCGGGCGAGCCGATGATCGCGGTCTCGGGGATCTCGCCGTACGTGGCCTCGGCCACGCGCGCTCGTGCGTACGAGACGTCTTCGGCGTCGGAGCGGTGGGCGTGGATGAACTCTTTGTATTCGTGGATGGCGTCCGAGAACTTCTCCTGCAAGAAGTCCGCGTCGGCGATGCGCAGCTCGGCGAGGCGCGCGTACTTTGAGTAGCTGTACTTGCGCTTGATCTCGCGGAACAGATTCTGCGCCGTGACGAAGTTGTGCGAGGTGAACTCGTCCATCGCGCGTTCGTACGAGCGCTTCGCGTCCTCGGTGTACCCGAGAGGGTTCTTGGCGTCTTCGCAGGCGGTGCCGGCGAGGGCGCACGCGAGCAGCGCAAGCCACGCGAGGGGGCCCACGACGAAGCGGTCGGCCGGGCGGATCGACGTAGCCATACGACTTGGGCGTCTACCTATCAGTCTCGCCGTCCGGCCGCCAGCGCACGATACGGCGCGGAGGCGGCTGCTGCTCCTCGTGCGCGTGCTTCCAGGCGGCCCGCAAGAGGAGGCGCGCGCGGTCCGCGACCCCGGCCGGCGCGGTCACCGCCTCTACCGTGACCAACCCGGCGTCGGAGACCGACGCCTCGAGCGTGAAGCTGTCGACAGGCGTGACGACCTCGCCGCGATAGCGCCAAGGCGGGCCCCCTTGCGCGTCTCTCGTCACGTCGATGCGAAGACCCGACTCGGGACGATCACCCACGATGGCCATGCGCCCTTTGCCCCGCCTCTTGGCGCACAATGTAGAACGCTTCGCCCGTCTCGTCCGCGCCCTCGCCGTGCTAAATCGTGCGGGCGATGCAGAAAAACCCGATCACGCCGGAGGGCGCTACCAAGCTGCGCGAGGAGCTCATCCACCTCAAAAGCGTCGAGCGCCCTGCGATCATCCAGGCCATCGCCGTCGCACGCGAGCACGGCGACCTGAGCGAGAACGCCGAGTACCACGCGGCGCGCGACAAGCAGTCGTTCATCGAGGGCCGGGTCAAGGACCTGGAGAACAAGCTGGCCCTGGCCGAGGTCATCGATCCGACCAAGCTCGCCGGCGACCGCGTCGCCTTCGGCGCGACGGTCAAGCTGTCCAATGTCGACAGCGGCGAAGAGGTCACCTACCGCATCCTCGGCGCCGACGAATCCGATCTCGCCAAGGGCAGCATCAGCATCACGAGCCCGCTCGCCCGCTCCCTCATCGGCAAGTACGTCGGCGACGAAGTCAAAGTGCGCATGCCCGGCGGCGACCGTACCTACGAAGTCCTGGACATCTCGTTCGGGTGAACCTCAAGGGCGGCGTCGCCTCGGCGTTCATCGACCTCGCCGCGGTCGTCGGGGCGTGGATGGCGGCGCTCCTCGCCGAGAACGCCGCCCTCGGCTTTCTCTGGCGGGCGCAGTTTCTCGGGCCCTGGGAGGTCTCGCTCGCGCGCCACGCGGCGGCGCCGCTGGCTCTGGCGGGCCTCGGGCCGGTGGCCTTCGTGGCGTTGGCCGTCTGGCGTCTGGCGCTCTCGGCCTCGCGCGGGGCACGGAGGCCGGCGCTCGTGCTCGGTGTGCTCGGCGCGCTTGTGGCCGGTCCCCTGGCCCTCGGCGTGTCCGAGGGGCGTCATTTCGCCAGCTGGATGGTCCGGGCACCCTTCGTCGGCGCGCTCGTGCTCTCCGGAGCCTTTGCGGGCGCTTGGGCGGCGCCCCGGATGGCGCTCCTCGTGGAGTCCCCGGTCCTGCTCGGGTTCGCAGGGTTGACGCTCGCCGCGGGTGGATGGCTCGCGGATAGCTACGTCTTGCCACGCCTCTACCCGGCCTTTCATACGGCCCTGCTCGTGCTCTCGCTCGGGGGCGCGGCGCTCGCGGCGCTCGCGGGGCGGGCAGGGGCCAAGCCGCCGGGGGAGCTGCTGCTCGCCGCTGCGGCGGTCGTACTGGCGGTGCCTGTCGTCTGCGCATTCGCCGCGCCGAGCGCGGCGCGTGCGCTCGATCGGGACGCCAATGTCCGCATCGTGCTCGTCGAGCACGCACCCATCGCGGGGCGTGCAGTCGCGGCGGCGATGGCCCTCCGGCCGCCGCCCGAAGACGCGGCGCGGGCGGTCGCGGCGCCGGCGCCCGTCGAAGTCGCGCGCGCGCTCGACTGGGAGGGCCATGACGTCCTGCTGCTCACCGTCGACGCGCTGCGCGCGGACCACGTGTCGGCGTACGGCTACGATCGGCCGACGACGCCGAACATCGACGCGCTCGCGCGCGAAGGCACGCGGTTCGACGCCGCGTACTGCCCGACGCCGCACACGTCGTATTCGCTGACGTCGATGATGACCGGCAAGTACCTCCGACCGCTCCTCGCGCTCGGGCAGGGCCAGGACTCCGAGACGTGGGCCCAGGATCTTCGCCGCTACGGGTGGCGGACGGCCGCGTTTTATCCGCCGGCCGTGTTCTTCATCGACCAGGAGCGCTTCGCGCGGTTCGAGGACGAGCACCTTGGCTTCGAGTACGCGAAGGTAGAGTTCGCGGGTCCCGAGCTTCGCGAGGCGCAGGTGAAGGCGTACCTGGAGACCGCGCCGACCGACCGGCCGCTCTTTCTCTGGGTCCACTTCTTCGAGCCCCACGAGCCGTACGTCGTGCACCCACGGCACATCTTTTCGGGCGGGCTCTCGGGCGGGTCGTCGCCGGACATCGACGCCTATGACAGCGAGGTCGCCGAGGCCGACGACGGGATCGGCCGCGTCGTTCGCCTGATGCGCCGGCGTCGCGCGGATCCTGTCGTCATCGTGACGGCCGATCACGGCGAGGAGTTCGGGGAGCACGGGGGGCGCTACCACGGCACCACTGTCTACGAGGAGCAGGTCCGTGTGCCCCTCGTCGTGGTCGGACCGGGAGTGCGGCGCGACGCGCGCAGTTCCTCGGTAGCCCAGACGATCGATCTCCTGCCGACGACCCTCTCGGCGCTCGGGATCCCACGGCCCGCGCGCCTTCGCGGGCGAGACCTCGGCCCCTCGCTGGCTGCCGCTCCTTCTGCCGCCGGCGCCGAGGGCTTCGCGCTCTCGGAGACCGACGAATACGAGCTCCTCGCGAAGGGGCCCGACCGCCTCGTCTGCGAGCGCCGAGCCGCCGCGTGCGCCCTCTATCGACCGGACGTCGACGCCGCCGAGCGTCGGGACTTCGCGGCAGACGCGGCGCTTCGCTTCGACGCGCTGCGATCGGAGCTGCGCGCGACCACGGGCGGGACGAGGCCACGGCCGAAGCGCGCTGGCCAGCGGCTTTGCGGCGCGGAATGCAAGGGGACGTCGAAGCGGCTCTGGACGTCGGGTCGTTGCTCGAGGACGCCGACGTCGCCATCCGGCGCAAGGCGGCCGAGGTGTCCTTTGCGCTGCATGCGCCGGCGGCCGTCCCGGAGATGAAGCGCGCGCTCACGGGCGACGAGGACGACACGGTGCGCAACTTCGCCGCGCTGGCGCTGGCCCGGGCAGGGGAGCCGATCGCCCCGGTCGCCCTCGGCTTGCTGCGATCGCCCGACGCCGGGTGGAGACGTCGGGCGGCGCTGGCGCTCACCGACCGCGGCGACGCGCGGGGGTGCGACGAGCTCGCGTCCTGGTGGAACGAAGTGTCCGCCGCGACCCAGAGCGGGGGGGCTGACGGCGAGCCACCGCGCCTCACCATCGATCTGCGCGAGGCGCGCGAGCTCCTCGACGCGGCGGCGAAGGCGCGGTGCCGCGCCGCGGAGCCGTCGATCGTGCGGGCCCTCGACGACGTTCGCGTGCGGCCATACGCGGCCGACGCGCTCGCGGCGCTCGGCGACGAGCGCGCCCGGGTCCCGCTGCTCCACTTCCTGGCGAGCGAGCCGTACGTGACCACGCGGACGCACGAAGCCCGCGCGCTCTTGGCTCTGGGAGACCACGACTGGTCGGCGTCCGCGCCCGCGGCCGAAGTATCGACGACGCTCGGCGGTCCGCCCGGCCCCGTGCGGCTCGCCGTTCTGCTCTCCGACGCCGCCGCCGAGCTCGAAGTGACGGCCAACGGCGATCGGCCCGCCGCCGAGAGCGAAGGGGACGTGCGCGTGCTTGACTTTGCGGCGCTTGCCGCGCCGACCGGCGGGCATGTGCACCTTCAGGCTCGGGCCTCGGCCGGGGGGCTCCTTGCCATCTGGCGCCTGCCGGGGCCTGACTTGATTGATCCGCGCGGATCGCGCAAATAGGGGGCGCGATTGCGCCCCCGCCGCACCCCCGAGGAACGCCCTGTGCCCGACGACGAGCAGAAGCACGAAGACCCGACCGAGCCGGCCCCCGGCAGCGAGCCCGAGGCACCCGCCGGTCCGGCCGATGCGTTCCGTCCGGAGGCGATCGCCGCGCGTGTCGACCGCCTGGGGGCCGAGAGCGACCTCGAACGCGTCGCCCGCGATGAGGAGGCCAAGCTCTACGAACGCAAGAAGACCGCCAAGACCGGCCTCGAGAGCGCGGCATCCAAGCGCCTGGCCCGGATCGGGGAAGGGAAGGTCAAACGCCCCTCGGCGCTTGGCGAGGGGATCGCTCCCGAGGCCGATCCGCTCGTCCGGCGCGCCGTCAAGGCGGGCAGCTGGGTACAGGAGCACCAGCAGACGTTCGTGGCGCTGCTCGTCGTGGGACTGCTCGGCTTCGGCGGGTTCGCCGGCTACCAGTACTGGCAAGACAAGCGCAACGGCGAAGCTTCTACCGTCCTTTCCCAGGCCCTGACCGACGAGCACGGGCACATCAGCGACAAGGTGGCGGACGAGGACGAAGACGACACGCACGCCAAGCCGCTCTACCCCACGTTCAAGTCGGCCGCCGAGCGGCGCGACGCCGCCCTCACGAAGTACCGTGACGTCGAGTCCAAATACGCCGGCACCGGCGCCGCGATCCTGGCCCGGCTGGCCGAGGCGTCGCTGCTGCTCGATGCGGGCGACGCGAAGGCCGCGGCGGCGGCTTACCTGGGTGTGAGCACGTCGGCCCTCGGCAAGGCCGACGCCGAAGTGCGTGGACGCGCGCTCGAAGGGATTGGGTTCGCGGACGAAGCCCTTGCCGCGAGCGACCCGGGCGACAAGGCCAAGCACATCGACGACGCGCTCGCCGCCTATAAGACGCTGGCCGACGTGGAGATGACGGGCTTCAAAGAGCTTGGCCAGTACCACCAGGCGCGCGTGCTTCAGGCGCAAGGCGACAAGGCCAAGGCGATCGACCTCCTCAAAGACGTGCAGAAGCGCATCGCCGAGCCCGGCGACGAAACGCACTTCGCGTACTTGAAGTTCGTGGTCGAGGACCGGCTGCGCGATCTCGACCCGACGGCGCTCCCGCCCAAGGCGCGCACGGACGCGAGCGGCAAGGGGGGTCCGGTCGCCGGAGGTCCGGGAAGCCACGTCGATATGAACGACCCGCAGATCAAACAGCTGCTCGAAAAACTGAGGCAAAAGGGGGCAGCGGCGGCCGCGAGCGGAGCCGCTCCCTCGAGTGGAGCGGCGCCCACGGACGGACCGCCCGCCGAAGGACCGGAACCGGCGCCCGCGAACGGAGCTAAGCCGTGAGCCTTCGGGGTACTGCGCTGACGGCGGCCGCGCTGACCCTGGCGGCCACGTCGGTCCTCGCGTGCGGGTCGCTCGAGACGGGCGACGATCGGGTCAACCCCGAGCGGCCCACGTGGCTGCATCGGGCGAGCGGTGCGATGCATCTCTTGTTCTGGCGGACGCTGACGGCGTCGTCGCAGGGCGAGGGCGAACCGTTCGAGCGGGGTCGCCCGGAGATCGACGCCGAGCACGGCCGCGTGTTCGTCGGAACGCGCGACCATGGCCTCTATGCTCTGCGGGCGCCCGACGGCAGCACGCTGTGGCGCTTCGAGACGATGGGCGCCGTGCAGAGCGAACCGCTCTACGACGCGCCGCTCGACGTCGTGTACTTCGGCTCGAACGACGGTGCGCTCTACGCGGTGCACGCGAGCGACGGAAGCCTCGTGTGGCGCTACGACAGCGGCGCCGAGGTCGGGCGGCGGCCCGTGCTGGTGGGCGAGACGCTACTCTTCGCCAACGCCGCGGACAACCTCTTTGCCATCGAGCGTCGCACCGGCAAAAGCCTCTGGCGCGTTCACCGCTCGCCGGCGCTCGGCATGGAGATCAGCGGGTACGCGGGGCCGGCGGTCGACCATGGCGTCGTGTTCTTCGCGTTCTCCGACGGCCATGTGGGCGCGTATGGCATCAACGATGGCAACGAGCGCTGGTCGCCCGTCGACCTCTCGGCCGAGGCCGAGCAAACGCACGGCGCCGAGGCCCTGCGCTACCTCGACGTCGATACGACGCCCATCCCGCACGACCTCGGGGCGCAGGGCCGCGTGGTCTTCGTCGCGAGCTTCCTGGGAGGCGTCTTCGCGCTGGACCAGGACCGCGGCGCCCCCGTGTGGAAGGACGAGAAGGTCACGGGCGTCACGGATCTCATGCTCTGGACGCAGCCCGCCCATCGCCCGCACCCGGGCAGCCCCGAGTTTGCGCCCGGCGGTCCGTCGGTGCCACCGCAGGAGATCTTGCTTGCGTCGAGCGGCGGGACCGGCCTCTGGGCCCTCGAGCCGTCCACCGGCAGGACGCTCTGGCGCGTGCCCATCCCCGAAGGTGGCGTCACGGCGCCGGCCTCGATCGCGGGCGCGCTGATGATCGGGACCACCAACTACGGCGCTTTCTTGCTCTCGGTGCGTGACGGTCGCCCGATCGACGGCTTCGATCTCGGGAGTGGATTCTCGCAGGCGCCGGCCACGTTCGGCAATCGCGCCTACGTCCTCAGCAACGCGGGGACGTTGATCTCGGTGCAGGTGGACCCGCCGAACGGCAAGTCGTCGGTCGACGACTACGCCGGCACGTACTTCTGAGCGGCCCTACACGGAGGGCTGCTAAGGGGCATTATGTGACTCCGCCCGAGAGCGGCGGGCAGGGGTCAGTCCGTCCCGTCGGGGATCGCGGCCGTCACCAGTGGCGACGGCGTGTCGCTCGCGACGCACCAGAGCTGGTGGGACGCGCGCGTCGCGGCGACGTACATGGCGTGGCGCGCCTGGGGTGTCGCCGGGTAGCTCGCGGCGGTGGTCTCCAGCAAGATCACTTCGTCGAACTCGAGGCCCTTGGTCTGGCGCACGTCGGTCACGTCGACGCCTGGCTCCCACGAGAAGTCCTGCTTGGCAACGCGACGCACGTTCGGCACCTCGGCGCGCGACAGCCCGTCGAAGTACAGGTCGGCCTGCTGCGGAAAGCGCGCGATGACCGCGACGTTGGCCGACGGTTCGTCGCGCGCGAGCTGCTGGAGCGCGTCGGACAGCCACGCCGCGGCCTCGCCGGCCGACGCG
>Ga0302325_10033962_pt1 | contig 10440 bp, 13 predicted proteins | sample Palsa_T0_2_FD_201948 | JGI IMG/M metagenome (GOLD analysis project Ga0302325, IMG submission 201948) | Peat permafrost microbial communities from Stordalen Mire near Abisko, Sweden - Palsa_T0_2 | ecosystem: Environmental > Terrestrial > Soil > Palsa > Peat permafrost | place: Sweden: Abisko...
GCTCGTTGGTGAGGTGCACGGTTCCGGTCGCCACCGCCTCTGGCACCGGGATCGCCGTGCGCGCGATCGCGGCACGACGCTGCTCGTCCAGGTCGGCGACGTCTGCGTCCTCGAACTGGGCCCACCCGGGAAACGGGACGACGCCGGCGACCACAGGAAAGAAGTCGGCGTACGGCTTGCCATCGCCAGTCGGGAAGCCCCCGATCATCACGACCCGCGCCACCGTGTCCGGTCGGGCGTCGGCGGCCATCCACGCAAGCGTGGACGCGGCCGAATGACCGACGACGAGAACGCTGCCGGCGCCCGCATCGATCGCAGCCAGGACCGCAGCGCGCTGGTCCTCAAGCGTTGCCCCAGGAGCTGGCGCTCCCTGACCGGGGAGCGATAGGGCCACGACCTGATGGCCGCGCGCCCGAAGAGCCTCGGCGACCGCATCCCAGGCGGAACCGTCGAGCCAGAGGCCGGCGATGAGGAGGATGTCCATGACGTTACAACCGCCCAACGACCAGCGCAGCGGCCAGCACGACCATAGCGACCGACAGCGCCGACAGCGCGCCCTCCAGTGGCGCGAGCACGCGCTCGCTGTCGAGCTCTCGTACCTGGCCGTCGCGCATGGTCTGACGGCCGGTCACCGAGACAGTGCGCCGGCGCAGCTCGCGCGCTGGAGTCGACAGCTGCCGCTGGGCGACGCTCACCAGGCAGCAGCCGAGCGCCACCAGCACGCCTTCGGCGCGCACGTCCAGAGCCTCCACGAACCAACCGGTGAACGCCGGAAAGCCGCCCCAGGCGACGGCAAACCAGACGTCGGTATGGAAACGTCCACCGAACAGCTCCAGGTTGTAGGCCAGCGCCAGGAATGCTCCGACCGCCACGAATGGGATCAGCCACGCCGACACGGTCACCGCGCCGACGATCCCGATCGCCACCGCGCCCCCCAACCCGATCACAGCCAGCCAGACGAGCGCAGTTCGCGATAGCCGCGTTTCCAGCGGGCGCCCGGCCAACTCGTCCAATGCGTGGCACGCGACCCCGAGCGCGAGAAAGAACGCGCCGAGCGCGGCGCCCAGTCGCCACAGCACGAACGTCGGCGCGAGCGCGGCCCCGATCGCAACGTAGCTGAGGTGCCACGCGGTGTAGGGCGGATGCAGGATCGTGACCAGGTCGCGCCACCCGCCAGGCGACAGCGCGTAGAAAGCGGGGCGCGGCACCGCGCGCCTATCGACGCGCGGCGCCGTCCCGGACCCCCGTGACGACGATGCCGGCGCCGAAGCTCAAGTCACGCTGGGCGGCGTGGCCGATCCCGGCGTCGCGCCACAGCGCCGGTAGGTCGGGCTCCGCCGCATGAAACTGCTCGATGTTGGGACCGAGGAACCGACCGACGTCATACCAGTCCCTCGACACCGCGCGGCCGATCAGCGGCAGCCCGGCCCTGGTGTGGATCCGCCATAGCGCGCGGAGCGACCGATCGCGGGGCACCCCGAACTCGACCATCCCGATCCGCCCGCCCGGGGTGACGACCCGGGCCAGCTCGTGCATCGTCGCCGCCCGGTCATCGACATAACGCAGCAGATAGGTGAACGACAGCGCGTCAAACTCACCGTCGGCGAACGGCAGCGACTCCGCCTCTCCAAGTACGAACGACAGCCGGCCAGCCAGCGCTGGGGTGCGCTCCAGCCGGGCCCGGGCGCCGCCGAGCATCGCCTCGCTCTGGTCCAGCCCGACCACCTCAGCCCCCCGCGCGGCGAGGGCGAAGGCGACCATCCCGGTGCCGGTGGCGACATCGAGGATCCGCATCCCCGACGCAGGCTTGATGGCGTCGACCAGCGCCCGGCGCCACCGCGGGTCCTGGCCGAAGCTCATCGCCGCACCGACCCGGTCGTAATGGTCCGGAAGCCCCCGGAACAGGTGCACGGCATGGCTCTTACGAAGCGAAGGCATCGGCAGATCAGAGCCTACGGGCATCGCGTCCGACGCGGTCCCACCGACACGTCTGGCCCACCGTCGCGGTGGACCCGATGGGGGCGCGGCGGATCAGGTTGGATTCGAACTTTGGAAGGTGACGATGGGCATGCTGTGCCCGACGTCACGGATCAGCGAACGTTTGTTCGTCTATGTTGAGGAGAGAGCACTTCCCGACGTGCCGGCCAATCTTGCCGGCGCTGTCCAAGGGCGTCATGCCCCGAGCGCTCGTTATCGATCGGAGTTGACTATGGACGCGTCACAGCAGAAGGTCGTGCAGTATCTCAGCGAAGCCAGAGCCAGTGAGGACGCGCTCGTGCGTGTGCTGCAATCGCAGATCTCGATGACTCCACGCGGGTCCTACCGCTCATCGCTGGAGACCCACCTCGAGCAGACGCGTGACCACTCCGCCCGCGTCGGCGAGCGCCTGCAGCAGCTTGGCGAGCGATCCAATCCGCTGATGGTCGTCGTCGGTGTCTGGGAAGATCTCCTGGGTCAGGGCTGGGCGTTGAGCAAGACGCCGTTTGATCTGCTGCGCGGCGCCAGCGGTGAGGAGAAGGTCCTCAAGAACGCCAAGGACGCCTGCGCGACCGAGGCGCTTGAGATCGCGACGTACACCGCCCTCGAGCGACTCGCTCGCCACGTTGGCGACGATCAGACCGCCAAGCTCGCCGCGTCGATCCGCGAGGACGAGGAGAAGATGCTTGAGCGGATTCTGCGCGCGCTGCCGAAGTTGACCGACGCCGTCGCTGGCGCCGAGATCGACGGGAACCCGTCGTTTGATGTCCGCACCACGGGCGCCGCCGAGGCAGTCGCTGATGCGGCCGACGTCGCCAAGCAGACGGTGCGTAAGACCTCTGCTGCAACCAAGCGCACGGCGCAACAGGCGCGCAAGCTGCCGGGCGTGGCGCAGGCCGAGGGACAGGTCAAGGGAGCCGCCGCGTCTGAGGAGGATCTGGCGATCGCCGGCTATGACTCGCTCACCGTCGAGGAGGTCACCGGCAAGCTCACCAGCCTGTCGCAGATCGACTTGGCCAAGATCGACTCCTACGAGCGTCGGCACCAGGACCGCAGCACGATCCTCAGCCGCGTGAGCACACTACGCGGCAGCGAGCCGTGGCCGGGCTATGACGAGCTCACCGTCAGCGAGGTTCAGGCTGTCCTCGCAGACGCCGATGACGAGCGCGTCACCCAGACGCGCACCTATGAGCGTGCGCACAAGAACCGCGCCGGCGTCCTGAACGCCACGGAGCGCGAGCACAGCAACGCGTAGCTTCCTCTGGCGGTGACGGGACGATCGCGGCTTGGCCGACGATCGACGTCCGTCCGCGCCGGACTCGGTACGCAGAGCTGGGACGACAACACGTCCCAGCCGGCAGATGAAGCCTCAGGCGAGCATGGCGCCTGAGGCTTCAACCCCGGGATCCCGATCTGCCATCTCCTGACGCCGTCACGGCGAGGGGTTTCAAACAGCGAACGCGGCTCGAAGCCCGACTCGACGGCTGAGCTTTGGATCCGCTGAGAGACGAGCATGTGCGACGATCTCGCGTTCGGGCGTCCGGAGGAACCACGCCGTAGACCGTCGTCAAGGTCTCGGGCGCTCGCGTTCTGAACAGGCCCTCGATCACGAGAGGAACGGGAGATGACCCGAATGGCAGTGTCGAGCGATCAGGCCCCAGGTGCGCTTGGCCCGTACAGCCAGGCGATCATCGCGGGCGGCTTCGTCTTCTGCTCGGGGATGGCGGGGATCGACCCCGCGACTGGGACGATCCCGGAGGGGATCGAAGCGCAGACCGAGCGGGCGCTGCTCAATCTCTCTGCCGTGCTCGGCGCCGCCGGAGCGTCGATGGACGACGTGGTCAAGACGACGATCTTCTATGCCGATGTTGAAGACTTCAGCCGCCTTAACGAGGTGTACGCCCGGCACATGCCCGATCCGCCGCCGGCCAGGTCTGCGCCGGCCCACGTGCGGCTGCCCCGCGGTCTGCTCGTCTCGATCGAGGCGATCGCTGTGCTCCCGGGCGTCTCGCCCTAGGAGGAATCGACGATGAACCGCAGGCGTCCGATGCCGATGATCAAGACCGGCCTGTCGATCTCGCTCGACGGACTTGGGGCCGGTCCGGAGCAGACCCTGGATGATCCGGTCGACGTGGGGGCCGACTGATGCTCACCCTCTACGAGCATCCGTTCGCGCTCTACTGCCAGAAGGTTCTCGTCGCGCTCAACGAACTGGGCGTCGCTTACGACGTCCTCGAGGAGCAGCGCGACTTCGATCGCGCCCAGCTGGCCCAGCTGTGGCCACCGGCGTCGATCCCGGTGCTGCGCGACGGCAACCAGGTGATCGGCGAGACGTCGATCATCATCGAGTACGTCGCCGGCGCGCGGTTGGTGCCCTCGCTCGAAGCCCGCAAGTGGGACCGCCTCTGCGACCAGTACATTTCCGACGCCGTTCAGGCGATCGTCTTCGAGACGATCGCCGAGCGCTTCGACGAGCGCGCGGTGAGCCAGGCGCGGGGCCGTCTCGAGATGGCCTACGGCATGGTCGAGACGCAGCTGGCCGAGAACGAGTTCCTGGCCGGCGACACGTTCACAATCGCCGATTGCGCCGCCGCGCCGGGGCTGTTTTACGCCCTGAGCATCCACCCGTGGGACGAGCACACCCACCCGCACCTGACGCGGTACTACCGCGCGCTGGCGCGGCGACCGTCCTTCGCCAAGGTGATCGCGGACGCCCGGCCCTACCGGCACCTCTTCCCGCTGCCGTGGCCGACCGACTTCGACCGCTACCACTGACGGTCCGGAACTGACATCCGACGGATCCGACGGCGACGCCGGTCCTCGATCGTCGATGGTCCCGCTGTGTCGCGGAGAGACCGTCCCACATAACACCCCGTCCCCGCGCAGCGTCGCGGACAGGCCTACGGCGATATGCCTGCATCTGCGGTAAGGGCGGCTTCCGGGTCGCTGGCTATTGCCGTTGGAGGCTCCGCTCGCGCGACCCCAATCGAGTCGCCCGGTTCATCGAGCTCGGCGATGGTGCGCGCGACCCACTCCAGGCTCGCGCGGTGTATTGCGGCGCCGTGATCGAGCGCAAGGCGCGGGTGGCGTCCGGGCAGCTGTGCACTGGCGCGGTAGCGGTCGATCTCGATAACGAACTGTGTGAGTGCCGCCCGCAGACTGTGCAGAAAAGCGAGGATCTCCTCGTCGAGGAGCTGGCCTTCCATCATCACAAAGCGCATCAGGTGCAGACGCAGATCACGTCCGACGGTCTGCGGATCGACCGGCTGGCGGATCCATCGCCGATGCTCGCCACGGCCCAATGCGGTGGCGACGAGCACCCGGCGGCGCCGAGCCGACGCTCGGCCGCCCGAGCGGCGGGGGCGCAGCATGCCGCGACGCTCAAGACGGCGTAGCGCCGGATACAGCGCTCCGGAGCTGGGCTGGTAGGCGCCCAATGGGCTTGTCGCGAGCCTTCGTTTCAAGTCGTAGCCGGACGCTGCGCCGCGGCAGATGACGCCAAGCAGCACGTGCTCGAACTCGGTCAGCTCGCGCATCGGCGCGCCCGGCGACGTTTCTTCTTCTTGTGCGATAGGTCGAATCGACCTAAGATAGCGCCGATGCCGTCGAGCCCACCGACCAATGCTTCGGCAATGAGCCAAGCGGCTCCCGGAACCAAGACCGAAGACTCGCTCTACTCCGGCGGCGAGCCGACTAGCACCAGGGCCGGATGTTGAGCGCGCACGAGGAGCCAGCGGCAAGCGCTTCTGGGGAAGTCGGGCGGCGAGCGAACGCACGAGCTGGGTTTTCAGTGCTGATGCCGATCGCGGTGTTCGACATCGCCGGGCCGATCGTCGTGCAGAGCCTCGCGCGCCAGCACGGTGCCAGCATCACGGTCGCGCTCGCGCTCAGCGGTGCCCCGCCCGCGGCCTGGATTCTCGCTAGCGCGCTGTGGCGGCGGCGGGTGGATGCCGTGGCCGTGTTCGTGCTCTCCAGCATCATCCTGGCGACGCTGATCGGTCTGGCCACCGGTAGCGGGCGGCTGTATCTGCTGGACGGGGCGATCCTCACCGGGGTCTTCGGGCTGGTGTTCCTGGCGTCCCTGGCGACGCCCAGGCCGCTGATGTTTCACTTTGCGCTGGAATCCAACGGCGGGCCTGATTCCCTCAAGGGGCGAGAGTTCGCCGCGCTCTGGCGGTATGGAGGGTTTCGCCGGGTGTTCATCGTCATGACCGTGGTGTGGGGCGTCGGGTTTGTGGTCCAGGCGGCGATCAACGTGGCGATCATCGAGGCGACGTCCACCCAGAAGGCGTTCCTGATCAACAAGATTCTCCCCTACGTCTTCTTCGCCGCCCTCGCCGCGTGGACAGCGTTCTACGGGCTGCGCGCCAAGCGCCGCGGCGAGGCCGCCGGCGTTGGCTCGGCCGCAGGGCTGGCGGCGCGGAGCCAGCCGGGGCCGGAGGTCAACTCACCCGGCTGAGCATCGTCAAAAGGGACACGTGCTTCCTGCCGTGGACGGGCACCGACTACTGCGTTGCGAGCGACCTGCTTCGCGCGGGAACCGACCACGCGCCGGGTCGCCGGCCGGCGGCGGCCTTGACACGTCGCGACGAGCGAACGGCCGCCCGCTCGTCGCGCCGTGAAACGTGCTCAGGCGGCGGCTCCCGCGGCCGCTTCGACGATCCGGGCCACGTAGTTGCCGGTGATCTGCCGGGTGGCGGCGTTGATGCGGTTGAACGCGTTGATCGTCGCGATCGCCACCACCAGGGCCGCAAGCTGGGGCTCGGTGTAGTGGCGGGCGGCTTGGTCCCAGACCTCGTCTGACACCGGTTCGGGCCGGTCCGCCAGCCTCGTGACGGCCTCGGTCAGCGCGAGCGCGGCACGCTGGGCGTCGCTGAAATACGGCGCCTCGCGCCACGCGGCGACGAGGTGGATGCGCTGGCTGCTCTCGCCGATCTGCTCGAGCTCACGCGTGTGGATGTCGACGCACACGCTGCAGCCGTTGATCTGGCTGGCGCGTAGCGTCACCATCGCGAGCGTGGCCTCCGGGATCCCGGCGTGCTGCGCCGAGACGCCGAGCTGCTGGAGCGCGTCGAGCGCGCCGGGCACGGTCAGCGCGGGGTTCTGGATTCTTGCCTGGGTCATGGTGTTTCTCCTGGGTTGTGCGTGTCGGGTTGTGGATCGAAAGTTGGGTCAGGGCGCGGGACGTGCCCGCGCACGAGTGATGCGAAATCCCCGACCAGCCCGAGGTGCGCGAGCTTGTCGGGGTTGACGACCGAGCCGATGGCGCGGATCTCGCCGCCGGCGATCTCCAGCGACCACACGCCGATCAGCCGCTGCTGGTCGTCTAGGACCATCACTCCCGAGCCGCCGTTGACTTCGGTCGGCCGCAGCATGAAATCGGGCAGCCGTGAGGCGACCCGCATCCACCTCAGCAGCATCGAGGCGACGCGGCTGCGACCGTGCAGCGACCGCGCCAGCGCCGGCACCTTCCCGCCGCCGTCGCCGGTCAGGACCACGTCGTGGGCCAGCAGGGCCTCGAGCTCGGCCAGATCCCCCTGCTGGGCGGCGGCGAGAAACTTCTGCGTGAGCTCGTCACGCTGATCGCGTGAGCTTTGAAATCGCGGGCGGCGCTGCTCAATGTGACGCCGGGCCCGGCTGGCGAGCTGGCGCACGTTGTCCTCGCTTTTGCCGATGATCTCCGCGATCTCCGGATAGCCGTAGTCGAACACGTCGTGCAAGAGCAGCGCGGCTCGCTGCTCGGGAGACAGGCTCTCGAGCAACACCAGCATCGCCAGCGACAGCGAGTCGGCCATCTCGGCGTGCTGCGCGGGATCATCGACACCGTCGGTGAGCAGCGGCTCGGGCAGCCACTCGCCAACGTACTGTTCACGACGCGCACGTGCCGAGCGCAGCTCGTTGATCGCCAGCCGCGTGGTGACGGTGGCGACATACGCCCGCGGGGACGCGATCTGCTCGCCCGCCTCGATCGCCTGATGGACGCGCAGCAACGCCTCCTGGACGACGTCCTCGGCCTCAGAGACGCTGCCCAGCATCCGGTAGGCGATCGCGAACGACGGCGGCCGCAACTGCTCGAGCTCGTGTTCTTCAGCGGTCATGTCGGGTGTGCTCCAGTCTCATCTGCATCGTGATCTGGCCTACAACCCATAGACAAGACGAGCGCCTCGGCTGTGACACCGCCGTCTCAATCAGCGCCGGCGATCTGACGGCCGATCGTGGAAAGCATGCCGCGCCGGCCCCGGTCGAAAGTGCTGCAATGTCGCCCGGGCAGCGACCCAGCCACGGCGTGACTGCCGCGTCGCCTCCGGAAACGAGCAGCGGCGCAGCGCCCCCGGCCGCTGACTCGCCGTGGATTGCGCAAGATATTGCGGCCCTTCCTGTGCAACAAATCGGCGGCGTCGTGGGCCGCCGGATAGGGTTGCGTCATCGCTGGGCAAGCCACCGCGCTCACCGCGCAGAAGGACCGGGATCAACATGGCATTGGGGTTCTACATCACCGGCAAGGGGTTCACGCAGGAGAAGTACGACACGACGACCGGCCAGCTCGAAGAAGCGGGCGCGGGAGCGCCCAACGGACGCATCTCTCACGTTGCTCTGGAGACCGACGGTGAGATACAGGTGTTCGACATCTGGGAATCTCGAGAGGCGTTCGAGGCGTTCGGGACCACCTTGATCCCGATCCTCACCGCGGCCGGAATCGAGCTGAACGAGCCGATGGTGGCCCGGGTCCACAACGAGATCAAAGCCTGACCGGCCACCTCGACCAGTCGCTGCATTGGATGAAGCGCGTCGAGGTCTGGGCAGAGTCGCCCCGGCTGCTGCTGTCGTCGTCGGCTTGGTCGAAGCGAAAGCTGGGGGCTGGCCGCTCGCGTCGGCGAGACGCCTCTTGGTGCTAACCGGAAGTGAGGCCGGACCAATCACTGGGGCAGTGCGCGCTGCGCGAGAATTGTCCTATGGGGATCACTCCGTTCTCCTCGCGCCGTGCTCGTGCCAGCGATGCGGCCGTGGTCGCCGAGGTATTAGAGGAGGGATTTGCAACCTATCGCCGCTGGGCACCGGCAGGCTGGGATGCGCCGAGGTTGGGTGCTGAGGAGGTGGCCGGACTTGCTGATGTGCTCGGGCGTGAGGATGTCTGGTGCCTACTCGCTCTGCATGACTCTGATGTCGTCGGCCACGTCGCTCTGGCGCCGTTTACGCGAGAGGAGCCGGATCCGGCGCCGATCGGCACGACCTACCTCTGGCAGCTGTTCGTTCGACCAGTTTGGCAGGGTCGCGGCGTCGCGACGTGGCTCATGTACAAGGCGGTGACCGACGCCCAGCGACGAGGCTTTGGGCAGCTGTTGCTTTGGACTCCCCGCGGCGCAGCTCAAGCGCGGCGGTTTTATGAGCGCGAGGGCTGGCTGCTGACCGGCCGAGCTCATGAGCACTCGGGGTTTGGTCTACCGACCGTCGAGTATCGCCGCGCAGTTGATAACGAGCGTCTCGCCTAGCGGCCGGGTCGGCTTCTCTTGGTCAAAGGAGCCATGATGCGCAGGCTCCTACTCCTCGCGTCGAGAGTGGGCGCCGTCGTTTAGGGCGAGCAGCGGCCGTTCCCCGCCGGGCTCAGCTGACACCTCCTTCGCCAAGCCCGGCTCCGAGTGTCGCAGCTCGTCAGAGGGACGTTCTTAGCGCGACATGACCCGCTGTCTGTTCCCCCAGATCAGTCCGGGCCGGGCCCGGCGGGGCAGCCGCGCTCTCCGGCGGCCAGCTGGCGCAGGCCGGCAAGTCGGCGTACGCTCGCTTGTCGACGTGGCCTATCAACACATCCTGGTCGCGTACGACGGCACCTCGGAGGGGGACGCGGCGTTGCTCGCGGCCAGCGACTTGGCGACGCGCGACGGCGCACGCCTGACGATCGTCACCGTCGTCACGCTCGAGCGGCCGATCCGCCGCGTCACGCGTGTGGCGATGCTGACGAGCGTCTGGAACGACGTCCTGCTCGACCGTGCGCGTGCCGATCTCGAACGCGCCGACCGCCTGCTCGACATGCCCGCCGAACGCACGGTGCTGTTCGGTCCTCAGACCAAGGCGCTCGCGGCCGGCGCCGAGGAGTTCGGCTGCGATGCAATCATGCTCCCAGCCCGGCAGTCCTGGTGGCTTGCGAAGCTGCTGCACGATGACCGCTCACGCCGCTTGGAGCGCCGCGCCGCGGTACCGGTCCTGCGCCCGCGTTGACGGTCGCGCTCGCTGGCCGGGGACGCTGTCTAACGGGACGCGAGCTAGCCGGTGGCGGCCCGAGGATCTCCATGCGCAACTCCTCGAAGCTCGATCGAGCCTCGACGATGCGGACCTCGGCGCTCGTCGATCTGCGTAGCTGATCGGCTGCCGGGTGCTTCGCGCTGCGCAGGGGACGTCGGCGCGCCGGGAGGAGCACGACGTCAAAGCCAGCAGCGTCGATCCATGCGGCGAGCGGCGGGTCCTTGT
>Ga0302325_10033963_pt1 | contig 10440 bp, 7 predicted proteins | sample Palsa_T0_2_FD_201948 | JGI IMG/M metagenome (GOLD analysis project Ga0302325, IMG submission 201948) | Peat permafrost microbial communities from Stordalen Mire near Abisko, Sweden - Palsa_T0_2 | ecosystem: Environmental > Terrestrial > Soil > Palsa > Peat permafrost | place: Sweden: Abisko...
CGACTTTCATCTTCTCGGACTTTCTGACCAAGGTGAGTCCGGCTTGGGCGGCTGGTCCGGGCAAGGGATCGGCGATCAAGTGGCCGACGGGTATCGGCGCCAAGGGCAGCGAGGGAGTTACGGGGATGGTGCGTCAGACGCCGGGGGCGATCGGTTACGTGGAACTGGTGTATGCGCTACAGAACAAGATCCAGTACGGCGCCGTGCGGAATGCCGCGGGCAGGTTCTTGAAGGGGACGCCGGAGAGCGTGACCGAGGCCGCGGCCGGCGCGGCGAAGACCATGCCGGCGGACTTCCGGGTGTCGATCACCAATGCGCCGGGAGCGGATTCGTATCCGATATCGAGCTTCACCTGGCTGTTGATCCCGGCCCGCTTCAGCGATCCGGCGAAGGGCAAGGCAGTTGCGGATTTTCTGCACTGGATATGCTCCTCTGCCGCAGCCGGTTGCGGAAAGGGTCGCGCAGGCGATCGGCACGATCCAGTGACGGGTGGTTTCGCTGCGCGGCCTGAAGCGGGCCGCGCGGATTTGTCTGTCTCGTGCGATGCTTGCTATATCGCGCTCATCGGAGCCGATCGTCCGGCTACAATCATCCGGAGTCGGGGAGTCGGTGAGTCGGACATTGGGGAGTCGGGCGTTGGGGAGTCGGGCATTTGGGATTCGCGATCCGGGACGGGAACCAGGAAAGTGACGTGACTCTACCGCACATGACGCTTGAGCGAGAGACGAATCCTGCGATGCCGGCCGCGCCTGCGGTGACGCACTTTGTCCAAGCGGCGGAGGCGGCCGGGCCGGAGGGCGCACCGTCGCCGGTTCGCCAGTTCCTGATGTCGAGGGGGGGCGGCGGGCTTGCGGATAAGACTTTTGCCGGTGTGATGCTGGTTTGCGCGTTGAGCATCTTCGCCATCGTGCTGTTCATTTTGACCATCCTGGTGGTGCGGTCGAAGTTGAGCCTGACGCAGTTCGGGTTCGGGTTCTTCATGCGCTCGGCCTGGGACCCGGTCTCGGGGGACTTTGGCGCGCTGCCGTTTATCTTTGGCACGCTGGCGACTTCGCTGCTGGCGTTGGCGATGGCAGTGCCGCTGGCTCTGGGCGTGGCGGTGTTCCTGACCGAACTGTGCCCGGCGAAGCTGCGTGCGCCGATCTCGTTTCTGACCGAGTTGCTGGCAGCGATTCCGAGCGTGGTGTACGGGCTTTGGGCGGTGTTTGTGCTGGTGCCGCTGGTGCGCGATACGCTGGGACCGTTTCTGTATAAGTACCTGGGCTGGACGGGATTCTTCGAGGGGGCAAACTTCGGCGTGGGGCTGCTGGCGGCGAGCATCATCCTGGCGATCATGATTCTGCCGATCATCTCTTCGATTACGCGGGACATCATGCTGGCGGTGCCGACCTCGCAGCGCGAGGCGGTATTGGCGCTGGGGGCGACGCGCTGGGAGATGATCCGGACCGGGGTGCTGCGCAATGCGCGCATTGGGATTGTGGGCGCGGTGATCCTGGGCCTGGGTCGCGCGCTGGGCGAGACTATGGCGGTAACCATGGTGATCGGCAACCATCCGGATATTTCGAAGAGCCTGTTTGCGCCTGCCAATACACTGGCGAGCGTGATTGCGGGAGAGTTCTCCGAGGCAACGGGCGACCTGTACCTGAGCGCGCTGATTGAGATTGGGCTGGCGCTGTTCCTGGTGACGATTGTGGTGAATGCGATAGCCCGGGCGCTGGTATGGGCGGTGACGCGCGGGACGCCGGCGAGGGCAAACTGAGATGAGCGCCAGCCCAGCCCATACCTTGCCGCCAGAGGGCGACAGTGGCCGGCTGCGGCCCCCGACGGACTTCCGGTCGAAGCGAATGCGTTTGAATTCGGCGCGGCGTTATGCGGTGAATCATCTCGTCACCGGGCTTGCTCTCTTGAGCATGGTGCTGGTGATTGCGCCGCTGGTGGCGATCCTGGTGTACCTGATCTACAAGGGTGCGAGTTCGCTGAACCTGGCGTTCTTCACCCATGTTCCGGCGCCTGTGGGCGAGCCGGGCGGGGGCATGGCGAATGCGATCCTGGGGTCGGGGATCGTGCTGGCGCTGGCGAGTTTGATGGGCATTCCGGTGGGGATTGCGGCGGGCGTATATCTTGCCGAGTTTGGCCGGGGCAAGATGCTGGCGATGGCGGTGCGGTTCACGGCCGACGTGCTGAACGGGGTGCCGTCGATCGTGATGGGGATTGCGATCTATTCTCTGATTGTGATGCAGCAGAAGCATTTTTCCGCGTTTGCGGGCGGGGTTGCGCTGGCGATCATGATGGTGCCGACGATTACGCGGACGACCGAGGAGATGCTGGCGACGGTGCCTCATGCGATCCGCGAGGCTGCGCTGGGGCTGGGCGTGCCGAAGTGGCGGACCGTGCTTTCGGTGAGCCTGAAGACGGCATCGCCGGGGATTATTACGGGCTGCATGCTTGCGTTTGCGCGAGTCGCGGGCGAGACGGCGCCGCTTCTGTTCACCGCGTTTGGCAACCAGTTCTGGAGCTACCGGCTGACCGAGCCGATCGCGGCGCTGCCGCTGCAGATTTATGTGTACGCGATCTCGCCGTACGACGAGTGGCACCGGCTGGCGTGGGCGGGATCGCTGGTGCTGATTGTGATGATCATGGTCGCGGTGACGCTGGTGCGTATCTATGCGGGTCGCGGCGTACTCAAGGGGGCGAGCTAGGTGGGAGTCGGCATCGACGTGGAGCACCTGAATGCGTGGTACGGAACGACGCACACGCTACAGGACATCAACGTGAACCTGCCGGCCAACCATGCGACCGCGCTGATCGGTCCGTCCGGGTGCGGCAAGAGCACGTTCGTGCGCTGTCTGAACCGGATGCACGAGACCAACCCGATTGCGCGCGCGACGGGGGTGGTGAAGATGGGCGACCTGGACATCTATAAAGATGCGGAGCCGGTGGAGATCCGGCGGAGGATCGGGATGGTGTTCCAGCGGCCGAACCCGTTTCCGACGATGTCGATCTACGACAATGTGGCGAGCGGGTTGAAGCTGAACGGATTTCGCAACAAGGCGGTTCTGGACGAGACGGTGGAGCGCAGCCTGAAGGCGGCGGCTCTATGGGAAGAGGTTAAGGACGACCTGAAGAAGAAGTCGGGCGCGAGCCTTTCGGGCGGGCAGCAGCAGAGGATGTGCATCGCGCGTGCGCTGGCGGTCGACCCCGAGGTGCTGCTGATGGACGAGCCGGCGTCGGCGCTGGACCCGGTGTCGACGTCGAAGATCGAGGATCTCATCTTCCAGTTGAAGAGCCAGTACACGATTGTGATTGTGACGCATAATATGCAGCAGGCGGCGCGTGTGGCGGAGAATACAGGCTTCTTCCTGAATGGGAAGATGGTGGAGTTCGACGCGACGCACAAGATCTTTACCAACCCGAAGGACAAGCGGACCGAGGACTACATCACCGGGAGGTTCGGTTGAAACATCTCTCCTGTTTCTTCGCACCGGATGGAGCTGAGGAAGGCCGTTTTTCCTGCGCGCAAGACGGTGCGGACATTTCGATCTCAGCCGGCACCTACAGGAGAAATGTCTGATGGCGACGCGGATCAAGTTCCAGCAGAACCTCGACGATTTGAAGGAGCGGCTGCTGATGATGGCGGGGATGGCGGAGCAGGCCATCCAGCGTTCGATCGAGGCGTACCGCACACGGGACCTCTCGATCTGCGAGCTGGTGTTCCGGTCGGAGCCGGCGATCAACCGGCTGGAGCGCGAGATCGACCAGATGGCTCTCGATCTGCTGGCGATGGAACAGCCGATGGCGATCGACCTGCGGTTTATCCTGTCGGTGATTCGGATCAATGCGGACCTCGAACGCGTCGGCGACCAGGCGGTGAACATCGCGGTGCGGGTGCGCGAGATGGGGGCGTTCGCGAACATCGACTTGCCGGTAGACATTCCCAGGCTGGCGTCGCTGGCTTCGGCGATGGTGCGCAAGGCGCTGCAGGCCTTCATCGAGGCGGACGCGGAGCTGGCGCAGTCGGTGCTGACGCTGGACGACCAGGTGGACGAGATGAACGACGCGGCGTTCTACGCGCTGAGCTCGCTGATCAAGGAGAAGCCTGAGCTGACGCCGCAGAGCCTGAATGCTCTGATCATCGCGCGCAACCTGGAGCGGGTGGGGGACCATGCGACGAACATCGCCGAGGATGTGATCTTCTGGGTGCGCGGGGCGGATGTGAGGCACAACAGCAGCGTGGTGTGAGAGCCGAGATGAGGTAAGAGCGCGCGATTGGATACAAGCACAGCGGGCGCTAGAAATCGCGCAAGAGTTCTGTCGACACGATGTCCTTATGCTCTGCAATGGCGTCTATCAGGTTTCGCAATGTGCCGGGCCGGAGCGGTTTGTGGGCGGGCACCGAGACGGTGAACCTGGACGGATGCTCGGTTCGCAAGATGATGTGGCTTCCGGTCTGCCGAAGTTCGCGGAAAAGCCAACGGCGAATCAGGTGGTTGGCGAAGTCACGACCGTGGATGTCTTTCGGAACTCTCACCTTCAGTTTCTCTTTCCCACCGTGATGCCTCTTAGCCATAATGATCCCTCCACTTCAAACTGACTGGAGGGGCAGCTAGACGCATCCGAAGACGTAGCCGTAAACCCTGAGCTAAGAAAATGGAAGCGGGGGTGGGCAAGAAAATCAATCGAAGAATATTGTTCTACGGGGGAAGGTTTGGGATTTAGGCGGAAATATCTTCATTCTCGCCTCCGAAGCAAACTCGATGTCCTTCTCACGCGACTGCGAGCACTTCGTCACGCAGCAGGTGAAGACGGATCTGCTCCGGTGGCTCGGAGTCGTAGAAATATCCCTTAGTGGCGTCGAGCACCATCTGACGGAGCTCTTCCCATGTATCACCCTGGGTGAAGATTCCTTCTCCGATAGCTCGGGCACAAAAGCCGCCGTCCGCTTCCTGTGTCACTTCGAAGACAAGTTCTCTCATGGGCAAAGAGTACGCTCTGACGACGCGTCTCATCAAGCCGCACGTGTAGTCGCGGTGAAGCATTCAGCACACGGTGGCGAATTTCCACCAGATGAGGCGGGGGATGGCGGGGTAGTAAAGCGCGAGGCGGACTTCGCGTGGCGCGGGTGTGTGGGCAGGCGCGGCTGGGCCGGGTGCGGGCTGTGGCGACGCTTCGGGGTGGGTGAGGATGCGGGCGTAGGCCTCGAGCTGGGGAGCGTAGGTGGCGCGCTGGGCGGCGAGGAAGTCGTCGAGGCCTGAGAGGCCGTGCGTGGAGGTCTTGTAGTCGACGATCCAGAGACAGTCTTTGCCGGGCGAGTGGGGTTCGGTGCCCGCATGGAAGACGCGGTCGATGCGGATGGAGGCTGGTTGGGAAGGGGTGGGGCGGGCGGGTTCCCGAGAGCCCTGCCATGCGGTAAGGGCGAGTTCGCTGGCGGCGCCAGGATGGGGGGCGAGCAGCCAGAGGCCGTCGGGATCGCGCAGCGAGTTTTCCAGTGCGGCCCGAGTGTCGCGGGCGAGGCGGTCGACGGTGGCGGGCGGGAGGCCGTCGGCGCGGAGGATGCCGGCGATGCGTGGGGTCCAGGAGGGAAGTTCGCCAAGCAACTCGACCGGGGCGTGGCCGGCGGCGACGCGACCCGCGAGGATTTCGAGGAACGCATGGACAGCATTGCCGAAGGAGCGGGCGGCGAAGGAGCCCTCGGGGCGGGAGAAAAGTGCTCCGCCAAGGTCGGCGGCGGCTTCTGGCTCTGCGTATGGGAGCTTGCGGGCGCGGGCGGCGGCGAAGCGCGCGGCGGGATCGAAGGTGAGGGGCAGGCGTTGCAGGCTTGGGCGCGTGGCCGCGCGTTCGTCGGTCGAGGGGGGCGCAGCCGGCGGGAGAGAGGCAGATCCCTGCCCCTTCCATAAGCTCGGGGTGCGGGATGACAACAAAGGGGTGCCGTGGGATGACAAGAGGTGGGCGTTCGATGCGGGCTCGGCGGCGGCGAGGTCCAGAACCAATGGCTCGCCGGGGGCGTTGGCGAAGTGGGGTTGGGCGGCGGGCCAGGCGGCGTGGAGGAGACTGTCGTGGCGGGGGATGATCTCCCCCTTGGCGGAGATTTCGGGCGAGGCGAAGAGGTGGAGTTCTTCGCGGGCGCGAGTGCAGGCGACGTAGAAGAGGCGCTTGCGCTCGGCAGCCTCACGGGCACGGTGGATGCGGTTGAGCCAGTTGTTGAGGGCCTTCGACTCCTCCCCGCGGCCGGCGATGGGCGCGAGCATGAAGTGGGCGGGGTCCTCATGGGGTGGGTTGGGTGAGTGGTGCGGCTCCGGTGAGTCGATTTCGGACCAGGCGAGGATCCGGGAGCGATCGCTTGCGGGCTTGCGTTCGAGCCCCGGGAGAATCACGACATCCCATTCGAGGCCCTTGGCCTTGTGGATGGTGAGAAGTTCGACGAAAGGGGCTTCGGGGGGGAAGACCTGGGGCTCGGCGTAGAGGCCTTGCAGACGCTGTTCGAGCAGGGGGACGCCGAGGCGGCCGGATTCAGGCGCGGCTTCGAGCGCGTCGAGCAGCTGGAAGAAGCGATGAGCGTTGGTAAGTTCGGGCGGGCTGAGCCAGGCATCGCCGCCGAGCGAGCGCCAGGCTCGTTCGACGAGCTGGGCGGTGGTGAGGCGGGCGCGTTGGGCGGCGGCGGCCTGGAGGACGGTCCAGACTCGGGCCATGCGCTGGCAGGACTCATCCGGGAGGAGGTGTCCACGCTCGTTCATGAGGCGTTGGATGGAGTGGCCCTTCAGGGCGGGGTCGTCGGACCCGGCGAGAGTGTGGAGGTCGGCGAGCGGGAGGCCGCACCAGGGAGCGCGCAGGAGGGCGAGGGCGGCGACGCGGTCTGCGGGGTGGAGGAGGGCACGGGTGAGAGCGATGAGGTCGAGCACTTCCTGGCGCTGGCTGAGCGGGGTAATTTCCACTGCGCGATAGGGGATGCGGCCTCGCTTCCCGGTGTCGAATTCGGCGACAATCTCATCGAGGTGGTTGCGGCCGCGGACCAGGACGGCGATCTGCCAGGGTTTGGTCCGGCCCGCGGGGAGGGGTTTTAAAAGCCAGCGGCGGGCTATGAGACGGATCTCGGCTGCGTCGCGCTGCGCTTGCTGCTTGCGGATCTGGGCCGGGGTGGGGGCGTCGGCGGGGCGTCGGGATTCCGCGGAGTCGGGAGGTGAGGCGGTTCGCGGGTCGCGCGGATAACCCACCCTTTGCGATGAAACCGCAAAGGATGAGGCACCCGGCAGGGGATTGGCGTGCCAGACCACGCCGCCGGCGTCTGGCGATGCGGGAAGCGTGGGGTGGGCGGGGGTGTAGGGGAGGGCGTTGGGGTCTGCATCGGTCGCGTTTTGACCAGGAAAGATAAGCGCGAAGTCGCGGTTGAACGGATCGACGAGGTCGCGCTGAGAGCGGAAGTTTGCGGTGAGCCGGAGGCGCGTGAGGGGCAGCTCGCCGAGGCGCTGGGTGCGCATGGCGCGGACGAAGCGCTCGACCCGCGCCTGGCGGAAGAGATAGATGGACTGGCGCGGGTCGCCGACCAGGAAGACGGTCTGGGAGTGGCCGTCCCAGGCTTCGGTGAGCAGTTGGATGAGGTCGTACTGGCCGGTGGAGGTGTCCTGCATCTCGTCGACCAGGAGGTGCTGGAGTCGGGCGCCGAGGGCGGCGGCGAGGTCGTCAGGGCCGGATTCCTGGTCGAGGGCATAGCGGGCGAGCAGGCTGAGTTCGGTGAAGTCGCACTGGTTGCGGGCGGCGAAGACGAACTGTAGCTCGACCAGGGCGCGGCTGAGGACGCGGAAGAGGGATTTGGCGACGGCCCATTGGTCGGCGGGATAGCGGGCGGGGGGAAGCGAGTCGATGCGGCGCAGGTTTCCGATCAGGCCGGGTGTGCCGGCGAGCCGCGCGATGATGTCCTTCAACCAAGGCTTGTGGTGCGCTTCAATTTCAAAGCCTAGGATACTTCCGGTGACGCTGCGGCGCCAGTCTCTTGGCTTCGACGATTTGAGCAGGAGGTGGACCAGAGACAGCCAGTGTTCGAGATCCTCGGCGGCGACTCCTGGCGGCTGTTCTCGCCCCTTGCAGGCGGCGATCTGCGACGGCTTGCCGTGATGGCCGTTCGAGCGGGCCATCTCCGCGGCCAGGGTGGCGAGGTCGGCGAGGATCCCGGCGGGGAAGGCCTCGGCGAGCTGCGCCAGGGCGTCGCAGATGGCGCGATCGAGCGCGAGCTCGAGACGCGGGAGAACGTGGGCGTCGAGCCACGCGTCGTCGAGCTGTGCGGGGGTGACGGGGATGAGGCTGCCCCATTGGTCGCGCAGGCGGAGCATGTCGGCGAGCAGCGCCTCGCATTCGGTGAGATTGCCGTCGCGATGGAGAAGCAGGTCGCGCAGGGCCTGGTCGAAGTCCCGATCGCCGCCGCCGAGCAGCAGGAGCGTGCGGCGCGCGGCTTCGCGATGGAGGGGCGTGGCGTCGGCGGCGGGGGTGAGGCGTCCCCCACTCCCAGAGAGTACCGGGAGGGCGCTTGCGATCTCCGCGCAGACCGAGTCGATGGTGCGGATGTTGAGGCGGCGGGGCTGGTCGAGCAGGGACCATCCGAGTTGGCGGTCGCGCTCGAGGACGGCCTTGGCGAGAGCGCGAGTTTCGGCCTGGAAGTCGTTGGGGCTGGGAGCCGGATCTGCTTCCGCGGAGGCCGCGAGCTGGGCCAGGACTGCCGGTTCGGCGGACCACTGGGCGGTGGCGGTCGATTGGGCGGCGTTGGCGAGATGCGCCAGCACGCGGTCGCGCATCTCGGCCGTGGCTTTATTGGTGAAGGTGATGGCGAGGACCTGCTCGGGTGCGGTGACGGACTGGTCGGCGAGCAGCTTGAGGAAGCGCTGGATGAGCAGGCCGGTCTTGCCGGAGCCGGCGGGGGCCTCGACGATGAAGGAGCGGCGGATGTCAAGAGCCTGGGCGCGGGCTTCGGCGTCGGGCGGGCGGGATGATTCGGGGCGGGATGATTTGGGGCGTATGGGTTCGGCGGGGACCTCAGCGGGGACGTCAGCGGGGACCTCGAAGGGGATCGGCGGGAAGGGCAAGACTTCAGCCACTGTCTGCCTCCGTGTTCGAGAGGTTGAATGGGTCGGGCCCGGGATTGGAATCGGAATCGAAATCGGAATCGTCGCGAGCGTCAGTGTCGAGCGCGGAGACGTTGAGGCGGCAGAGCAGGCGCTGCTGGCAGTAGCGGCAGGTGGTGGGATATTGCTTGGGCGAGACCCGGGCATCGCCGGAGTGGAAGTCGCGGGCGAGCGAGGTGAGGACCTTGCGCCAGTTGTCGACCTGGGCCTCGAGGCTTTCCGTCTCGGGACTCAATCTTGTGGCCTTGGGAAGGACGCCGTCGTGGGCCTCGTAGCCGCGCAGGCCCATCTCCTTGCCCGGGCGGAGGCCGGCGAATGCGATGGCCGCGAGTTGCGGGGACTCGGAGACGACGGCGTAGAGCGGGAGCTGGGGAGCGTCGGGACGTTCGCCGAGCCAGTCGGCGGGTTTGGCTGGGCCGGTCTTATAGTCGAGGATGATCTCACCGGCCGGTTCGGCGGTGTCGCCCTCCCCGCAGGCGAGATCGATACGGTCGACGCGGATGTCGAGGCGGAGCGGGCCGATGCCGACGTCGCCCAGCTTCTGCTCGCGCGATTTGACGGTGAACGGCAAGCGAATGTTGGCTTCGTAGTCGAGCCAGGGGCGGAGCAGATTGAGCAGACGCTGCCGTTCGGTGTCGAGATAGGCACGGCTCCAGCCGGGGGCGAGGCTGGCGACGTGCCGCGCCAGGGCGTCGTCAATGGATCGGGCGAGCAGGGCGTCGCGCTCGGCGATGGTCAAGCGCCTGAGCGCGGCCTGGGTCTCGACCTGGGCCCAGAACCGCTCGAGGACCTTATGGACGAGGCTGCCGCGCTCGCCTGGATCAAGGCCGAGCGAGCGAGCGTCGAGCGCGGAGGCGAAGAGGCGCTTCTCCGCGAAGGCTCGGAAGCCGCAGGCTGCCTGGAGTCCGAGGACGGCCGCGCCGCCTTGCAGGACGCGATCGGGCGGGGGTGGAATCGGGGTGTCGTCGGCTATGGCTTCGATTTCGACAGGTGCGGGGGCAGGGTCCGGGGGAACAATGCCGGAGGCGCTGCGGGGTTCGAGATTGAGGCCGGCGGGCGCGGGCCTTGTAAGCAATGGGGAGGCACGCTGGCGGCCGTCGGTCGACTCCTGAGCGTAGCTGAAGACGACGAAAGGGGCGCTGGCAGCGATACGTTCCGTAACGCGGCGTGCGTGGGCGGTGTCGCGCTCGGGATCAGCGCCGGGCATTCCAAGTTCGCGCTGCAAGGGCCACCCCAAGAGCGGGTTTGGCGCGGAGGTGGAGGGCCACGTAAGGTCGCTGGCACGGACGAACCAGATGGCGTCGAAGGCAGAACCGGCGGATTCGAGCGGACC
>Ga0302325_10033964_pt1 | contig 10439 bp, 10 predicted proteins | sample Palsa_T0_2_FD_201948 | JGI IMG/M metagenome (GOLD analysis project Ga0302325, IMG submission 201948) | Peat permafrost microbial communities from Stordalen Mire near Abisko, Sweden - Palsa_T0_2 | ecosystem: Environmental > Terrestrial > Soil > Palsa > Peat permafrost | place: Sweden: Abisko...
GGTGTGTCGAGATCCGAAGCCGGTACGTTGGACTTCAGTGTCGTGATGTTGCCGGCGTCATCCAGCCAGACCATGTCCAGCGGCACGAGCGTTCGCTTCATCCAAAACTCCCAGATCGCCGCCTGTGGGAAAACGAAGATCATTCCGTGCTGCGGCCGCAGGCGCAGCACGCACATTAGTCCTAGGTCGCGAGCATTCGGGGTATCGGCGACCGCGAGATGCAGCACGGCCGCGCCGCCGGTGGCGATGACGCGTAGCGACGGGGGCGATGCAGAGGGCTCCGGCGCACCGGGGAGCGGCGTTGGGGCTGCACCCGCCGTACCGGCTGCGCTTGCGGCTGGTGGAGCGGCGGTCGGCGGCGCCGGGTTGTCCAGAATCGCCGCGGGCAATGCGAGGTTCGAGCATTGCGGCAGAACGGCCATCGGGAACTTCGAATTCGGCGGCGCCGCGACGGCCGCGCTGCCCGCTTGCAACGCGGCTAGTGCTAAGCAGAAGAGAGCGGGCGCGGTGCGCGGGTTATTCATCGAGCGGCTCCACATCATACCAAGTGCGGCCGGACTTGAGCGTCACCTCGAGCGGAACGGCCAGTGCGATCGCGTCTTCCATCTCTCGCTTGACGAGCGCTGCCACCGGCTGGACCTGGGCGGCATCAAGTTCGAAGATCAGCTCGTCGTGGATCTGCAGCAGCATCTGCGCATCGAGTCCTTCCGTGCGTAAGGCGCCCGCAATGCGGACCATCGCGAGTTTCATCAAGTCCGCCGCGCTGCCTTGCATCGGAGCGTTTGTGGCCTCGCGCTCGGCGCCGCTGCGCAGCATGTAGTTGCGCGAGCGCAGGTCGGGCATATAACGCCGCCGGCCGAGCAGGGTCTCGACGTAACCATGCTCGCGTCCGAATTCGAGATTGCGCTCTATCCAGTCCCGCACGCTCGGGAAGCGCGCAAAGTAGGCTTCGGTCATGGCCCGTGCTTCGCCACGTTCGATTTCCAAGCGCTGGGCCAAGCCGAAATCCGACATGCCGTAGAGAAGACCGAAGTTGACCGATTTGGCGATGCGCCGCTGATTCGGGGTGACCAGATCGATCGACGGAACGCCGAAGATGCCGCGGGCGGTGACGTCGTGGATGTCGTCGCCGCGCCGGAACGCTTCGCGCATCGCCTCATCACCCGACAGGTGCGCCATGATGCGCAGTTCGATCTGCGAGTAATCCGCCGCCAGCAGCAAGCGATCGGGCGAAGGCGCAACGAAGGCGCGGCGGATTTGACGGCCGAGTTCGGTGCGCACCGGAACGTTCTGCAGATTCGGATTGGTCGAGGACAGGCGCCCGGTCGCCGTCGTCGTTTGGTTGAAGATCGTGCGCAAGCGCCCGTCCGGGCCGACGAGCCTTGGAATCACGTCGATGTAGGTGTTCTTCAACTTGGTCACTTCGCGGTATTCGAGCACCTTGGCGACGATCTCGTGCTCGCGCGCGAGCGGCAGCAAGACCTCGACCCCGGTCGCCCAACCGGTCTTCGTGCGCCCGCCGCTCGGCAAGGCGAGCCTTTCGAACAACACTGCGCCGAGTTGTTGGGGCGAACCGATGTTGAACGTTTCACCGGCCAGCGTGAAGATCTCATCTTGCAAACGCAAGACGGCAGCGTCCACATCTTTTGCCAAACCCGCGAGCCCAGCGGGGTCGACTGCGATCCCGGCGGCTTCCATCTCGGCCAGCACCTGCGCGAGCGGAAGCTCGACGTCGGCGTACAGCGACCTTTGCGCGCGATGGGCGAGATGGTCGCGCAACACCGGCGCCAAGCGCAAGACGGCGTCGGCGTGCGCGGAGGCATCGGCCGGGAGACGCTTGGCGAGATATTCGCCGGCGGCGTCGTCGAGATTGGCGTAGCTACGGGCGGGATTGAGCAGGTGCGCCGCAATCATCGTATCGTCGGCGGGTCGCGTACCGGCTGCGGCAACCAAGCCGTGCGATCGCAACAGCGCTTGCAATCCTTTCCAGTCGTGCACGGCGAGCGGAACGCCGCCCGCCAACAGCTGCGCGAACGCGGCGCCGACCGCGCGCACCTTGAGAGCCGCCGGCCGGAAAGCGAAGCCGCTTTCGATCGCACTCGAGATGCCGATCTCGTCATCGCCGCGCAGCGCGATCGCTACGCGTTCGGCCTGCGCCGCGGCTTCGAGCAGCGAGGCGAGTAGTTCGAATTCGGGCGGGTCGGCCGACGGGACGAAGCTGCGGTAGGTTCCCTGCACACTCTCCGCATCGTCGAGCGGGAACAGCATACCGGTGCCCTGGGGCTCCGGTAGTTTCGCCAAGAGCGACTTGAATTCGAGATCGCGGTAAAGGACGTAGAGCTTGTCGCTCGAGGGCGGCGTGTAGCGCGCTTCATCCCATGGAATCGTGACCTCGAGCTCCCGCCCGATCACCGAAACGTCACGGCACAGCCGCGCGATCTCACCGTGTTCGCGGACGAGCGCTTCGAGTTTCGGCGTGCCCGCGAGCGCCGGATCGGCGAGCAAGGCATCGAGCGAACCGGCTGCCTTGATCAGCTTGATGGCGGTCTTTTCACCGACGCCCGGTATGCCGGGCAAGTTGTCGGACGGATCGCCTTTGAGGCCGCGGTAGTCCGGCAGTTGGCGCGGTTCGAGATCGTAGCGTGCCCGCACCGCGGCCGGATCGTAGCGGTTGACGCCGCCCATGCGCGTGCGCACGAGCACGGTCGTGCGTTCGTCGACGATTTGCAGCAGATCGTTGTCGCCCGTGACGACGACGGTCTCTTCGCCCTCGTTTTCCGCCTGGCACGCGAGGGTCGCGATCACGTCGTCGGCCTCTTCACCCTCGAGCTCGATCGTGGGCACGTCGTAGACGCCGAGGATACGGCGCACGAGCGCAAACTGCGAGCGCAAATCGTCGGGCATTGCCTCACGCTGCGCCTTGTAGGCTTCGAAAATCGCGACGCGCGCCGCGGGAACTCCGCGGTCGAAGCAGGCGATTACGTGGGTCGGCTTTTCGTCGGCGATCAATTTGATCAGGGTCGTCGTGAAAACGTAGGCCGCTTCGATGCGCATGCCGCGCGTCGTCGTCAGCGGCCGGTCCTTCATCGCATAGAAAGCAGCGTACACCAAACCGTAGGTGTCGAGCAGCATCAGCTTGGCTCCGCGGCTCACGTGCCGCGTCTCATTTTGCGTTTCATGGAACGGTGAAGCTCGCCGACGCGGCCCCGACGTCTCCATCGTCGCCGATGTCGAGAACCGAGAGCACGAAGTGCCCGTGCTCGAGCGGCGCAGGAAGTTCGAACGTCTCTCCATCGAGCCGCTGAACGCGCCAAAGCATCGTACGCGGTGCGGCCGCGCCGATCAACGGAATATCGCTCGCTACCTTGCGCGGACGCTCGGCTGCGAAAATATCGCTTGCCTTCGAGCGCTCGGGAGCAACGTAGGCGTGCCATTCCGGATCGCCGGAGGCCGAGGTTTGCGCGTTCGTTGCGCCGACGAGCATGACGTCGGGCGCATCATCGAAGAGCGCCGGCCCGCTTTCGCGCCCGTCGGCAACCCGCACCGCAATCGTCGCAGCCGAACGGACGGCGCCTTCGCGCAGCGTTACCTGCATCGCCTCGCCCGGCGCGTACGAACTCTTATCGAGCACGAGTTCGGTGCGCCGCGCGTGGCCCGGCGCGTCGACGTTCACATCGCTCGAGCCCATCGAGATCGCACCATCGCGCACGAACGCAGCCCACACCCGGATGGCGCCGGCCGGCGTACCGAGATCGAGCGAGGCCGAGGCGTTTCCCTGCGAGACGGACGCCAAACGCGTTTGCGAGTTGCGGGCGCCCTCGAGCGCGATCAGCGCGTCGCCGCCTGCGCCCGGCGCGCTCGCGCGAACGCCGATCCGGTCGGCCGGCGCGTAGCGCACCTTGTCGACGCCGACCGTGACGGCCGCTTGGGGCGAAAGCGTTCTGCCGGAGAGAGCACTCGGCTCGACCGAGACGGCAGCCGCATCGAGCGCGCGCCGGCCCTCGATCGTCGCCGTGGCGAGCGCCAAGTTCGAGCCGAGGCTCGCGTGCTCGAACACGACGCGGCCGCGGCCGCGCGCATCGAGTGTCACGCTTTCTTCTTGCACCGAGGCGCCGTGCGAGAGGCGCACGCTGACCGGCAAGTTCGCGACGGCCGAACCATCGGCCGGGTCGAAGGCACGCACGTCGAACGCTGCCGTTGCGCCGACATCGACGCTGGCCGCATCGGGCTCGAGCGCAAGCGCTGCCTTTGCGTTCGCGACGACGATGCGCGAGGTCGCGGTCGCACCGCGCGTGGTCGCGCGAATGCCGTAGGTCGAATCGAGCCCGTCGCTGGAAGGCGGAATCGCGATATGAGCGCGACCATCGTCGGCCGTGCGCACGGTGCGCTCGTAAATGAGCGTCGTGCCCCAGCGCAAGGAATCTTCGGCGGCGCCGGGCGGCACGACGTGTGGTGAGCGCACGATCACGACCTCGACCGCGACGCCCGGTGCCGGCAACTGGCCACGGCGCGCGACGATCGACACGGGGACTTCGTGCGCGGGATCGCACGGGCAGCCGTCGGCGACGCGCAGCGCGACGTCGCCGGTGGCGTCGACTTGCACGCTCGTGCCGCCGACGCCGCCGGCTGCGCTTGCGAGTACCGCGTACTCTCCGGCTTCGACGCCGGCCGGCACCTCGAGCTGACCTTCGAACGCACCCGCCTCGTCGAGATGGACGAGCGTGCTTGCGAGCGTGGCGCCGTGACCGATGAGCGTGACGCGAGCATCACCGGTCGCTCGCCGATATCCCTCGGACATGCGGCGACGCGCGAAGCCGGCAAAACGCAGGCTCGCCCCCGCCTGCGTTACCGCCGACTCGACGCGCAGGCCCACGATCGAGCCCGGCAGCGGCGCTTGCGGCAGGAACGAAACGAAGGCTCGGCCGGCCCCGTCTTCCGCGAGCGCAAAGCGCGGGCGCCCCGGACCGTTCCAAGCGATCAGGCCGTTTCGATCGGTTCGCCGGGTGATCAACTGCAGCCCGACCAGAAAGGCAACGTCCATATTCGCGATCGCGTGCCCGCTGCGCAGATCGACGCCCCACAAGACGATTCCGCCCGGGCTCTCCTGGGTGACGAGTCCAACGTGCGTCCGATTGAGCCAAACTTGCTGCACCGCGTCTCCGCGACGCGCTTCGACGACGTAAAAGCCCTCTTGATTTCCGAGCGGAACGTTCACGTCGTTCGACTCGAAACGATATCCCGCGGACGGTGAGAAGCGCCAACGCACGACCGGCCGTCGATGCGTGGTGTCGAGCGGGCGCGCCGCGTGATTCTGTCCCGCCACGATCACGTCGGCCGGATCGACATTGTACGCGGCGAAATCGACCGGCGCGCCCGAATAGGTATCGAGCCGCACGGTGGCCGGCTTCCACGGTACGTTGACGTCGCGCGCAAAAAGCCCGAAGTAGGCGTCCCATTGATGTTTGTCGAGTAAGGGCCGCGCTCCGAAAGCGGTCGCACCCGGAAAAGCGAACGCGAGTGCGATGACGGCAGCCGAGACGGCGCGGAGCGCGCGCCTAGAAGCTATTGTCGTAGAAGAGCGTGCCCTTCGTGTTGGTCGGGACGCGGAACCCGAGCGTGTAATCGTGTGAATCGCCCACGTTGAGAACGCCCGTGTAGTTGCTCAACCCGATCAGCGTCGGGCTGCCGGAGTCCGCGCCGAAATAGCGCGTGTTCGACTCGTCTTGAAGTACGAAGTGATCCATGCGCGGGGCGAGCGCGGCACTTGCGCTGTTCGTGAACGTGAACTTGACGATGTAGTACTCGTCGTGCGTTCCCGCGATCGAGTCCTGCGGCGTGTAGATGCGCACCTCGTGGACCACGACATCGGTTCCGGCACGCACGAAGGCGAGGCCGGGATCTTTCGAATCGGAGTCCGGATCCTTGCAACTCGCAAGCGCGAGTGTGGCGCAGCAAAGGACCACTGAAAGCAAGCCTTTCACGCCGCGGGCCCTTCGGCGGTTCACGCAGGCATCCCCCGCGCCCGCGGGTAAGCGCGGCTCGAGTGAATCGCGATCCTGGGAATCCGACGTTTGTCCGTTGCCGCTACTGCGGCGGAGAGTTCGACGGCCTCGACAATCGACGCCGGCTTGCAACGACCTACCAACTCGTGGTCGCGTGCGGCTCGTGCGGCACCCCGTTCGTCGCCCTTTCGCGTAACTGACCGTGTATCGCGCCTGCCTGCTCGCGATCGCCGTCGCGCTCGGCGCAGCGCCGGCGCCGGCCGTGGCTGCCGGGACGGTTCCGCCCAGACCCGCTGCCGTTCCCACCCCGCACGCGCCGACGACACGCCAGCACACCGAGTTCCTGGTCGAGGTCAACGCCAAGGGTCAAGTCAGCCGGGTGCGCTCGGGCAAGTCCTCGCACGATTTGTTTTTCAATGCGATGACGTACGGCAATGCTCTGCAAGCGTTCATCCGCACGCCCGACGGCCGGGCGATTTCGGGGCTCTACCGGCTCACCTACGACTACAACCCCAAGAGCCGCATGGTCGCGCGCCATGTCGCGCTCGTTCGTGCCGGCGGCGTCAATCCGGCTGCGCTTGGCGCCGTCGACGAGATGGCGGCGCTCAACCGGCGCCGCGCGCAGCGCAACGCGGCGAACCCCACGGCCTCAGCGACGCCTTCCCTGCCGGATTTCAAGTCGATTACCGGCCACTGAGGCTTCACGCGTGCGCACCGTATGCTAGGTGCGCGCCCGCTCGCCGCGCAATCTCGCCGGATGGGACGGACCCCGAAGGACCGCGGCGGGTTCGACGTGATGAAGTGGTGGCTGAAGAGCCGCGACGGCATCGACGATGTCGTGGACCGGGACATCGCGCGCAGTTGCGGTTCGAAAGACGCGTATCGCAGCGAAGACGAAGCGCGTGCCCATATCACGATGAACGGCATGTCCGGTGCGCTCTTCACGTACCGCTGCAGCTATTGCGATCAGTGGCACCTGACCAGACGCAAACCGTAGCGCTAGTACGTCAACATGGTGATCCGGCGAATCGTGCGTTCGTCGACCACGACCCGGTGCATGAAATCCGCCACGTCGGCTCGCGAGATGTCGCGTCCCCCCTCGGGAACAAAACGTTCGTTACCGCGATAGAGTCCGGTGCGCGGACCGTCACTCAAGCGTAGCGGGCGCACGATCGTCCAAACGAGATCGCTCTGCACGATCGCGCTTTCCATCAAACGCAGGTCGGCCAGCAGGTTGCGCTGCAGATACGGTACCGCGACATAGCGCGCGAAAAAAGAAAGGTTGGGATCGTCCTCGACCCCGACGCACGACACGGCGAGCAGACGGGTTGCATTTGCCTTGCGCATCGCGCTTATGATGTTGCGCATGCCGCGCGACAGGACGTTCGTCGGTCCAAGACCGCCTGGGCCCAAAGCGGAGAAGACGACGTCGCAGCCGCCGACGGTGGCATCGACCGCTTCTTGGTCCAGCACGTCGCCCTCGATGACGCCGATCGCGCCCAGGTCCTTCGGCAGCTTCCGGCGGTCGCGGACCAGCGTCTTGACGTGATCACCGTTTTCGCGCGAGATCGCCACGAGCCAGCGGCCAACTCCTCCGGTTCCTCCGAAAATCGCCACGCGCACGACGGGGGATTTGCGCTCGCGCACTGCCGAAGCCTCGCAACACGATGCGCTTCGTTAACTTTCTTAAGAATGGGACTCCGCGCTTTGGTGCGCTCGATGAGAGCGGCGTGCGCGCTTTTCCGGGCGCGCCGACCCTGCAGGCTTATCTCGCGCTTGGTCCGGCCGAACGCACGGCACTCGTACTCGAACCCGCCATACCGCTCGAAGGCACGACGTTGCTTGCGCCGGTTCGGCCGCAAAAGAACGTCTTCTGCGTCGGACGCAATTACATGGGCCACGCCGAAGAGATCGCGCGCGCTCGCGGGACAAAATTAAATCTGCCCTCCGTGCCGACGTTTTTCACCAAGGCGCCGACCGCGATCGTCGGTCCGGATGCGACGCTGCATCTGTCGGCCGAGGTCTCGCAGGAGTACGATTGGGAAGCGGAACTGGCCGTCGTGATCGGTAAGCGCTGCCGCGACGTGCCGGCATCGGACGCGCTCTCGGTCGTCTTCGGCTATACCTGTCTCAACGACGTGACGGCCCGCGACTTGCAGCGCGAACACCAGCAATGGTTCAAGGGAAAGAGCCTCGACGAAACGTGCCCGATCGGACCGTGGATCGTCTCGGCCGACGAAATACCCGATCCGCAAAATCTCAAGATCGGCCTACGCCTCAACGGTGAAACGAAGCAGTCGTCCAACACGGGCGAGATGATCTTCGGCGTAACGCGGATCATCGAATCTCTTTCGCGCGGCATGACGCTCGAACCGGGTGACGTCATCGCAACCGGCACACCCGACGGCGTCGGCTTCGCGCGCACGCCGCCCGAATTCCTCACCGACGGCGCGCTCATGGAAGTCGAGATCGAACGAATCGGCGTGCTGCGCAGCACGGTAAGCCTCTCAACTCGCGTGGCTGCGAGCCGCTGAAGCCGAAGGGATAGCTATGGCAAGCATCGATTTGCTGACGAACGACCCGAACGCAAAACCAGTCGTCGCCGGCGACACGATCTTCAAGGAAGGCGATGCCGGCGAACACGCTTTCGTCGTGATCGAAGGCGAGGTCGAGCTTTCCGTGCACGGCAAGCCGATGGAGATGGTGCGCTCAGGCGGTATCTTCGGCGAAATGGCACTGATCGATCGCAGCACGCGCAGCGCAACGGCGACGGCTAGGAGCGACGCCAAGATCGTGCCGATCGATCAGAAGCGCTTTCTCTACCTCTTGCAAAACACACCGTTTTTCGCGGTCGAGGTCATGCACGTGATGGCCGATCGCATACGCCGCATGGACGCTACGCTATAGAGCGTCCGACACGTCTGGGACTCGACGACGCCGTGATTCGCCCGGTCGAGGCGCGCCATGCGAAGACGTGGGCGGCGCTGCGCCACGCTCTTTGGCCGGAAGCAGAGGCCGCCGAACTCGAACGTGAAGCGCGTTCGTTCGTCGAGGGGCGCGCGGTACCGGCGTTGACCGCCGTGTTCATCGCCGAGGATGGACCGGCCGCGATCGGCTTCCTCGAACTCTCGGTGCGCCCGTTTGCCGATGGGTGTGAGTCGATGCCGGTGCCGCATATCGAGGGATGGTACGTCGAGCCGGCTGCGCGCGGTCGCGGCATCGGGCGCACTCTTGTCGGCGCCGCCGAAGATTGGGCGCGCGGTCGCGGCTTTACCGAACTTGCCTCCGACACGGAGATTCAAAACGAAGGGTCGATCCGCGCCCACGCGCGCTGCGGTTTCGACGAAACCGAGCGGCTCGTCAAGTTCCGCAAGTGCATCGCTGATCGCAACGGCTAACAGCGACCGAAGCACCGGTTGGGTCGCCCCCGGGAAACGGCAACCGAACGTCGAAAGGCGGCGGCGCCCCCACCGCTGCCAGTTTGGCGGAGAGGAAGACCGATGCGAAATCGTTCGATCTTCGGAATGCTTTGCATGGGCGTGTTGTCGACGGTGCTGCCTGGAGCGGCGCTCGGCTCGCAAAACCCACCGTCTCGTCAGGCGCCGCCGCGCTTTAAGACGCGCCCGCCCTCGGCGGCGACGTCTCCCGTCCGGATCCCGATCCTGCGCCTCGCGCGGCCGATCCCCGAACTCGCCGCGACCGACGTCCCGCCCGCCGCGTCCGTTGCGCGCTTCATCGAGCGCGCTTCGATGGCGCGCGTCGACGAACGGGACGCGATCCGAGCCGTCATCGTGCGAGCGCGCGGAAACCTCGCCGTAAGCCGCGCGCTGGCCGCAACCGTTTTTAACACGCGGACGGCCGACTTCACGCGAACGCTGACGTCGCTCGCGGTCCTCGGCGAGCTACGCAATCCGACCTCGGAAGCGGCCCTTACCAGTTTCGTGCGGATGCCGTTGCCGACCCAAGGTCACCTCGTCGAAGGTGAGGTCGCCGAGCGCATAACGCTCGAGGAACTTCAGATGAAGGCCGTCCAGGGTCTCGCCTACGCGAAGACGCGCTCGGCCAACGCCGAGGTGTTGCGCGTGATCGCCCAACACCCATCGCGCCCCGTGCGCGCCGAAGCGATCGAGGCGTACCTCTATAACCACCGCTACAGCGCGGCAGCCAAAGCGAAGTTGCTCACCGTCGTCCATTCCGACGAACGCATCTTCATCGATCGCCCGCACATGTTGCCGACCACGACAAAAGAAGATTTCAACGGGCAACTATCGCGCTATCTGGCCTCGCATCCCGAACTCCGAGCGCCCGCCCTACGGTCGCACCATCTCGTCAGCGCTCGAATCGACCGGATAAAGGACGCGGCTGCGATCCCTCAGCCAAACTTGCAACCCCCGGCACTGCGCTAACGGAGGCGACGAGAATGTTCAAGCACTTTAT
>Ga0302325_10033965_pt1 | contig 10439 bp, 7 predicted proteins | sample Palsa_T0_2_FD_201948 | JGI IMG/M metagenome (GOLD analysis project Ga0302325, IMG submission 201948) | Peat permafrost microbial communities from Stordalen Mire near Abisko, Sweden - Palsa_T0_2 | ecosystem: Environmental > Terrestrial > Soil > Palsa > Peat permafrost | place: Sweden: Abisko...
GTGCCGCCCGAAAACCGACGGCACGAAGATCATCCGCGTCTCCGCATCGCGCAGAATGAAGAGCAACTCGCTGTCTCGCAGCGAGGGCAGGATGGGGTTGACTACCATCCCGGCGATCGTCGCCCCCAGGTAAATCACCGCGGCCTCATGCCAATTGGGCAGCATGAACGACACGACGCTGCCGATCGGCATTCGCTCCAGCAGTGCCTGCGCCAACGCCGTCGCCTGCTCGTGCAGACTGTGACAGTCGAGTCGATAGTCGCCGTCGATCAGCACCGCTCGCTGCGGTGTGCGGTGTGCGGCATCGGCCAGCGAGTCAGTCAGTGTCTCGCGCACCCACCACCCGCGTGCATAAGCGTCGGCGGCCCGCTCGTCGTCCCAGCGGACCCGTCGTCCATCGATCAGTTTCTCTGTCACGTCGCTTGTCATTCAAGCGTGAGATTAGCCGCGGACCCGTCGCATCGTCATCGAGTGACGAAAACGTGCGGCGGGATGCGTATTGATGGTCACCTGGGCCACCTTGCCGTCGGACGTGGTGTAGGTCCGATGCACTTCGAGCGCCGGACCCCCGGCCTCGACGCTGAGCTCCGCGGCGAGCACCGGCGAGATCTGCACGGCTGCGATCTCCTGACGAACCTCGACGATGCTCAGCCCGAAGAGATCTTCGATCAGCGGAAAGATCGGCCCGCTATGGCGATGCAGCAGTCTGCCCACCGCCGCAAACGCCCGGTTGATGTAGTACTCGGTCCGGCACACCGGAAACGTCGCACCCTCGATCTGACGGAAACCGCGCACGGCCAACCATTCTTCACCGCGGTTAAGCCCGGTCCGGGTGGCCAACTCCTCGTCGATCCGGACCATGCCGGTGGACTCGATCGCAAATTGCGCGCCGGTCGCGAAGGCCAGTAGGTCGTTGATCGAGACGACGTCTTGCACATAGGAGTCCGAGGAGGGCCGCGGTACGACGAGTGTGCCGGCCCGCGGCCGCGACGCGACCAGATTGTCGTCGCGTAGCCGCCGCAACGCCTCGCGAACAGTGTAGCGGCTGACTGAAAACCTTTCGCAGAGTTGATGTTCGGTGGGAAGCTGCGACCCCACCGGGTACACGCCGTCGACGATCTCCTTTCGCAGGGCTCGCGCCACCTGCAGGTAGCGGTGGTCGGCCGATCGGTCGTCAGCCATCAAGATCATCCTGCCGCAGCGCCAGCACGCTGCCCTCCGCGTCGGCCGACACGTACACGGTGCCGTCCGGCCCGGCGGCGATGCCCGCGAATGGCCCCTGCGGCCCGGAGAACGGCGGCATGCCCTTCAGCGGCTTGGGGACCACGCCGGGTGGAGCGCCCAGCGGCAAGCCGGAGGCAATGGTGTGCTGGGTTCCGTCAGCGAGATCGACGGCGATCAACGCCTTGGCGCCGGCGTCTACGACGTACAACTGCCGCCCAACAATCAGAATGCCTTGCGGCCGTTGCAGATCGTCCGCCACACTTTGCACCCCGGACCCGGTAATCCTGACCACCCGCCCGGCGCCCGCCTCCGAGACCAGGCAGGCGCCGTCGGCCGCAATCGCCAGCCCGACCGGATCGTGCAAGCCCGAAGCGATGACCTCGACCTGCCCGGCCCGGATCGACAGCACCCGTCCGGTACCGAGTTCGGCGGCCACGACGGCACCATCGGCGGTCGTCGCCACCCCGTACAGCTGATCGAATCCATCTGCCAGCACTACGGTTTCGCCGTCTGCGGGTCGGTACCGCGACACCTGACCGCCCGAGGTGGTGACGATGAACTCGCCGGGCCCGGCCGGCACCACGCCGCGCAGGAAACCCGGATAGCCCGGACTGAACAACATGCCTACTGTCTGCAGTGTGTGATCGGGCAGCACAACGTAGAAGTAGGTGCCGTCGGCGATGTAGAGATTGCCGTCGGAGCCGACGGCCAGATCCAGTGGCCAGTTCAACCCGCCTGATAACAGGGTCGAAGTTCTTCCGCCGCCGAGAATTTCGGTGATCTCGCCGGTGAAATTCGAGACGAACAGCCGATCTCCGACGAAGGTCGAGTTGTCCAACCCGGGGTTCAGATCGGCCAGCACCGTCTGCTCGCCGGTGCGCGGGTCGATGCGCAGCACCTGGCCGCTGTGCACCTGGGTCGAAACGATGTGGCCCGTCGAATCGAACTTCACCGAATCCGGCACGCCGAGGCCGGCGGCGACGGTTTCGGGCGCGCCGCCGTCGAGGTCGATCCGCCAGATTTCGTTGGCCCCCATCACCGGGAAGTACAACAAGCCGTCAGGGCCGACCTCCATCGCGTTGGGCGACGGGACGTTCTCCAGCAGCACCCGCGGCGGGCCACCGTTCAGGTCGAGCTCGAGAAGGCGTCCGCCTTCGCGGCATTCGCCGATGAACAACCGGCCCTGATGAACGGTGATGCCGTTGGCCGACGGGACATCCCCACGCAGCACCCGCGTGGTTCCGTCGGCGTCGCGCACGCTGACCCGACCGTCCATCACCTCGGTCGCGTACAGATCGCCTCGCGGGCCGAAGGCCACATCGTCGGGCGCGATGATGTCGCCGCCCTTGGCGCTGATGGTTTCCAGTTGCCCGGTCTCGATGTCAAGGGCGCTGATCTGGCTGCCGGTGACCTGCGCGATGTAGATCCGTCCGTCGGGTCCGGTCCGCAAACCGTTGGCGCCGAACAGCCGGCTCGGCGGGGTAAATCGCTCAAGCCGCCAGCCCTCGGCGAGGTTTGGTGAAATCCCTGCACCCGAGCGGCCTTCTTGGAGCAACATCGGTGGTGACCTCCGTGGCCGGGTTGTCAGGGCGGTGTCAGGCGGTGACGTTAGCAACAGAGCTTGGTCCAGACAATAGGTCGGGAACGCTCTGATGACCGCACTTGACGCCTAGCCATTTGCAGAGAATCATATTCTCAATTATGCGCATTTGCCTATTTTGTCCGGACAAGCGCCGTAATGGCTAATAACCTGCTCAGTCTCGAGCATCGCGTGGTGGTGGTGGCCGGCGCCGCGGGGGGCGGCATCGGCACCACCGTCACCCGCATGGTCGCCGAAGCCGGTGCGACGGTGATCGCGGTGAGCCGGTGCCAGCAGAATCTCAACGAGCACATTGCGCCGCTGATCAAACAGGGGCTGTCGATCGTTCCGGTAGCGGCCGACGTCGCGACCGACGACGGTGTGGCCGCCGCGATGGAGCAGGCGGTCCGAGCCGACGGCGACCTGCACGGGCTGGTCAACGTGGCGGGCGGCGCCGCGCCGTCGACGTGGATGCCGTCGACCCGGGTGACCCGCAGCGATTGGCGTGACCTGTTCACCCAGAACCTGGAAACCACGTTTTTCATGAGCCAGGCGGTGGCCGCAGAACTGAAGTCAGGCAAACGTCCGGGTTCGATCGTGTCGATCTCCTCGATCAGCGGGATGAACACCGCGCCGTTCCACATCGCCTACGGCACGGCCAAGGCGGCGGTTGCGGCGATGACCCGAACGATGGCCGTCGAACTGGCCCTCGACGAGATTCGAGTCAACGCGGTAGCCCCCGGCATTACCGCGACACCCGCCTCGCGCACCTATGTCGACGAAGACGCCGAGCGCGATCGCCGTGCCATCGCCATGGGTCGGCGCGGTCGCCCCGAGGAGATCGCCGGCGCCATCCTGTTCCTGTTGTCGGACCTGTCCAGCTACATCACCGGGCAAACGCTTTTGGTTGACGGCGGCCTCGACCTCAAATGGACACATCTGGACGCCGACAACACTTCGCTTTTCCTCAAAGACGACTCCTTCCGAGCAGCGATAAGGAGCATGTGATGACCGATCTAGCCAAGGATGTGAATTCGGCAGCGGCTGAGGAACTTTCGAAACCCGTGACGATCGGCGTCGAGGCGTACATCAGCGAGAGCTACGCCCGGGCCGAGCGCGACAAGCTCTGGCGAAAAGTCTGGCAGCAGGTTGGTCGTGTCGAGGAGCTGCCCGAGGTAGGAAGTTACCTGACCTACGACATTCTCGACGACTCAATCATCGTGGTACGCACCGGCGAAAACGAATTTCACGCCCACCACAACGTCTGCATGCACCGCGGCCGCCGGCTGATCGACACACCCGAGGGCGCCAAGAACGCCAATGGCCGCGCCCGTAAGTCGTTCGTCTGCGGCTTCCACGGCTGGACCTATGGCCTCGACGGTGCGTGCACTCACATTCGCGAACAACAGGACTGGCGGGAAGCGCTGACACCAGACAACACCCACCTGCGGCCGGTCAAAGTCGACACCTGGGGCGGCTGGTTGTGGATCAACATGGATCCCGACTGCGAGCCGCTCGCCGACCACCTCTTTCCGGCCGCGAAGATCCTCGACCCGTTCGGCCTGGAAAACATGCGCTACAAATGGCGCAAGTGGCTGTCGTTCGATTGCAACTGGAAAGTTGCGATGGAGGCCTTCAACGAGACCTACCACGTCTTCACGACGCATCCGGAGTTCAACAAGTTCGGCGAATTCAAGGGCTGGGCCAAGGCGCAAGGAAAACACAGCAACATCGGCTATGACGCTCCAAAGGACTTGGAGGCCACCAAGTCCAAGATCCGCCTCGGCACGGGGACCGATCCGCGGGTTTCGACTGCGGAGATGCAGGTCTACACGATGGAGGAGACCAACGCCACCACCACCCAGACGCTGGTGAACGCCGCCAAGCGGTTGGTTGACGAATTGCCAGAGGGCACACCGGCCGACAAGGTTCTCGAGCATTGGCTGGCCTCAGCGCGCCGCGACGACGAGGCCCGCGGCGTCTTCTGGCCGACGATCCCCTCGGACATCCTCGGGCAGGCCGGCACCGCGTGGCAGATCTTTCCGAACTTCCAGATCGGGCAGGGCCTGACCAGCGCGCTGTGCTACAGCGCGCGGCCGCACCCCAGCTACAACCCCGACAAATGCATCTTCGAGGTGTCGGTGTTCGAGCTCTACCCGAAGGGCCAAGAGCCCGAGACCGAGTGGGAATACACACCGGTTGGTGACTCCCGCTGGCGGTCGGTTCTGCCCCAGGACTTCTCCAACATGGCCGCCGTTCAGCAGGGCATGAAATCCCTTGGCTTCCCCGGTACCAAGCCCAATCCGTACCGCGAACGCAGCACCGTCAACCTGCACCACCAGTTGTCGAAGTACATGGGTACCGGCGAACCCCAAGAGCTTTCAGGCGAGGAGTCCCCACTGGCATGACGATGTACCAAAACGATTGCGGGCCAACACAGACCCCCGACGACCTCGACATCGACGCGCTGCGCGAGAAATACCGCCACGAGCGCGATAAGCGGCTGCGTCCGGAGGGGTCGAAGCAGTACGTGGAACTAAAGGACGACTTCGCGGAATTCGCCGAGGTCGACCCTCACACCCCGGCGACGCCACGCACACCGATCGACGAGAACATCGAGGTGGCGGTTCTGGGCGGAGGCATCACCGGACTGCTGGCCGGCGCATACCTCAAGAAGGCGGGGATCGATGACGTCCACATCATCGACATGGGCGGGGATTTCGGCGGGGTCTGGTATTGGAATCGCTTTCCAGGAATCCAGTGTGACAACGACGCGTACTGCTACATCCCGATGCTGGAAGAACTTAACTACCTTCCATCAAAGAAGTTCGCCGACGGTGCCGAAATCTACGAGCATTGCCGCCGCATCGCAAAGCATTTCGGACTGTACGACGGCGCGATCTTCTCCACCCAGGTTCGTGCGGTGCGCTGGGATGAGACGATCAATCGCTGGCGCTTGAGCACCAATCGCGGCGACGACATTCGTGCCCGGTTTGTGGTGATGGCACAGGGCTCATTCAATCGGCCGAAGCTGCCCGGCATCCCCGGCATCACGGACTTCAAGGGGCATATGTTCCATTCCGCCCGGTGGGATTACGACTACACTGGGGGCGCCGCCGACGGCGGACTGCACAAGTTGCATGACAAGCGGGTTGCGCTCGTCGGTACTGGAGCGACCGGCGTGCAGCTGGTACCGCACCTGGGCCGAGATGCCGAGCAACTCTACGTCTTTCAGCGCACGCCGTCATCGGTGGACCTGCGCGGCAACGAGCCCACGGACCCGCAGTGGGCGGCTTCCCTGCAGCCCGGCTGGCAGGAGAAACGCAAGCGCAACTTCCACCGGTGGTCACCGTTGGGGGAAGGAGCGGTATTCGACGAGCCAGACATGGTCTGCGATTTCTGGACTGAACTCGGGCGCAACCTGACCGCGCGGATTGCGGCCGCCGACAATCCGACAGCACTGACCATCGAGCAGATCATGGTGATCCGCGAAGAAGAGGATTACAAAGTGATGGAGCGGTTGCGGCGCCGCGTCGGGGAGCTCGTCGAGGACCCGGAGGCCGCCGAAGCGCTCAAACCGTACTACCGATTCATGTGCAAGCGGCCCTGCAGCAACGACGAATACCTGCCGACGTTCAATCGCCCGAACGTCACTTTGGTCGATGTGTCGGAATCCAAAGGCGTGGAACGGCTCACCGAGAACGGGATCGTCGCCGACGGCGTTGAGTACGAAGTCGACTGCATCATCTTCGCCAGCGGCTTCGAGATCACCACTGACATCAGCCGTCGGTATGCGGTCGATGTAATCGAGGGCCGTGACGGCCTGTCGCTCTTCGATCACTGGCGCGACGGCTACAAATCGCTGCATGGCATGACCAGCCGAGGCTTCCCCAACCAGTTCTTCACCGGCTTCATCCAGGGTGGCGTGGCGGGGAACACCACCGCGATGCTCGAGCAACAGGCCGAACACATCGCTTACATTATTTCCGAGGCAGTGGCGCGCCGCGCGACGACCGTCGAGCCGAGCCAGGAAGCTCAAGACGACTGGATCAAGACGATCCGCGAAACTTCAATAGACGCATCAGAATTCGCAATTTCCTGCACGCCAGGTTATTACAACAATGAGGGCGGCGGAGGCGGCGAGGGCATCCGCTCAGCCATCGGTGATCCCTACATGCCGGGCTTCTACGTGTTCGACGATTTGCTCAAGGAATGGCGTGCAAAAGGCGACCTGGACGGTCTGGTACTTGAGAACATAGATGGCTGACTTGAGGTTCGACGGCAGGGTGGCGGTAGTCACTGGGGGCGGACGAGGGCTCGGCCGCTCCTACGCCCTCCTGCTCGCATCGCGCGGAGCGAAGGTCGTCGTCAACGACCCAGGCGGCAGCCTCGATGGCGAGGGCGTTGACTCCGGGCCCGCCGAGTGTGTGGTCAGTGAGATCACAGCGGCCGGAGGACAAGCCGTCGCCTGCACAGAGTCGGTGAGCACCCCCGAAGGCGGCGACTCGATCGTGCGTACCGCGCTCGAACACTACGGTCGCGTAGACATTTTGGTACACAACGCCGGCAACGTCCGTGGCGGCTCCCTGAAAGAGATGAGCTACGAAGATTTCGACGCCGTGCTCGACGTGCACCTGCGCGGCGCGTTCAACGTTGTACGGCCGGCATTTCCGCTCATGTGTGAGGCGGGCTACGGCCGTATTGTGCTGACGTCATCGATCGGCGGGCTGTACGGAAACCACAACGTGGCCAATTACGCGGCCGCCAAGTCCGGCGTGATCGGGTTGTCCAATGTCGCGGCGCTCGAAGGCGCCGCCGAAGGTGTGCGGTGCAATGTGATCGTGCCGGCCGCGGTGACACGCATGGCCGAAGGCATCGACACCTCGGCCTATCCACCAATGGGTTCGGAACTCGTTGCGCCCGTGGTGGGTTGGCTGGCGCACGAGTCCTGCTCGGTGACTGGTGAACTGTTCATCGCGCTGGCGGGTCGGGTGGCACGAGCGGTCATCGTGGAGAGTCCGGGCGTGTGCCGGTCGTCGTGGACGATCGAGGACGTCAGCAGCCATCTGGATGAGATTCGAAAGGTGGAGGCGCCGCTGGTTTTTCCGGTCGTGCCTGACGGCCATGACCAGCACATCCGTTACAGCTTCGAACTGGCGCACCGGTCAAGCGATCGAGGCGCACTCCGTGGCTAGCTCGACGAGGACGGGACCGCTGGCCGGTGTGCGCGTGATCGACCTCACCGCTATGGTGATGGGACCGTACTGCACACAGATTATGGCCGACATGGGCGCCGACGTGATCAAAGTCGAACCGCCGCAAGGCGATAACACCCGCTATATCTCGGTTGGTCCGACGCCGGGCATGAGTGGAGTGTTCGTCAACGTCAATCGCGGCAAGCGCGGCATCGTGCTGGACCTGCAAACCGACGCCGGAACGCGGGCGCTGCGCGCGCTTGTTGAGACCGCCGATGTATTTATTCACTCGATGCGCGCCAAAGCGATCGCCAAGCTCGGCTTCGGCTACGAGGACGTCGCGGCGATCAACCCGGCGATCGTCTACACCAATTGCTACGGGTACGGGCGGCGCGGACCCGACCGCGACCGGCCCGCCTATGACGACACGATCCAGGCCGAATGCGGCCTGCCCGCGGTACAACAGCAACTGACCGGCGAGGCCGACTACGTCGGAACCATCATGGCCGACAAGGTCGCCGGGCTGACCGCGCTGTACGCGACGACCATGGCGTTGTTTCACCGCGAGCGAACCGGGGAGGGGCAGGAAGTCGAGGTCGCCATGTTCGAAACCATGGCCTCGTTCATGCTCGTCGAACATGCCAACGGGGCCCTGTTCGACCCGCCGCTGGGGCCGGCGGTGTATCCGCGTACCGTGGCGCCCAATCGGCGTCCGTACCGCACCAGTGATGGCCACATCGCCGCACTGATTTACAACGACAAGCACTGGAACGCTTTCATGAACGCGGTGCAGCCGCCGTGGGCCAGTGAGCTGTATTCGACGCTGGAGCAGCGTGCACACCAGATCGACACGGTGTACGGATTCGTGGCCGAGACGATGAAACAACGCACGACGCAGGAGTGGCTAGCGCTGTTCGGTGAACTCGAGATACCGGCAGCGCGCCTCAATACGCCCGGTGACTTGTTCGACGATCCGCATCTCAACGCCGTCGGGATGTTTGAAACCGTGGACACCCCGCACGGACCGGTGCGCTTTCCAGGCGTACCCACCTGGTTCTCTCGGACACCGGGTCGCGTTGCGGGACCGGCGCCAGAGCTGGGTGCCGACACCGCAGAAGTGCTCGCCGAAATTGGCACGAGCAGTCCCCCGCTAGCGGGCGGTACCCCCAGCAAAATCGCCCGGAATAGCCCGCCAGAGGATGGTTTTGCGTTCCCCCGCAAGCGGGCGGTACCCCCAGCTCGCGAAGTAAAGGAGTTCTGAATATGGCTGTGCCCGTTTACAAACGCATACTCGACCTGTTCGAGGCCGAGGGCGTGAATACGCTGTTCGGTATCCCTGACCCGAACTTCGTGCACATGTTCGCCGAGGCCGACGCTCGCGGGTGGTCGGTGGTCGCGCCGCATCACGAGCTGAGCGCGGGATTCATGGCCGAGGCGGCGTCGCGTATGACGGGTAAGCCCGGTCTGTGCATCGGCACGCTCGGCCCCGGCGTGGCCAATATCTCCGGCGCGATGATGTGTGCGCTCGTGGAGAACTCACCGGTCATCTTCCTCGGCGGTCAGCGCGCCCGCATCACCGAGCGTCGGGTCCGGCGCGGACGCATCCAGTTCGTCCAGCAGGAAGGCCTTTTCACGCCGTCGGTCAAGTACAGCAGCTCGATCGAGTACGCCGACCAGACCGATGAGATCATCCGCGAGGCGATCCGCCGGGCCATGTCCGGCACACCCGGCCCGGCGTACATCGAGTACCCGTCGCACGTCATCCTCGAGGAGCTCGACGTGCCGGATCCGCTGCCGCCCAATCGGTACCGGCTTGTCAACCAGAACGCGGGTGAGCGTGAGGTGGCCGAAGCGGTGAAGTTGATCCGTGCTGCGGCGAGCCCGATCCTGTTGGTCGGACACGGGGTCCACACCTCGCGCACTGGCGCGGCGGTCAGGGAGCTGGCCGACCTTATGCAGTGCCCGGTGATCCAGACCTCCGGCGGCACGTCGTTCATCGACGGTCTCGAGGACCGCACCTTCGCCTACGGATTTTCGCCGGCGGCCGTCGAGGCGGTGGTGAAGTCCGATCTGTGCGTCGCGCTCGGAACCGAGCTCGGCGAACCGAGCCACTACGGCAGGACCCGCCACTGGGCGGACAACGATGCAAAGCGCAAATGGGTTCTGGTTGAACAGGATCCGGTGGCCATTGGCGTCAATCGTCCCATTGACGTCCCGCTGGTCGGTGACCTTCGCGGTGTGGTGCCTCAACTGGTAGCAGCCCTGCGAGACAATCCGAGAAAGGCATCGGTTGATCTCGACCGCTGGATCAAGGAGGACGCGGCGGAGCTTGCGCAGCTCGCCGAGAACGCGCCGACCGGCCGGACGCCGGTGCACCCGGCGCGGTTCGTCGTCGAGGCCACCAAAGCGTTCCCGAAGGACGGCATCATGGTCCGCGACGG
>Ga0302325_10033966_pt1 | contig 10439 bp, 7 predicted proteins | sample Palsa_T0_2_FD_201948 | JGI IMG/M metagenome (GOLD analysis project Ga0302325, IMG submission 201948) | Peat permafrost microbial communities from Stordalen Mire near Abisko, Sweden - Palsa_T0_2 | ecosystem: Environmental > Terrestrial > Soil > Palsa > Peat permafrost | place: Sweden: Abisko...
CCTGTGGCGTCGCGAATCTCCGCGCGACCGTCATGAGAAACTCGACACGCTAAACAGCCCGGCATCGCCCACTCCAACGGCGGACGGCCACAACGTTTACGTCTTTTTCCCCGATTACGGGCTTCTCTCCTATACTCTCGACGGCAAGAAACGCTGGCGCACCCCGCTGGTGGCCGTTCGACAACATGTATGGAATGGGTGTGTCGCCCATTCTGGCCGGCGGCCAGGTCGTTTTGATCTGCGACCAGCAGCACGACTCGTTCGCGGCCGCGTTTTCTCAAGCCGACGGCAAGCAAGTCTGGAAGACGCCGCGGCCCGAAGCTGTCAGCGGACATTCCACCCCGATTGTGTATCGGCCGCAAGGCGCGGGCGTCCAGGGCGCTGGTATTCAAATCATTGCGCCCGGTTCATTTCGGCTGGACGCCTACGATCTAGCGTCGGGCAAAAGCGTCTGGTGGGTGAACGGCCTGGCTCCGGAGATGAAATCCGTGCCGGTGCTCGATGGCGACACGATCTACATCAACGGCTACAATTCATCGTTCAACGATCCGGGAAGGCATGTGGAGATTCCCTCGTTTGCAGATGGGCGGGCGAAATACGATATCAACCATGATGGCGCGTTGCAGCAATCGGAGCTGCCCGAGGGTCCGATGCGCCTTTTCTTTCCGTTCGAAGACACCGACCACGACGGAAAGCTGGACGAAGCTGAATGGAAGACCTTCCAGGCAGTGATGGCCGCGGAGAACGGTCTGCTGGCGCTGCGCGCCGGCGGCGGCGGCGACATGACCCCCACGGCACTCCGATGGAAGTATCAAAGCAAGGTACCGCAACTACCCTCCGCGCTGTTGTATCGCGGAGTGATCTACATGATCAACGATGGCGGTATTTTCACGACCATCGATCCGGCAAACGGACAGCCGCTCAAACAGGGCCGTCTGCGAGGCGCGGTGGACAAGTATTACGCTTCGCCGGTGGCGGGAGACGGCAAGGTTTTCTTCGTGGGCAATTCCGGCGTGGTCACGATCATGAAGGCGGGTCCGGATCGGGAGATTCTGTCGGTCGGCGAACTGGACGACGAATGCTTTGCCACTCCGGCGATTGCCGATGGGCGTGTGTACATCCGCACTCGCGGGATGCTTTATTGCTTCGGCTTGTGATGGAACGAAAAAAAGCAACCGCCGATAATGCCGCACAACACCCGTATGACGCCGCTGATTCCGGCTACGAACCAAGCCGGCCTTTCGAAAGCCGCTTTCCGCGATTGGGGATGCAGGTTGCGCCAGAAGCTTCAATTCCACTCCAGTACCGTGTAAAAATTCCCCGTCGCTCACCCGCGACGCTTCGTCCACCAACAGCAGCGCCACCGCCGAGAATCCCCGGATCGTCGCCTCGCTCCCCGGCAGCCCGATAATCCGTGACCGGTTGGCCAACTCCAGCGACATTTCGTTGTCGCCGTCTCCCTTCACCCGCTGATCCAACCGCCGCACGAACCCTTCCGCCTTGCGCAGGAACTCCCCGCTCTGCCGCGCGCTCGGACTCACCACCAGCGTCAGGCTCTCCGCCTGGCTGTACGCCTGCCGGACCGCCATCGCCGCCGTAATCGTCGATTTGCCCCACTGCCGCGTGCAGTTCAGTATCCCGTGCCGGCTCCGGCTCCGTAGCACCCGCTCCTGCAGATCGTCCGGCTCGAATCCCAGCAGCCGCCGGAACCAATCCCCCTCGTCTCCCGGGACGTCCCGCCTCACGCGCCCCACCGGTCGTCCGTGATTCCTTACGTCCCACACCCCCAACCTATCACCCTCTCTCCTAAACCCGGACTGAAAACCCTGGCGATATGTGCCGTTAACACCACGTGCCCTCCACAAAACAAGATACTTACCTGTTTTCTGTACACCCGTCGTCCTGGTCTGTGATTGATATCGCCGGCAGAGGCCGCGCGTCCCCTGATCCGGGGTCCCCAACCACGTGGCGTGGTTAGCTACCGATATTGCCTGACAAGGCCGTCAAAGTCCGGAAGCCTGACGATTCTCTTGCGGCTTTTGAATGCCATCATAGGCAAGGACGGAACCATCCGGAATCTCACGGTTGCTGGCGGTGATTCCCTTTTGGTGCCCGCTGCGGTTGACGCCGTCAGACAGTGGGTCTACGCGCCGACGCCGTTGGCTGGCAGCGGGTGAAATTCGTAACCCAAGTCGACGTGAACTTCACTTTATCGCCATACCTCGGTGGTCTGTGTGAAAGGTGCAGGAAGCGCGAGTCGTTGCCGCTCCAAATCACCTGCCACGTTTGCCAGATCTTGGATGTGGAAGGACTTATCTGGGGCACGATTTGTCGATGGTATGCCGCTCCAACGATCTGTGTCCGTCGCGGAAGCCCTGCCATAGGCTCTGCAAATCGCCCGGGGGGTTAATTAAACAGGAACGCTCCCCCAGCGTTTTCCAGTCTGTTTCGATGCTATCATGCTATCGCGCCCCGGCGAACTCCGCGAATTTCGTGATAAGTGTGGTCGCTTTGCCACAGAGATGCGCGAGAGTGACCACAAGCCATCCGATCATTATGTCAGGAAGGCCAGTCAGATGGAGCGCCCGCTGGTATGTGCTGCTAGAGCATCTATGGTCTCCGATTCCGGCAAATACTCTGGCACGGCTGGCGTTCGCGTCTTTTTATAGAGGCGCCAATCCAAGTAGCTGTGCGATTCAAGGAAGTTCGCTTTGGGTGTTTGCGTGCTGGACCTGTGAGCAATGAAGATACCAGAAGCCACTTTCGCAAAACGCCTGACCCTGCTATCGGCTTGCCTTTTTGCCATTCCCTCTTCCTACAGCGCTGCTCAGTTTGGTACCCTCTATCGTTTTGGGGGATACCCGGACGGCGCCAATCCTTACGCAGGAGTGGTAATTGGCAACGGTGTACTCTATGGAACGACTTATGCAGGCGGAAGCCAGGCATACGGGACGGTGTTTTCGCTTGTGCCGCCGACTTCGTCCGGCGGCTCGTGGACCGAAGTCATACTCCACAGCTTCGCCGACTTCAACGGGACGGATGGAGCGAACCCGCAATCGACCGTTGCGATAGGTGGCGGAGGCGTCCTTTACGGAACGACATTCTACGGCGGCGGTCTCCCGACCTGTGGCCTGGGCTGCGGAACGGTCTTCTCACTCACGCCACCCACGGCAGGCGGCGCGTGGACCGAGTCCTCGATCCACCTGTTTGGCGCGCCGCTGGACGGGGGCGCTGTGGCAGCCCCGGTTGTAATCGGGAAGGACGGGGTGCTATACGGGACGGCTCCTGTCGGGGGAATCAGCGGATGGGGCCTCGTGTTCGCGCTCGTGCCGCCAGCGTCGGCGGGCGGTTCATGGACCGAGAAGATCCTATACAACTTTCAAGGGGGGACCGATGGCTTCAGCCCCGGACCGGTGGCGATCGGCGATAACGGAGTCCTTTATGGCCTCACTTACGGCGGCTCATCCAATAATGGGACGGCCTTCTCTCTGGCGCCGCCGGCGTCAGCGGGCGGGTCCTGGACGAAAACCGTGCTGTACAGTTTTGGCGGCACCCCGGACGCGTCGCCGGGCCTGGGAATGGGGTTGGCCATCGCCCGCGATGGCGTGCTGTATGGGGCGGCGACCGGCGGAGGAGCCGCGGGGTTCGGCGCGGTGTTCGCCTTGCGGCCACCCAGCGATGCGAATGGCGCCTGGAGCGAGCAGGTGCTCTACTCTTTCTCAGGCGGCAACGACGGCGCCCAACCGTACGCGGGCGTCACGATTGGTACCCGCGGAACGCTATACGGAACAACTAGGTTTGGAGGACCCGCAAATTACGGGACGGTCTATTCGCTCACTCCACCCGCATCTCGGAGCGGCTCATGGAGCGAAACCGTGCTGCACAGCTTCACGGGCGCCGCGGATGGAGGCTTTCCCGCCGGTGTACTCGCCATCGACAACCATAGCCGCCTCTATGGCACCACTGAGGGCACCGGTGTCGGGACCGCAGCAAACGGCACGGTTTTCGCAGTGATGCCATAGGCGCCGCACGGAGGTGCGTTCGCCTCTAGCGGCCATCGACTAAAACACTGCCCGATATTGCGGCACAACGGTCACGTTGTCAGGCTGAACGCCACTCCTCCGTGCTCGGTCGCATTCACTGGGCCTTCGGCCCCAGCTACCCAGCCCCCTCAAATAGATCCTCTTCCCAGTACGCGATGTCTTCCTCCTCAGCCGTCAACATGGCAGCAACACCTGGATTCAATTGCTCGATCTCTCTTACGAGTTCTTCAAACGCTCGCTCATCGCCAGCAATTACCGCCAAACGCGCCGATGTGTCACCAAAATTGGAATATTATTCCGTAGAGCAGGTCCGAGGTTTGCGCGCAGCGCTTCTACTGCGATCTCTCTAGCCTCGCCAGGGTCGCTATGTTCCACGAAGCGTGCCCACCGCAGATACACCTTTCGAGTCAAGCCTATAAGATGTTCGTCATCTGTTGCACTGTCTTTAAGTATAGATAACGCCTCCTCGAAGCGCCTCCGCCCAATAGCGATCTCTACCGAAATCGGAATCCGGTACCGCTCAGGGTAAATATCTTGACCCCGAATGGCGGCTTCCGCCTCCTCGACCCGTCCTTCTCCGCACAGTAGCTTACACAACTGCTGCAGGACCCTTCCATCCCCCGGAACGCTGCTCTGTAAACTCCGTAGTATTGTCTCTGCCTCTTGCTTTTCGGTTTCTTGGCCCAGCCGTATAAGCTGAGCGGCGTAATCAATCTTCAACTGCCTATCGTCGGGATACCACTTTCGCCCTGCCCGCACAACTCTTAGCGCGTTATCCTTATCGCCAGTTCGATGATAGGCTCTGGCCAACATGTGAAACACAATTGGCGCCGGCTTCAAGGCCATCTGAGCCTCGAAAGCCGAGACAGCCTGCTGGTATTGGTGTAAGCCTAGGTAGGCGCGGCCATACTCGTGGGCTACCCACTCATCATCGCCCGGCATGAACTGGAAGGCTCGCAGAGCCGTCAAAGCGCCTTGAAAATCGCGCCTAAACAAGAGGCTGTCGATGTAGGAAGTACGGACACCCCTCGCCTCACTGTACTTGGTCAATAAGCGATCATATCTTGCAAAGCCCTCAGCGGTACTATTTGTTCGTACCAGGCACGCCGCGATTCGTAACTCCGAATAGTAGTTGGATAGACCCAACCCAAGGGCTGTCTGGAATGCCCAAAGCGCAGAGGCGAAGTCTTTCCTGCGAAACCAGTATTCCCCAACTCCAAACAACTCGTCCCGATACGCCACACCAAAGTTGCGGATCTTGTCCCGAGAACCCGAAGTCCACCTGTGATACTGCGCTTCGCGCAACCACCGTGGGTCATCGTCGGTATGATACAAATACAAATACCATTCAGCGATGCTGTTGTGGATCTGCGCATCCTTCCGCTCAGTGGTCGCCGTCGCATCACCTGTATCGACTGGATCTTCGAACGCTGCCCTTAGGACCGAGACTCCTGTGACAAGGTCCTTTCGCGATCTCTCGAAAACACCGTAGAGAAGCCCAAGACGCTCCGCCTCTTCAACTGCTTCTTTGCCTGCCAAAGCCGCGAACATGTCTCGGGGTACCGGACCACGCAAAAGCGAAGGCATTTCTACGGCTCGCCGTGCCGTGTCGTTTACAATACGGCGCAACAGATCGTCTCGAAGTCGCTTTTGCAACAGAAGCAGGAAATCAGGGTCGATCAGAGAGGCCCCACCTTTTTCGGCGGCGATGAACCGTCCAGCTAGAGCAGCCAGATACGGATAACGATCTATGGCGTTTAGTAGTTCGGGCGGGTACTCTGATATAACTATGCCGGCACGACTAAGAAAGTCCCCGACCACGTTTTCGACGTGCTTACCTTCGGGAAAACGACCAACCGGGGGCTGCTGGGCGCCGACGATAATGGATATCGGCAGAAACTGCAGATCTGGGGGTCGCCGACTGGTGATAATCACTTTGGCGTCTGCGGCGGAAATCATGACTTTAAACAACTGCTGAAGCTCTAAATCAGTCAGTTCGCCATTGGGATCGAGGACCCGCTCAAAATGATCAAACGTCACAATCGTGTATTTCGAAACACACGATATGAAACTGGTCAGAGGATCGGAAATATCTGAGATACGAATTGTCTTAAGGAGACTGACGACTTCGTAAGGGAAGAGGCAACCGATCCCCCCCAGATATTGCTCAAGGACGTTCCAGGCGCTAGACGTGTGATGGAGGTCGATTACAATTGCTTGTCGTCCTGAGGCTCTTCGAGACAGCACCTCTTGGACGAGAAACGATTTGCCCATAAAGGGTGCGCCGACGAGTATCGCCAGGGGGGACGGACCATTGAGGAAATGCTCAAGGGCATCTTGGTTACGGGCTCGGTCGCGAAAGCTAACCGGTCGTTCGAGGGAGATTAAGGACTTGGTAATGCGCTCAACATCGAACTGAAGCAAGTGCTTGGAAAACGTTTTGTTGGCCAGTTCAGCTTCGCGCTGAGGCGTTGGGGGCGCAACGCCCGGCGCCCGTGCCTTGACGAGTTGCATTTGAAGCGCGGCAATCTGCAGATCCAAGTCTAGGTACGCAATATTGTCGCGGTAGCTGAAGTCCCCTGGCACTAATGAGTCTAGCGTAATCCACAATTCATACTGCTTCGTTCTAGCTTCGATTACGAATTGCCTCACCTGGTCCATTGAGAGCGGTGCCGGTGCCGCCGATATCGAGGCCGCCACCGTGAACCAGCGATTGCCGCGCGCATTCGGTTCATCGACATACGTGCTGACAAAACCACACTGGCTCAATAGGTCTACGAAGAACGGCAGGTGCCAGCAGGCGTTGCCGCGTTCCGCCTCGGGAAGGACCTGGAGATCCTGAATATACAATAGGTCCCCATGTTGCAGGTTCTGAACTAGGGAATGGAGCAGGGTGGCAGTGTTGTCGATGTCAAGTTCATGAAAGACGTTGCGGATGATGACGATCAATGGCCTGTCATAACGAATTGAGGACAGCCACGTGGAATACAGGGACGCGCTATTCAGGAACTCAACTCGACGGTGTATTCGGAGGTCAACGGCGAGTTTCAGGATTCGGCCTTCCAAGTCGTTCTCATCGACGCCGACGTACAGCCACGAAGTATTGACCTTGACGGATTCGATGCTGGCGATGCGCCTCAAGACAATCCCCGCACCCGAACCGATGTCCGGGATTGTGCCCCCCTGGTTGGCCGCAATATTCTGTGCAAGGGATAGGCTGATGTTCTTGAGTTGGTTGTCGGTGTCCGATTGTTCGGCTTCTTGGACGGGCGGCTGCTCCAGACCGTAGTTGCGGACGAATTGATCGAGGGCGGATTCAGCGCTTTCGCTTCGTTGAGCCGGCGGGACACCGAGAACTGGGGTAATGCTCTTGGGGCGTGACTGCCGACTTATGGATTGCGGCTCTCCCGATTGGGCTGGCGTAAGCGATGACAAGACTTGGAATGCGAATGCGCTGGCATGCCGCGCTGCGATAAGTTGCGACTGCGCAGCGTCGGCTTCGGCTTTGCGATCAATCAGGTCCGAGATTCCTCGGACTACAAGTGCTAAGACGTCTGGATTGGCATGGACGGCTTGAAGAAAGCCACGCCCTTCCATTTCGATTGCGAGGGCATCCCCATATTGCGCTTTAATAAAGGCGTATACTTCTGATCGAGTTGACGCGACAAGCTTCTCGCCTGCTGCTATTGGACCAACGTGGGCCGTTGGATTACTGGGTCCGGAAGTCGGACCGGGCTTGATTCTCGTAATCCAGCTTTGGCGCTTTGCTTCAGCTCGGGCTCGTTGCTCCAGCGAGTAGCTTGATCTGGCGACGTCGGGGCGCGGGCTGAACGTCTCAGCCGCCTTGCCACTTCGTAGCCGTACACTTTCGTCGCCGCCACGACATCTCCCAGGGCTACGTCCTTGAGTCCTCCAGCGATTCCGACAAACAGGGCGACACCAGGATTGAAATAGCTGATAGCCCTTTCCACCTCCAGCGCGGCGCCGGCATTCCCCATCCCTATCTCGACGATTGCCACGTCCCATAGCCCACTCGCGCCTGAGAATTGGCCGCGTTCGTAGACGGTCCCCTTCCTGTGAGTTTGCTCCTTAAGGCTCGATAGGTGTTCCGCCACGGACCTGTACTCCACGGGAAGAGCAGTAAAAACAACAGCGCAGTTTGGCTTGAGACATGCTCTCTCCATGGCCTTCCATAACGACGGCAACATCGTACTTTACCACCGGGGACGGCGGACGCGTTACTGCGCTGTTTTCGGCGCTACCCAGGACTAACCCGCAGCTATCTCGGGCACTGCGCCTCCGAGCGGCCGAAATGCGGGGCCTTATGTTCCAGACAAATGCGCGGGGCGCGGGATGCACAGAGTAGGTGGCACTGGTAAATCCCGCCCGCGCCGCGCAGCCTGCGGAGCTTGAGCCTGGCTTCGCACTAGCGTGGCCGAGGCCGAGATTGGCCGGCGCTAGCCAAACGCAGTCCGCCCCGTTCCCCCCGCTTGCTACCTCAGTTCGTCCCGAGGTAAAGGTCGTCAGGCTACCGATATTGCCGCATTAATAGGCACAATGCCCGGCCTCGTGTGAGCGACCCACACCCCCAAGCCCCCAACCACACCCCAAGACCCCCACCCACCGCCAACCCCCGCCCCCCAGTCACAGCACTCCCACGCTGCAAACAAAGCACTTACCAACTCCCCGCCCACCCCCGTCCTAAACTGTGATTGAATGAAAACTTCTTCTTACCGGCGAATCCGCGCCTCGCGCGCCAACGGAGCCCGCTCCCCCGGCCCGCGCACTCCCGAGGGGAAAGCGCGCTCCTCCCAAAATGCCCTCCGCCACGGACTCCTCTCCAAATGTGTGGTCCTCGAGAGCGAGTCTGCCCAGGGATTTCAGTCCATTCTCTCCCAGCACGCGCTCCGCCTCGCTCCGGCCGACGATGTCGAGCAGGGCTATGTCGACGAGATGGCCGCTGCCTCCTGGCGCCTCCGTCGCGCCTGGGCCATCGAAACGGCTTTGTTCGATAGCGCCGTCCAGGATCAGCCCTCCGGTGACGATCTCGCCCGTTTGGCCGCCGCTTTTTCAAAGCTCGCCCGCCGGCCCGGAATTGGCGCTATTGCATAGATATGAAACCCGTTTACACATGGAGTACCAGCGCTCCCTCCACAACCTCCTGGTCCTGCGCCAGGCGGGAATACCAAACGAACCTAATCCCATAATCGAACACCAGCCCGCCCTCCCGGACCCGTCTGCGGAAGAGATTTCCCCGCCCCCTGACCAGGACGAGCCCACCGAACCTAACCCCAGCTAACCCCGCCCGTCTACGATGGTAGAATATCTACCATCAAGCCGCCGGAAGACAATATGCCGGAAGACGACCTCGACCGCGAACTGCGCGCCCATCTGGACCTGGAAGCCGAGGAACTCGGCGATCCGCATGCCGCGCGCCGCGCCTTCGGCAACCTGACGGTCGTGCGAGAGGCCATACACGATATGTCACGCTGGACCCTGATCGAACAACTCCTGCAGGATCTCCGGTACGGCGCGCGCCTGCTGCGCCGCAGCCCGGCTTTCACCGTCGTCGCGGTGCTCACCCTGGCGCTCGGCATCGGCGCCAATACCGCCATATTCAGCGTGGTTCATGCCGTGCTCCTGCGGCCGCTGCCCTTCCCGCAGCCCGAACGCCTGGTGCGCATCTGGGAGTCCAAGCCATCCGCGGACACCCATCGCAACGTGGTCAACCCGCTCAATTTCTTCAACTGGCAGGAGCGCACTCGCAGCTTCCAGGGCATCGCTGCCATTGATGGCTGGACCTCCAACATCACCGGCGAAGGCAATCCTCTCGCGGTCGAAGGCATGCGCGTCTCGCCGGAGTTCTTCTCCATCCTGCGCGTCTCTCCGTTGCTCGGCCGCGCCTTTGTTTCGGACGACGGCATCCCCGGCCGCGACAACAGCGTCATTCTCGCCTACGCGTTCTGGCAAACGCACTACGGCGCCGATCCCCATATCCTGGGCCGCAAAATCATGCTCAACGGCAGCCCCGTAACGGTCGTGGGCGTGATGCCGCGCGATTTTCATTTTCCCAATTGGAATGCCGATCTCTGGGCGCCCCTGGCCATCGACAGGAACGACAAATCCGAGCTTCAGGGGCGCTGGCTCACAACCGTGGCGCGCCTCAAGCCAGGTGTCAGCCTTCCGCAGGCCCAGGCGGATCTCGAAGCCGTGGCCAGCGGAATCGCCCAAGAGCGGCCCGACATGAATAAGGATTGGAGCGCCGAAGCCGTGCCGTTCCTGCCCGACGTCACCGGCAGCGTTCGCCTGCCCTTGCTGGTCTTGCTGGCCGCCGTCGGCCTGGTCTTGCTGATCGCCTGCGCCAACGTGGCGAATCTGCTGCTGATGCGCGCCACC
>Ga0302325_10033968_pt1 | contig 10439 bp, 7 predicted proteins | sample Palsa_T0_2_FD_201948 | JGI IMG/M metagenome (GOLD analysis project Ga0302325, IMG submission 201948) | Peat permafrost microbial communities from Stordalen Mire near Abisko, Sweden - Palsa_T0_2 | ecosystem: Environmental > Terrestrial > Soil > Palsa > Peat permafrost | place: Sweden: Abisko...
GCCGCATCCCGCGAGCACGCCCAGAGCGCTAGCACCGGCCAGCAACACACGAACCAGTTCCGCGGCCGCACCGGCGCCCAGCGCCGCGACAGCCAATTTGCCGATGTCGCGCAGCAAAATGACATCACCCGCAGTGACTCCCAACAGCCGCGCGAAATGCACAGCCATCACCGCGCGTTCGAATACGGCAATCGCTACCACCACCGCGATCACGCCCAGCAACCCCAGCCGCGCAGTGAACAGACAGAGTGTCGCAATCAAACCGGCCGCCAAAACAAGACGAAGCCGCAACAGGAAATAGCGTTCCCGCTGGTAGGCGCGGAACAATGGATCGAGCAAGACCGCACCAAGAGGCAGCAGGGTGAGATTGACCGCGAAAATCGGCCAGCTATCGGCGAAGCGGGCGGTGAACACAACCCGGATAAATTCGCGTCCCGCAACCATGAGGAAGACATATACCGGAAAATAGACCACCGCCAGTTTGCGCGCCGCCCGCGCCAACAGCGAAACGATTTCGCGATGTTGGTTGCTTTTTTGCAAGACGCTCACTCTGCCGATCAGAACCGAATTGGCGGCTTCCTGAAGCAGCCCCATCAGTGGCAATTGGAGCGTGCCAATGGAGTAGACGGCGAACCGGACCGGCCCAAAACGATTCGATACGAAGTAATTATGGAGATCGGTTTGTACGATCATCAGAACCCCTGCGGCGCCCAACGGGATCGCGTAAGACAACTGATCGCGCAGCATCCTCCAATCGAATGCGCGCCAGAATCCCGCAAAACGCGACTCCAGGTAGCAGAACAGCACGATGGTCTGGATTGCGCCATGCAGAATCGCGGCGGCGAGCAGCGATCGCAATGTTCCGAAAATCAGGACCGCACCGACAAAAATCAGTGCGCGCGATGCCTGAATTCCGATGATAAACCCGGCAGCCAGCCGCACTTCATCGTTGGCCACCGGAACCATGTCGAGGAAAGCTCCGCTGATCCACAAAAGGATTGTGACACCGATCCAAGAGGAATACGGTGCCAGCTGAGAACCACCGAAGATCGCCGTGAGAATGGAGGGATAGAGGATGAGCGCACCACAGGCCAGCGTACCCACCGCAATGTGGAACAGCACAACGTTCAAAACAGTTTTCGGGGCCCGTGCTGGTTCGCGAGGCAGGAAATAGAACGCGCTCATGGGAACGCCCAGCGGGAGCACGATCATGGCCGTCGTGATCAGCAGAAAGGCCTGCTTGTAGAGCCCATACTGTTCGCGGTCCAAACGGCGGACGAGCAGCAGTGGTAGTGCGATGCTGAAGACGAAACCGGCTGTTTTGGCGAAGGTGAGCCACGACACTTGCCAAGTCAGCGTTCTGTTGATCGCGCCCTCGGTTGACATCATCGGCGGCCAGTCAATCCAAGCGAACGAACTGCTGCGATGCCTGGCAAATGAGCCCTCCGTTCACGTTCACTTTCTCCCAATCAATCCACGGTTGCCCCCCGCGCTGAGCATGAAGTATGTGCGAACGGTAATTACTCTCGTTCTTTATCTGACGCGGCTGGCAGCGAATATTGGCCGCGCTGACATCCTGCATATTTTCACTCCGGGATATTTCTCCTTCTACCTGGCCCCCACCTTCGCTCTTCTCCTGGGACGCCTACTCGGGAAACGAACCATTCTCAACTATCACGACGGCCGTGCCGCGGACCATCTGACGCACTGGCCGATCGCGCGGCTGCTGATGCGGCTCCCGGGCACAATCGTGGTTCCCTCGGACTATCTGGTGGACGTTTTCACGCGTTTCGGATTCGACGCTACACGCATTCGCAATGTGGCCGGCGCCGATTCCCCGCCCTATCGCGAGCGTCGCCATATTGAGCCCATTTTTCTTCACAATCGCGGACTCGCCGCCGAATACAATCCAGCCTGCACGCTGCGAGCCTTCGCCATTGTTCAAGGCCGCTACCCGGACGCCCGGCTGACCATCGCGCATCAGGGCCCGCTGCGGGATGAGCTGCAGCGACTCGCGGTTTCGCTAGGTTTGAGCCACACCCGATTCACCGGTCCAATGTCGCGCGCGCAGATGGCAGCGTTATACGATTCGTCGGACATCTATCTGATGAGTCCGAACGCCGACAACATGCCGCTATCGCTGCTGGAATGCTTTGCCTCGGGCCTGCCGATTGTGTCCAGCGATGCCGGCGGAATTCCCGACATGGTGGAAGATCAACAAACCGGATTGCTGTTTCCCGCCGGCGATTACGAAGCCATGGCCCGCTGCGCGCTCCGACTGCTGGAGGAACCGGGCTTGGCGGCGCGGCTTGCGAGAAACGCCCGCGCCGAATGCGACAAATACGCCTGGTCAGAAATAGGCCCGCGATGGCTCACGCTTTATCGAAGCACTTCCGTGTAGATGGCCACCATCCGGCGAGCTGAAGCACCGATCGAAAAACGCTCCGCAACCGAGCGGGCATTCGCGGCCAAATCCCGGCGTAGCTCCGGATGCCCGATCAATAAGGTGAGAACACGGGAAAGTTCGTCGGCGTGGCCAGCCTCGAAGAGCATTCCATTCTCCCCATGGCGAATCAATTCGACATTTCCGCCGACCCGGGACGCCACCGGACAGCAGCCGCACGCCATGGCTTCGAGCAGGGAATTCGAAAAAGCCTCCGAGCGCGAAGGCAGCACGAAAATGTCGATCGAACGTAGACACTCCGCCGCATTCGCGGTGGCCGGAGAGAAGATACGGTCCGGCGCAAGGCCGGCGGACTGGGCCTGGGAACGCAGTTGTTCGAGCATGGAGCCGCTGCCGATGATGGACAGAGTCAGCCCGGGGCGCCGGATGCGGGCAAATGCCTGGATCAAGGTTCCCAAATCTTTTTCAGGCCGCAACGCGCACACGACACCGATCACTAATTCGGCAGGAGGTCTCGCGGCAGCGGGCCGAAATTCCTTCAGATCCACGCCGTTATAGCAGAGCCGGATTCGAGCGGGCGGAACGCCTTCATCGACCTCCAAATGCCGCCGGACGAACTCGCAATTCACCACGATGGCGTCCGCAATACGATCCGTGAAACGAATGAATGAGCGATATTTCGATGGAATCAAGTCACGGTGGGATCTCTGGCTGGAGAGCACTGCAGCGCCCGTAAACCAGTGCGAGACGGGAACCGCAAACAGCGTGAGCGGATAGTCGAACGTGTGCACCAGCCGGATTCCGTGGCGTCGGATATAGGTTCGCAGGTTCAGGGCTTCACGCAGCGCCTTGACCGATAGAAACGAATCCACTGGGAAATGGACGATGGGCACACCGGCGGCGGCAAGCTCCGCGCTACGCATTCCCTGGGGCCGAAAGCATCCGACGTGCGGGGCGAATCGCGAACGATCCAGCGTCTTCGCGATCTCGGTCATCTGGCGCTCGCTGCCCCCGAGATCCAACTCGCGGGCCAGCAGCAGCACGGCTATCACGGAGCGGTTCTATTCATAGCGCAGGGCTTCAACGGGCGCGATCGCGGTTGCGGCCCGGGCGGGATAAAGCGTTGCGATTAAGCTGACAAAAATAGCGGCGGCGGCGATCCAGATGGCATCTTGCCAGCGCGGGTTAAAGGGGACGTAGGCGAGTGAATAGACATCCTCATTCAATCGCAACCAGCGGTAATGATCGGCCAAGGTGGAGAGCGTGTAGCCGAGTGCGAGCCCAATAGCCGTACCGACAACGCCGATCAGCGCGCCTTGCAACATGAAAATCTTGCGAATTTGGCGTCGCGTGGCTCCCATCGACATAAGCACGGCGATCTCGCGATTTTTTTCCATTACCATCATGATCAGAGTGATCAGAATATTCAGGGCGGCCACGATCTCGATCAGGCCGATGGTGACCGCGGTGACAATGCGCTCCATGCTGAGCGCGTCGAGAATCTGGTGATACTGCTCCGCCCAGGTAGTAGCGTTGAGTTTGGGGCCGGCGATCTTTTCGGCCAGGTTTGCGACTTCGGGGGCTTTATAAATATCGTCGAGACGCAATTCGATTGAGTTAACAACGTCGCCGACATTGAAGACTACCTGAGCGGAGCTGAGCGAGGTGAACGCGAAGGTCGAGTCGAGGTCATAGAAGCCGGATTCGAAAATGCCGACCACACGGAATTTGAATGGCGCGGGAAAGTGCATGGGATTTAGCGGTGTCATTTCGGCCCGGGGCGAAAAGACATTCACCACGCTACCAAGCAGCATGCCGGTCTTTTGAGCCAAGCCTGAGCCGAGGATAATACCTGGTAAGGCGCCAGTTTCCTTCAGCCCTTGGAGCGAGCCCTGCTTCAAATGTTTCAGCATGTCCGGCGGATTGTCGACTGGAATTCCCTTGATCTCCGCGCCTCCAGACTGAAGGGGCCCTACCAGAAAGACCCCGCCGTAAAGATTGGGAGCCACGTTGATGACATGTGGAAGCTGGCGGAACCTGGGATCGAGCTGGCGCCAGTTGGCGATGCCTTCTTCCGGGTCCTTTGTCAGCACCATCACGTGCGCCGTAGCGCCCAGCAGGCTGTTCTGGAGCGTGTCGCGAAATCCGTTGTTGATGGCGATGCCTATGACCAGAGCCATCACGCCGGCCGCAACGCCCGCCATGGAAATTACGGTGATCACCGAGATCACAGCCTGCTTGCGTTTGGCGCGCAGGTACCGGCTGGCGATAAAAAACTCGAAGGTGCGCGAGCTCATAGCGGGCGTAGAAGCGGGAACAAAATGACGTCGCGAATGGAGCGCGAGTTGGTGAGGATCATCGTCAAACGATCGATGCCAATGCCTTCACCGCCGGTGGGAGGCAGTCCATAAGAAAGAGCTCGCACGTAGTCTTCATCCATCTGATGCGCTTCGTCATCGCCTTCCTCACGCATGGCCAGCTGCATCTCAAACCTATGGCGCTGTTCGCGCGGATCGTTCAATTCCGTGAAGGCGTTGCCAATTTCCATGCCGGCGGCGAAGATCTCGAAGCGCTCCACAAAATCGGGATCGTCCGGTTTACCCTTCGACAAAGGCGAGACCTCGACTGGAAAGTCGTATATGAAGGTCGGCTGGACGAGCGTGTGCTCGATGTCGCGCTCAAAGGCTTCTACCAGCGCATGGCCTTTCAGCGTGGAATCGCCGACGGCTTCGCGCATGGAGATGCGCGGGATATTAGCGAAGTCGAGCGTGGCGCCCTGATAGTCGACGTCGGTTCCGCCGGTGGCGTCAATAGCGGCCTGGCGCAGTAGCGCCGCGGAAAGATCCATCATGCCGCGATAATCGGTGTAGGCTTGATAAAACTCCAGCATGGTGAATTCGGGATTGTGCTGCGTGGAGATGCCTTCATTGCGAAAGTTGCGGTTGATCTCAAAGACACGCTCCAGGCCGCCGACAACCAGGCGCTTCAAATACAGCTCGGGCGCAATGCGCAGGTAAAGATCAATATCCAGCGTGTTGTGATGCGTGACGAACGGACGCGCCGCGGCGCCGCCATAGATGGGCTGGAGCATGGGCGTCTCCACTTCCACGAAGCCCCGGGATTCAAGCTCACGGCGCAGCGACGATACAATTTTCGCGCGCGTCAGGAAGACTTTGCGGACATCCGGATTTGCGATGAGATCGAGATAGCGCTGCCGATAACGCGTTTCGACGTCTTCCAGGCCGTGCCACTTCTCGGGCATCGAGAGCATCGTTTTAGCGAGGAAATAAAGGTGTTCGACGTGAATGCTGAGCTCGTTGGTGCGGGTACGAAAGAGGTATCCTTCGACGCCGATGAGGTCGCCCAGATCCAGGAGTTCGTAGAGCGCGAATTCCTTCTCGCTGACGGCGTCCTTGCGGACGTAGATCTGGATCTTTTCGCCGTCCTGGAGCAGATGCGCGAAGCCAGCCTTACCCATGCGGCGAACGGTCATGACGCGGCCAGCGACGCGGACTTGGACGCGCGGCTCCAGCGCCTCCGCTGGTTTTTCCCGATACTCGGCCAGAATTTGCGGAATGGTGTGGCTGAAGTCGAAGCGATGGCCGTAGGGTTGAAAGCCGAGAGCTTCAATTTCGGCGATGCGTTGGATGCGCTGGCTGTACAACTCGTCTTCGACTGGCAAAAATTAGCTCCTGTAGCAATGTTACCTGGGAGCTTGTGGTCATGCAGGATCAGCGAGGGGCTGCGCCTGATACACTCGTCTATTCAGGCGTGATCGCACAACAATCCAGCCCGGTTTCGCGTTTACGTCATCTGGAGTTGTTGACGATTCTGGGGGCGCTGCAAGCTTTCGCGCCGCTTTCCATCGATATGTATCTGCCGGCCATGCCTGTGATGGAGAAAGTTTTCCACACTTCCAGCGCGGCGGTTCAACTTACGTTAGTGACGTTTTTGCTGGGATACGCGCTCGGGCAGCCTCTGTACGGTCCCATCACCGACCGTTTTGGACGCAAGCCGCCGCTCTATGCCAGCTTGCTGCTATTCATCGTTTCCTCGGCTGCCTGCGCACTCTCACCGTCGATTTACGTGATGTCTTTCTTCCGGTTGTTGCAAGCCGTGGGGGCCTGCGGCGGGGCGGTGATGTCGCGCGCCATGGTGAGCGATCTATTCCCGGCCAGCGAACTGCGCCGCATTTTTTCGATGCTGGTGCTGGTGCTGGGCGTGTCGCCGGTGATCGCGCCGCTGATCGGCAGCTATCTGCTGGTATGGTTCGACTGGCGGGCGGCTTTTGTGGTGCAAGCCGGGATGGGAATACTTTGTTTATTGGGAATGCACTTCCGCCTGCCCGAATCGCTGGCGCACGATGCCCGGCGGCCGCTGCATCTGGGCGAGATCCGGTCGACTTATGCACGGCTGCTCAAGGACCGGACTTTCATCGGCGCTTCCGTGGTGTGCGGGTTCAGTTCGTCGGGAACGTTCGCCTACATCGCCAGCGCGCCATTCGTATTCATCACTCTATATAAAGTCCCTACCGAGCATTTCGGCTGGCTGTTCGGGTCGGTAGCGCTAGGGATGGTCGCGGCCGCGCAAATTAACGGCAGAATGCCGCGCACTATTCCGATCTGGCGCGTGCTCCGGAACGCCAATCTAGTGCAGCTGGTGGCGGGACTATTTCTGTTGGCGAGCGTGATTACGGGCTGGGGCGGAATGTGGGGGGTCTTCGCCGGAGTGTTCGTATATGTTTCGGCGCAGGGGTTCGTTTTTCCAAACGGGTCCGCAATCGCCATGATGCGGCACGGCGACATCGCCGGTACGGCGTCGGCGCTGCTGGGCACTAATCAATTCCTGATCGCGGCGATCATGACAACCTTCCTGGGATTCATCGATAATCCGGCTTTGCCGATGGCGTTGGTAATCGCCGGATCGGCCATTGCGTCGACTTCGCTTAATTTCCTTACGCTCGGCCGGAAACTGGAGATGGCGCCGCGGGTGCCAGCATGACAAAGTTTCGCCTGAGGGCCTACTGCCGCCTGGTTTCGATGGTGATTCTGATAAGCGCGACCCTGCGCGCGGCGGAGCTCAAACCGGAGACGGCGGCGGCTTTCGATCGCTACGTGAAAGCAGCGGAAGAGGACATGGCGAAGCATAAGGGGTTCAGGGACTTCTTGTGGCTGGACCGCCAGGACCCCAAGGAAAAGTCGATGGTATGGCTTGGCCAAAGCACGATTGTGCCGCCTACAACGCTCGATCATGGCAAGGAGATCGAGGTGCCGGACGGCACGATCCAGCACTGGCTGGGCCTGACGTTTCTGGAGAAAGCCACGCTCGACAAGGTGAGCGCCGTGCTGCTCAACTTTAACGAATACTTTCACATGATCCCGCTGCAGATCATGGAATCGAAGACCACCAAGCACGAGGGCGATCAGTACGAGGCGTTCCTGCGGCTCTTCAAGAAGCAGGTAAGCGCCGTTGTGCTGAACGTTATCGAAAGCGCGAAATACACACAAGTGGACCCGATGCGCGCCGAGATTGTCTGCCGCTCAACCAAGATCGGCGAGGTGGAACGGCCACGGAAGAAAAAGACCTACGATCAAGAGCGTGCACCCGAGGACGCCGCCGGTTATTTGTGGCGGCTGAACGTTTATTTGCGAATGGAAGAAGCCGACAACGGCGTTTACCTGGAAATCGAAATGATTACACTCGGCCGGCAAAGCGGCGGAATATTAGACAAGTCGCGCTACCTGAACGGTTTTCAAGGCTTCCCCAAAGAGCTGGTGCAGGGCTATATTGCGGCGGTGGAGTATATCTATCCGCGCCGCAAGTGAGTGCGTTACGCTCGTCAGCTATTCGGCTTTGGCGGTTTCCTTGATCTCTTGACCGGGTTCGCCGCCAGCCTGACGGATCAGGGTCGCGGTGGTTTCATGAACCGGGCCGGGACCGCCATTGTAACCACCCTTGCCCATCGCGAGATCCAGGGCCGTGAAGCCATGCTTGTTGCGCGCTTTCACGTTGGCGCCGTTCTCGATCAGGTATTTTGCGATGGTATCGGCGCCACGATGCGCGGCGCCATGCAAAGCCGTTTCGCCTTTATCGGTAGCTGCGTTGACATCCAGGCCCAGCGAAACGCATAGCTTCACCGCTTCGAGAGCTGCCGCTTCGCTGCCTTTAATATGGTCGTTATAGGACACGCCGGAAGCGACGATAAGGGCAGTCTGATTATCTTTACCAACCAGCTTCGGATCGGCGCCATGATCGAGCAAGTAGTGCATCAGCTCGACATCGGCACTGCGTGCGGCCCGTGTAAAGGGTGTGGTGCCAGCGGCCATGGTCTTATCGCCCATGTCTTGCGCATGTTTCTGAATGGCGGCCGTTCCGGTGAGTTGAGCGTTCACGTTGGCCTTATGATCGACTAGCGCATGAATAACATCCATGCTGGTGTGGGTGTCGGTTTCCTTGCGGGCGGGGCGCGGAGACCAATCTACATCGTGCATTTCCACGGCGCTGTATAAAGGTGTCCTGCCATTTTTAGCGGCTATATTCGCGTCCGCGCCGCGATCGATCAAAAACAGCGCCAGATCATAATGTCCGTTCAAGGTGGACAGAACCAAAGCATTGTTGCCGTCCGAATCCACAGCGTTGATATCGGCTTTGGCGTCCAGCAGCGCGCGCGCCGCATCCATCTGCCCTTGGCGGGCGGCAAACAGCAGGGCTGTGAGACCACCGCGAGAAATAGGGGCGGTAGGAGTACCGGCTTCCATCTTCGGCAAGGTGGTATCTCGATCGTAGGAGCGAACGTTAAGGTCCGCGCCGTGCGTCGCCAGGAAGCTGACGATATCGGCATGCCCTTCAGCCGAGGCCCACATGAGAGCAGTCTGGCCGCGGAAGTTTTCTTTGGCGTTGACTTCGGCGCCATGGGCGAGCAACACCTTGACTGCATCCAGATTGCCGTCGCGTGAGGCGGCCATAAGGACGGTTTCCGCTTGCGCGGTAGCGAACGTGTTCGGGTCAGCGCCAGCTTGAATCAGTTTCTCGATCAGAGGGCCGCTGCCGATGCGGACGGCTTCCGAGAGCGGAGTGGCGCCATACCGGTTCAGTGCGGTGACGTTGGCGCCCGCGGTCAACAATGCGTCCACGGTTTCGAGGTCGCCCCAGTGCGCGGCCCAATGCAGCGCCGTGGTGCCATCAACTTCAGGAGCGTTCACGTCGACATGCTGCTTGAGGAGCACGCGGACCGACTCGGCGTCACGATTCTTCGCGGCATCCACTAGGGCAGTGGTTCCGTTGGTGGCGGCAAAAGCGGCGACGGACAAAACCGCCGCCAGGAAGCTCGGGATGAGGCGTTGGATTCGCATGTTCGTCTCCTTTAGACTTCCGTCAAGATGCCGGTGGCATCGCCGAGGTGCTCTTCAGTAAGACCGGCTTTGGTGAGCGTGGTCGAGAGCAGATTCGCCATCGGAGTATCCTCGGGATATTTGATGTGACGGCCGCCCTTCATGCGTCCGCAGGCTCCGCCGGCCACAAACACCGGAAGCGGCGAGTGATTATGCAAATTGCTGTTGCTCATCGAGCTGCCGAACAGGATCATGGAATGATCCAGCAGCGTGCCGTCGCCATCCTGAATGTTCTTCAGTTTGTCCATGAAGTAAGCGATCAGGCTGACGTGATAGGTATTGATCTTAGTGAGCTTTTCGAGCTTTTCCGGATTGTCCTGATGATGGGAGGTAGCGTGGAATGGGTCGGGGACGCCGATCTGCGGGAAGGTCCGATAGCTGACCTCGCGTGCCATCATGAAGGTTGAGATACGCGTGATGTCGGCTTGGTAAGCCAAGGCCATTAAGTCGAACATCATTTTGGAATGCTCCACGTGATCGTCGGGAATGCCGATGGGCGTGGTGGGCACTTTGATGCTGGAGCTGTTCTTGGCTTCGGTGAGCTGAATGCGGCGCTCGATTTCGCGCACATTGTCCAGATACTCGGAGACGCGGTTGCGATCGTTAGCGCCCAGGCCGCGCTGTAGATGGCTGATCTGCGCGGT
>Ga0302325_10033969_pt1 | contig 10439 bp, 13 predicted proteins | sample Palsa_T0_2_FD_201948 | JGI IMG/M metagenome (GOLD analysis project Ga0302325, IMG submission 201948) | Peat permafrost microbial communities from Stordalen Mire near Abisko, Sweden - Palsa_T0_2 | ecosystem: Environmental > Terrestrial > Soil > Palsa > Peat permafrost | place: Sweden: Abisko...
TACCACTACGGTAGCTTAGAATCTCACGATGGCTTCATAATTTCCGAATCGCGAAGCGATGCCGACGAATCATGTCCGAGCAAAGGGAAGCCAAGTGGTTTTGCGCGGAACCTGACCTGTGGCGCTCGTAAGATGTCTTTGCCGGATAATCTGGGGAAATGAAGGCGCCTTAAATCCAATAATAGCGCCCCCGTTTCACGATACCTTCGAACCTCCCACCTTTCACTCTTTCTCGCGTTGGTTCTGCCGTTTCTATATACTCACCCGAGATATTCTTCACTCTTTAGGATACCTCTGACAACACTCATTAAAAAAGTAACTGAGCAAAATGCGCGCATCATTCATTCAATTCCTCGCATTCGCGACAGTCGCTCTCGCGCAAACACCCGGCTTTGATGTCTTCTCCGAGCCGAAAAATCAATCAAGCTGGAAAGTTGGAGACGTGCTGCCAATAGCATGGATGCCCTCAGCGCCAGCAGGAAAGATAACTCTCACTCTCATCGGAGGATCTTCATCCAGCGATCTTGCGCCTGTTCTCGTCATTGCTCGTAATTCTCTCTTATTTTCTGCTGTTCCCCTCCAACAAATCCAGAGACTAACAACACTTTCTAGAGTCAATTAGCAGCACACCCGGCACTTTCGCATGGCCCATCCCGTCAAACGTCGGCACCTTCGCTTCCTACGGCGTAAACCTAACCCTCGACTCCGGCTCTGACTTCCAATACTCATTCCAATTCTACATCACCGGCGGTAGTTCCAGCTCAGGTTCATACACAGCCACAGGCACAGCTAGCGATACGACGACTACTCAGACCACGAAAATAACTAGCACGATCACGGTTGCGAATACTACGATGACAACAAGTGCGAGTGTGACTGGGTCGATGAGCAATAATTTGACGATGACGGCTACGCCAACGAAAGGATCGACTAGCTCGACTGGGAGCGTGGCGGCAACTGGGACGGGAAGCGCGACGCCGGTTTCGTCGAAGAGTGCGGGTGAGGGTTTGAGAGCGAGGGTGGAAGGTGCGGCGTTGATTGGGATGGGTGGTGTGATGATGGCGTTCTTGTTGTAAAGTCTGTGTGAGAATTGGCTAGCAAAGAAAATGGGGGAAATGGAACGACGGTCTGTAATACTCAAGTGGAACCGAAAGGCGTATCTGCAAAGAGTCAATGTCCACCTACAGACTATTTGTTCACAATCAAGTGCTTCTCCCAGATGAACGGAACGTATCTCCGTTGACTTTGCCAGACATCAGTTACTATTATTAAATATTTTCTTGGCTTCCTAAGTCTCCCAATTGAAGTCAGCTGAATAAACCCTCAATTCCCATCAGGGCTTGAACATATGCTCATTCAACACAACGATGAATATTACCCATTGGAGGGAGGACAACCGGCCGGTCGCTACCACAGTGCAGGAAAATGTTCTCTGCACCGTGATTATGACCGACTGCTTTTCCGACATGCATTTCCGAATTGGAGAAGAGTGAAGCTATTTTGCTCTCCGCTGCAACTATTTAAATACACTGCTTGTGTTTGGAATCGATGGGAAATCATCCAGAAGCACGAGTCAAATGAGATTTGCATGCTTACGTGAAGAAACGAGCGCCTGCGCCTGCACGAGCAATAGTAACACACTGCTTACTAAATATGGCCTCAACGAATCTCTGCGTGTTGAGATTTGATTCGACCTGTTCAATTCTGAGCTCTTGTTGAATTCTTGAGATCTAACGTCTGTCCCTGCGTCCCGAGACGCCCCCTGTAACGAGACGAATCCATAGTTTTGGAATCATAATTTTTTTCTCGGCAAGTCTACGAAGTTGTTATTTATATGTTACTTTCTTTGACTATTTGTCCCTCAGGAGACCACTTAGCAATAAAAAAAAGAGTGCGGTTGATTATGCTATTGATCGTTTCACTTACGCTACTGATCGCCGCTTCCGCTGCTCCCCCCTGTTTAATCGCGACGTTCAAAGTCTTTTCAAAATTCGGAGTACTTAAGGAAAGGACCTATCACGAAATATTATAGCTCCAAATTTTAAAGACACTCGGAAAGGAAAAGAATGCAGTCCGGGAGTGACGCCGGTGCGATGAGAGGGGTCTGCGAGTTTCAGTGCTTAGTGATGTACATTAGCCTAGATAGAATCTACTATGTTCACGCCCGGGATTGCTATATTTTACTTAGCCACGATTCTCGGGCCCTGTCACGCGTGTGGCGTTGTCGCTCGGGGTTGCGCGCTCTGCCTAACCCAACATCAGGGGCACCAAACACTTGCTTCTTCGCTCAACTGGGGGCTGTCTACACTCTGCGTCATGGAGATTTTCAAAGCTTTCATTAACTCTGTGCAGCACGAGCTATGCGATAGGTGTGAATCTATTTTTACCGTTGCGACTACGGAAGAAATTGAGCACTCTCCACATCACAACATCATTGACCTCCAGGCTTCTGGATCTGCAGGATGTTCCTTGTGCCAACTTTTCTATAGCCAGTTGTCTGATGAGGCAGTGCTTGAGCTCCAGGATCAAATTCCTCCTCCGGCCGGCGAGGTGTTTGGTCCTCGACGCTTTGCAGTTCCCCATCCGCTCGCAGTACCTCACATAGGACTACAGTACATAATCCACGAACACGAGACCTACGAGTGCAAGGTTGCTATTATAGAAGACAAGCAGGGTATTTGCACTTACATCTCTACTCTACTAATTGCCCAAGTCTACGGCTAATTATGTTTAACAGGTGAAGAGTACACGCACAATATTGAGGAGAGTACGGATTGTCCTGGTAGTTGGGATATTTCAAAGCATTGGCTCAAATGTTGTACGGAAAGCCACATATCTTGCACGAACAAGATCAAGCCAGCTAGCTGGTTCCCAACTCGTCTGATTGATCTTGGAGCGGAGGAGAGCCCTAATAATGTTCGACTCTGCCTATCTAAGAATCTTGATGCTAGTATCGAGTATGTGACATTAAGCCACTGCTGGGGCAATTTGGAATTCACGAAGCTCTTGAAGGAAAACAAAAAGGATATGCAAAAGAGTGTTCCTGTTCAGGAATTGAGCAAGACATTCCGAGACGCTATGTCTGTCACGCAACATCTCGGCTTTCGCTATATCTGGATCGATTCTTTATGCATCGTCCAAGATGATGAAGATGACTGGCGACAGGAGTCAGCTTTGATGGGCGCGGTTTACAGCTTTTCAACTTTGACTATTGCTGCTGCCGGAGCTCAAGATGGGAGTGAAGGTCTATTCTTCAAGCGACCACTGGCATTAGTTGAAAAGCTTGGGCTTCCTTTTCTTTTCACCCATGGCGGTGTTCGTCACGTTTCGGCATGTGTCGATCTTCATGTTTACAATCGATGTGTCGGTTGGGGGCCATTAGTTACGCGTGCCTGGGTCTACCAAGAACAATACTTGTCTCCGCGTACCCTCTACTTTGACAAGTCGCAATTGTTCTGGCATTGCAGAGAAAGCTTTGCTTGCGAGACATTTCCGGATGGTCTCCCTCGGAATCTCAACCCCAAAGAGCAAAATCATTATTCCCATGCATATATGCGAGAAGGAATTCAAGCTGAATTTCCTCAGTACATCAATCCAAAGCAAAGCAACCGTTCGATCCGAGCCCTTCGTCAAACAGGTCTCCTTATTGAATGGCACGAGATTGTTAGAGAATATTCGAAGAGAAATTTGACTAAAAGAAAGGATAAGCTGATGGCACTTTCTGGTGTTGCTAGAAGCTTACAAAATCGGTTTGGACATGAGTACATTGCTGGATTATGGAGACCAGAATTGGAATGGCAACTAATGTGGGCTGTCTCAGACTCCGTCAGAGGAGGTCAACGTTCTGCTTCTCATTAGATACCATCGTGGTCATGGGCTTCAGTAGATGGCGAGATTGATCTAGGATCTGATAAAGATGATTTCCACTATCAGACATGTGTTATAATACTCGGAACATGCATCATTCCAACAGCTGGAGATCTATTCGGCGAGATCAAAGACGGCCAATTGCGAATAGAGGGCAGAAAGATGACCTGTGGTAGATATACCAGCTGGAATAGATTATTGGTCATCGCCGGTTGGGATTGGGTCGAGATTTAGTGCTCTATCGATATGGATACACTTTTTGCTATGCCAAGGATGCTTTACTGCTTGATCATATACGAAAGCTCGCCAATGATGCAAGGCCTTGTCCTACAGGGTCTGATTTTGGAGGTATGCGATGATCGGCTTGGGCATTTTCGTCGCCTCGGCGTGTTCAGAATAACGCCAGAGGCTTCAAAATCTTTCAAATCTACGGCTGGAGCACCTGTTGTCGATGGTCGAAAAACAGATTTTGGAGACTTTGCCAGAGTTGACGAAGACGGTAACCACCAACATATCATAACATTGGTCTAACGCCGCCATATGCATCTAGGTTCCGCAGTGTATATCACCATCTGAACTAGTCTCAATGCCTTTGCCAAGTCATCGTTGTCTTACGTGCTGATACCGGGCTTCTCTGCAATCTTTCGACCTTTAGGGACTCTGTCATCCATAAGGTCATCTTCGAATTCGTTTACAATTCTGCAACAGGAGCGGACACCCCTTGGAGGCGTTGGCCAGAAATCGAAGAGGTTCGTTCTAGGTAAGATTTAGAGCGAAAAGAGAGAGAAGGTGTGAAAGCAGGAAGCAGGCCAGGAAGGGGACGGCTGATTTTGCTGGATCTGCACAGGGCCACCTTTTGCTCTAACTTAATCGGAGGATGTCGGGAAACAGGAATTTTCCGGCAGGGAACGCGCAGCTAAACGTTGCAGCCATTTAAAAATCAAATAGTCCTAAGCTATTCATGTCTACCAATTCCATCATTACCTTTTTATCACGTTTAGCAGCCACAATTTTCTTTTAGAATTTTACCGAAATTACTATCCCTTCGTCTGGTGAGACATGTCCCAACGCTAAGCAGGGGAGTCTCGCTTAGCAAAATGTATGTGTTTTGATTACTAACTTATTAGTAATTCGCTGGCGAGCCACTCCTGGCTTAGCGTTGGGACATGTCTCACCAGACGAAGGGATAACCACACCGCCAATGACCACGATCCTTGGTCGCTTAATTGGAGGAGGTATCAGCCTACGTGGCGACGGTATATGACATTGCGCGCTCTGGCCGCCACAACACTGAGAAGAACGTTTTAGTATTGTGATAAAACTCAGAGATCTATACTTCAACGTTTTACAGGTTCATAAGGCGAAAAGAGTTTAACAGTACTGTCGTAGGTCAGGGGGTCCTATCACACTATAATAAAAGGCTCTTTTTAATTTGGATAAGCGGCGATAACGCGATTAAGATTCTCAAAAATAATAAGCCAGTAGTGTTCGGCAGAGGCATACAACGTAAGTGAAACAAAAATATATTAGAATTCTAGTATATTCGCGGATTTAGAGTCGCTTGAATCCAAAGTACCTATCCCCCTCGTCCGGTGAGACATAGGCCGCGCTAGCAAGGGGTTCTCGCTTAGGGCGAAAAGACAACAAGTTACTAATAAGTTATTAAGCAAAACTGACCTTCCCCCAATAATGTTCTGTCGCTGAGACCCTTGCTAGCGCGGCCTATGTCTCACCGGACGAGGGGATAGTTTGTCTCGTTACAGGGTGCGTCTCGCTACGCAGGGACAGACGTTATTACGCTAGTGTTCACCGAAAAGCGTAGTACACTTTCGCAGGTCAAGATCAACGACAGCCTTCAAAATTTAGCTACTTAAGCCTTCGCGCGCAACGTGAAAATTTCCATCGTTCTTGAAGTAATCCAGCACATGACTGAAATACAGTGTCAAATAGTGTCTACAAAAATACTTGCCCTGTGACTAACATTATTCCTATGGGCCGTTATAGATTATATTTTATGCATCGCTTAATTAATCCTTAATTACCTTAAGATGGACACAGCCAAGGAGACCATGCTCAAGTTGTTTACAATGTTCTCGCTTGTAACCGAGAGAACAAGCGGAAGAAAGGAAGAGAAAGGGGGTAGATAGAGTGGGACGATCACGTGAGCGCATGACTAGCGTCTTTTGCCAAGCCAACGACGATCTCTTTTCTCGCGATTCGGCATCCTCATCTCAGTCTCAACATCAACACAACGCCGACACAAGAAATCTTCGACTCCAAGTTCCCTTCTTGCGCAAATGGTTTCGACCGAACTAACCAACTACCGAGGCCCATCCAGCGCTTCTCCCAACTCTGCCAATATTTTCGTAACACGAGACGGTGTCTCGCAACGATTTTCCAACCACTTGGCGGCCCACAGTAAAAGCTTGACCCTGCCCTCGTCCTATGAACATCACATCCAAGACTCTGGGCCGCATCATATTTGCTCTTAAGGAGATGGCGACGCGCAATCTGCCACTCGTATTAAGACTCCGTCGCCTGGGCATCTTCTTAGGAGTTAACTAATCATGGCTGTGCTGGAAGGGCACAGCACCTTGGCGTGTATAGGGCTTTCTCCGAACCCTCCGCACATCTGTCTTACGATCGTAGGTTTCTATTCTCCTGTCGTTATCGAAGTATCTTCGAATTTCTTTCCTAAAAGCATTGCCTCGGCATTCTGTCGCTCGTTGGAGGTGAACCTTCACCACCGTTTCTGTCGTTTCCTCCTCAATCTGTCTTTACATCGCCCATCATGAGGGTAAGATCAGAACTCGTGTGTACTCTCTGCGTCCTTGCTGGCCAAGGAGCAGAGGCAGCAATCACCCTCGACCTCACTTCCAAAGACTCGATCAAGAGGGTGGCGAGCACTGTAGCGTTCGATATGATGAACTATTATACAGGAAATAATACAGGAGATGTGCCCGGAAACCTGCCGGAACCCTACTACTGGTGGGAGGCCGGTGCTATGTGAGTTCCCTAATGCAGCCGCTTCTTACTTCGCTAACAGCTTTGCTTCAGGTTCGGAACGATGATTAATTATTGGTATTACACAGGTGATACGACATACAACGCTGTGACAACCCAAGCATTGCTACATCAGGTTGGCGAGGACGAAGACTATATGCCATTAAACCAGACAAAAACAGAAGGGAACGACGATCAAGGTTTCTGGGGACTGGCCGCAATGACTGCAGCAGAAACGAATTTTCCGGATCCACCAGAAGGGAGTCCGGGATGGCTTGCTCTAGCTCAAGCGGTTTTGAATACTCAGATTCCGCGGTGGGATACCTCAACGTGCGGTGGAGGCTTCCGATGGCAGATCTTTACGTTCAATAACGGATACAACTACAAAAATAGTATATCGAACGGCTGTGTCTTCAATCTAGGTGCCAGGCTCGCGCTATATACTGGGAACGCAACGTATGCGGACTGGGCATTGAAGACATGGGATTGGATGAATGCGGTGGGACTCATGTCCCCGGACTACAAAGTTGTGGATGGAACGCACAACACCGACAACTGCACGCAAAAGGATGCGAATAGGTGGACATACAATGCAGGAATCTTCCTTCTTGGTGGTGCCGCAATGTACAACTATGTGAGTAGACATCCCTCGCCATTCTGATCCCAGGCTCATGATGGTTAGACCAATGGGAGCGCCTTGTGGCAAGAACGAGTTACCGGATTGCTCAATGCTTCATTGTTATTTTTCAACGAGGACGGCGTTATGCACGAATATTGCGAATACACCAAATGCAACGTCGACCAACGATCCTTCAAAGCCTACTTCGCTCGCTGGCTCGCCGCAACCGCAGAACTCGCTCCCTTCACCCACGACATCATCATGCCAAAACTGCGAACGTCCGCCTTAGCAGCAGTCAATACCTGTACCGCTGGTAAGAGGGGGACAGAATGCGGGCTGAGATGGAACATGACGAACGACGGAAGCTTGGGAGTCGGAGAACAGATGGCGGTACTGGAGGTGGTGCAAAGCAATTTGGTCGATGACGTGCCAGGTTGGGTCAGTGCTGTGAAAGGCACGGGAAAGAGCAGAGGCGATGTGAATGCTGGGACTGGAGCCAGTTCGAGATTACACAGCAAACCAGTGACGACTGCGGATCGGGCTGGGGCGGGGATATTGACCTTTTTGGTTCTGGTCGGTGTTATTGGTGGCACCACCGTCATGTTCTTGGATTAGCATAGCATACAGGTGGCATTACATATTTCTGCTTAGCGTGCGAATTTTGATTTCTCGGCTCCTAATGTCCTTACTAGGATCCTTCTCTTTTTCCCGGATCATATGGCAAGTGCCAGAGTTTGAGATCGATATCATCAATCAGACAGGTGATGGTTCAGCCGTAGTATTCGCCCGTTAGTACAGTGGTATATTGTGTGACGGGGAAGGGTATTGATGTTGTTGTTGGGGACGGGAAGGGCGGAACGAGAGCCCAGCAACAAAACGCTCAGCAGCAAAACGCCCAAAAACGAGGTCCCAAGAAAGAGGGCCAGCACGCCCTGAACTCGCGCTTGCCTTTAGCTATTGACCTACATGATCACACAGCCTGAAGCAGCGGATCCCAACTGCAATAGACCGTTCCCCACGCCAACTCCGTCTGATATTACACCCAGAATTTGTTTCTTCTGCTCCAACCTCATGCTTCTCGTACTCTGAGAACTGCTCGTGACCATACTATAGGAAGCCACCGATTGCTGGCTGGTAGAATCTAGTAAGGCCTGATTACTAGCCTGCAGGGCTTTAGAGCTGGTTGCCATTGCTTGATTACTTGCAAGCAGGGCTTGTGAACTTCGTGCCAATGCTTGGTCGCTGACCGTTAAAGCCTGTAAGCTTCTTTCTAACGCCTGGGTGCTAATCGCCATTATTTCTTTCCCAAACTTCTGCTGCTGGTCTTTCTTGTGAATTTCCAGTACTTCGTTAATGTAGCCAGCCCATTCTTGCTGCAAAGACCACGCCACAGAATCATCTTCAAATGTCACAAAATACTCTTCGGCTTTCCAGGGGTTTAAGGTCATATTCTTCTAAATATTAGCTTCACATCATTTCATGGGTTATACGACTTACTCTCACGTGGGAATTCCGTTCTTTTGGTCCTTCAACTTGTCATCCAAAGTATCATAGTGACCATTCAGTTGCCATTCAGACGAACCATCACTTCTCCGCATAAACCAAGAATCTCCGTAACCAAGACTAACAGAAACTGGATGTCCAGCCTTCCATCCACTAGGCGAAATATCTTTTTGAAATTGCCGTTCAAGAGTCTTAGGTATGTTGTTCCAGATATAGCCATGAGAGGCATGGAGCCAATATGTGTCTTCAGTGATACCAGTCGCCATGAAAATAGTGTCAAGATCCTCCAAGCCCTCGGCCCAAGCCTCGCTCGACCATATCTTCTCTTTGGGATTACTTCGTTGCTCCACTGTCCTTCTATCAAACTCGGCCTTGTCGGTTCTGTAAAATACCCCTAGTGACTATCAAATCTTGTACTGCTATAAAGAACTATACTAGACCGAAAGAGAAGTTACTTACTCCAAATTGGCTCGTCATCTTTTCCTATGCCAATCAGGCAAGTTACATCCTCGTCCATCGCAACCACGCGTGGCTCCTTGACTTCATTTCTCAAATAATCTCGCAACTCCGGATGAATATTGTGCCATTTCCATACCAACGGCGAGTCGAAAAAAAAGGACCCATCTGGGCCGAAGTTAAACATGAAAGGGTCTCGGGCCATCTTTATCTATTGAACCTCATCAAATTTCTTGGAGTCGCAAAAACGTTGGCCTTGGACAAGTGATTGAAAAGTTCGGTTCCTTGCGCATCATGCAAGAGCGAGCTACCCCACTCGTATATGTTGACCTTGCTTTTTCGCCAAGAGCAGTCTGGACCATTCTGCCCGCATTTGGCCGTTCGGAGACGGACTTTGAAATCAGGTGAGTCTTTTACTACCATCAGATTTCAAATAACTAGACTAAGTTATGGTAGCTACGATTGGAACAGCAACTCGCAACCAACACTGTTGTTGAAGCACTGAGAACTGCAAGTATTCTCACGATATGGTGGAAAGATAAGAAATGCTTGGAAAGGATCAATGATTATGTTGTAGATTTTGCGGGGGAACTGTGTTCTATTTGCCGCAGAACTGTGTCTTGTTCATTGTAGTGCGGCTTTCACTTTCCTCAGCTGAACTGTAGCCTCATAGTAATGATTGGCCTTGGTTTGTACCGCTACGAGTGGCTAAAACTAGCCAGTGTCTGGTTTACGTAAAATAGTCTTGGCATGGATTGAGTTATGAGTTTAGAAGGTAGAAAAAGCTTGATAGTAGTATTGCGAGTCGAGGGGTCTATTTTAGTGTTAAAGGAAAGCCCTTTATAAATTAAAGGGGGCGGCGACGACGTGGTTATAATTTTCGGAATCGATAGGTTAGGACTGTTCGGGAGAGGTATATAATACAACTGAAATAAAAATATCTCTACTCCTATTTTTACACGTTCATAGATTTTAGTCGTTTGAACTCGAG
>Ga0302325_10033973_pt1 | contig 10438 bp, 5 predicted proteins | sample Palsa_T0_2_FD_201948 | JGI IMG/M metagenome (GOLD analysis project Ga0302325, IMG submission 201948) | Peat permafrost microbial communities from Stordalen Mire near Abisko, Sweden - Palsa_T0_2 | ecosystem: Environmental > Terrestrial > Soil > Palsa > Peat permafrost | place: Sweden: Abisko...
CGCTGGCGCTCGAAACCGCGCCGGGCCGGGTGCTGTGGACCGACCACGACGGGGTGCGCGTCCGCACGCTGCGCCGCGATGGCGTGCGGACGGTACTCGGCGAGCCTAGGGTGCTGGCCGTCCCCCGAGAGGGCGAGCAGGCCCGCTACCCGATGGCGGCGCTCGCGCATCCGGACGGCGACCTGTCGGTGCTCTGGACCTCGGACCGGCTGAGCCTGACCCTGACCGAGGACCGTGGCTGGGCCACGCGCACCCGAGTCGGCCAGGTGCCTGTCCCCTGCACGGCGGGCGAGCGCCTCGACGGCCTGCACTGGTGCCTCCAGACGCGGCAGACCGGGTGGCTGCTCGGCCGTACCGACCGGGGACGGCTGCTCGCCGCCCGCTGGGACGTGACGATGGACGAGGCGGGCCAGTGGCATGACCTGGAACCGCCGACCGCCCTGGTGGCGGCGGCGCTCGCCGGTTTCGGCGGGGCCGTGTTCGCCGTCGCCGTCACCCCGCACGGCGACCTGCTCAGCCTGGACGTCCACGCCGGGGTGGGCGGACGCGGCGAGTGGCACAGCATCGACCGGCCCGTGCAGGTCAGCGCCACCCCACCGCCCCGCGTGCTGGCCGCGGCCGCACGCCGCGGGCGGCCGGACCTGCCCGGCTGGCTCGTGCTCGCTGGTCCCGGCGGCGTCTGGGCCATGCCCGTCACCCGGTCCGGCGACATCCTCCACTGCGGCGCCCCGGCGAACATCTGGACCGGCGAGTGAGCGCGCCGGATGGCCCGGTGCGGCCGGTCTACATCCTGCTCGACACCTCCGGCTCGACCGTGCGCGGCGGGTTCGCGGCCGGCCGTGGCCAGGCGATGCCCATGCTCATCGACGCGGCCGCGCGCCGGGGCGGCCTGCTGATCGCGATCGTCGGGTACGGCACCCAGGCCCGCACCCTGGTCTGGCTCAGCGATCCCGCCGACATCAGGCTCATCCCCGAGGTCCCCCCGGCCGGCCTGTCGTCGCTGGCCGCCGGGCTGCGCCTGCTCGCGGACTCGGTGCGGGCCGACGCGGCGCGACTCGCCGCCGACGGCGTGGCCTGCCTGCCCCCGGCGGCGCTGATCGTGGCCGACGGCCTGCCGACCGACCCAGCACCCGTCCTCCTCAAGGCAAGGTCCGAGCTCGACGAGGCCATGGCGGACGCGGTGGCCGCTCAGTACCCGGAAGACAGCATGGTCCCGGTCTTCGCCGCCCCACCGGACACGGACCAGCTCGCGATCGCGGGCCTGCGCATGGACTTCCATCCGCTGGTGACGGACACGCCTGATGCCCTCGCGCGGTCCATGGCCGCTGCTTTCCGCGAGTTCATCACCGGATGACCCAGACGCTGCTCGCGCCGCAACCGCGGTAACGAGCACAGTGCCAGGAGCACTTGCTCGCGTTCGTCGTCGAAGTCGATGATCTGGGCCTGGATCCGCTGGCCGATCGAGACCACGTCGGCCGGCTGGCTTATCCGGTACGGAGCGAGCCTGCTGACGTGGACGGCGCCTTGGACTCCGTTTCCGAGATCGACGTAGGCGAACGAGCTGTTCGTGTTGCGGATGACGCCCGTGACCACCTGCCCGACCCGGTGCGCCACCTTGTAGTGGGCGAACGGCCGAGGCAGTACGTCCTTGCGGGACAGCTCGACCTGGCCGCGATCGTCGTTGAAGCCGGTGATCTTGGCCTCCAGGATCGTCCCGATGGCGCAGAAGTCGCTGGCGTCGGCCACGCGCGCGTGATCAAGCTTGCTGACATGGATCACGCCCTCGACGCCGCCGCCGAGGCCAAGGAAGACATGGGCCGGGGCGGTGCGCCGCACGCGCCCGGTAACGACGGTCCCCACCGCGTGGATGCGCTTGTAGCCGTCGTAGGGGTACGGCATCAGCCGCTTCCGCGAGAGCTCGACCTGCTCGCGCTTATCGTCGAACTTGATGATCTTCACCTTGCCCCGCTTCCCCGCCGGGGCGTGCGCCGACACATCGGTTACCTCTTCGTAGGCCCACTCGCGGACGTAGACCACGCCCGTGACCGGATAGCCCGGCTCCCCCAGGTTCAGGTAGACGTGCGTGGGGGTGGCACTGCGGATTTCGCCGATGACCACGTCGTCGACGCTGAGCGCTCGCTTGAACGCCTCGTACGGCTTGGCCAGGAGTGCCTTGCGGGACAGCTCGGCCCGGCGCCGTGCCTCGTCGTATGACAGCACCCGAGCATCGACCCGGGCGCCCTCGGTCAGGACGTCCGAAGCGCGCTCGACCCGCTGCCAGGCGAGCTGGGAGAGGTGGATGGCGCCCTCGACGTCATCGGCGAGGGCCAGGTAGGCGTGAGAATCGGTCACGGTGCGCACCTGCCCTCGCACGGTCGTCCCGGCGGGATGGGCCGCCTTGAACGCCGCGAACGGGTCGGGGATGAGCGCGCGGGCCGACAGCTCGATCCGGGCGGGCGGGTCGGGGATGCTGGTGATCAGCGCGCGGAGCCGATCGCCCGGCGATACCGTCTGCGAGGGATGTCCAGGACGGGCGGCCCAGGACAGCTCGCCCGCCGGGATGACCCCCTCGATATCCGGCCCCAGCTCGACGAACGCCCTCTGGTCTGCTAGCTGCATGACCACGCACTCCACCACGGTGCCGACCGGGTGCTCCTGCCGGTAGGCGGCGACGCGCTGGCGCTGCCGGTCAAGCGGGGAGGCGGTGTTCAGGACCACCCGGGCCGGCACGTCAAACGGCTCGCGCCTGGTGCCCGGCAGGAACGGCTGCTGGCGATGCACCACCAGGTGGTGCGAACGCGCCCAGAACGACCAGACCTCGTTCGGCCAGCCGGGCTCGTCGGACAGGTCGCAGAGCAGCATGGCGGCCGCGCGGGACAGCGGCTTGTCCGTAGTGGGGCGCAGGGCAGCGCCCGGCGGCGCCAGTCGTTCGCCGTCCTCCTCTCGCCCGGCCCGCCCGTCCCCGTCGTGCACGCCGGTCAGCTCAAGCTGTCGCTGTGAGTTCCCGACGATGCCGGTCAGGACATTGAGGTCGAGCCCGCTCACCTCAAGCCGGGACTGATCGGTCACGATGTTGAGCAGCAGCGGGTCGGCCACGGCCAGCGCCCGTCCGTCCGCGGCCTCGCTGCCATCAGCGCCATCCTGCGGACCGCCCCGGGATCCGGCATTGAAGTCGAAGTGGTGCCCGATGCCGAGGGTGCCGTCCTGGTGGAGCAGGCGGGCGGTGACGAACCCGTGCTCGTTGGGTGGTGCTACGACCACGGCGGCGTACAGGGGCTTCCTGGCGGTGTTGCGCTTGGCCTGGTCGAGCACGTGATACTCGACGCCGTTCCCCGCCTGCGCCTTGGCCCAGTGCTGGTGCAGCAGCTCAAGCAGGGTGATCGTGTAGCAGCCGTCCGCCCGGGCGGGTACTACGGTCGCCGTCAGGGTGCCGCCCTCGACCAGGCCGGCCAGCAGGGCCGTGCTGCCGCGGCCCAGGCTTATGGCGATCTCCCGGCGACGCTCCTGCACGTCGGCGCGGCGACTGCTGGCCTCGGCGACGACGAAACGGCCCTTGCCGTCGGCTCGCTCGAACGAGCGGAGGGCACCGCCGTGGTGACGGAGCACCGGGCCGATCGTCACCTCGATCGGGTCGCCCGCCTTGACGTCGACGTGCTGCGCGGGGTGGCCAGGTCGGCCGGCGCGCCAGTCCGGCCGCAGCCGCACCGCGACCTGGCCGTCGCCGATGCGGGTGTAGCCCGCGACCTCGTGCCAGTCGCCGGGCGCGACCGCACCGGGCTCGATGACGACCTCGGGGCGGGACACGTCCTGCCCCGCGCGGGCCGCGTGCCGCCAGGCCTGCAGCGGATTGCTCCGCTGGCCCGAAAGCTCGCGCTCGCTCTCGGGGTTCTCGCAGTCGTCCGGCCTGCCGTCGAGGCAAGGGAAGCACTCGCCGCACGGCACCGAGGCGCCCGCGGCTTCGTCGGCGGCGCGGAACTCGGCCGCGCGCTCCGCGTTCTCGTCCGGGCCGCCGGCGGGCCGCTGCCGCAGGCGGATCTCGCCATCGCTGTCGGAGCGAGTGCCCTGGAGCAGGTCGTCGTTAGCAGGCCGCCTCGCGCGCCGGCCGCGGCGTTCGCCGGTGAGGCCCCGCTCCGCATCGGTCAGCGGGCGCGGGAAGGGCGCACGGCGCTCCACGACGTCCGCAACCCGGGTCGGCTCGCCCTCGGCCAGTTCGACCCGCACCCGCTGGCCAACTGGCCAGCTTGCCAGGTAGTGCAGCGCCCGCGACAACTCGGGCTGCGCCGGGGCGGACCTCGCTGCGGCCGCGATCATGCGCATCGCGTCCGCGGCGCCGCCACGTGCTTGCTCGGTCTCGCCGTCCGGCCGCGTCCACGGCTGGGCGATCACCAGGCTGGAGACCCGGTTGTCGGTACGGCTCTCGCGCCGCCGCAGGGCCACGACGCGCGGGCTCGGCGGGACGATGAGCGCGTCGTCTTCCAAGGTAAAAGCGGTGTCCTGACCATGCACGCGGCGGTAGACCGAAGCGTCATCGCGCTCGTACATATGGGCGGCGAACGTCCGGGTAAGCACGCCGCGAGCGCGGGCGATGAGCGCGGGCTCGAGGAAGCGTTTGACATCCTCCTTCATGGCCGGGCACAGGGCCAGGAGTGTCTCGTGCCGATTGACGGCGGCCGCCATCAGGACCTCATGGCTGACCCACCACCGCCGCGCCCATGCCCGGCGCCGTTCGGACGGTTGCCACGGGGTGGCGTCGGGGTCCGCGTGCTCCCACGCCGCCGCGACGAGCAGCGCAAGCTCGGCGTCGTCGGCGCACAGTGTGGCCAGGCCGCGATGTCGGTCGGCGGCTTCAAGCCGCCACTCGTCTGGCCATTCGTAGTCGTCCTGGAGCAGCCCGCGCTGGCCGATGAGCCGGGTGTCCTCAAGCAGCGCGAGGATCGTCACGACCTCCGGCACGCAGGCGAGCCGGTCCGCGTACAGCACGGCGAGAGCGCTCGCGGTCGAGCCGAGGCCCTGGAAGCGGGTCAGCTCCTTGCCGAACGAGGTCGGGTGGCCGTCGCCGTCGACGGCACCCCCCGTCCGCAGGGCCAGGTCCGCCCGGGCCAGCTCGCGCAGGAACACCTCGCGCGCGTCGAGGGCCGAGGCGTCGAGCTCGGTGGTCGTCGGCTGGAAGGCGGCCGGCCAGGGGAAGCCAACCACGTCGTCGATGCCGCCCATCTTGGCCGTCATGACGAGCGCTTCCAGGTTCTCCCTAGTCGATCCCGGGGGCGTGTCCTGCGCCAAGTCGAGGTACTGGCCCTTGGAGTAGAGCGGGAACACCCACCCGGGCGCCTTCCGGCCGACGCGTCCCCAGCGCTGCTTGATACCGGCCTGGCTGTGCGGCTTGGTGGGAATGCCACCCTGGGCGAGCTCGGGATCCCACTCAGACTGGGCGATCACCCCGCTTTCCACCACGAACCGGACGCCTTCGACCGTGAGGGAGGTCTCGGCGAGGTTAGTGGAGATGACGATCTTCCTCGGGTCGCCCTTGCGGCGCTTCGCCAGAGCCTTGCGCTGCCGGTCAGGGGGCAGCGTCGAGATGAGCGGGAAGACGTGGTCGCGGTAGGCCTTGCCGAGGGCGCGCTCGATCTCCTCGCACGCTGGCTCGATGGTCCGCCTGGTGGGCAGGAAGCCGAGGATGTCGCCGGAGATCCCATGCTCGTCCAGGCCCTGGGCGAGTGAGATGACGAACTTCGCCAGCTCGTCTGGCATCCGCTCGCGCCACTGATCGGCCGGGACGTGCCCGTCGTAGCGCAGGTCGATCAGCTTCGCGGTGGTATCCCAGACATCCTCTTGCCAGCCGACGTCGGCGCCGTCTACGACGTCGTCGGGACTGAGTGGCGGCGCGTACCGTTCGGGCCAGTGCTGACGGATGAACGCATCCTCGTCACGTGGCCGTTGGTAGGACAACGGCAGCGAGGTATCGGTCCACCGATCGTGGACGTTCTCCTCGCCATCCTCGGCGGTGTCGAGGGCGGGAAAGAGCGGCATGCCGTAGCCGAAGGTCTTCTCGGCCGGCACCTCCATCACGTGGGCAACCTCGGGACCGCCGAAGTACTCCTGGTAGAAGTTGGTGTTGAAGGTCGCGGACGTGACGATGACCCGCAGGTGCGGGTACCTGGCGAGCTCCTGCTTCAGGTACCCTATGATGAAGTCGATGTTGGTGCTGCGCTCGTGCGCCTCGTCGACGATGACGGTGCCGATGCGGCTCAGCCGGCCCTCCCGCAGCCAGTTGATCATGGTCCCGTCGGTGACGTAGATCAGCTCGCACGCCTCGTCGTGATTGCGGTCGCCCGACACCTGGTAGCCGACCGGGAAGCCCGGGCCGACGCCGCCGGCACCGGACATGGTCCCGCCGACGAAGGTCGCGACGCCGACCGCCGCCTGCACGCGCGGCTCGGTGACGATGATCGGGCCGAGGTCGGTGAGCCTGGCGAACGGCGGGCTGGCCGGCAGGTTCCGCCACGACTCCGGTGGCGGGTCCATCAGCCGGTACGGCGCGAACGTGGACTTGCCGGTCCCGGTCCCGGCCTTCAGGATGAGAACCCGCTTCTCGCGCAGCAGCCTGATCATCTTCGTCACGTGCTCATCGGTCATCCCGACCTTGACGTCCTGCAGGTCGTAGGACGTTCCCGGCACCACCTCATGCGCGGCGGGCAGCGGGCCGAGGCCGCCGAGCGGGCCCGCGGGGTTCTCCCGGTCCGCGACCTCGCCGACCGTCTGCAGATCGATGTAGGCGACCGCCATGCCCTGGATGTTCATACGGTGCTTCCGGCGGTGATCCTGGCACCGGTCGGACCGCGACCCGCCGCGCTCGACCAGGTTGCAGGCCCAGTTCTCGTTGTAAACGGCTTTCGCGCGCCGTTCGGCCAGCTCGGCCCGCACCTTCTTGAGCTGCTTCCCGGTGCCGCCCGAGCGCTCGAGTCTCGCGAGCTCGGCTTCCAGGTGCTCCACCTCGCGCTGGCAGTCCTTGCACGTGAAGACGCGCATGCGCGACGCGGACTGGCCACGCTTGGGCGCACTGCCCGGCGCCGACGCTACACCGTCCATGGTGTCCCCTTCCGGAACAGCGCACTCTGCTCGCCCACGGGCCCGCGTGACCGCCCGCGCGGAGCCTCGTAGTACATCGGCTGGACCGAGACCGATCTCGGATAACGGAGGAGGTGGTCGGCCAGCGCCTTGTAGAACCCGACGACCGCGGTCTCCAGCCCCGTCTGGTACAGGTACAGCCGCACGTGGGACTCACCCCGGCACAACTCGGCGAGCTGCACGCGGCTGATGTCGTAGACGAGGTCGTCGGTCTGGCCCGCCGGGCGGGGCCGGGACACCTCGGCGTTCCGCAGCCACGCGCCGTCCACCACCGCGTCCATCTCGGTGTGCCTGATAGACAGCAGCGCGAAGCGCAGCTCAAGCGAGGCGGCAGCCAGCTGTCCCTTAAGCGGCAGGGAGCGCAGCGGGAACGCGTACGCGGACCGTGACCCGTCCCGGTACTCCACCGGGACGTCGACCCGAGCGCAGCCAGGTACCTGGGCGGTGAACTCGCGCAGCGTCTCGGTGACCACGGAGTTCTGGATGCCGCTCGGCGATATGGGCACGCGGTCGTCGGCCGCCGCGGTCACAGCCTGGGTAAGTTGCGCGCGGAACCGCGCCTCGACCGCCTTCCAGCCACGGACGCCGTCGGAGTCCCATCGCGTGGCGGGTGCAGCCGCCGGCCCCAGATCGCCCCGGCGGGCCGGGCTGCCCTCGGTCAGGGGGAGCACGACGAGCACCGGGAGCCGCCCGGCCGCGACGGCACCGGCCGCCGCCGCCCGTACGTCGGCTGGCCATGACGGCGACCAGTCACGCTGGTCAAATCCGAAGAGCAGTGCCTCGGCAGACGGGCGGGGCATCGAGACCTCTATCCTCGGCGCCTGCGCGTCGTTGACCGCGAGTTGCTCGAGGCGCGTGGTGAGCGCCTCGAACCGCGCGATATCAAGCCGGTCTCCGGGCTCCGCTTTCCGGCTCCGCGCGGCCGCCGAGTTGATGTCGGCGATCAGCGCCCGGTTAGCGGCGGTGTCGGGCAGCCCGACGATCAAAGCCTGTTCAGCGCTCATCCGCGTGAGATCCTCGACGTGAGCAGCCGGCGTTCGATGTCCTTGTCGATGTCCGCGAGCCGGTCCGGACACCGCAGGACCACGACGCCGTCCAGGTCGGGCGGTGACGGGACATCGGCGGGGACGAGCACCGCCTTGAACGCGGCTGAGTCGTCGGCCGCCACGGCCTGCGCCAGGTCGGACGTCAGCGCCGTGCGCGGAAATACCGTGACCTCATCCACCCCGCCTGTCCCACGCGCCCATGGCACTGGCGCGGTGGCGTCCACGCCCCGGAACGTTATCGCTGCCTTCACCTCGTCGACGTGCCACGTAACGCCCTTCGACCGGTCCTCGACGACCCGGACGGCCGAGCTCGCGTCGCCGGCCGCGTCGGTGGAGTTGAGACGGCGGAAGAGCATGCCGGCCATCACTGCCGCGCGGCACACCTCCGACTCCGCCTGGCGGGAGGCACGGTCCGTCCACGGCGCGCCGCCTTCGAGGATCGAGGCCGCGCGGGCGCTTGCGGCCAGGAGGAAGTCGAGTTCCGGCTCGCGCCAGATCTGAGAGAGCAGCGAGAAGCAGATCCGCTCCGGGCTGATCCCCCGGGTCGCCATCACGTCGTCTACCCGGGCGCGTAGTTCGGCCGGCATCGGCGTCACGGCGAGAAACAACTCGCGGGCCTCGGCCGGGGTGATCGCGGCCGGGTCCTTCGCGCCGAGGTCGACACCTACGGTCCGGCCGTACCGGCGGAGGCTGGCCGGGACGGCCTTCTCCACGTGCCCGTGGTAGACGACGCGCCTGCCCTGGCAGGACACCCGGGCGTCGCGGTCGAAGCGGATCTCCATCGTCCCGCCGTTGCGGAACGCATCGCAGAGCGTCAGCGCGGCGAGCGCGCGGTTCCCCTCATGGGTGGCGACGTGCGGCACCTCACAGGTCTGCCAGGCCACGACCGACAGCCCGTCGAAGGTCGAGTCCTGGGCAAAGGCGGCGAGTCCCACGATCACGTTCTGGCAGGCGATGCGGACCGGCCGGATGACGAAGTCGCGCGGGCGCTTCTCCTTATCGAGGTACGACTCCTCGTAGGCGGGGCCGATCTGATCGAGCATCCGGCGGAGCCCGTCCCGGCGTGCCGCCAGTTCCTCGTCGACGGATGAAACGTAGTCGACAATCCCGATGTCGATGACGTCCGCTTGGAATCGCGGCGCGATGTCACGCGTGTGCCAGCGCACCACGAGGCCATTACCCGCATCGTCCGGGAGTTGAGCCGGCGCGCAAACAACGCAGGCAAAGGACTCGTCATCCAGTGCCGCGATCGGCAGCAGGTTCTCCGGGGCATCCGGACCGAGCAGGCTGAAAGCCTCGTCGACTGTTGGCGCGATGGACCGAACCAGCCATGGCTCCGCGAACTTGAAATCTGGTTCCTGCGCGAGAGCCGCCAGGCCTGGTGGCATTACCAGCCCCCTCCTGCCCAGGGCAGCCTCCACCTCCGCGACGTCCACGAAAGCCGACCTACCTCTTCCTGAATACCACTTGTGCTGGCCGGACCACGGTCTTCTGATCGTAATTGTCAGAAGTGACAGTTGTATTTCTCTGGTTAACCCATTTCTGGTCAGGATCTTTTCCAAGGACTATGAACCGGCGTCCTTCGATGTCCTCGCGAACATCGGCCGGAAGCTTGCCGAGCAGCGATTCTGTGCCTAGCCAGCCAACGCGCCCTGTCATATGCGTGTAGGGTTCCACCCGGTGAGGCACGTGCTCCACATTCTCGTCCGGCTGGAAATCCCACCTGCCCTCGCCGCTGTTTACCCCCGGGAATTTTCGCTGAATCCCTGGTCTGTCTTTGAACTCACCATGGGCGGTGGCCCACACGTCAGCCTTGAGGCGGTCATCGCTGGAATCACTGCGCAGCTTTACAGCGATCTCCTTGAGCGGCGATTTGTCCGTGGGCGGCGAGCTGAGGTAACCCCTTGAGATGTTGCCATTGCCGCATGCCACTGGCGCACTCCCCTGTCTCGGCCGCGGGATCTCCCGACTGGCCAGTTGTCCCTGCCCAGGCTAGGCGGCACTGCTGCCGGGCCCGCAGCGGCCGTCGTAGCCTCATGTAGTTGATATGACGGACAGGGCCTGGGCGGGAGTCCCTGTCCGTCAGTTTCTTCGTGACCGGGACTTGATGAGCGGGAAGTGGGTCCGGGATGAGTGAGGGGACGGCGTCCTGGTGCCGAGCGTGCGGCGGGCCCGCCGAGGGGGGAGGCCCGCCGTGCCCGCACTGCGGGACGCCGCTTGAGGAGTCCGATCCTGGGCCGCCCAGGATCGGACTCGTCGCCGTCGTG
>Ga0302325_10033974_pt1 | contig 10438 bp, 6 predicted proteins | sample Palsa_T0_2_FD_201948 | JGI IMG/M metagenome (GOLD analysis project Ga0302325, IMG submission 201948) | Peat permafrost microbial communities from Stordalen Mire near Abisko, Sweden - Palsa_T0_2 | ecosystem: Environmental > Terrestrial > Soil > Palsa > Peat permafrost | place: Sweden: Abisko...
ACCCGAAGGTGACGTGCTTGAACTCGATCTTGCCCGAAACTCGATCTAGTGTTACAGGATCGGGCACGTCTGGCGGTTCCTGCACCTCGTCCAGCAGACCGAAGATGCGCTCCGATCCCGCCATCGCCGCCTGCAGGATGTTGAACTTGTCCGCCAGGTCCCGGATGGGCTGGAAGGCCTGATTGGTGAAGAGAATCATCGTGACGACCTTACCGTAGGAAGCTCCCCATGCCGCCAGATTGGTGCCACCGAACCACATCAGCATGACCGTCCCCACGGCACTGATGAAGATAACCGTCGGCGAGAACAAGGAGTAGGCAAAGATGGCGTCGAGATTGGCCTTGCGGTACGAGGTGTTGAGCGAGTCAAAGCTCTCGAACATCTTCGACTCCCGGTTGAAGAGCTGCACGATCGCCATGCCGGTGATGTTCTCGTTGAGGTACCCGTTCAAACGCGACAGCCGCACCCGGATGCGCCGGTAAATGCGACGCATGGTGCGTTGGAAGATCATCGCGATGACCGTGATGATCGGAAGCACGGCCAGTCCGAATAATGCAAGCTTCCAATTGATGAAGAGCATCACGGCGACGATCAACACCAGCGTGACGCCATCGCCCAGGATGGAAACCACCCCCTGGGTTACCAGATCGTTGAGAGCGTCGACGTCGCCGGTTAACCGCGTGATCAGCCGGCCCACCGGGTTCTTGTCGAAGAACTGAAGACTTAGCCGCTGAAGATGGCCGAAAAGCTGGGTCCGCATGTCGTACATGATGTGCTGCCCGACCCACTGCAGCATGTAGTTCATGATGTAGCGCAGAACGAATGAGCTGATCAGCGCGCCCATCCAGAGCAAGAAGATGGTTAGCAAGCCGTTGTAGTGTGGCAGTCCCGTTTTGGGCGCGATGTTGTTGTCAATCGCGTAGCCGGTGAGGTAGGGCCCGGCAAGGTCCAATGCGGACGTGGCCAGCAGGAACACGAGCGCAACGGCGATGATCCGCTTGTACTGGCCCAGGTACGGCATGAGCCGTCGCATCAGTCGGCCGTCGTAGGCCTTTCCGAGAATCTCGTCCTCGTCACCAACCTCGGCGTTCGATCCATGCCAGCCCATTAGACGGCCACCTCCTCGTCCGCTTCCAGCTCCTGCTGGAGCAGCTCACGCCGGTACATTTGGGCGTAGAGGCTATTACGGTTGAGCAGATCCCCATGGTCGCCCTCTTCGGCCAGACGTCCATCTTCGATCACCACTATGTTGTCGGCATCTTTGACGGTTGCCACGCGCTGGCTGATGATGAGGCTGGTTCGTCCCCTCATCACACTCTTGATGCGATACAGAATCTCCGATTGCGTTTGGGTGTCGACACTGGACATGGCGTCGTCCAAAATGAGGATCTCGGGGTCGCGCGCAACCGCGCGCGCCATGCTTGTTCGTTGCTTCTGACCTCCGGAAAGGCTGACGCCACGCTCGCCTATGATGGTCTCCAAGCCCTCGGGAAACTGTTCGAGATCCTTCTCCAAGCGCGACACGTCGACGGCATGCATGAGGATTTCCTCGGTCGGGTCGGCCACGCCAAAGCCGACGTTCTCCCGCAGTGAGGTTGAGAACAGAAATGTATCTTGCGAGGCGTAGCCTACCGACTTGCGCAGCACGTCCAGCGGAATCCGTTTGACGTCGACGCCGTCGATGAGCACCTGCCCGCCATCAGCTTCCAGAATCCGTGGGACCAGATTGACGAGAGCGCTCTTCCCGGCTCCCGTGCGTCCTACGATGGCGGTGGTCGTGCCTTTCGGCACCCTAAAGCTGATGCCGTGAAGAACTTCGTGGTCGCCGTAGCTGACGGTGACGTCGCGGAACTCGATGTCGCCTTCGATGTGATCGACGGGCAGAGTGTGGCCACCGTCGGCGATCAACGGCTTGCGGCGCATGACTTCGGAGATGCGCTGCATCGAGGCCGCCGCCTGCTGATACATGTTCATGGTCCAGCCCACCGAAATCAAGGGAAACGTGAGAAGTCCCAAGAGCCAGATGAACGTGACCAGACTGCCCACCGCGGTGATACGGTGTCCGATGACCTCCTGGCCGCCAAAGAAGACTATGAGCGCGGCCGTGATACCCGTTACGACCGTCATTAAGGGCCAGAGCATGCCCGAAAGACGGACGTAGCGCATGCTGCGTTCGGCATACTCCTTGTTTTCGCGCGAGAACGCCTTGCCCTCTAGCTCCTCCTGCACGTACGCCTTGATCACCCGGATTCCCGAGAACGATTCCTGGGCGTAGGTGGAAATCGCGCCGTACTGGTCCTGGACCAGCCGGTACCGTGCCTGCATGCGTCGGCCGATCAAGATCATCGCGACCGAGGTAAGCGGCATGATGGCCATCGCGATGAGCGTAAGCTCCCAGCTCACGTAGAGCATGACGATTACGACCCCGATCACCATCATCGCGGTCTGAATCAGGCTGATTACGCCCATACCGATGAATTGCCGGACGGCGTTCAGGTCGTTGGTCAGCCGCGCCATGAGGTCGCCTGTGTGCGTCTCGTTGTAGAAGCGCTGATCCAGCGACTGGAGGTGTGTGAACATGTCCTGCCGCAGGTCGTACTCCATGTAGCGTGAAACGCGGTTGATCGTGCTGCGCTGGAAGAAGGAGAACAGCGACTGAACCGCTGCCGCCGCGATGAAAAGGAGGGCCCACATGGCCAGCGGCCCCAACGCCGGGCGCTTCGTTGTATATACGGCTAGCAACGCCTCACTGAGCGGGCGCGCCGCCCCGGCTGGGATGCTTCCCATGAACCCGTAGTGGGCAGTGATCACGTCGATGCCGTTACCCAGGAAGATGGGTTGGGCGACGCTGGCTACTGTGGCGAAGGCGATCGCGATGATGCCCGCCGCAACCCGAATCCTGTGCCTGCCGGCATATGGCAGCAGCATCTTCAGGTTCCGCATGGCTACCCTCCCAGGCTCGAGCTTCAGCGCCTAACAGAGACGCCGGGTGTACATCTCACACCCCACACAGCGGTGGCCGGGCCGCGTGGGCCAGCCAGATACGCCAGGGTTCAGTTAGCCCCGACCGACTGGATGATTCTAGCTGAAAATGTCCCAAAAAGTGGCAGTGTGATGCACGTCACACTGATACTGATGGACGACGGGGCGAACTGATTGACCGGGTGGATCGCTTTGATGTGGCTGCCGTTCTGATTCCAACAATCACTGGTAGCCGTGTTGGACTTGTGGCCGGACCGTGGCGAGATCGGCAGCGCTAACAGGTCCGCCAAGTTCCTCGCGTGAGTTGTTCAGCTACGGGCGGTTCGGCGCGGGAAGTATGTGGGCGACTCTCGCTGTGAAGCAGCTATCCCTTGGTGAGGTGAACCCCATACCAATCGAATCGAAATGGAATCAGGCTCGCGCCAGCGTCGCGCATGCCTTCGACCAGACCGCCGCCGGCGCCCGCCTCAGCCAGGCAGAGGAGGCACCCACCGCCGCCCGCACCGGTTGCCTTTGCTCCGATAGCGCCATTGGCAAGAGCGGTGCCCACGAGACTATCCAGCCGCTCGGTCGTGACGGAAGGGTGGAGTTGTTTCTGGGCGGTCCAGTTCTCGTTCAGCAGTGCCCCCAGTCGATCCAGGTCGCCATTCATGAGCGCTTCACGCTGGTCACCAGCGATGCGCCGCAGCTCGCGAAGCGCTGCCACAACAGCTTCGTCACCCGCCCGGTATCGGCTCCAGACTGCCTCGTGAATATCACCCGAGAGATGACTCTGTCCCGTGTAGAAAATTGACAGCCGCCCCTCGAGCTGATCGATGAGGCCCAGACCGGGTCGGAGCGCCTCTACCGATGTCTCTTTACCGAAGGTCATGTAGTTGATGCCGCCCAGGGCAGAGCAGTACTGGTCCTGCTTGCCGCCTATAAGACCCAACTCGTTCTCGATGCGCCACGCGCGCTCGGCCAGTTCCTTTCGGTCGCTGACGTTGGCAATCACGGTCTTGACCAACGTCAGCCAGAGGAGGGTCTGAGCGGCCGACCCACCCAGCCCCGCTCCCGCCGGCGCATTCAGCTCATAGTGTACGACGTTATGAGCGCCTCTTCCGATCTTGCTCGCCAATCTCGCCATCGGCGAGTGCGTGCTCGTGTGCGCCTCGCCCCAGGGCAGGGCGGGCGTGACTGGAAGCAGGGCGCTGTAAGGCCGGATTACGTAACCCTTGGCGTACACGCTGATGGCGGCGTTGAGAACAGCGCCCCCCTCGTCGTCAGCCTCGGCAAAGGCGGGTACATCGGTCCAGCCGCCACCAAAGTCGATCCGCAACGGCGCCTGGGCTTGGTATTTCATGCCTTGGCGTCACTGTCGATGATGAGAGTGACCGGTCCGTCGTTGACCAGACTCACTCTCATGTGGGCCCCAAAGCGCCCGGTCTCCACGACCGGCTCCGTCTCCCTGAGAGTGGAGACAAACCGTTCGTAGAGGTGCTCGCCAACTGTAGGATCGGCCGCCTCAACAAAGCTTGGCCTGCGACCTTTGCTGGTATTGGCGTAGAGCGTGAATTGAGACACCACCAGGAACTCCGCGCCCGTCTCGTGAGCGCTAATGTTCATCTTGCCATTCTCATCCTCAAACACGCGTAGTCCCGGAACCTTTCGGGCCAGGGAGTCGGCATCCGCTTCGGTGTCTCCGTGTCGGATTCCGACCAAAATCGCGAGCCCTCGGCCAATGGAGCCTACCGCGATGCCGTCAATAGAAACGGAGGCGCTGGACACTCTCTGAAGCACGACTCTCATGACACAAGCCGACCCACATTCGATATTCAAGGGTCGCACGCCCGCTTCAGCCGGGGCGCGCCCCGCTCATCTCGCTGTCGGGTCGCACTTCCTGATCACACCTTCACCCAGAAGGCCTGCAAGGCACGGGAGGAGGGCCGGACCGTACGCGCGCGGACACGCCAGAGCCCAATGTGCGATCTACCGGAGGAGCCGGACCAGCTCAGTAGGGCGCTGCGCCGCGTGCTGAGCCAGGCCCGCCGGTCGCTAATGCGACCGCGAGGAGGGTAAGGACCGTTCCCGGTGAGAATTGCGCTTGGATCAGCTTTTACCCTCCCCCAGTGGCCAACTTCCCTGGGGCGGACAAGGCCAAGCGACACACCCTCCGCTCGGACACCTTGCTAAGAGAGCTCCAGGCATACAAGGGACCCGCATTTGCCGGACTGTGCTCACCTGCCCACGATCCACACGCGGTCCTAAGCGCAGCCTCACTGCCTCCGTTTGTGGCACTGGCCGGGCTTCCGAACGACTTGCAGGCCTTCGTGCGGCCCGGCAACCGCGCCCTCGCGATTGTGATCATAGCTCACGACGTACACGCGGTCCCAGCCTGGGGGCAGTCGAAATCCCAACTGTGGCCCGAAGACCGCTCGAAGTCTGCCCCATCCTTGAGCGTTCGTGCGCAGCGAGGATGAAGCGCCCATGTAATTGATCCCTTTTCGGGTCTTACGGTACAGCCCGATGGTTAAAGGGGCGTTCGGCTTGAAGTGGTAGACCGTAGCCTCGATACGCAGATACTCCCTCGACATTACGCAGCGCGGGTCGATTCTGAGCCTACTGTGATGGCTAACCGCGAAAACGGTCCCGGGCGACGAGCCCGTCCAGAGTATTAACAGCAGGGCGAGCGTCGCAACCATTCTCGTTCTGCCGGTAAACGCGTGAATCCTTCCATTGATTCGGAGCCAGTTTGGCAAAATCGATAATCATTTAACACAGTCACGCCGCCCGAGTCCTTCTCTGAAAGCACGACCGTTAGTCCTTTGTCGACGAAGCGTTTTCCGCGAGAGCGAAGCCGGGGGGGGCCTCCCACCACTCGGCGCTCAGGCCACTGGTCTGGGGCAGGGCCGCGGAGTCGTCGTCAGAATTCGAGGCGTAGGTTTGCGTATTGGAAGCGGTTGTAGCCGTTCCCAGCCGGCCGGCCTGGTCGAATGTGTCGCAGGTTGTCTCGCTCGATCCCGCGCATGACACCGTGCCAGTCATCCCCACGCCCGTGTCGGCTTCCGCTAACACATTCGCCGACGGGCCGTACGTGTAGCCAAAACTTTCCTCGGTTGTACTGCCGTTCTTCAGCGTGATCGCTAAGGGATACCGCCGACTCCGCCAATCCCTGCTCTGTCCCTCGATGACTCGCCACGAGTGCCGCGCATCCGATTCCTCCTTCATTAGCTGTCAGGGCCTTCGGACTGCCCACCGCCGCACATTGGCTGATGAGTCTACCCAGAGCACTGATCCGCGAATATTACCACTAGTGGCTACAAATAACAACGCATATCATCCACATACACTCTTTGTCACTCCAATATGACGTATTGCCCCAAAGCCAGCCCCCAAAGAGCGGCAACCAACGGGGGCCGACGAGTCTCACGCATCGCCGGCTCGGCAGGCCGGGTCGGCAGGGAGGGCCGGAGGATCATGGGACGGGCCTATGCCGGGGGTTGCGCCGTGGCTCAGATTCGTGGCGCGCTTCCACCGCGGGTAAGATCCGTGGTGTGGCCTCAGCCCTTCGAGCCGCGCGTCATCCCTGTATAGCCAGCCTCGGAGTTACTGACCCTCGACCAGAGGCTCCTCAATCCCGTTGTTGTCGAGATACCCACCGACCCCGAGGCACGACCCTGTGGCCGGACAAGCGATGTCGTTCACATAGGAGTACGAGGCTCCTTTGAGACTTATCGCTCCCGCCGGCTGCGGAGCCAGTCCAATAGTCCACTTTCCCGAGCTGAGAGCTGCGATGGCCGGAACGACATCGCTTTCCTCTCCGGGGAATGCGCCCCCCGCCGCACAGGAGTCGGACGTGCAGCTGACGGCGACTAAGCCGTATCCGGGATCGTCAGCACTGGCCGAAGGCAGGCCCTTGACAGGCGTCCAGGTTGTCCCGTGGCCCATGATGATCCATGGTCCAATTTCCGGAGTACTCTTGCTGAAGTTGGCATAAGCTCCGACTATTGCACATTGAGTCGGCGACTCGCATGCGACGTCGGCCAGTCCACCGAGAAGGAAGTCGCCGTTTGGATAGTCGCCCTTCTTGGGAAGGGGCGCCGGGACCGAGGACCACGCGGCGCCGTCGCCGGACAGAATAAGGCCATGCTCGGCGAAGTGCTTATCAGTGAAAGCGCCTAAGGCGATGCAGTTAGTGCCGGCGCAATCAATGTCGCCCAGTACCTGATACTGGATGAACTTTCCGTTTGCGCTGCTCGGGACGGGTGCCTGAAGTGTCGACCAGTGGCCGTCAATGTCGGAATCGATCACCGCTAAGACATTCTGGCCCTTGATGTAGGCTCCGGTGGCCGCGCACAGGTGCGTGGAAGAGCAGCTGACATCGTTGATCTCGTAGATCGGGTCAGTGCCGGCATTCAGCGGGACGGGCGCGTCGAGAGCGGGACCCCAGGTTCCGTTGGTTTCGGTGACAAGCAGACCACGCTCGTCGCCATTTACGTCATAGTAGGTTCCCGCGGCCACGCAGTTGGTTGCGTCCCAACATGAAATCGAGTTCAACTGAGCATCCTGATATGCCGCGGCCGCGTCCGCCGGCAGCGTTGGCGTAAAGCTTTGCCAGACTCCAGAGTTCTCGGTGACGATCAAGGGTGAGATGCTGCCCTGATTGTCGAGATACCCTCCGGCGGCGGCACAGAAGTCAGGGCCAATGCAGTCTGGACTTTCGGCATAGATGCTGGGCACGAGATTTGCGCCAGCTGGAGGTGGCAGGATTGAGTCCTTCCAGGATCCGCCGGAGAGGGTCTCTGTAACAACCTGTCGGTCGTTGTTTGAGCCAAGGGACAGACACGAGCCTGGCGCGCCGCACGATATACCGGAAAGCGAAAGGCTCTGCTCGCGGCCCGCGTTGGCGGGTGTGGCCAGCGTCTCGGGGGACCACGATGCGTCTTGCTGACCCTCCGCCAGGGGCTGGCTGTTCCCATTCGCATCGACATCGCCACCAATGGCCGAGCAGGCGCCGGACGCGGGGCAGTCAACATCATCTACATAGCCGGAGCCGGAGCCGGCAGGTAAGGCAGTCTGTGCGGGGTTCCAGGTGCCGGCTATCCCGGTGAGCACCAGGGGCTGAATCGGTTTGGCGCCCTCCGAGTAATAGCCGGCGATGGTACACGAGGTGGTGCTCGCGCACGCGACCGAATACAGCTCTCCTTGGGTCAGCACATCCCCCGCTGGTCCGCGGACGGCGGGCGCGTACCAGTGGCCGGCGTTTTCTTCAATCAGCAGCGGCGAGATCTCGGAGCCGCCGAAGTCGTTTTCGACCTCGTACGCCCCGATTGCGACGCAGCTGGTGATTCCCGTGCACTCGAGGTCCACGAATGATCGGTCGGTGACGCCTCCCACGGGCACCCCGACGGGAAGAGGCGTTAGCGTACTCTTCCACTTGCCGCCGGAGAAAGTTGAGGCCAGTCCCAGCGTAGACACCTTGTTCTCCGCGTAGGCCGTGCCTACCGCCGTGCAGCGGGCGGCGGCGGGACACTCGACATTCGAGAAGTAGGTGGCAAGCTTCCCATCGAGCACTTCCTTGACCTTTATCCGCGTACCGTCAATTGGGACGGCGAGCGCGTCCTCGCCATACTTACCGCCGTAGGCGCCTACCGCCAGGCATTTACTCGCAGTCCAGCAGGAAATGCCATCGAGGAATGCGTCGGCATACTTAACTTGGTCCTTGGGCAGTGAAATCTTTGGCGCGGTCCATCCGGTCTGGTTCTGTAGTGCCAGCAACGGTCGCTCGGCGCCATCGACATCGTAGCCCCCGACGGCCGCACACGTGCCGGCCGCGGGACAGGCCAGGGTACCGAGATAGGCGAATGGATATTTGTCGGCTCCTTTGGGCAGCGGAAGTGTTGAAGCACTCCAGACTCCGCTCGACTCGACTTCGACGAGAGGCAGAGAGTCGCCCTCGTACTGGGTGTTAGTGACGGTTTCCGAGTAGTCACCAACGGCCACACAGTTGCCGACGGATCCGCAGGTGATCGCATACAAGTCCGCGTAGCCGGGGGCCGAGGCGTTCGGCGGCAGCGGTGCCTCCACGGCCTGCCAAGAACCGGCAGTTTGGCTGAGCAGGAGAGCGGGCGCATCGCCATTGGTATCGGCATAGCTGCCGACGGCCTCACAGGAGCCCGTCTGGGGACAACTGATCGCATCCATCTCGACTTGGGGATCGGGTAACAGGTTGGGGCGCGGGGCTTCGATTGCGGTCCAACCGCTGGTGGTTGGTATATCGGCATGACTGGTCGTGCCAAGAACGGCGCGTCTCGCTGAAACGGCGCGCGAATGCGAGCTGATCGAGCCATCCGCGGGGACGTAGTAACGGTGACCGTTCAGTCTTACGGAAGTGAATGCCCCGGCGAACCTGGAAGAAGGCGGCACGAAAGTCACACGGTTCGCCGAGCCGCCGAATGATGAGTGCACGGCTCCCAGACCGTCGCCACGTGGCTCAAACGTCGGAGAGTGCACAAGCTGTCCGGAGTGTGGGGTGGTCAGCACCGGCCTGGCGCTGAGATGGCTCGGATCGAGGGTGGGCATGCTATGGAAGACACTCGGCAAACCTTGGTTGGCAGAAGTTGGCCCCGCCTGGAATTGACTCAGAGTGGCGACCGGCAGAGCAATGAGGGCCGCTAAAGCGAAGGACAGGCGAGCTGAATTCACGTACGCCTCCAGGCGGGTTCAGGCATTTTTGACTGGCGCTAACTCTCATCTTAGGGTTTGCCGCTGCCCAACTTCGGCGGGGCCGAGTTGCCGAACTATGTCGCAAGGCGCCTACGCGGATCACGACGCAAGGGAAAGGGCCGGAGAAGTCGAGAAGAGGCGTTCTCCGGCTCGAGGACCTTGGATGTCTCGTGCTACTTTCCCTCATGAGTCGAAGGCGGATCGCCCAGGCCGCGACGGTCATCATGCTGGGCAATCTGGCGACGAGTGTGCTGGGCTTCGTGCGCCAGTTCGTCACCGGCACGTACTTCCACGGGCCCCAGACCGCGGCCTGGTTCGCGGCGTATACGGTGCCGCAGATGTTTTACGACCTGGTGATCGGCGGAGCGGTCGCCGCCGCCATGATTCCTACATTTACGCGACTGGCCGAAGCGAACCGAGAGGACTTCTGGCGCGTCGTGACCACTGTCTTTCTTCTGGCCGCGGCCGTCATCCTAATCCTGATCGGGATCCTGGAACTCTCGGCCGCTCCGCTGATGTCCCTGATCGCGGCCGGGTTTCAGCAAAAGGGCGGTCATCGCAGCCTCGTGCTCTCCATCGAATTGGTGCGGGTCATCCTGCCGACACTCTTCTTCTGGGGGCTTTCAGCCGTCGCGCTGGCCGCACTTTACGCGGTTGGAAGGCGCGTCGCGGCATCGTTCGCGACCGCCTGCTTCCACCTCGGCATCATCGTGGCCGCGATTCTGCTCGGACATGTGCTCGGTCTCGGCAT
>Ga0302325_10033978_pt1 | contig 10437 bp, 7 predicted proteins | sample Palsa_T0_2_FD_201948 | JGI IMG/M metagenome (GOLD analysis project Ga0302325, IMG submission 201948) | Peat permafrost microbial communities from Stordalen Mire near Abisko, Sweden - Palsa_T0_2 | ecosystem: Environmental > Terrestrial > Soil > Palsa > Peat permafrost | place: Sweden: Abisko...
CATTCTGGGTGATGGTCACCACCTGCAGGCCCATCACGGTGATTTGCGCCGAGCGGCTGTTAGCGGACGTGTTGGCCGTGAATGAGAAGGCGATCGAGCCGCCAGTGGTGCTTGTAATGGTCAGCCATGACTGGTTGCTGGTGGCCGTCACAGGCGTGTTGGCGGGGAGCACCTGCACGGCGATCGAGTCCGTCCCGGCCGCGGCGCCCTCAGTCCGGGTGGTAGATCCTACGGAGAAATAAGCGGCCGTATATTTCTTGATGGCGCTGTCGCCCGTATCGGCGATATAGACATTATCCTGTGAGTCTACGGCTACACCATCGGGACCTTTCACCCCGGTGGAAACTAAAGTGGTTACCGCGTGAGTGACTGCACTCCATTCTTTGATGGCATTGTCGCCGGTATCCGCGATGAAGACGTTGCCATAGCCATCCACAGCCACCCCGGAAGGTCCGTTCAACCCGGAACCCACCACGGTCGAAACTACCTTGGTCACGGCGTTCCACTCTTTGATGGCGTTGTCCTTGGTATCCGCAAAGTAGACGTTAGCCTGCGCATCCACGGCCACTCCGCGCGGCGAGTTGAGGCCCGTGGAGACTAGTATGTTCACCGTTTTGTTGGCCACCAACCACTCCTTGATGGCGTTGTGGCCGGTATCTGAAAAGTATACGTTGCCCTGGCTATCGACGGCCACTCCGGTGGGGCCGCTCAGCCCGGTGGAGACCAGGGAAGTCACCACCTTGGTGGTTACGTTCCATTCCTTGATGGCGTTGTTTTTGCTGTCGGCGATGTATACGTTGCCTTGCGAATCCACCGCCACGCCGGTGGGAGTGTTCAGGCCGGACGAGACCAGCACGGTCACCAGTTGGGTGCTCACACTCCACTCCTTGATCTGATTGTCGCCGGTGTCCGCGATGTAGACGTTGCCGGAAGAATCCACCGCCACGTCTTGGGGACTCTTCAAGCCAGACGATACCAGAGTGGAAAGCACATCCACCGGGGTGAAGGCCGTACCCGCTTGCGTCACGGTGAATGTCAGGCCGGATATGGTCAATGTTCCGGTCTGGGTATTGGCGCCGGAGTTCGCGGTGTAACTGAACTCGATCAACGCGTCGCCGGTACCGCTGGCGCTGCCGGGCGAAATCTGCAGCCAGGAGGCGTTGCTGGTGGCGGTCCAGGGGCCGCCGGCAAACAACAAAACACTTCCGGCGCCGGCGGCATCCCCCACCAGCACCGCGGAATCGCCCAACGAATAAACCAGATTGGTTAGCGTGAAGGTCACACTTAGCGCGTTCACGGCGGCAGTTACCGTAAACGTCCCGCCAATGTTATTGGCCGTCAGCGTGGGCGCGGTGGCGCTGCCGCTCTGGTTGGCCGGAATGGGCATCGGCGGGGTCGCGCTGAAGGCGCCGCTGGCGCCGGCGGAGCCCGCCGCCACGCTGAACGTCACCAATGCACCGGATACGGCATTGCCACTGGCGTCCGTCACGCACGCTTGCAAGGCCGTCGCAAAAGGCTGCCCAAGCGCGGTGCTCTGTGCGTTGCCGGCGCACCCGGTCAAGTTTGCCGGGACATCGGCGCTCTGTGTCACGGTGGCCAGAATTCCGAGCACCGTGATGTGGGCGGTGCGATTGGCTACCGAGGTATTCGCGGAGAAGGAAAAGCCGATGACTCCGCCGGCGATGCCGGTAATGGTCAGCCAGGGCTGGTCGCTGGTGGCGACGAGCGGCACAGTTGCGGGCAGCACTTGCGCGGTCAGCGAGCCGGTCCCAGCCGAATAAGGTTCATTGAAACTAGTGGCGCTCAACGCCAGATAAGCCGGCGTAAGTTCCTTAACGGCGCCGTTGTTGGTGTCGGCCACGTAGATATTGCCTTGGCTATCCAAGGCGATTCCAGTTGGGCCATTTAGTCCGGTAGATAGCAGCGTCGTCTGGTTCCCGGCGCTCCATTGCTTGATGGCATTGTTGCCGGCATCCGCAATGAAAACACGGCCCTGCCCATCGACCGCGACACCCGCGGGGTTGTTGAAGCCGGAGGAAACCACCGTATTGACCGGTCCAGCGGGCGCCACCCACTCCTTGATGGCGTTGTTGGCGGTGTCCGCAAAGAACACATTGCCCAACCCGTCGACGGCGACTCCCGTGGGATTACTCAACCCGGAGCCCGCCAGGGTGGTCGCCTGCCGGCTAGCGGCGTTCCATTCGCCGACCGCGTTGCCGCCGGTATTGGAGAAGTAGACGTTGCCCTGCGAGTCGACCGCCACTCCGGAGGGGTTGACGAGGCCGGAGACCAACGGGTTGGAAGGGCCGGACTCCTCGATGGCGCCATTGCCGCTGTCGGCAATATACAAGTTACCGTTGCCATCGACAGCCACCGCTTTGGGGGCGTTCAGACCGGACACCAGCACCACCGTCGACTGGTTTACCGGATTCCATTGGCGGACGGCATTATTGCCGGTATCCGCGATGTACACATTGCCATGCGTATCTAGCGCCACGCCCTGGGGAATACTAAGTCCTGAAGATACCAGGACTGTCACTGGAGTAACCGCGATATAGCTGGTGCCTGCCTGGGTCACGGTGAATGTCAGGCCGGCGATGGTGAGGGTTCCGATCTGCGCGCCCGGATTCGAATTAGCGCTGTAGGTGAACTGGATCCACGCGCTGCCCACACCGCTGGCGCTGCCCGGGGCAATTTGCAACCAGGAGGCGTTGCTGGAGGCGGTCCATGACCCGGCCGTGACCAGGAGCACCTGGCCGCTGCCCGCGGCGCTGCCGGCGAGAGCGGAACCGCTAGCAAGCGCATAACCGATATTAGTCAACGAAAAGCCGACGGTGAATCCATTGACACTGGCGGTGACGGTGAATGGCCCGGCGATACCATTCGCAGAGAGGCTGGGCGCCGTGGCGTTGCCGTTCGCATTGGTCGAAATTGGCATGGGAGGGGTCGTGCTGAACGTGCCGCCGGCGCCGCTCGAGCCGGGCACGATACTGAAGGTCACAGCGGCTCCCTGAACGGGACTTCCGTTCGCGTCCGTGACGGTTACCTGCAGCAGAGTGGGAAAAGCCTGGCCTACCGGCGCGCTCTGGCCGTCGCCTGCCGATTTGGAGAGGCCGGTGGGCACGTCCCCGTTTTGTGTCACAGTAACCTGCTGGCCCATCACCGTGATATGCGCAATGCGGCTGCTTATGGAAGTGTTCGCCTGAAATGCGAAGGCGATAGTGCCGCCGGTAGTCCCGGAAATTGTGAGCCAGGGTTGGTCGCTGGTGGCGGTCAGCGGAATGCTGGGACCTAACACTTGCACTGCAACGGAATCGTTGCCCGCCGGAGAGCCTTCGGTCGCGTTGGTGGCGCCTAAGCCAAGATATCCGGATGAGAATTTCAGGATGGCGCCGGCGCCGGTATTGGCGAGATAGAAGTTGCCTTGGCCATCCGTAGCGACGCCGAACGAACCGTTTACTCCCGATGAAACCAGGGTACTTATCGCCTGGGTGGCCGGGCTCCATTGTTTGAACGCGCTGTTGTTTCCATCAACTATATAGACATTGTCCTGACCATCCACCGTCACGGCATTTGGGAAGCTCAGGCCCTGGGAAACCAGGGTTGTAACCTGTTGGGTGGTGGCGTTCCATTGCTTGAGCGCGTTGTTGCGAAAATCCGGGATATACACATTGCCCAACGCATCCACCGCTACGCCCGTGGGATTACTTAACCCCGATCCAACCAGAGTAATTACTTGCTGGGTCGACGGACTCCATTGCTTGATGGCGTTGTTACCGTAATCCGCGATGTAGACATTGCCCTGTCCGTCGACGGCCACTCCCAAGGGGAAATTCAGCCCGGAGGAGACCAGCGTGGTCAGCGTTTGGGTGGCCGGATTCCACTGCTCGACAGCGTTGTTGTAGGCATCCGCGATATAGACGTTGCCCTGGCCATCCACGGCAACTCCGTGCGGCGAGTTGAGCCCAGCGGCCACCAAGGTGGTCAACTGCTGGGTGGCCGCAACCCACTCCAGAATGGCGTTCTGGCCGGCGTCGGCGATATAGAGGTTACCGCTGCCGTCGATTGCCACGCCAAACGGCAGGCCTAACCCCTGCGATATCGCGGGAGTAACTGCACTTACAGGCATAAAGTTGGCGCCGGCCTGGATAACTGTGAGGGTCTGGTTCGCGATAGTCAGCGTGCCGGTCTGCGGGGCGGCATTGGAATTGGCCGCGTAGCTGAATTGAATTAACGCACTGCCGGTACCAGACGTACTGGCAGGCGCTATTTGCAGCCAGGCAGCATTGCTGCCGGCGGTCCAGGCGGCGGTAGAAGGCGACGCGGCGAGTTGTACCGAGGCATTTCCGGCGGAGGGGCCTACCACAACAGTCGGCGTACTCAGGCTAAAGCTCGCGTTTTGGGCGGTCAATAGCCACGGAAGTAGCAGGAGCCAGGCGCGTCTCATCCCGAAGTCTTCAAACGATGGATACGAATGATAAGTCCCAACTTTGCCGGTAGTTACTGGAAGGTCTCGGCTACCCAGGCCGAATCGGGCCGTGAGCTGCTCCGAGGCCCGGATACAAAAGTAAAGTATAAGCTGAATCTGTAATTCTTGCAACGGATAGGTAGAATTTGCTAACCAATTATAGGGGAATTCATTAAAGGCCGTATGACGCCAGGCCGAATGTAAGATCCTGCGCTTAATATCTGTTTGTAGTGCGTCGGCACGACAAAACGTTTACGTGACCCACCCCGTATGCCAGGCCGTGGGATAAGTCCGCCGGAAGAGCGACAATGAGGAGCATGTTGTATATGGTGGTGGAGCATTTTCGTAACAACGACGCGGCGCCGGTGTATCGCCGTTTTCGGGATGCAGGGCGGATGGCTCCAGAGGGGCTGGTGTACGTATCGAGCTGGGTTGACGAGCGGTTGGAGCGCTGCTTTCAACTGATGGAGGCTTCCGACCGCGGGCTACTGGAGGAGTGGATGGCGCGCTGGACGGACCTGGTGGAATTCGAAGTGTTTGCGGTGATGACGTCGCGGGAGGCGGCGGACAGGATCGCGGGGCGGCCGTGAAGGGAATTGGCCACGGATGAACACGGCGCGGCAGAGCCGCAACCAAAATGACGGCGGCGTTGCGCCCCGATTAAGATGTTTGTTTTCCGAGAAGACATCCCCCAGGAGCACAACGCCATGCAAAAGTTTATCGCGAAATTCGGCAGCCTGATCCAGGGCGTTATCTCCGGAGCCGACCGGCTGGTGTTTCGAGGAACTCTTCGATCTATCCAATACGGGTTTGGCATGATGGGCTATCGCTGGCACGAGCAAGTACCGCTGACGGCATTTGGGAAACACGCCGAGCAAGTGACCAAACAGCTCAATGAGGCATCTCTGGCCGAGGCGCGACGGCTGCAACGGCCGGTGCAATACCTGAATTCCAGCAAGATCGACAAGAAGACGCTGGCCGAGCAGATAGCGATGCGGGACGGGATTGAGAAGGGCTTGATTTGCGTGCTGAGTTGCGTGGAGCCGTGCCTGAGATTCGAGGTGGGGCCGAACGCGGAGAAGGAGAACTGGAACTGAAGTATCGATGGCGGAAGTGCCTGTTCCTCTACCATTACTGGATGCACCCGTTGTTCGGTTTCATGAGCGCGCGCCTCCAGACCCGGTTCCCATTTCAGATGCAGATTTACCTCAACGGCCGGGAGTGGCTGTCACGGCAGATGACGGGTGCGGGTATACCGTACGTTCGGAAGCAGAATTGTTTTCCGTGGATCGAAGACTATCCGCGGGCGCAGGCCCTGGTGGACCAACAACTGCAGACGGACTGGCCCCAGGAACCGGGGATGATCGCCGCACAGTTGAACCCCTTACACGAAAAGATTTTCGAGCGGTTCCCGGCGAATTATTACTGGTCGGTGGCGGAGAGCGAATGGGCCACGGACATAGGTTTCCGCGGTGGGGTGGAGTTGCAAAGGCCGTTTCCGCTCTTTGTGGAACAGGGCATGCTGCACTTCGGCAGTACGGATGTGATGAGGTTCCTGGGACATCCGCCGACCGCGCAGGGGCAGGTGCATGGGAACTTCCAAGGGGAGATTACCACCGACCTCAAACGGCGCGCGGAAGGGGCGCGCGTGAAACACCGGCTCGATCGGAACTCGGTCAAGATCTACGACAAAGCCCACCAGACGGTGGGCAGTGTGATGCGGTTGGAAATGACCATGAACAACCCGAAGCCCTTTCGCCAGTATCGTCCCAAGGAAGGAGATCCGGAGGGAGAAAAGAAATGGAGGCCGATGCGTCGCGGTTTGGCGGATCTGCACCGGCGCGCGGAGGTATCCCAGAAAGTGAACGAGCGTTACCTGGACGCACTGGCAAGCGTGGACGACGGTGCCCGGTTGCACGAGATCCTGGGGCCCATTGCGAAACGCAAGCAGTGGAAGGGGCATCCGGTCCGACCCCTACATCCCTTTTCTGCCGAAGATAGCGCCCTGCTGGAGATCGTCAGTCGGGGCGAGTTCATGATCCGTGGCCTCAGCAACCGGGATGTGCGCGAGCGGCTGTTCGCCTCGCCGGCGGCGGACATCCGGGAAGCGAAACGTCGCTCGGCATGGGTCAGCCGCAAGCTACGGCTACTGCGTGCTCACGGCATCCTCCACAAGGTCACGGGCCGCAATCTGTATCAGGTCAGCGAAGCTGGGCGGATGCTCCTCACGACCTTTCCGATCGCCCGTCAGGCCAGTCTAAACAGACTGATGAAAAAGGCAGCTTGATGAATTTCTTCGCGAAAAATAAAGAAACGAGTGGTTAGTAGTACGAATGGGGAAACCGCCTGCCCGAGTAGGAGCCTTGGTGGGGACGGGCTTTAGCCTGTCAGTCAAGGGCGAGCTTTGCTCGCGGGAAGAGCAGGCTGACAGCCGGCTGCGGGCAATAATGCCCGCCCCACGGTGCAAAAGGCCACACTCATTGCGGCAGCGGTTCCACGAAGACGGCGGTGCCGTAGGCCAGGACTTCGGTGACGCCGCTCATGATCTCAGTGGCGTCGTAGCGCGCGCCGACCACGGCGTTGGCGCCCATTTCGGCGGCGTGATTGAGCATCAGTTCAAAGGCGTGCGCGCGGGTCTTTTCGCAGAGGCTGCTCAACAGCGTGATGTTGCCTCCCACCAGCGTTTGCAAACCAGCGCCGATGGTGCCGAAAACCGAGCGCGAGCGCACGACGATGCCGCGCACCACGCCGAGACTGCGCACGATCTTGTAGCCGTCCAGCGTGAAGGCGGTGGTGACCATGTATTCGGGGACGAATGTGGATTGTGAGCTGCCGGATGGATCTGCCATGAGGTTATCTTAATCCCAGGCCGACTGGGCCGCGGACGTTTTCCAGCCGCTCCGCCAGATCCAGAATCACTTCCTCTTCATAAGGCCGGCCGACAAGCTGCACGCCGATGGGCAGACCGTCCGAGGACATGCCGAACGGAATGACCACGGCGGGCAGGCCCAGCAGGTTGAAGGGTGTGGCGGGCATCATGGCTTGAAACAGGCCGATCTCCGCACCGCCCACCTGCCAGCGCCGCGAGCGGTGGGGGAACGCGGTCACTCCGCATGGCGGCAGCAGCAGCACGGGATACTGTTCCATCTGGCGCAGCAGAGAGGCGCGCATGCGGTCGCGCTTGGCGAGATTCAACAGCAGTTGCTCCGCTGTGGGCGCGGGCTGTTCCGCGGCGCTGGCGAGGAATTCGGTGCTGGTCCAGTGGGCGTCGGCTTCGCGGCCTTGGATGATCTGGCGGGTCATGGCCGCGGGCAACTGGCCGAAGAAGAACCACCAGAGGTTGGGCGCGCGCTCCAGACCCTGCGGCGCGAAAGGCTCGGCGGGGATAGCGATCTGCGTGAGCGCTTCGGCCGCGCGGCGCACTGTCTGGCGGATCTCCGGATGCACCGGCACGTCATAAAACTGCTCGACGACGCCTACACGCACCCCGGTCAGGCTGGGCGAGCGCAGCGGCACCGGCGCGGAGAACGGATCCTGGCTGTCGTATCCGGCGAGCGCTGCGAACAGCAGCCGCAGATCCTCCGCGGAGCGCGCCAGCGGGCCGGCCACGCTGAGCAGGCCGCCGGGATTGCCCATCACGGGAAAGTGACCGCTGGCGGAGATGCGGCCGGGCGTGGGCTTCAGTCCGGCGATGCCGCAGAAGTGCGCCGGAACGCGGATGGAGCCGCCGCCATCGCTGCCGATGCCTCCCGCGGAACAGAACGACGCAATGGCCGCCGCCTCGCCGCCACTGGATCCGCCGGGTGTGCGGTCGAGGTTCCAGGGATTGTTGGTGCGGCCGGTGAGGTAATTGTCGGTTTCGTAGCTGGAGAGGAACTCGGGAGTGTTGGTCTTGCCGAGGATGATGGCGCCCGCCGCGCGCAGACGCGAGACGGCAGTTGCGTCTTGAGCGGCTTTGTGTCCCAGGCGGAAGCGGCTGCCGGTGAGCGTGGGCAGGCCCGCCACGTCGAAGCTATCTTTGACGGTCACGGGGACGCCGTGCAGAAGTCCCAGCGATTCGCCGTGCATGACGGCGGATTCGGCGAGCTTGGCGGCGGCGCGGGCTTCGTCTTCCAACACGATGACGAAGGCGTTCAGACGCGGATTGGCGGCGGCGATCTGGGTAAGGTGGGACTCGACCAGTTCCACGGGCGATATGGCGCGGTCGCGCACCATGTTAGCCATCAGGCACAGGGAGCTTTGTACGGGCATGAAAGGATAGTGTAGCGGGTGAGGAACGTGTAGTTTATGCGGACCGGGTTTCGCGCCCTCGCCAAAATCCTTTGCGGCTACTCGTAGACATCGCGACGGTGTGCGATGCGCGTGATACTGATGAGTTTTGCGGCATCCTCGATGATGTACACCACCCGCCAGTCACCGACCCGGACGCGCCACTGATCTTTGTACCCTTTCAGTTTCTTGCACCTCGCGGACGGGGATCATCGGCCAAGCGCCAAAATCTGCCGGTCGATGCGGGTGAACAGCGGATCGGCGAGCCGGTCCAATTCCTTCTGCGCGGACTGCTTGATTTCGAGGGCGTACTTAGGCACGCTGGCGGGTACGTTTCAAGCGGCTGGCGCGGTATTGCTCGTAAGGAATGCCCTTTTCCTTTGCGGCGCGATTCCGAAATCAGCCCGTCCGAGAAATCTTCCCAGACGGCCCCGTGTTTTTTCAGGTCGATTAGAACGCCGACCTTGCGGCCCTTCTCATCGGTGACAAACTGGATTCCGGTCATGGTTCAATGGTCCCTCAAATGACGGCGTACACGAATTGTATGTGTACCGTCGCTATTCGCACCAGTTCAGGCGGGTGGAATTCTTCTATTTTGTCTGCTCGCATGACATTCTTCCCCTCACTCAGCCAATTTCCGAAAGGCCTTTCCATATCGCTTGTGTGCCAATTCCTGGGCAGCTTCGAATTTCTTTCGCCGGTCAGAGGCTTTTGCTGGCGTGACGATCAGTTGTCTCCCGTCGGTACTGATATCGAGAGGCGTTTCGGGATCGATCTTAAGGAGGTCGAGAATCGGGCGATCGATCACGAGCGCCAGGCTGTTTCCATGTTTGGTCAGTTTTTTAACCATGCGCGACTCCTGTACTTCCAATGTATCAACATAGAGATCGCGATGGCTGACGGTTAGCTCTCCGGCTGGTACCACTCCGGCGACGGGCCCGCCGCGGCCTCTATCTCCGGAACGAAGGTACGGTCCAGTTCGGCCACGACGGCCGCCAGGTTTTCGACGATCTTCTGCCAGCGGTCCGCGTCGCCTATCGGGTACTGTGCGTGGGCTATGGCTGTCGCGGAAACGGGCACGCTGAGCGTGGCCTTGAATCCCACGCCCAAGACCCGGAACATGGCAAGGACGCGGTGGCCCCACGTGCCCACATCCAGGTGGAGTTCCGCCGTCAGATTCGCAGCCGTGCGGCGGCGCAAGGTGAACGTGCCGGATTCACCGCGGCAGGTGTAGCCCATGGGTTTGAACAGGCGATCGAGGGCTGGCTTTTTGGGTCCCGACATGACGCCCGTGCCGGCCTCCTTGTACGCCTCGGAACCCGGCGGCGGCAGGTCGTGCGGCGGGGCGGCGCGATCCACAACCTCCTGCATGCGCGCGCGGTAGTCCGCCACGATGGTCCTGACAGCGAGAGCCGCTTTCGGATCGGCACTGGGGATAACCGTTCCGGTCGGCAAGCGAACACCGAGCATGGGCGCTGTGGGAGTGTCCCCGGCCAGCGGCGCCTGGACCGTTTTGCGGGCCTTACCGCAGGCTGCCAGGACCGCGGCCATCGCCGGCGGAGGCAGGGGCAGGTTCTTGCTTCCAGGGTCTGCATCCACCACAGTGCAGGCCGACAATGACCGCCTACGCCCATTGACCCACCAACTGTCAGTCAGCAAAACGCCGGCTAGCATGCCTGCAGATGGCAAAGGTGTGGGTG
>Ga0302325_10033980_pt1 | contig 10437 bp, 9 predicted proteins | sample Palsa_T0_2_FD_201948 | JGI IMG/M metagenome (GOLD analysis project Ga0302325, IMG submission 201948) | Peat permafrost microbial communities from Stordalen Mire near Abisko, Sweden - Palsa_T0_2 | ecosystem: Environmental > Terrestrial > Soil > Palsa > Peat permafrost | place: Sweden: Abisko...
CATGAAGATCCTGCTGATGCTGGACGTCGCATCGCCCGCCGCGGCTCTCGGTTACGGCATTGGCCGCATCGGCTGCCTGATCTCCGGCGATGGAGATTATGGCATCCCCACGTCGCTGCCTTGGGGCATGAGTTTTCCCAACGGACTCGTACCGACGACGCAACGAGTCCATCCCACACCGATCTACGAATTTCTCGCCGCCTTGGTCATCGCGCATTTTCTGTGGCGCGTCGGCCGTCGCGCTGTCAACAGGAGGCAGCCCGCCGGCGAAGTGTTCGGCTACTATCTGATCGCGACGGGCGTGGCGCGGTTCCTGGTGGAATTCATCCGCATCAATCCGCGGTCGTTCTTCGGTATGACGAACGCGCAAACCGCCAGCGCCGTCTCCGTTATCGCAGGTGTGATTTTGTTGGTATCGCTCGCCGGCCGCGCCCCCGCAGAACGGGCGCCTGTCGCCGGAACTGGCGCAGCGCGAAAGCGGGCGCGCCAAGCCGCTCACTAAATCGATCAATCGAGCATAATGGGGAAAGGAGGACGTACATGTCTCGGCCTACGGGAGTAACGGTCCTTGGTTTCCTTCAGCTTGCGGGCGGCGTATCCACGGTTTTGCTGGGCCTGGTTTTTTTGCAAGGTCCCGCCGCTGTCGAGAAGTGGGGCCTGCCGCCATTCGTCACGAACATGGGTGCCGCTGGCGGAACCGCGCTGATTGTCGCCGGAGTCCTGAATCTGGTTGTTGGCTGGGGCTTGCTGAAACTTTGGGGTTGGGCGCGCACGTTGATGCTCGTACTTACGGCGCTTAGTCTAGCCGGCTCGGCTTTGGGCATACTCCTCGGCGGTGTGATGCACGAGCCCCTGGGAACGGACGTTTTGCGGCTCCTGGTTTTTATGATTGACGCACTGATCGTCTGGTACCTGTTACGACCGGAGTGCAAGCGGGCGTTCACGCCCCCTGCTCCCGGCCCGCCTCCGACAGCTGGCGAACCTCAGGTTTAATCCGCAGGTCCTTCCGGTTCGCGCGGCACACGCCAAAGCGGAGCGGAATGCGCAGTTCTCGCGATAATAGACAAGCGGAAAAGCCGGCACCAGCCAGCCGGGTGCTGCCCCCGGAGAGCGCCATCGATTGCCCCTAGGAGGGATAACCGGCAAAGACCTCGGTACTGGCGCGCTTTTTCGCGGGCGCCTCCCGCAGCCGAGTGCCACAGGATGGGCAAAACCGGAACGAAGAAGAGATTTTCTGGTCGCATCGCAAACACGTGGCGCCCGCCACCTTATCGAACGCCAGCACGCGTAGAATTTCGTCCAGGGTGGTCAGACCGGCTGCAAGCTTGCCGAGAGCGTCGTCTTGCATCGTGCGCAAACCGTGGCTGCTGGCAATAAAGCGAATTTCATCGCTGCCCCCGCCTGTGCGAACGATTTCGCGCACAAATTCGTCGAAACGCAATAGCTCAAAAACGCCAACCCGGCCTTTGTACCCCGTGAAGTCGCACTGCTCGCAGCCCGCCGGCACGCACATGGTCGCCGGAAATTCCTTCGTCCCGGTCGCCGCCAAGCGCGCTCGAAAATCCGCGGTCGCCTTCTGGACCGTGTGACAGGAACACAGCTTTCGCAACAGTCGCTGCGCGAGAATCCCGGTCAGCGATGAGCCGAGCAGAAAACTGGGAACGCCGAGGTCCAGCAAACGGGCTACCGCGGAGATGCTGTCGTTGGTGTGCAGAGTGGAAAGAACCATATGGCCTGTCTGTGCCGCTTTCATCGCAATTTCGGCGGTTTCCACGTCGCGAATCTCGCCGACCATGATCACGTTAGGATCTTGCCGCAGGATCGAGCGAAGGCAGCTGGCAAACGTAAGGCCCGCCTTAGCGTTTACGTGCGACTGGTTGATCCCCGGCAAAATGTATTCCACGGGATCCTCGACCGTCACGATATTCACTGAAGGTTTCCGCAGCGCGGTGAGAGCCGCATACAGTGTCGTGCTCTTGCCGGCTCCGGTCGGGCCGGTCACCAGGATCATCCCTTGCGGCGTCGAGAGCATTTCCGTGAACGTGGCGGACAACTGTGAAGACATTCCGACGTCTTCGAAAGTCATCTTCTGGGCGCTGCTCAACAGCCGGATAACCACTTTCTCGCCATACTGCGTCGGAAGGGTCGAGACGCGCACGTCGACTTGGCGCAGGCCAATGTTGACCATGAACCGGCCGTCCTGTGGCGTGCGACGTTCCGCGATGTCCAGGTCCGCGAGAATCTTTACGCGCGAGGTCACCGAATTTTGCATAGTCCGCGGAATCGTCCGCAAATCACGCAACACTCCGTCGACCCGGATACGCACGGCCGTCTCCGCCAAACGAGGCTCGATATGAATATCGCTGGCCCGTTTTCGCAAGGCCATCTGAATCACCTCGGACACGATCTGCACGGCCGGGGTCTTTCTCTGGCGCAGATCCGCCTGCAACTCTTGCACCGCTTCTTTGGTGCTTTGCCGCGCACTCGTCGATATAAACTCGACGTCCTCCCACTCAGACTCCTTGGTGCTGGCCGCTTCCGGCGAACGTGATGATTGGTCCGCGTAATACTTTCGGATGGCACAATAGAGCTCGGAGCGAAATGCCAGGCGCGGCGAAATAGGGCACCCGGTCATGAAACGCAGCTCCTCGACTTTTGCCAAATCTTGCGGGCTGGCCATCGCCACCACAAGCTGGCCTCGCTCATGCCGGATGGGAAGCACCGGGAAGCGTTCCGCTGCCCCCCGCGGGATCAGGGCTAGGGCGCTCGGCTCGACCGACACGCTCGTGCAGTCGACATATTGGAATTGTGACACTTCTTCCAGCGCCATCACGATGTCTGGCTTGGCCACCAGGCCGCGCTCAAACAGAATTTCGCCCAGATAAATTGCTTTGGCAGGCTGTTCGGCGATTACGGTCTTCAAATCGTCCGAGGAAATCTTCCCGCGCTCTTGCAGCACTTCTCCAAGCCGTTTTTTGTTGGGACGCTTCATTCCGGACTCCTCGAACCTACTCTCCGCGGACGTATTCGGCGCAGGCGTCAGTTCTCAATCATGGAAGCATCAGGCCCAAAAGCGCCAATGCTAAATGGCTAGTACTGTTGACCTTTCGGAACGAGCTTTCCGCCAGCGGTCTCCGCGCACGTATCTCCATATGACTTCGCCGACCGAATTCCCCGTAGCCGACCTCCTTAACTCGAACGACGGCGCGGGAATTTGGATGGCGCGCCGCGCAGCCCCGCGGCGAACCTCAGGCGTAATCCTCGGAAGTCTTCGCGAGGCTCCTACGGCGGGATCTATTGTACTTTCGGTGCGGCAGGAATCTGAGATAGCAGCTCGCCCGGGTTTGTCTCGTCGGTAAACGCGGCGATCGTTGCGTAGAGCGGAGCGAATTTCTCGCGCACAATCTGCTTTGACCCCTCGTCGGACAAAGCAGCCATGTAGCTTCTGAGCAGGGCCGCGTCGCTGCGAGCCGTCAGTACCGCGTGCAGCGCGACATTTTGAAAGAAAAGGGTCTCGTAACGTTCAGCGACGTGTTGAAGCAGTTCCTTGAGCGTGACTTGGGCCACGATTGGCTCTCTCCTCTACTCCAGCAGTTTGAAAGTTGAGTCGCATTCCTTCAGCGCGATGCGGACGGCACTTGGCCACTTCTCAGAGCGCGTGGGCAGTCCGCCCTGGAGCATTACAGCATCTGCCGCAGGACGTACGGCAGAATGCCGCCGTTGCGGTAATAGGCGCCTTCCTCGGGCGTATCCACACGCGCGACAGCCTCGAAGACCTTTTCCTTGCCGCCGTCCTCGCGGGCCCGCACGAGTAGCTTCGCGCGCGGCGTGAGCGTTGCGACTCCCTCAACGGTGTAGCTTTCGTGCCCGTCGAGGCCGAGCGATTCCGCGGTCTGCCCCGGCAGATACTCAAGCGGCAGCACGCCCATTCCCACCAGGTTGCTGCGATGGATGCGTTCGTAGGTCTCAGCAATCACGGCGCGCGCCCCCAGTAGCAGGGTGCCTTTGGCCGCCCAGTCGCGCGACGACCCCGTGCCGTACTCCTTGCCGGCCAGCACCAAAAGCGGCACCCCCTCCCGCTGGTAGCGCATGGCCGCGTCGTAGATGCTCATCTTTTCGCCGCTGGGTTGGTGCAGCGTCCAGCCGCCCTCGGTGCCCGGCGCCAGCAGGTTGCGCAGGCGAATGTTGGCGAACGTTCCCCGCATCATCACTTCGTGGTTGCCGCGCCGCGCGCCGTAGGAGTTGAACTCGCTCGGCTTCACGCCGCTGGCGATTAGATACTTGCCCGCTGGGCTGTCCGCGTTGATCGAACCCGCCGGCGAGATGTGGTCGGTGGTCACGCTGTGCCCGAGCATGGCCAGCACGCGCGCGCCACGAATATCCGCCAGCGCCTCCGGCGTCTTCGGCATATTGTCAAAAAAAGGCGGCCGCTTTATATACGTCGACTTCTCGCTCCACGCGTAGAGATTGCCTTCCGGGACCGGCAGGCCGCGCCAGCGCGCGTCCCCAAGGAAGACCTCGCTGTATTCCTTCAAGTACATATCCGTTTTCACCGCCGAACGCACCGTGTCCTCAACTTCCTGCGGCGTCGGCCAGACGTCGCGCAGGAAAACCGGTTTGCCGCTCTGGTCAGTGCCCAGGGGCTCGCTAGCCATGTCGAAATCCATTCGCCCCGCGAGCGCATACGCCACCACCAGCGGCGGCGACGCCAGATAGTTCGCACGCACCAGCGGGTGCACGCGGCCCTCGAAGTTGCGATTGCCGCTCAGCACAGATACCGCCAGGATTCCGTTGTCCTTGATCGCCGCACCGATGGCATCGGGCAGCGGCCCGCTATTGCCAATGCAGGTCGTGCAGCCATATCCCACGAGGTTGAAGTGCAGCGTCTCCAGGTAGGGCGTCAGGCCGGCAGCATTCAGATAGTCTGTCACCACCTTCGACCCCGGCGCCAGGCTCGTCTTCACCCAGGGCTTTGCGCGCAACCCGCGCTCGACCGCCTTCTTCGCCAGCAGCCCCGCGCCCAGCATCAACGATGGATTCGAGGTATTGGTGCAACTGGTGATGGCGGCGATCACCACCGACCCGTTCGACAGCTCGAAATGGTCGCCGTTATTCCTTACCTCCACATGCTTTTCTGGCGTCCCTTCGACGGCCTTGGCGAACGACGCCTTCGCTTGGCGCAGCGGCACGCGATCCTGCGGCCGCTTGGGTCCGGCCAGCGTCGGTTCCACCTTGCCCAGGTCGAGTTCGAGCCGGTCCGTATACATCGGGTCCGGCGTCTCATCGGTGCGGAAGAGGCCTTGCAGCTTCGAGTAAGCCTCCACCAGCGCAAGACGCTCGGCGCTGCGACCCGTGAAGCGCAGGTACGACAGCGTCTCTGCATCCACAGGGAAAAAGCCCATTGTCGCGCCGTACTCCGGCGCCATGTTGGCAATCGTGGCGCGGTCGGGGAGCGTAAGACTCGATAGGCCGGTGCCATAGAACTCCACGAATGCGCCCACCACGCCCTTCTTGCGCAGCATCTCCGTGACCGTCAGCACCAGGTCGGTCGCCGTGGCGCCCTCCGGCAGCCGCCCGTGCAATTTGAACCCGACGACGTCGGGCATCAGCATCGACAGCGGCTGGCCAAGCATCGCCGCCTCGGCTTCAATGCCCCCGACGCCCCAGCCCAAAACTCCCAGACCGTTCACCATCGTCGTGTGCGAATCGGTGCCCACCAGCGAATCCGGATAAGCGACCGCCCGTCCGTCGGGCGAGACGTCGCACACCACGCGCGCCAGATATTCCAGGTTCACCTGATGGACGATGCCCGTGTCCGGCGGCACCACCTTGAAATTTTGCAGCGCCTTCTGTCCCCAGCGCAGAAACTCGTAGCGCTCCACGTTCCGCTGGAACTCCAGTTCCGCATTGAACGCAAACGCCATGTCGCTTCCGAACTTATCCACCTGCACCGAATGGTCGATCACCAACTCAGCCGGCAGCAGCGGATTGATCTTCTTGGCGTCGCCGCCCATCCGTGCGATGGCGTCGCGCATCGCTGCCAGGTCTGCCACGGCCGGCACACCCGTGAAGTCCTGCAACAACACGCGAGCGGGCATGAAAGCAATCTCCGCCCGGGTCTTCGCCACCGGCTGCCATTCCGCCAGCGCCTCAATGTCCGCGGGACGCACGAACCGCCCGTCCTCCTGGCGCAGCAGATTTTCCAGTAGCACGCGCAGCGAAAACGGGAGCTGTCCGCCATGCCCGATGCCGCGTTTTTCGAGCGCATCCAGGCGATAGATCTCGTAGCTGTGCTTGCCGACGGTAAGCGTATCGCGCGAGCCCAATGAATTTTTCGAGCTTGGAGACATGTCTGCGGAATCCTCTCTAGGAATCGGTTTAAAACAGCATCATAACGCAATTCCGGGGACGCGGCGCGCCACAACCCCTCGTCCACGCCAACAACGGCACTATTCTGAGCGGATGCCGGCCTGACTTTTCCTGTCGTCCCGTCCCTCCTGTCGAGCGAAAGTCCACCATGCAGGCAGCGGTAAGGCTCGCTGCGGTCGGTTTGGTCAGAGGAGCTTCGCGGTGAGCACGTTCGCCGCTCGCCTGGGCGAGAAGTCGAAGAATCTCTCTTTATTTTGTCTGTTCTTGCTTAACAAGTGCCGCTAAAGATGTGCCCGGCTTTGCCGATGTACACCCTGATGACGGGGACGTAGCGTGCCGGATCTGTTTGGCACAACGCTGTAAGTATCCTGCTTGCGTGATCGGAGAACACCTATGTGGAAAAACACCGGCTCACAAATCGAAGTGCCTGAGTATGTTCCTGGAAATGTGCCTCCTAATTCCAGGCCGACCGGTTCTCTCTTGGGCGCATCCTTGCACATTAAGGGCGAGATCTCCGGGAGCGAAGACCTGCTGGTCGATGGCAGCGTCGACGGCCTGATCCAGATGGAGGGCCGCAAACTCACGGTCGGGCCGAACGCCGAGATCGTCGCCGACATCCTGGCCGACGAAATCGTCGTCTCTGGCTCCGTCAAAGGCAATTTGCACGCTCAGGAGCGCATCGAAATTAAGAAACAAGGTTCGGTCGTCGGAGAACTCACAACGTCGCGCATCATGATTGAGGATGGCGGGTATTTCAAAGGATCGATCGAAATTGATCGCCAGGCAGCCGCCGCTGCCCCCTCCGACCCTCCGGTACGCGCCGATGCCGTCCGCGCCGACCCAGTCCGCGCCGACCCCGCCCCCGCGCGTGTGCCCGCTCCAATGGGCGGCACGCCGACGCTCTTTCTGCCCCTGAAGCAGAAGTGACGTGCGGGCGCTTCCTCCCGATCGTGGCTGGGCGCATCGCTCGCCGCGGCCGGACTGCTAGCTCCACGCCCGGCCGCTGCCGACGAGAGGAACGCTCTGCACGAACGATTCATTGCGCGCCAGCCCATCTTTGACCGGCAGACCAACGTTTTTGCCTACGAATTACTCTTCCGCGCCGGACCCCAAAACGCCTTTCAGCCCAGTCCCGAAGCATCCAGCGGCGTGATCGTCGCTTCGACGACGACCTTTGATCTGGATACACTGGTGGGTCCCGCCAAGGTCTTCATGAATGTGGACCAGGCCGCGCTGCAGAGCGGGGCTGCGCGCCTCCTGCCGCCCAGCCGCGTCATCGTGGAAATTCTCGAGACCGTCGAGCCCAATCCGCAGGTGGTCGAGGTTTGCGCGGACTTGTGCCGCGACGGCTACGTTCTAGCGCTAGACGATTTTGTGGACGATCCCAAATGGGAGCCGCTTGTCGAACTCGCCAAATTCCTCAAGGTAGACTTCCGGGCGCTCGATGTCCGCGCACGCGGCTTTGTCGCCGGACGCTACCTTCACCGTGGCTTCCATCTGCTCGCCGAAAAGGTTGAAACCCAAGCCGACGTGAGCAATGCGCGGGACCTAGGCTACACCTTCTTCCAGGGCTACTTTTTCTGCAAGCCGGAGATGGTTGCTGCTCGAGAAATTCCGGCAAACAAGCTGACCTGTATGCTTTTGCTCAAGGCCGTCGCCGCACGCACGATCTCCTATCGCGAGATCGAGAGCCTTCTCAAACGGGATCCAGCCCTGGTCTACAGGCTCCTCCGCTACCTGAATTCTCCCCTGCTGGGCATGCGCACCGAGGTTCACAACGTCCGCCAGGCGCTCACCCTCTTGGGCGAACGGGAATGTCGCCGGTGGATATCGATTGTGGCCCTGCTCTCCATGGCCGGCGACAAGCCGCCTGAACTGGTTCGTACCGCGATTCTCCGCGGCTACTTCTGCGAGGAGGTCTCGATGGTTCTGGACGCGGCTCCCACCCATCCCGATTTCTTCTTGTTGGGACTGCTCTCGGTCGTCGATGCCTTGCTCGACCAGCCCATGCCTGAGGTCCTTGCGCATCTCGCGGTTTCCGAGGAGGTTCGCGTCGCCTTGTGCGGTGGCTCGAACCGCCTCCGCGATGTCTACGAAGTGCTGCTGGACTACGAGCGCGGGGACTGGGAAGCATTGTCCTCCGCGGCCGCCCGCGTCGGAGACATTGAAGAATGCCTGCCGGTTTGCTACCTCAAGGCAGCGCAGTGTGCCCGCCAGGTCGCCGGCTAGCCGTGTCCCAATCCCCTACTTTTGCCATGACGCACACGCCACAAGTAATGCGGTCAACCGAGATAGGTTAGCGCACAAACGGGAGCGCCCCTGTCCCCGCGTCGTCGGATCACCGCTTCGCTATCCTCCGCCTCTCCGCCCTCTGTTTTTCACGTGATACAAACTCTTTCGCAACTCTCGTTTTGTGAGGAACGACGAACCGGCGGTGACCCTCCTAACGGGCTTAACCAAAAAATGAAACCGGGCACCTCCGCCGCGTCTAACTCCATTACAATGATCCGCGTGAGCGATTCGACGATATGAACGCTGTCCTTATCTCAACCTACGAGCTTGGCCATCAGCCGTTTGGCTTAGCTTCGCCCGCGGCTTGGCTTCGCGCACGCGGCGCTACGGTCACCTGCCTCGACCTCTCCCGCGAACCTCTGCGTCCCGAGGTGATTCGCGACGCCCATCTGATCGCCTTCTACGTGCCGATGCACACCGCTACCCGGCTTGCCGCGCAACTCGTTGCGCCCGTCCGCGAGCTCAACCCGCGCGCCCATCTCTGCTTCTACTGTCTCTACGCGCCGGTCAATGAAGAGTACTTGCGCGCACTTGGCGTGGATACGATCATCGGCGGCGAATTCGAGGAGAAACTGGCGCGCCTTGTCGATCATCTGCAAGAGCCCGGCCATGTCCGCGGGCCAGCCGATGAAATCGCCTCTCGCGCTTTCGCCGCCGAGCCGGTTATTTCGCTCGACCGGCTCAAATTCCTCATCCCTGACCGCTCCGGTCTGCCGCCGCTCAGCGACTATGCGCACTTGCTGATGCCTGACGGCGAACGTCGCATCGCCGGGTATACCGAAGCGAGCCGCGGCTGCAAGCATTTCTGCCGGCATTGCCCGATCGTGCCGGTTTACAACGGTGTGTTTCGCATCGTGCCGCGCGAGATCGTACTGGAAGATATTCGCCGCCAGGTGGACGCCGGCGCCGCGCACATCGCCTTTGGCGACCCGGACTTTTTCAATGGCCCAGCTCACGCATTATCGATTGTCGAAGCGCTGCACCGGGAATTCCCGCGCGTCAGTTACGACGTCATCATCAAGATCGAGCACCTGCTGCGCGGCCGTACGGAAGACTTGGCCGCGTTGCGCGATGCGGGCTGCCTATTCGTCACCAGTGCCGTCGAATCGCTGGACGATTCTGTGCTTGCGCGCCTGGACAAAGGACATACCCGAGCCGATTTTTTGAGTGTCGTGCAGCGTTTCCGCACGCTGGGCTTGGTTCTCCAACCCACGTTTGTACCCTTCACGCCGTGGACCACGCTGGCGAGCTATCGCGACATGCTCGAGGTGATTGCCGCTCACAATCTCATTGAAAACGTCGCGCCAATCCAGCTCGGCATCCGCCTGCTGATTCCGGCGGGCTCGCGTCTGCTGGAGCTGGAGGAGGTGCGCGACCTGGTCGACCCTTTCGAGCCCAGTGCCTTGGTCTATCCCTGGCGGCACGTCGATCCGCTACTCGACCCGCTCGCCGCCCGCGTGCAGGAGCTCGCCGCCGAAGGCGACAAGTTGCGCCGCTCGCGCACGGAAACGTTTGCGCTCATCTGGCGCGCTGCTTGCGGCGATTCGCAGCCGCCGGCACGCGCCGTGCAACCAGCCATTCCTCACTTCAGCGAGCCCTGGTATTGCTGCGCCGAGCCAACTCAGGAGCAGTTCGTTACCATCGCTGCGGCGCGCCAGCCGGAAACGCAAGAGCCTGCTGCCATCGCGACCGGCGCCGACGCGCTCCCATGAATTCGCCGGAGAGTCCAGGCTCGCGCCTGCTTTTGCTCGCGAGCAAGCTGGGTTACCAGACGCG
>Ga0302325_10033981_pt1 | contig 10437 bp, 11 predicted proteins | sample Palsa_T0_2_FD_201948 | JGI IMG/M metagenome (GOLD analysis project Ga0302325, IMG submission 201948) | Peat permafrost microbial communities from Stordalen Mire near Abisko, Sweden - Palsa_T0_2 | ecosystem: Environmental > Terrestrial > Soil > Palsa > Peat permafrost | place: Sweden: Abisko...
CCAGCTGACGCGACGTAAAAGTCAAGAGGCAGCTTAGAGACCGGTCGAGGACGGCGCTCTAGAGCCAGACCGCCGGGAGGAGCTCACCGCTAGCATCAGCCGGATGAGTACCGCCCGGGAGCTCGCCGACCGCCTCGATGCCGCAATGAATAGGGCCAATCCGTTCGAGGCCAGCTACATGGGTGTGTCCGGCTACGACGATCTGGTCCCCGACGCCAGCGAGGCCGGTGAGGCGAGCCGGCGGGTCGAGATGGAGGAGATGCTGGCCGAGGCCGGAGAACTCGAAGCCGCGGCGCCGTCGCCAGCCGAAAGCTTGACTCTCGGCTGTGTGACCACGTTCATCGAGCAGGAGATCGCCGTCATAGACGCTGCCGGGGTGGAGCACACCGTGTCCTCGCAGCCTTTCGTGCCGCCGGCCCAGCTCTTGGCCGTGGCCGCCCGCACAGTTCCGGCCGACTCTGACGCCGCGGCCGCCTACTTAATCAGGCTGTCGCAGAGTGGGGACTACATCGATCAAGTCTGCGAACGCCTCCGCGCCGGTGCCGCAAAGGGGAGATTGCCCGTCGCCCCGCTGGTAGCCGACGCTATCGAGTGGGCCGAGAACCTATTGGCGGCACAGGTCCCCGGCCCGTTGGCCGCCCCGCAGCCGCCCAGCGGATGGGCGAGGGCCGACGACTGGGCCGCGCACCGGGACCGCATCGCTGCCGACACGGTGAAGCCGGCAATCGGCCGGTGGATCGAGACCATCCGGGATCTCCTCCCCCGGTCCCGCCCCGCCGACAGAGCTGGGCTCATCCACATCCCCGGCGGCGATGAAGATTACCAGCGCCTCATCCATCTGCACACCACGCTTCCGCTTACCGCCGACCAGATCCACCAGACCGGCCTGGACCAAGTCGCCGCCCTCGAGGCCCACGCCCTCGACCTCGGCGCATCGGTCGGCCTGCCTGACCAAAAGGCCATTCACGAGGCACAGCGGGCCAGCGCAGGTCGGCGCCCGCCAGAGGAGTCCATTCGGATCGCGATTGAGGCCGTCCGTCGGGCCGAGGTCCACGCCGGCGAGGTGTTTCCCGCTCCCCTACCCCCGCCATGTGACATCCAGCCGATGCCCGAGTTCGTCGCCGCTAGCGGCACCGCCCCCCACTACACGCCGCCCCGCGCCGATGGCACCAGGCCTGGCACCTACTGGTTCAACACCCTCCGCCCCACCGCCGGCACCGGCTTCGATCTCGAAGTCGTCGCCTTCCACGAGGCCGTCCCGGGCCACCACCTCCAGTTCGGGCGGATAATGCAGTTGACCGGTCTACCCGATCTGCAGCGCACCCGCTACCTCACCGTCTTCTCCGAAGGCTGGGGCCTCAACGCCGAGCAGCTCGCCGAGGAAATGGGCATCTACTCCGACACTGAAGCTCTCCTCGGCATGATCACCGCGTCGCTCATGCGCGCCGCCCGCCTAGTCGTCGACACCGGCATGCACGCCTTCGGCTGGAGCCGGGACAGGGCGCTCCAGTTCTTCGTCGACCACGTGCCCGTGCCACCCGAGTTCGCCGCCAACGAGATCGATCGCTACCTGACCATGCCCGGCCAGGCGCTGTCGTACATGACGGGCAAGCTGGAGATCGTCAAGGCCAGGGACCGGGCAAAGCAGCAGCTCGGCGCAGCATTCTCGCTGCCAGCGTTCCATGCTGCCCTGCTCGACAGCGGGTCCCTCCCCATGCCAATCCTGCACCGCCACATCGACCACTGGGTCGAGTCGGCAGCCCGCTGACCGAGCTCCCGCGCCGAGCAGAAGGTCCTCTGCGGCCGCCCGCCGACACTCTGACCGTTGCGCATCGGCCGGCAACCTATTTGACGCACCGGAATCTCAGTGCTGTAGTTACAGCCGTGAGATTATCGGGGGCCAGACGGCCCGAGCCGGCGCGGAGGCGATTGCGGATGGAACGCGAGATAGGAGTAAGCGCGTTGGACAAGGTGCTCGTTCGCAACATCCTGGAGCACGCGCTTGAGTACCCCTGGAAGTACCAAGACATCGGGCTTCTTGCCCTTCGCCTCGACGAGCACCGGGAGTACGGACTTCACATCTGGGCTCCAGACCGGTGTGTCGGCACGCCGCCGATCCACGACCACCCCTTCGACTTCGTATCCAGGATCATCGTTGGCCAATTGACGAATGCTCGTTACGTACCGGATCCATCTGGCGCAAAGTTCCTCCGTGAACGGTACTCACCCTCCAACGAGGAATCCCGAGCCACGGACTACGTCCAGCTCTCATCTGAGGTCCAGACCTTCCGTGAAGGCGATGAATACGCCCAGTTGGCCGACGAGTTGCACGACAGCCGCCAACTCCCAGGGACCGTAACCATCATCCGTAGGGCGTTCCGAGAAGTAGCCGAACTCACGGTGTGCCGGCTCGACGAGAACGCATCTTGGGTTTCTGGTGCTTCACGTACACCGACGTCGGCAGAAGTTACGGACATCACGAAGCAGGCGTTGACCTGGTTCTAGATGTTTGAGCCTTCACTCAGGCCGGGCAACGGCCACACGAGTTGCTCGATCACGTCGTCTAGGGAACCGTCAGTCCTGCCCTCGCTTTCCATCGTGGCCCACCGGAGGATCGAGGACTCGTGGCGGACCATCGAGTCGAGGATGTCTCGATCTTCGTCATCTCCGATCTTGGCGATGGCCTCGAAACGACTAATGAAGTCCTCGAGTACCGGGATGTTCGCCGCGGCAAACTCCGGCCAAGTCGAGTCCCTGTAGGTGGTCGAGACGATGTCGAGAAGCGAGAAATCCATCTCCTCGTCCAGTGACACGCCGTGCTTGTATAAGAGGGGGCGCAACCTGGCCTTGGTCTCGGTCTCCAACTGGAGGAGAGTGCCCAAGTGGTACCGCTCCCGCGGGTTCTTGGCTTCGGCAACAAGTGCCCGAAACACCGCTTCGCCGAGGATCTCGCTCTCAAACAGCACCCGGGTGCACTCCGGATATGACAGATCATCCACGGCTACCCCTTTTCTTTGACAGTAGGTTGCGGACCGCCATTCGAAGCTATCAGCCAGGGCCGGCGTCGTTGTGTCCGTCGACTATGGACATCCGGCCGCCTCCCATTCCTCGTGCTGTCGGCGGAGCTTGCGCCACAAGGCCTCCATGCGGTCGGCGTCAAGGTCGTCCGGGCGAAAAGCGAGTGCAGCGAATACGTCGCGCAGATCGCCCTTGGTCGTGATGACCATCTGGGACGGGTGATCGCCGATTCGCTTGATCACAAGGCCACGGAGTATGTCGACTCCGGTGGCGTCGCGCCGCTGCACGGTCGTCACCTTGACGAACCCCGATTCTGGGTGACTCGACAGGGTCCGATGCTGCTCCACAAATGCATGCATGCCAGTCGCCGCCGACCGCCACGCCATGCCGGGGAATCCACCGTCGCGGTCGTGGGTCAGGTGCCAGTCGCCAACGGGCGCGGCGACATCGCGATCGAGAGCAAGCTGCCACGGCGGCTGGCGGTAGGTGCCCTCGACTAGTGGAAGGGGCTCGTGCAAAGCGTCTCCGAGCCCGACATCGACATACCACTCACCGGCCGGGTTGGCATCAGTGGGTAGGCCTTCAACGGTAAGCACAAGGTGGTTAGCCATGGCATCCGCGTTTGGCCCGTCGGGACCGTGGACACCGCCTACGTGACGCGTTACCCGGTAGCCGAGCTCTCCGAGCAGCTCGCTAAATGCGCCGTTGAGGTGATAGCAGTAGCCGCCTCGACCATGGCGGGCGATTCGCTCCACAGCTCGGGTGGGATCGACATCCCAGCCGTACTCGGTCGCGATCCAAACGGTTTCGTAGGGCACCTGTTCAGCGTGCGCCCGGTGCAACCGGCGGAGGGCGTCGACCGAGGGTGGCTCCGCCTCGAGTCCGAGCCGGCCCAGGTACGCGTCACGGAGATCGCCATCCATGCCGTCGGACCTTAGGCCGCCCTCGCTCCTCTAAAGCTTGCGCAAGACGCTGGCCAGCGGTTCGAGTGCTCCGGGATCGAGGGGAGGTCGGAGGTAGACGATGCCCAGTTCGGCGCCGACCTCGGCCAGGGCGGCGGCTTGCTCGGCGGTGGCGTTCGCATCGCCGGCGAAGATGACGTGGCTGGAGAGGAGGATCTCCTTCGGGTCGCGGCCGAGGTCCTCGCAGTGCTGATGCAGGATGTCGCGCTTGCGAGCGAACTCCTCTGGAGTGCCACCCACGAAATTCCAGTGCTGGGCGAACCGGGCCGCAGTGCGGAGGGTCCTCCTTTCACCGCTACCTCCGATGCAGATCGGCGGGTGCGGGCGCTGGATTGCCTTGGGCTCGTTGCGGGCGTCGGCAAGTTGGTAGTACTCGCCCTTGAAAGTGGTCGTATCTTGGGTGAGGAGCCCTACGATCACCCTGCAGGCTTCCTCGAAACGGTCGCTGCGCTGACCCGGCGAGCCCAACTCGATCCCGTACGCTCCCGATTCCTCCTCATTCCACCCGGCCCCGATGCCCAGTTCCAGTCGGCCACCGGAAACGATGTCGAGCGTGGTGGCCATGTTGGCGAGGATCGCCGGGTGGCGATAGTGGATGCCCGTGACCAGAGTTCCCATGCGGAGGCGGGTCGTCGCTTGGGCCAGCGCCGTCAGGGTTACCCACCCCTCCATGCAGGGACCAGTGCTGTCAGAAAAAATCGGGTAGAAATGGTCGAAGGTCCAGCCCGACTCGAACAGCTCGATGTCATCGGCCTCCTTCCACACGGCGAGCATGTCGGTCCAGGTCGTATCCTGCGGCGAGGTCTTGAAAGCGAAACGCATGAGCCCACGCTAGGCCGCGAGCAGAATCATGAGCGGTCGTTTCGGTCCGCCCAGGGCCGGCGACATGAACGCGCAGTCGGCGATCGCGGTTGGCTGGAGCCAGTCCTGCTGCTCAGCGCTGGCTTAACCGGGCGCGTTCAGCGGATCGGCCGGGCGCGGGTCCCTCTCCCAGTTTGCTTAAAGCTGGGTGATTTGTCGGGCGATCCAGTCGATGACATCCCGTTGCGACCGACGGGCGATCGCGGACTCGACGGCGATCTGGTATCCGTGGCAGGCGCCGGGGTAGACGTGCAGCTCGCAGGGCACGCCAGCCTGATTGAGGCGGGTCGCGTAAGCGATGTCCTCGTCGCGGAACCCATCGACCGTGCCCACTGAGACGAAAGCGGGTGGCAGTTTCGAAAGATCGTCACAACGGGCCGGCGCAGCGGTGTACGGGATCTCGTTAGTGCCATAAAGGTCTCCTAGGTACGAGCGCCACCCGAACGTGTTCGATTCCTTCGACCAGACCGCTAAACCGTCGAGCTGGCTCGACACGGTCTGCTGGCGGTCATCGAGCATCGGGCAGTCGAGCAACTGAAAGGCCACCGGCACCTCGCCTCGATCGCGCGCCACAAGAGCCAGGGCAGCGGCCAGCCCACCACCGGCACTGACGCCGGCGATGCCAATACGGTCCGGGTCGACCCCGATCTCCGCGGCGTGATCGTAGATCCATTTGAGACCCCGATAGCAGTCTTCGAGCGGGGCGGGGTAGGGATGCTCAGGCGCCAGCCGATACTCGACGGACACGCCGACTATGCCGAGCGCCGGGCACCAGTGATCGAATTTGGCGTCGTCCATCGAGTAACTGCCCAGGATGTATCCGCCTCCGTGGATGCTGTACACGCACGGCAGGGCGCCTTCTGCCTCAGCTTCGCGGTGCACCCGGATAGGTACCGTTGGGTCACCGGGCACGCCTATATCCGTGCGCGTGACGACGTCGGACAGTGCGCCCAAGGGGAACTCTAGGCGGTAGACCGATAGATCGACCTGGCTCAAGTTACCAAGTTCGATGACGCCGGTGGCTGCTGCGACTTCGGGGTCGAGAGGCTGGATCGTCACAGGCTGCACGCTAGCGGGGTCAGAAACCCGCGAGATGCTCCGTGAACGTCAGGGGGTCGGAGACATGACACTCCCTCCAGCGCTTGGACTCCGGTCACGCACCTCGCTAGGGCAATTTGCCCGGTCCTACGGAGCCCGCGGGAGGCCCAGACGGAGCACCTCTCCTGCCCGCAGTACCGACACCGGGCCGTCCTCGCTCACCACGATGACTGTGGCGGTCGGATCGTCGTGGCTATAGCGGACCCCCGAGGTGTGGCGGGTTCCGCCCAGGGCGTCGACGTCGGTTTCCGCGTTGGGGCTGGGTACCAGGCGGACGCCAAGCTGGCGCAGCACACCCTCGGCGTCGAACACGGCGGCCCCGTCGGTCTGTGCGAATGCGTGGCGCAGCGGGCCGAGATGGGCCGCTTTGCGGACGCGCAATGGAGGTGGGACCGGGAGCCGCGCGTCCACTGAAGGGCCGGGGGAGTCGTCCGGGCGATAGACCAGCAGGGCCCCGATGCCCAGGGAGCCCAGGTCGTGCACGGCCATTTGCAGAAGGGCTTCGAGCACTTTGCGATCGCCGGCGTACGGTCCGGCCGACACGCTGTCAATCCAGGCCCGGACAGGCGGCTCGTGATGCCAGCTGAGCCCCTGCCAGCGCAGCACCCCGAACGATCCGACGATGCGGACCACGTCGGAGGGGTGGCGCTGGACGATGGTGGCGTCCATCACGTCGGCCAGGATGGCCAAGTCCCGCTCCGAGCCGGCCGGGCGGTCGAAAAGCACCCACTCGTTTTCGGCGTCGTCCTCCCGTCGGAGCAGCCAGCTGGAGAGCCCGTTGATGAATCGCCGCGACGCCGCCAAGGTGGGCTGGCGCAGAGGTGTGCGTGAGATTTGAAGCTCGGTTCCCTCCGTCCAGGTCGCCGGGTCCGACTTGGGCTCGAGGATGGTGCCGCTGCTGACTATCCGTCGCTCGTGGACGGTCGGCCTCAGGGCGTGGTCCACCTCTTCCAGCAGCATTGACCGGAGGGCCGCGCTGCTGTCGGCGGGCAGGCCGCTTTCCTCCAGCTCTTCGGCTAGTCGCTGAAGGCGGCGGGTCTCTGTTTGGACCATCACGCCACCGACACTAGGTCTGGGCGGGCCACTCGATATCTGACATTGCCCATTACTTCGAGCAATCGAGGCGGGCAAGGGGCACTGAGTCGGTGAGCGTGAGACCGCCCGTTCGATCTTTCCGTATGCGGCTCGCTCACGGGGCGCGCCTAGAGGGTGCTGTTTCCCAGCGCTGTGCGCTGCTAAGAGGAGAGATTGATGTGGCAGACCGATGTCAGGTAGCCGTCGATGGCGTTCGACGCAGCCTGGAGAGACGGCGATTGGATCTGCGCCACCATCTGCGGGTCGGTGGCCAGCTTCTGGAAGTTGAAGTTGTCGGTCTCGAGGTCCCTGTAGAGGGCCTGCACCACCGTGGCGATCGTTTGCACATCGGACTTCACCGCCAAAGGCGCCTTCGAGACGAAATAAGGCAGGACCGCGAGTTCCTGCTGGTAGAGCTTCTTCAGCTGTGCGGGAGTGTCCGCGAACTCTCCCTGCGATTCGGCTTTGGAGGACTTTTCCTCCGCGTTTGCCAGCTGGCAGAACGAGCTCGTACTGGAGCCGCTGAAGGTCGGGAGGGTCGTCGCTCCCGGCGTAGTTGTCTCGGTGGTCCCCGATTCCGAGGTCGATGGCGTCGAGAGGGTCGTCGCGGTAGTTCCGGTAGAGGTCTTGCTGCCGCCGCCGCACGCGGCCAAGGCGAGGACGGCGATTACCGCGGCCGATAGGAAAGCGGCGGGCGCCGTGTAGTGGGATCGGCCTGTGGTCGGGGTTTTGGGTGCCATGTGCTGGAAGGTTAACGACGGTGGACGGTCGCGCACGTGATTCGGTTGCCGGAAAACCGTCGCTCGGCGGGCGATCACCAATCGCCGGCAGCCAAGGACCCAAACTCTGGAGTCGTCAACGCGCCCGGGTTTCGGGAGGTCCACTCCCATTTCACCGCTTGGGTGGGTTGACGTGCGGTGATACGCACAGGTTGTCCGTTGATTCCGCTGAAACTGCCCGGGTTGTAGGGATGAAAGTAGGGACGAGCGACGGGGTACGACAGTGTAGAAGCTTGCTGTAGGCCGACCGAGACCCTCCGTCTGGCCGCGACTCCCTGCGGCGATCCGGCCGAAAGACCCTGACTTCGGCAGAATCATGATCAACAAGCGCGGAGCCATGCGGACTCTCGTCACGAAGCAGCACTCTCGGGCGCCCCGATCAGGCTCCGGTGGGTTCATCCTCGACCAACTCACCAGGGGTAAGCATCTCCGGGGTCCCGCCTGCTGACGCGTTGGCGGTGACTTGGTTGGGGTTGTCATTGCGGTTCCAGTCGCGCCAGATGAGTCGGTGTATGGGGATGAATCGGGGGATGTCTCTCAGGCCGGGGATAAACGGAATGGCCAATAGGAGGAGGGTCGTGGCAGCGGTCATGTAGATGGCGATCAGGTCGACGTTGGTGGAGTAGTCAAAGCCGGGCACTTGATACCAGAGGGTGTAGAGCCAGAGCCAGGGCTGGCCGGGGTAGCTCCCGGTCTCGTTCATGACTCCCCACTGGGCGTCCCCACCTGACATGGTCACGCCATGCCTTCTCCCTGTCGCTCACCACGACGGTCTTCAGCCAACGCAGCACAGGGTGGTTTAGCGCCTGCCCCCGTAGGCCGACGCTGGAGGGCCAACAATCCTCCATCTCTCACACAGCACCACCGTCAAAGAAGTTTCTTACATAGCTCCTCCTTCAGTGTTCGTGACACACCCGAATCGGGCGCACCGCGTCGCGGGCGGCGGTCGGTCGTGGTGGATTCCAGATGATTTGTTCGACGTCGGGCGGTCAGGGTTCGATTGCGGCTTGGAGGTTGGCGAGGCGGTGGCGGTCGAGGGAGTACCAGACCCATTTGCCGCGCCGGTCTCCGTGCACCAATCCGACGTCACCGAGGATCTTGAGGTGGTGCGAGATAGTACCTTGGGTCTTGGCCAGCGGTCCTACGAAGTCGCACACGCAGATCTCGCCGGCGGGGGCTGCGGCGAGCATGGATAGCACCCGCAAGCGGACCGGGTCGCCAAGCGCGCTGAATCCTCGAGCTAGTTCAATGGCTTCGTCAGCGTCGAGGGAGGCATCCAGCACGGACGGGCAACACTCCGATGCCTGGGTTACTTCGATCACTGTGTTTCGTCTGGCCACCACGATCTCCCATTGACATTTGTCATTGCATCGACGATCATCAACGTATCAACGGTTATCGATGTTATCAGGAGGTTGTGATGTCCCGAGTGCAGTTGGCCCTCAACGTGGCCGATGTGGACACGGCGGTGGAGTTCTACTCGAAGCTGTTCGCCACCGAGCCGGCCAAGCGCCGTCCCGGATACGCCAACTTCGCCATCGCCGATCCGCCGCTCAAGTTGGTGCTCATCGAGAACCGGGCCGAGCGGGGCCATGGCGTCACTGGGGCGCTCAACCATCTCGGCATCGAGGTCGGGACTCCCGAAGAGGTCCAGGCTGCCAGCAGCCGCCTGTCAGGCGAGGGCCTCGACCCGGAAGTGCAGGAGTCGACCACCTGCTGCTACGCGGTGCAGGACAAAGCGTGGGTCAGCGACCCCGACGGCGCTGCCTGGGAGGTCTACACGGTGCTAGCCGATGCCCCGACCGAGACCGGGCTGGGCTGCTCCACCGAGACCTGCGCCCCCGAGCCGGTCGCCGTCACTTCATCCGGCACCAGCCGGTCTTGCTGCTAGGGCGCAAGCGAGTTGAACCGGTCCGCTCTATGGCGCCGCCTGGCCGCTGAATGGCTGGGCAGCGCCCTGCTCGCAACGGTGGTCATCGGCTCCGGTATCGCCGCCCAGAAACTCTCACCGGGCCAGACCGGATTAGAGCTGCTGGAGAACGCGGCGGCTACCGCCGCCGGTCTGTACGTCCTGATCTTGATGGTCGGGCCGGTGTCGGGCGCTCACCTCAACCCGGTCGTGTCGTTCGTCGATGCTGCCTTCGGTGGGCTTAGTTGGCGCCACGCTCTCGCCTACCTACCGGCCCAGGTAGCCGGCTGCGGATGCGGGGCGGTTCTCGCCAACGTGATGTTCAACCGGGCGGCGGTCACCATATCCACCCACCATCGCGTCAGCGGGGCGCACTTCGTGTCAGAGATTGTCGCCACCACCGGGCTACTGCTGGTGATCTTCGCTCTCGCCCGCACAGGCCGCGGCGCCACCGCCCCCGGCGCCGTGGGCGCCTACATCGGCGCCGCCTACTTCTTCACCAGCTCCACCAGCTTCGCCAACCCGGCCATCACCGTCGGGCGCATGCTGTCCAACACCTTCGCCGGCATCGCGCCCTCCTCAGTCCCGGCGTTTATTGCCGCCCAGATCGTCGGCGGGGTCGTCGGCTTCGGCATTATCAAGGTGCTCTACCCGGCCATCACCGCCACCGAGGCCTCCGAAGTCGTCGTGCCCCACCTTTCCGACGAGGACGACACCAATAGCGCGGCCGTGGCCC
>Ga0302325_10033987_pt1 | contig 10436 bp, 11 predicted proteins | sample Palsa_T0_2_FD_201948 | JGI IMG/M metagenome (GOLD analysis project Ga0302325, IMG submission 201948) | Peat permafrost microbial communities from Stordalen Mire near Abisko, Sweden - Palsa_T0_2 | ecosystem: Environmental > Terrestrial > Soil > Palsa > Peat permafrost | place: Sweden: Abisko...
GTTCAGGCCCTTCGTCGGAACCTCATACAACGCGGCGAGATCTGCGTCGATCATGACTTTCCCTCCCCGGATCACGAAGATCCGGCTGACGATATGCTCGATCGGTATGGCGGCGTCCGCCGCGATAGTTCTAGCCACGACAGCTTAGTGCCGCATCTAGAGAAAAATCTCTCAATTCAGCGAAGCCAGCCACCGCACTACGTTTTTCAACTGCGCTTCCATCGCATCTTTGTCTTCCGCGTCTGGCGACAACCGCAGATACTCTTCCAGATCCGCCCGCGCCTTCCGCATTTCCTGCATTTGCAGATACAGCTGCGCTCGCTGTTTTCGTAGCTCTCCCAAACGCGGTGAAATGTCGATCAGCAGATCCATCACCTGCAATGCTTTCGTATACCGCCGCCGCGAGAAATAGATCCCTCGCAGATTATTGATCATGCGAAACAGAATCTGTTTTTTATCCACCGGCGCAAGAACCCGCGGATCGCCGATCGCCATCTGGGCGCGGTCATAGCACTGGTCGGCGCTCAATAACTCCCCGCCATGAAATGGATCGATGAAGGTCGAGTAGTACCCGTCGTTATACTGCACCACAAAATGCCCCGGCAATCCGATCCCGAACACGGGCCGCGTAAGCCTCCGGCTGATCTCCATGTAGAGCACCGAGAGCGTAATCGGAATCCCCACGCGCCGCGCGATCACCTCATTCAGGCAGCTATTGTGCGGGTCATAGTAATCTTCCTCATTCCCGCGGAGGCCCATCTCCTGAAATAGAAAATAATTTACCGCATCGACATAGTCGCGGCCGTTGCCATTACGCGCCCTCGACCCGATCTCGCGTGCAAAAGAGTCAAGCGCACCGAGGCAGTTGTCCATTTCGAGGCCCGGGAACTCAATCGTCGCCAGCGTCAACGCTGCGCGGTCCAAATCCATTTCCCCGCCGGTCCCCGCCAGCATGTTTCTAAGTTGCGTTCGCCCAGGTTCGTCCAACGGCTCAGGCTCCCTTTTGCCGTAGCATAGCATCGTAAAATTGACGTATGGAACTACAGGGTAAGAAGATCGCCATGTTCGTCGATAACGTCTATCAGGAAATGGAGGTCTGGTATCCGTTGTTCCGATTCATAGAAGCTGGGGCAAAGGTTGTAACAATAGGCGCCGTAGCTGGCCAGACCTATACAAGCAAACTCGGCTACCCCGTCAAGGCCGAAGTCTCTTACGATGATGCGAAAGCGGAAGACTTTGACGGCCTCATCATCCCGGGTGGCTATGCTCCCGACCACATCCGCCGCCACGAAAGAGCCCTACAGCTGGTCCGTGACTTCGATCGTCAAGGTAAGCTCATCGCCTCTATCTGCCACGGCCCCTGGGTGCTTTGCTCCAGCGGTACCCTTAAGAGCCGCCGCGCTACTTCCTTCTTCGCGATCAAGGACGACGTCATCAATGCCGGCGCGCGTTGGGAGGATTCCGAAGTCGTAGTGGATGGAAACCTCGTTACGTCACGCAAGCCAGACGACCTCCCCGCCTTCTGCCGCGAATCGATCAAAGTAGTCCTAGCCTCCTAACTACAAATTCTTCAGGGCCTCTTTCGCCGCATAGTACCCACACATCCCGTGCACGCCGCCACCGGGAGGCGTCGACGATGAGCACAAGTAAACTCCCCGCAACGGAGTCCGATAGCGGGCAATTGTCGGCCGCATCAGAAACTGAGGAATATCCATCGCACCGCCGTTGATGTCACCGCCGACCAGGTTTCCGTTAAGAGCTTCGAGCTGTGCTGGCGCCATCACGGATCGCGCCAGAATTAGTTCCCGGAAGCCCGGCGCGAACCGCTCGATCTGCGCCTCAATTCGTTCCGCCATTGGCTCCGTACTCCCATTGGGCACATGGCAATAAGCCCAAAGCGTATGCTTTCCTTGAGGTGCCCGGGAAGCATCGAACAAGCTCGGCTGCGTCACCAAACAGAAGGGACGTTCGCAGATCCGCCCCTCCCAAGCCGCTCGCTCGGATTCTGCGATCTCCTCGTACGTGCCGCCCACATGCACCGTGGCCGCTCTACTACATTCTTTCGCCCGCCACGGCACTGGGCCGTCCAGCGCCCAATCCACCTTGAAAGCCCCCGGTCCATACCTGTAGCGCTCCAACCGCTTCCTGTAATTTGCCTGCAAGCGTTCACCCGCCAACTTCAAGAACTGCCTGGGCGTAACGTCGCAAAGCGTAAGTCCTCCCTCGCCCAGCGTCCGTACATCCCAAGAGGTCTCGATCGAGCCACCGTGTTCCTCCAGTTTCATCACGAGCGCCCCGGCCAACCTTTGCGCGCCGCCTCTCGGAGATGGCCACCCTACGCCGTGCGCGCTGACGCCCAGCACCAGCCCCATCGCCGATGAGATCGGATGCTCCAGGGGCAGACAGGAGTGTGCGGCCAAACCCGCAAACATCGCCTGAGCCCGCACACCCCGAAACCCTGTCCTTACGCGCAAAGCCGTCCAACCCAACCGCGCCATCAGCAGTGGATGCTTCGGAATTCCAAGCGGCGCTAGCGCATCGTCGGCCAACGCAAGCCACTCATCGGCCAGCGGCTGCATCATCGCAAGGTAGTGCGCGCCATCCTGTCCGAGGCCTTCGGCTGTACGCGCAACATCTCGTTCCAGCATCACCGCGGTGCCGTCGTCGAGCGGGTGTGCTGCCGGCGCTTCCGGATGCACCCAATCCACATTCAGCCCAAAGCCCCGAAAGAAGGGACTCGACAGTGTCATCGGATACACGGCAGACATCACGTCATGCGTGAAGCCCGGCAGCGTCAACTCCTCTGAACACACGCCGCCCCCAGCCACCGGACGCGCTTCCCGCACCGTCACCGCCACTCCGGCCTGCGCTAGCGCGATCCCAGCCGCCAGTCCGTTTGGCCCCGAACCTATCACGAGCGCCGATCTTGCTATCAACTAGTTCTACGGTACAGTAATGCGAGATGAAGCGATGGGCTCCTCTGGTCTTACTCCTCGCAATTGGCATTACGTTTCTGATCCTCAATCGCGCCGCTTACAAGGGCTACTTCCAGGACGATGAGTTCGACAACATCCTAGCCACCCGCGAAATCCCTCCCTCGGAGTGGACATCATGGTTCCTGACCCCGCGTCTCTCGAAGGATAATTTCCGCCCCGCCGGCCATTTTTACTTTTATGCGATGAACCGGCTGGCCGGGCTGCGCTTCCCTAGTTACATTACGCCGCTCCAGGCTCTGCACCTCATCAACACGCTTCTGCTGTGGCTCTTACTGCTTCGACTGCGGATCAACCCGTTTGCCGCCACGGCGGGAGCAGCGTTCTTTGCCCTAAATATCAGCGCGTTCGATGTCTATTGGAAGCCCATGTACGTCTTCGATCTGCTCTGCGCGACATTCTCTCTCTCAGCGCTTCTGCTCTACGCACGCGGCCATTGGATCGCAGCCATCCCTGCAATGTGGCTGGCGTACAAGTCGAAGGAACTCGCCGTGATGTTACCCATCGCCCTGCTCGCCTATGAATACTGGTTTGGCGGCCGCCGTTGGAAGCGTCTCACACCTTTCTTCCTGATCTCCCTCTGCTTCGGCATCCAGGCGATCCTCTCGCCGCAGCCGAAAGGCAGCCCGTACGCTTTCGTCTTCACGCCCTTCGCGCTTTGGCAAACGTTCCAGTTCTATTCGTCTCGGATCTTCCTCTTGCCCTATGCCGGACTTATTCTGCTCGTCCTTCCCTTCGTGGTTCGCGATCGACGCATTTGGCTCGGTGCAACTATCCTCGCCGCATTCTTCGCTCCGCTAATGTTCCTTCCCCTGCGCCTTTATCCGGCATACACCTACCTGCCTCTTACCGGCGCAGCCATCGAGTTGGCGGTTCTTGCGAGCTTGATCCCCCCGGCCGCAACCGTCGCTTTCTTCGCGTTGTGGATTCCTTGGAATATCCGTGAGCTTCGCATCGATCGCCGCACCACCTTAACGGCTGACGACCAAGTTCGCATCTACGCGGGCGCCCTCATCGATTTCGCCCGCCAGCACCCCAATCCGCCCGCCATTGCTCTCTCCTCGAAGCCCGATTCTTTTCAGATCTGGGGCATCCGCGCGGTACTCAATTACCCCAATCCCAACCCTCGTTCGCCGATCCAGATTATCGATGAAAACCAGGTTCGCGCGCTCCCTTCCAATGCTCCCGTCATCTTCATCAACTGGGATCGCGATCGTAACAAGGTACACCTCCTCTCGAAGGATCCGAGTCAACCTGAAGCGGCTTATCTGAAAATGGGACCGGAGACGCCTTTTTGGCAACTGGATCACGGCTGGTACGGTCTCGACGACTATTTCCGTTGGACCGAACCACAAGCTACCGCGCACCTCTCCTGGCCGGAAGGCGCCAAGCAGTTCGAAGTTGTAGTCAACGTCAGCCCTTCGATCATGCGCACCAACGGTTATACAGAGGTACGCCCGACGATCAACGGACATGATTTAGGCGCCCGCCGCTTCGATCGCCCCGGCATCGAGAGTTTGCGTTGGAACATCCCGCCACGCGTCAGCGCGGCGGCGATCGTGGAACTGACCATTACACCGCCCAGTCACTTCCCGCCGGACCCAAGACTAATGGGCGCGCCGATAGTTTCGTTCGGTTTCGTCAACTCGGAAGACGGCCACTAAACTGCTACTCCCTAGTCCGGGAGCGCAAACAAATGTTGTGGACAATTTTCGTTATTCTGCTGGTTCTGTGGCTGCTCGGGCTAGTCTCCGGCGTCGCATTTGGTGGCTTTATTCACCTGCTATTAGTTCTCGCCGTGATCGTGCTGGTAATTCAGTTAGTATCCGGCCGGCGAGTCGTTTAGACCGACATAATCTCTTTCTCCTTGGTCTTCGCCGCAACGTCGATTTTGGAGATGTAGCTGTCCGTCATTTTCTGGATGTCGGCTTGCGCGGTTCGCTCGGCATCCTCTGAGATCAGTTTGTCTTTAAACAGCTTCTTGAACTGGTCATTCGCTTCGCGCCGCACTGTTCGTACTGACACGCGGTGGTCTTCCGCAATGCTATGCAATCTTTTCACGAACTCCTTGCGCCGTTCTTCGTTTAATGGTGGAATTGGGATTCGAACCAGCTTCCCATCGTTCGAAGGATTCAGTCCCAGGTCGGACGTACGAATCGCCTTTTCGATCGCGCCGATGATCGAATGGTCCCAAGGCGTAATCGTGATCATGCTCGGCTCCGGCACATGTAGATTCGCCACTTGATTCAGGGGCGTTGCGGTCCCGTAATAATCCACTCGCACATGATCGAGAATACTCACCGAAGCGCGGCCTGACCGTATGGTAGAAAGGTCGTGCTGCAACGCGGTCAGCGCGTTGTCCATCTTCGTTTTTGCGTGGTCTTCGACTTCCTTGACTGTAGTGGCCATGTGATTCTGAAGGTGTTTATCTTATAACGGTTCCGATGGGCTCACCCATCGCCATCTGCATTATATTTCCTGCTTTGTTCAAATTGAATACTTTGATCGGCAGCTTGTTATCGCGGCACATTGCAATCGATGTTGCGTCCATCACACCTAGCGATTTCGAAAGTACCTCTGTGTAAGTAATCTCTTCGTACATCACCGCGTCCGAGTGCTTCATTGGATCTTTGTCGTAGACGCCATCCACTTTGGTCGCCTTCGCAATGACCTGCGCGTGGATCTCAAGCGCCCGCAGTGTTGCCGCCGTATCCGTCGAAAAGTAGGGATTCGAAGTTCCTGCCGCAAAGATCACTACGCGGCCTTTTTCGAGATGCCGAATCGCCCTCCGCCGTATATACGGCTCGCAAACCTGATGCATTTGAATCGCGCTCATCACGCGAGTCGCCACGCCGTTGTGCTCCAGCGCATCCTGCATCGCCAACGAATTAATCACTGTTGCGAGCATCCCCATATGGTCGCCCGTCACCCGGTCCATGTTGCGCGCTGCCAGCGCGATCCCGCGGAAGATGTTCCCTCCGCCAATCACCAGCCCCACTTGCAGGCCCCTTTTTGCAATATCGCCCACTTCGGACGCAAGGGCCTTCACCCGGTCCGGATCGATGCCGAAATTACCGCTTCCGGCCATCGCCTCGCCGCTTAACTTCAGTAGGATTCGCTCGTAGGCAGCCATGTTCGCTATCGCTTACTCTGCCGCCGTTGATTCAGCGGAGGCCGTTTCGCCGACCTTGAACCGGACAAAACGTGCGACTGAGATGTTTTCTCCCAGCTTCGCAATCTTCGTCTTGATCAACTGATCGATCGACACAGTGTTCTCTTTCACGAATGGCTGCTCATACAGGCAGACCTCCTCGTAAAACTTGGCCATGCGCCCTTCAACAATTTTCTCCGCGACCTTCTCCGGCTTGCCTTCGTTCATCGCACGAGCCTTTTGGATGTCTTTCTCCCTCGCCAGCGCCGATTCGCTCACGTCTTCTTTCCGGATGAATTGCGGATCTGCTGCGGCGATGTGCATCGCCAGATCGTGAACCAGTTCCTGGAAATCGTCCGTACGCGCCACAAAGTCGGATTCGCAATTTACTTCGATCAGCACTCCCAGTTGCCCGCCGTGATGGATATAGGTAGCCACCAGACCCTGCTTGGTCGCACGGGACGACTTCTTGCTCGCCGACGCGATGCCCTTCTTCCGCAGCACCACTTCCGCTTCCGAAATTACGCCGTTTGCTTCTTTGAGAGCGCTCTTGCACTCCATCATCCCCGCGCCGGTACGTTCACGCAGTTCTTTCACCTGTTGTGCGGTAATCTCCGCCATATTGTCCTTTGTCCCTTATGAATGTTTTGATTAGCTGGCTGATTCGATCGGCTCCGCCGCTTCAGCCGCCGATTCCACTGCCGTCTCTGCTGCCGGACCCTTACGGCTGACCGGCTCCTCACCCATCAGGCTCTCTGCCATGATCTGCTCGTTAAACTTCGGATCGACATACTCGGTGTATTCGGGGATCGCTTCTTCCGCGGGCGTCTCATCCGTAATCAACTTCTCTGCGACGAACTCATGCTCGGTTGCAAGCGCGCGTCCTTCGATTACCGAATCGGCGATTTTGGTCGTGAACAGGCGAATTGCCCGCAGTGCGTCGTCGTTGCCCGGAATCACCCAGTCCACTTCGTCCGGATCGCAATTGGTATCGACAATCGCCACCACGGGGATTCCTAGCCGACGCGCTTCTTTCACCGCGATGGCTTCCTTGTTCGAATCGATCACGAACAGAATATCCGGCAGACCAGGCATATCTTTGATGCCGGCCAGATTGCTTTGCAGTTGTTTCCTCTCGCGTTCGAGGCGAATCACTTCTTTCTTCGGACGCGCTTCATATCCGCCGTCGGTTGACATCGTATCCAGCTCTTTTAACCGCTTGATCGATTTCTGAACCGTCGTCATATTGGTCAGAAGCCCACCCAGCCAGCGCTGATTGATGTAGTACATCTGGCAGCGATTTGCCTCTTCAGCGATGGCTTCCTGCGCCTGGCGCTTGGTGCCGACGAACAGAACGTTCTTTCCCTGCGCGGCCATCTCGCCCACAAACCGGGCGGCGTCCTTGAAGAGCTTCAGCGTCTTCTGCAGGTCGATGATGTAAATCCCGTTGCGCTCACCGAAGATGTATTCTTTCATCTTCGGATTCCAACGCTTGGTCTGGTGCCCGAAGTGAACGCCGGCTTCGAGCAATTCTTTCATGGAAATCGCGGGCAAATGGATGCTCCTATGTGTTTCTGGGGTTAAGGGACAAGAGAATCCTCATCCGAGCTAAAGGTTTGATCTCCTTACAACCGGAAACTCCGGCAGAAGACCGTGAATACAAGCGCCGCGCGGAGGTTTGAGGGCCATTCCGCGCGGCCCCGTTTAGTAAAAAACTTACCGCTTCGAGAACTGAAACCGCTTGCGGGCGCCCTTTTGGCCGTACTTCTTACGCTCACGCTTACGCGGATCGCGTGTCAGAAAGCCGGCTTTCTTCAAGGTGCCACGCAACTCCGCGTTGAATTGAACCAACGCACGCGCAATACCGAGCCGTACCGCAACCGCTTGACCGATAATCCCGCCGCCATCCGCCAGAATCACCACGTCGAACTTGTCGAGCATCTCTGTTGCAATCAGGGCCTGACGCACGGGAGTGCGCGACGCCTCGGTCACAAAGTAATTCTCAAAAGGACGGTTGTTAACTTTGATCGCGCCGGAACCCGGACGCAGGAACACGCGCGCAACAGCCGTCTTGCGGCGGCCCGTGCCGAGGTATTGAACAATTTGCTTAGTTGCCAAAACGATAACCTTTCCTTAGGACGCCTTGCGCGCCAGTTCTTTAACCACCGGCTGCTGCGCCACATGCGGATGCTTCGGACCCGCGTACACATTCAACTTCCGGTACATCTGCTTGCCCATCTTACTCTTTGGAAGCATACCGAAGATCGCGTCTTCGATCATTCGCTGCGGGCGCTTAGAACGAACGCGTTGCACCGTCTGCTCCACCAGACCGCCTGGATAGCCGGTAAAGTGCCGGTAAACCTTCTGGTCTTCCTTCTTGCCCGTCAAGGCAACTTTCTCAGCGTTAATCACAATCACGTGATCGCCCGCATCGATGAAAGGTGTATAGGTGGGCTTATGCTTGCCCATCAGGATATTCGCCGCAAGACTGGCGAGCTTTCCAAGAACTGCGCCATCTGCGTCCAGGACATGCCACTGGCGCGCTACGGCATTCTTGGTGGGAAACTGGGTACTCATGAGGACACACTACTCCGCTTCTGGTTTTCTAACTATTTAGGTTACTTGAGCAGCAGCCAAATTGTCAAATTCCGTCAAGCCGCACCGAGCGCTGCAAGTCTCTGCGGGCCAGTCTTAACTTTGACCTGGTAAAGCTGCGCATCCGCCATTGCCAACGGATCTTCTACAGTTGATTCTCCCACACCGAATGAACATTTCACTCGAAACTCCGTTCCTCCCGCGCTCGTGAACCGTATATCCCGGAATTCCGAACACACACGGGTCGCGAGCCTCTTCGCATCTTCGGCTGGTGTGTCCGGGAGAATTGCCACAAACTCGTCCCCGCCCATGCGGCAGCAGATGTCCCTCCGCCTCGAGTTCTCCTGGAGTAAAGATCCAAATGCCGCCAGTACCTGATCGCCCGCCGCGTGGCCGAAACTGTCGTTGACCATCTTGAAGTCATTTAGATCGAACAGGCAAAGGGCAAGCGGTTGCCCGCCATCTTGCGCTGACTTGATCGCTACGGGCAACGCGCGGTCGAACTCGCGCCTATTCCACAAGGACGTAAGAGAATCCGTCCTTGCTTCCAGGCTCAAGGCTTCTTGTTCCGCCACTCTCGCGGTAATGTCTGTCTGAGATCCAGCAATGCGAATTGCGGTACCCTCCCCATCCCACACGGCCTGTCCACGGTCGGAAACCCAACGCCACCCTTCATCCTTGGCCAACATACGGTAATCGCAGGAAAAGCTCACGGTTTCATGCTTCAGGTGCGAATCGAGAGCTGCGAGCACCCGGTCCGCGTCCTCAGAGTGCACCAGTCTGCGCCAATCCTCGGTCGTGTTTCCAATCTCATCGTCCCGATATCCCAGCATCGTCTTCCACGCTGGCGAACGGTAAACAACATTCGTCGTCAGATCCCAGTCCCACAGTCCGTCTCCGGCACCCTTCAACGCCAGTTGCCAACGCTGTTCGCTGGCCCTCAACTCGGCCAGGGTCTGCTGTTGCTGATGGACCAAATGACGGTATCGCTCCTTTCCAGCTTGAGCAAGTTTCTTGAGCTGTAAGGCTCGCCGCATAATCACACAAAGAATCACCGCGAACACGAGAATCACCCGAAACAAGCCACGGTAAATTAGGCTGTGTTGTTCCGCCGTCTCACGCGCCCAAATCGACGTAGTGCCCTGAGCCGAAAAGGGCGACCATTCATCTAGCATTGCGCCCAGAGCCCCTTCGCGAGCCAATGCGGTAATTTCGTTTCTTAATGCCTCAGCGGCGTCATGCGCCTCCGGTACGGCCGCAATGCTCAGCGGCGACCGCGCACCGGAAAGCGTGGAAATTCTGAATATTTGATTCGAGCAACCCCCGGGCCTCTCCAGCAGGATTGCGTCAAGTACGCGGCTTTCCACCAACGCCGCGGCCGCCTCCCCCAAACACACAGCGTGCACTGCGTCGTCCCGGTGTGGCAGTACCAGTAGTTTGCTACGGGGTAGATACTGATGCGCGATCGCAGTCGTCAGCATCAGCTTTGCATGCGCCACCACATAGCCCGCGGCGTCGGATGGGTTGCGTATGGGAAGCGAGCTGCGCGAAAGCAAGACATAGTCGTTTTCCAGCCAGGGTTTGGACAGAAAGAACTCCTGCTGCCGAAGCTTGGTAGGACCTACCAAAGGCCATAGATCTACGCGCCGCGTCAAAAGCGCGTCGTCAAGCAAACCCTCCGTTATTACGATCCACGG
>Ga0302325_10033988_pt1 | contig 10436 bp, 9 predicted proteins | sample Palsa_T0_2_FD_201948 | JGI IMG/M metagenome (GOLD analysis project Ga0302325, IMG submission 201948) | Peat permafrost microbial communities from Stordalen Mire near Abisko, Sweden - Palsa_T0_2 | ecosystem: Environmental > Terrestrial > Soil > Palsa > Peat permafrost | place: Sweden: Abisko...
GATTTGAATCGCATGAGCGTCTACGACGAACATCCCGCCGAAGGAATTCTGCATGTGCGCTGGAACGCGGATGGCTCCAAGGCGTACGCGGTCTCGCAAGACGGCCTCGGTTACATTTACGAACCCCCGTTGATTTGAGGCTTATTCTTCCATGCAGCAGATCGACCCCAATTCCATGGCCGCGATTCAGCCGGAGCTCACATCCGGCGAAACAGTGCAGTGGGCCGGCCAGCCAAATACGCGAGTGATCTTTCACAAAGAAGACTTCTTTCTTATTCCATTCAGCTTGTTCTGGGGCGGCTTCACAATTTTCTGGGAATTAATCGCTTCCGGCTTCTGGGGATCCAAGGGAGGAGCCGGCGCTCCTTCTTTTTTTCTCGTCTGGGGAATACCGTTCATCGTGGTTGGCCAGTATCTGATCTGGGGCCGGTTTCTGTATGTCGCTTGGCTGAAGAAGAGAACGAACTATGCGGTCACCAACCGGCGCGTGGTTGTCGTGCAGGACGGATGGAGCCGACGGGTGGCCTCTTCTTATCTCGACACTTTGCCAACGATCGTGAAAGAAGGCGCATCGGGCGGAACGGGTGTCTTGCGGTTTGCGCCGGTGGCGCCTTCCTGGTCCACGCGGCAGGGCTGGGGAGCGTGGAATGCCATGAACGTGGGAGAGATTCCGACGTTCATGGACATTGACGACGTCGATTCTGTCTACCGTCTGGTCTCCGATTTGAGGGAGAAGGCTCGCGGCGCCGCGAGCAATACCTCTGCAAACAACTGGTAGGTTCCATAGGTTTTGCTCGATCTAAGAAAGCCGGCTGCCTCGCAGCATGTAACCCATCTCCTTCGGTGATCTCTGCAGCGGACTCGAATCGCTTAATGATTGGCGTGTGGTTATCTGTCTCGTTTTGGGAAGATTCTTGTTTTAACGCGGGGAGAAATCCCCCGTCGCTTCGCTCGCTCGGGATGACAACGAAAGGCAAATGCAACGGCCAACTAGAGAGTGAGTACGCCCACCAGCATGTCTGAATCTTCTTTGCTGGGGGCGGCGACGAAGGCGAAGCGGTCGGCGAGGGAGCGCATGGCGAGGTTCTCGGGGAGTATGTTGGCGATGACGCGCTCTAGCTTTTCGCCGCGGGCGACTTCGATGAGGCGGCCCAGGAGTTCGGTGCCGATGCCCTGGCCTTGCTTTGCGTCGCTGACGAGGACAGCGACTTCGGCATCGCGCTCGCCGATTGTTTTGGTGAGCCGCGCTACGCCCAGGATTTCGTGGTCGCCGGTTTCGGGATTCAGATAGTCGGCAACCAGGGCCATTTCGCGGTCGTAGTCGATGAAACACTTCTGGAAGAGGCGTTCGTGGTCGACGCGGCTGCTGAGCGATTCCATGTGGAAGTAGCGCAGGTAGACGGAGCGATCGGAAACCGTCTCGTGGAATTTCACCATCAGAGGCTCATCTTCGGGGCGAATCGGGCGAATCACCGTGGGAGTGCCGTTTTTGGCGGTCCAGCGCCAGATGTAGTGCGAAGGATAGGGGCGGATGGCTGTCCGCGGCAATTTATCGGGCGAAGTGTCCGGCGCATGAAGAATTACTCGCGCATCGAGGGCTAGGATCTTTTCCGGTGACGCGAGCAGCGGGTTGATGTCGATCTCTTTGATCCACGGTTGCTCGATGACGAGTTTGCTGAAGCGCACGAGGATGATCTTCAGTAGATCGAGGTCTACCGGATCGCGGCCGCGAACACCCTGCAGCGCGCGGTAGACGTGGGTCTGTTCGATGAGGCGCTGTGCCAGGGTGGTATTGAGCGGCGGCAGGGCCAGCGCGCGGTCACGGTAGACTTCAACGAGTTGCCCTCCTGAACCGAACAAAATTACAGGACCAAATTGCGGGTCGATGCTGCTGCCGAGGATGAGTTCATAACCGCCGGTATGGATCATGGGCTGGACGGTGACGCCGAGGAACGCTTCGGGGCCCGCCTTTTCCCGCACGGAGGCTTCGATTTCGCTAAATGCCCGGCGCACGGCGGTCTCATCCAGGAGATTGAGTTTCACTCCGCCCACATCGGTCTTGTGCGTGACGGTTTCCGAGTGCAGCTTCATCGCCACCGGAAAGCCGATGGCGCGCGCTATCAGCCCGGCTTCGGCGGGTGACCGCGCGACGCGCGTGTCGACCGTGGGAATTCCGTAGAGGCTCAGCAATTGCTTGGATTCGAGCTCGGTGAGCACGGTGCGGCCTGTGCCGCGGACACGGTCGACGAGCGCTCCAGCAGCCGTCGCCGGGCTGGTGTCCGCTCCGGCTTCCTCGGCCAGGCTGGGAGTTTCGTAAATGCCGCGGAGATTGTAGGTGTAGCGCCACATGTAACTGAATACGCGGGCGGCCGTGTCGGGATAGGAGAATGTGGGGATGCCGGCTTCGTTGAGAATGGCCACGCCTTTGGCGACGAGCTTTCCGCCCATCCAGCTCGCGAGCACCGGCTTTCCCGTGCCGCGCGCGTAAGGCTTCAGTGCTTCGGCGACGCCGGCCGGGTCCGTCATCCCCTGCGGGGCGAGAACGGCGAGCAAGGCGTCGCTGTCGGGGTCGTGGATGGCGATGTCGCAGGCTTTGATGTAAGCGTTTACGTCAGCGTCGCCCAAGACGTCGATCGGATTGGCGTGGCTCCAATGCGGCGAAAGAAAGCTGCTTAGCTCATCCAGGGCGGATTGCGAAAGGGGAGCGAGTTCACACTTGTTGGCGATGAGCGAATCGGTGGCGAGGACGCCGGGGCCGCCTGCGTTGGTGAGGATCGTGAGGCGCGGGCTGCGAGGTCGCGGCTGCCGGGCAAGAGTTTCCGCCATGTAGAAAAGATCGCCGATGGTATCGACGCGCAGCACGCCGCAGCGGCGCAAGGCCGCGTCGAAGACTTCGTCGCTTCCGGTGAGCGCGCCGGTGTGGGAGCTTGCGGCCCGAGAGGCCGCTTCCGAGCGACCGGCTTTGATCACGATGATCGGTTTGCGCAAGGCCACTTCGCGCGGCGGAAAGGAACGAACGCGCGTCACCGACCGATTCGACGTAGAGAAGGATGCTGTGCGTGTCGGGATCGCTGCCGAAATAGTCGATCAGGTCTCCCCAGCCGACGTCGAGCATGGAGCCGGTGGAAACCATGGCGCTGAAGCCGACTTTTTCTTCGAGGCTCCAATCGAGGATGGCGGTTTCCAGCGCCCCGCTCTGGCTGAGGAAGGCTACGTTTCCCGGCAGCGCCATGTCGTGAGCGAACGTGGCGTTCAGGCCGGCGAGGGGAGTCATGATTCCCAGGCAGTTCGGTCCGATGACGCGCATGCGGTTGCCAGCCCGTTGGCCCCGGCGCACCTGCTCCTGAATCTGCTGCTCGAGTTGCGCGCCTTCGGCTCCACGTTCCTTAAAGCCCGCGGAGATCACCACGGCGGCGCGCACCCCTGCGTCAATGCATTCGCCGACTACGCCTGGGACGAAGGGGGCGGGCGTGACGATCATGGCCAGATCGATTTTTTCGGGGACGGCGCCGATCGACTTGTAGCTGTGTAAGGACAGAATGCTCTCGCGCTTCGGGTTGATGGGGTAGATTTCGCCAGGGAGTCCGCCTCGCAGGAGATTCTGCAGAAGGGTGCTGCCGACGGTGCCTTCGCGGTCCGTGGCGCCGATTACGGCGACCGAGAGCGGGGCGAACATGCAGTCAAATGACGAACGCTGAGTGAATTTGTTCACGCTGGTACTCATGTTTGGCGTCCGCGCCGGTTGCGAAAGAGGGTTAGTGTTTTAGCGATGCCCTGAGGGGAGATTGTAACGTCAGCCACCGATGCATGGAACCGAATTTCGAATTGCCCGAGTCAAGTACCCGGATCAAGCCACCGACCCATGTGATTTACGTCACATATATTTCGGGATTGAGAGCGAGCTTGAATTGATCGTTGATCCCTAGCTGCGAGCCGTCAATACCGGGCACGGAGAGTGAGCCACGACCTTGTGAGCGATCGCTCTTTCCAAAGGCGAAACAGGGCCTCGCCAATTGGGGCTACCGTGGACGCCCAGAACGATCAGGTCCGCACCGCGATCCCTTGCGGCGGCAAGAACCATCTTGGCCGGGTTGCCATACTCGACGACAGGTTCGGGCCGGCACCAGAGTTCCGCTTCGGGCGGGACGATCTCGTGGAGTTGATGCATCACTTCGGCCGCAGAGAGCATAGGGGAGTTGCCGTTGCCCTGTCTTGGACCGTTGATGACGTGCAGCAAGATGAGTCGCGCCTGGTTTTCTTCTGCCAGGGACATGGCGTACTGAGCCGCGATGTCGGATTCCGACCCAAAATCCGTGGCGAAGAGCACCGCTCGAAACCGCCCGTCGCTATGAGTTCCTCGGGACACACTTGGTCCTATCGTGAGAACCGGCACAGGAGATCGGCGGAAGATTTCTTCCGCGACGGAGCCGAGCAGGATTTTTTGCGTGCCGGTGCGCCCGTGCGTTCCGACGACGATCAAGCCAGGACGCGATTGCTGAATGGCCTTTTGCACGGTCGGCCACACAGCCGTACCCGTGCCCCATTCCACGGTCGCGTCGTGGGGCAAACCCGCCAATTGAGAATCGACCTTCTGCATTTCGACCTGGGCGATTTCTTCGACGGTGGCAAGAGTCTGTTCCCGTAGTTTTGGGTTTCCGTCGGCCGGCAGTGCCGGCATGAGGACGTGCAAAGCGTTCACGAACGCGCCGTAGTTCCGCGCCATCGATACGACAAATGGAAGGGCGGCTTCGGAAGGCTGAGAGAAATCCGTGAGATAAAGGATTTTCTTGACCTGGATGTTGATCCCCGCCGTCATCATCGCGCACCTCCGAGGAAGGTTATAAAGCAAGCCAGACCGGAGCGACGTGACCCAGGTCACTTGTTTGAGTGACTGGAGTCACGGCCGAAAAAAATGTCGAAATATTCGATTGCCAGGGCCGGATGATGAGATTTTCGCCGTTCGTTCAATCCGCCCCGGCAATCGACTCGGTTCTTCAGATCACGCCACTGCGAATCTCTTCTCCTCCAGCTTGGGCAGTTCTGACGAATACACGGACTGCAGTGTCTTCACCACTTTTTCGGGCGGGAGTTCGCTCGGCTGTCCTCCGGCCTCGGTGTGCAGAACTACATCGTCCATCGAAAGAATCCCTTCGAGAACGCCGGTACTGCTGACCACAGGCAAGCGGCGTATCTTCGATGCCGCCATAACGTGTAAGGCCGAGCGGACATCATTGTCCGATTTGCACCAGTAGACTGCGCGCTGGCGACATCCTTTACGGCAACATCGCCAGCCAAGCGGTTTCGGGTTCCCAGCGCGATGCAGATGTCCCGGTCCGTTATCACGCCGACCAGCTTATCCTCCGCGTCGACAACGGGCAGAATCCCGCAATTGCGGGTCCACATCATCTCGACGGCGGCGCCCAGATTCGTCTCGGGATGGCACCGGGCGGCGGTTCTCATCATTACGTCTTTCACCTTCATGGCATCCTCTGTCTCTTATAGAAATCTCGAATGCAGGCATTCCGTGCTGTATGCGAGGAGATCTTCGATCGCCGATCACCCTTCGCAAAACTCGGGATGCTCTTCCACGAGGTAATTGGTCATTTGAGCGTTTCGGACAACCTTAGGCGCCGTTTTACCCGGCGGGTAAGGCTCGAATTTCTTGTTTGCAGGCGCCCTGTGAGCTGCTTTCTTGGTTGTTCTACGTTTCATGGTTGCACCCCCGTTGGGCGAGTGGAAGGTTCCCAAGTGCATCGTCCACTGGTACGTTCCTCCTTTCAGCGGAGACTGCGCAGTGATGGGAGTCACTCCTCGGTGTGACACAGGGGATAAGGGATTTGTGGAGCGAGCAGGCCGGCGAATGGCCCGATGCTGGTTAGAAGATAGGTGGTGGCCGTCGGCGAAACGGCCTACGGTGTGCCACTAGCCTCTCGGGGCGAGAACCGTTATCATCACAGATTCGGGAACACGAACTTATGCGAGGAGATTCTTTTGGCTGCGCGCATTCTTAGCGGGAACGCGATTCGCGATCAGATTTATGGCGAACTGGCGGGCGAGATCGCTTCGCTCGGGGCCGCGGGTATACGTCCGGGGCTGGCAGCTGTGCTCGTCGGCGACAATCCAGCTTCGAAGCTCTATGTGAACAGTAAGATCGCCGCTTGCGGGAAACTCGGTCTGGCAAGCTTCATGCTCACGCCGCCTGCTTCGATTACCACCGACGAACTGCTCGCACTGGTGGACGGACTGAACAAGCGCGACGACGTGGACGGGATTCTTGTGCAGATGCCGCTGCCGCCGCAGGTGGACGCGAAAAGGATTCTCGACGCTGTCGACCCGGCGAAAGATGTCGACGGGTTCCATCCGATCAACGTGGGCCGGCTGGTGGCGGGGCGCCCGACTCTGGTGGCATGCACTCCGGCGGGCGTGATGGAGATTTTTCGCCGTAGCAATATTGCGCTCGAAGGGGCCAATGCCGTGGTGATGGGGCGCAGCGACATCGTGGGCAAGCCGATGGCGCTGCTTCTGCTTCATGCCAGCGCGACGGTGACGATTTGCCATTCGAAAACGCGGGACATGAAAGACGTGTCGCGGCGCGCCGACATCGTGGTGGCCGCGATGGGCCGCGCGGCCATGATTACGCCGGATTATATCCGGCCGGGAGCGACCGTGATCGATGTGGGTCAGAACGTGATTACCGACAGGGCAGAGGCGGAACGGATTTTTGCGAATTTCCCGGAGAAGATTGAGTCCTTTCGCACGAAAGGATCGGTGCTCGTGGGCGATGTGCATCCCGATGTGGTGAATGTGGCGGGGGCATTTACGCCAGTGCCGGGGGGAGTGGGCCCGCTGACGATTGCGCTACTGATGAGCAATACGGTGAAAGCGGCGCGGATGCGGCGCGGCGCGCACGTGCCCGTTGCGGCGGCAGGGAGGGTGTAATGCTACGCGTGGGGCTTACCGGCGGGATCGCTTGCGGAAAATCGACGGTGTCGGGCATGCTGCGCGACCGCGATTGCCAGGTGCTCGCGGCCGATCCTCTTGGCCACGAGTTGCTCGAACCGGGACAGGCGGCCTACGACGAAGTTTTGCGAGAGTTCGGGAAAGACATTCTGGCGCCTGGAGGCAAGGTCGACCGGAAGAAACTCGGCGCGGTCGTGTTTGCCGATCCAGTGAAGCGCGCCAAGTTGAATTGGATCCTGCATCCCAAGATTCTCGAAGTGATCCGGCAATGGTTCAAGGCGCTCGACCGCCCCGGGGGGCCGGAGTTTGCCGTGCTCGAGGCGGCGCTGATTTACGAAGCGGCCGTGAACAAGGAACTCGACCGCGTGGTCGTGTGCTGGTGCACTTCGGACCAGCAAATGGAAAGGCTGGAGGCGCGAGGGCTTACCAAAGAAGAGGCGCAGCGGCGCGTCTCGGCGCAAATGCCAATCAGCGAAAAGAAGCGCCTGGCCGATGAGGTGATCGACTGCTCCGGACCGCTGGAAGATACCGAACGCCAGGTGGCGGAGTTGATCGAGAAATTGAAGGCGCCGGCTGCGGCGAAGTGAAATATTCGCAGGTCCAAAAGCGTATTGATATCGAGAAGGCTCTGCCTTGTTAACAGCCGCAGTGCACCATAAAAGGGAATCCCCGTTATGCCGCGATCGCGAAACCTGAGACGTTCGATTCGCCTGCTGACCATCGGCTTGATCATCGGGCTGGCGGCGTATTGGCTGGGGTCGCAGTATGGCCCCAGAAATCCCGCCTCGGTGGACGCCCTGCACCCTGCGGGAGCGGATTTGCAAGTCGCGCCGGTTGGCGGCATCAAGCTGGATCCCACCGAAGCAGAGAACGTGAAGATCTACCGGCAGTCGTCGCCTGCCGTGGCCAACATCGTAACGCGGACGGTGGAATACGACTTCTTCTACAACGCTGTGCCGGTGGAGGGCGCGGGATCTGGGTTTCTGATCGATACCGCCGGCCACATTCTGACGAACAACCACGTGATCGAAGGCGCTCAGACAATCGAGGTGACCCTTGGCGACCAGTCGCGCTATAAGGCCAAGCTGATCGGCGCGGATACACGCAACGATATCGCTTTGATCCAGATCGATCCGCGCGGCCGCAAGATCACTCCGCTTTCGCTGGGAGATTCACGCAATCTGCTGGTGGGGCAGCGGGTGCTGGCGATCGGGAACCCCTTCGGATTTCAGAGCACACTTACGACGGGCATCGTCAGTTCGCTTGGCCGTACCGTACAAACCAGCGATACCACCTTTATCGATGACGCCATCCAGACCGACGCAGCGATTAATCGGGGAAATTCCGGCGGCCCGTTGCTGAACTCTCATGGCGAAGTGATCGGCATCAACAGTGCGATCTTTTCGCCAAGCGGAACCACCGCGGGCATCGGCTTCGCGATTCCCATCAACACGGCAAAGCGCGTCGCCGATGAATTGATTACCAAGGGCCGCGTGCGCCGAGCCGTGCTGGGAATTCAGGGCCGCGAGATCTGGCCCGATCTGGCACAAGCGCTGAGCCTGCCCGTGCAGCATGGGCTGCTCATTGAGACGGTAATGCCGGGCGGCCCGGCAGCGCGTGCCGGAATTCGCGGCGGCAACAGGTCGGTCCTGGCGGGATTGCAGGAATTGCGCATCGGCGGAGACGTTCTGGTCGACGTGAATGGCAAGGAAATTTCGAATCAGACGGATTTGAACCTGATGCTGAACCGCGCGCAGCCGGGCGAATCGGTGACGCTCACGATTATCCGCGACGGAAAGAAAATGAATGTGCCGGTGACACTCGGCGAGGCCTAGGCCACACACGCGAGATGGACAAGTTCAAAATTCAGGGTGGACGCAGGCTCGAAGGGACCGTGCGAATCAGCGGGGCGAAGAACGCGGCGCTGCCGGCGATGGCCGCTGCGCTGCTCACTCCTGATACGGTCTACCTAAAGAATATCCCGCATGTGCGCGACATCATCACGATGGCCAAGCTGTTGGCGCACATGCGATGCGTGGTCCAGAGTCCGGACTTGCCGCCCAGCGAATTCTCGATCCAGGCGGAAAATGTTTCGCATGCCGAAGCGCCCTATGAACTCGTGAAAACGATGCGCGCCTCGGTGCTGACACTGGGGCCGCTTGTAGCGCGCTTCGGATACGCGCGCGTCTCGCTGCCGGGAGGATGTGCCATCGGAGCGCGGCCCATCGACTTGCACATCCAGGCGCTCGAAAAGCTCGGCGCCGAAATCTCGGTCGATCACGGATATGTGGAGGCGCGAGCCAAGCGCCTGCGCGGCACTACCTTTCGCTTCCCGAAAATTACCGTTACAGGAACGGAAAACATTCTTACCGCCGCGGTGCTTGCCGAAGGTGAAACTGTTCTCGAGAACTGCGCCCTGGAACCCGAAATTCCCGACCTTGCCGCGCTTCTTGTGAAAATGGGAGCGCACATCGAGGGTGCTGGCACGCGCACGATTCGCGTGCAGGGCGTAGAAAAACTTCATGGCGCAACGCACTCGGTGATTCCGGACCGCATCGAGGCGGGTACGTTCCTTGTGGCGGGCGCCATTACGGGCGGGGATCTGCTTCTCACAGATTGCGAGCCGCAGCATCTTGCGGCCGTGGTCGCCAAGCTGAAGGAATGCGGGGTGGAGGTTCGCTGCGAGGGGAAAAGCGCGATTCGCGTGAAGGCCGCGAAAAATCTCGTTGCCGCCGACGTGACAACCGAGGAGTATCCTGGCTTCGCCACCGATATGCAGGCGCAACTCATGGCGCTCGCGACGCAGGCCAAGGGCGTTTCGCACATTCGCGAGACGATCTTCGAGAACCGATATCTGCACGCCAGCGAAATGATGCGGATGGGCGCGAACATCACGATCGACGGCCACGATGCCATCGTGAAGGGTCCCACGCCACTCAGCGGCGCTCCGGTTACCGCGTCCGACCTGCGTGCCAGCGCAGGACTGGTGCTCGCGGCCCTGGTCGCCAGCAACACGACGATCATCGACCGGGTCTATCACATCGACCGGGGTTACGAGCGTATCGAGCTGAAACTTAGTGGCGTTGGCGCCCGCATCGAACGCCTCAGCGACTCGGATTAATTCTTTTTTGCACGTTGCACCGAGCCGCGTTTTCCCAAGGCTTCCGGATTCAAAGCGCCTGGCGGAATTCGCCCGTCCAAATACGCCTCGATATTCTCGACTGCCTGCCGGAAAAAAAGATCGTAGGATTGCTCGCTCACATATCCCATGTGCGGCGTCAGCACAACATTCTCCAGTGACCGCAGCGGATGATCGACTGGCAGCGGTTCGGTTTGAAAAACATCGAGAGCCGCTCCGCGGATTCGGGCTTCCCGCAGAGCGTTCACGAGCGCCTGTTCGTCCAACAGGTGGCCGCGCGCCGTATTCACCAGACACGCCGTCGGCTTCATCAGGCTTATGTGCCGTGCGGTGATGA
>Ga0302325_10033989_pt1 | contig 10436 bp, 5 predicted proteins | sample Palsa_T0_2_FD_201948 | JGI IMG/M metagenome (GOLD analysis project Ga0302325, IMG submission 201948) | Peat permafrost microbial communities from Stordalen Mire near Abisko, Sweden - Palsa_T0_2 | ecosystem: Environmental > Terrestrial > Soil > Palsa > Peat permafrost | place: Sweden: Abisko...
AGAGGATGAATCCAACCCACGCGAAGGCCGCGAGGAAGAGCAATCGGAGGAAGACGCCCATATACAACTTTTGCCGATCCTATCGGGTCCGCGGCGCGCTGGCAATAGGAGGTTGCGGGTGGCGGATTCAAGTGCGGAGAGGCAGTCCCCTTGACGGCCCAGCAGCGGTGTGCGATGAAACGCCGCTCCTTTTCCCCCATGCGTGCCGTTTCGCTCATTGAACTCCTTGAAGACCGGATCGCGCCCGCGGCGGTGACCATTTCGGCGAATGGGAAAACCGCGACGTACACGGATTCGACGGGCGATATGGTGCAGGTCGCCACGACCAAGGGGAAGTTTACGGCGGCTCAATTTATCTTTGATCCGAATACGGCGGGGCAATTGACGGAATTGGCGCTGACGGGTGATAGCGCCTTCACCGGGGCTAAAATTTCATTCACGGTGTCGCCTTCGATGGGAAGCAGCTCGGTGGTCAACGTGGGGTTTATCAATGCGACGAATCTGAACCTGGGCAGCGTGACCATCCCGGGAGACTTGGGGGGCATCGACGTGGGAGGCGGGGCGACGGGGAACGCGCTGGGAAAGCTGACCGTGAACTCCCTGGGAGCCCAGGGGGCGGCGACGCAGGGCGGCCTTTCAACGGTCAGCACGGTGAGCAACATCACGGGGAGCGTGGGGCAGGTGAATGTGGCGGGGAATGTGGACGGGTCGATAACCATGCAGGATTACAAGAACAGGCCGGGGACCGGGAACATCGGGCAGTTGAACATCGGCGGATCGCTCGATGGAAATACCTCGACCGGCGCAGGCGAAATTTCCTTCACGGGGAAGCTCGGGACGGCGGTCATTGGAGGAGGAATTGAAGGGGGATCCCAGAATTCTTCCGGGTCCATCGCCGGGTCTTATGCGGAGCTTTCCAGGATCGGGTCGGTAACGGTGAAAGGAACTGTGCCGGATAATCCAAACCCCTCTCCGTTCCAATCGGCGCTGGGGACCTCGATCCTGGGGGGAGCGGGGAATTCGAGCGGCGGCATATTGGCCGTGACGGTCGGGAGCGTCTCTGTGGCGGGGGACGTGGACGGCGGCACGGGGAACGCATCGGGGGGAATCCAGGGGGGGACCCGGCTGGGGAAAGTGACCATTGGAGGATCGCTGATCGGCGGAAATTTTGTGGCGGGGAGCCCGTCGGAGGCCAATTCATCGGGGGTCGTCTTTGGGGAGACCGTCGTCTCCGTGACCATTGGGCAGAATATTTACGGGGGATCGGGACTGAACTCCGGCGAAGTGCTTGCGGCTGGGACGCTCCGGAAGGTGACAGTGATGGGCGACGTGACCGGAGGCTCGGCCGGGCAGGCATCGGCGAGCGGTTTATCGGGAACCATCAATGCGCAGGCGCTCGGGACCGTCGTGATCGAGGGGTCGCTGATTGGGGGCAACCTGGTGAGCGGAGACGCGAACCAGACTGGAAGCGAAGACGGAGCGATCATCAGCGGGACGACGATAGGCAATGTCTATATCGGACAAGGTCTTGCCGGGGGAACCGGCCCTTCATCGGGGATGATCTCGGCGGACAATGGCGGACTGGGAACGCTAATGATCGGGGGAGCCAACGCCGCCGGCGGCAACGTGGTGGGCGGCGCCGGGGCATCGAGCGGAACAGTGAGCGTGGATGGGCCGATTCGGAACGTGACGCTGACGCAGGATCTGACGGGGGGAGCCGGGACGGGGTCAGGGTTATTCCAGGTGAACGGGGCCATCAACTCGCTGGTGATCGGCGGGAATGTGACGGGAGGGACGGCGGACAATACCGGAACGATCTCGGTCTTCGGGTTGCTCAAGAGCGCGAGCATCGAGGGAAATATAACCGGGAGCAGCTCCGGCGCGACGATGCTGAGCGACACCGGGTATGTGCAGGCGGACGGGATCGGCACGATGAGAGTCGGGGGCGCGTTGACGGCGGGAACGGCTGGCTCCGGCGGCCTCGACACCTCAGGAGCGATCCGGTCCACGGTGGCGATAGGAAGCATCACCTTCGGAAGCCTCGTGGGGAATGCCACCAACCCGGCGATCATCTCCGCGGTGGGTCGGGCGAACCTGGCGGCGAATGCGAGGAGCGATGTGGCAATTGGAAGCGTCACGGTGACGGGGGACGCGACTTACGCAGACATCCTGGCGGGGTACAGCACCGACACGCAGAACGGGATCGCTCCGCTGGGCACGGGAGTGAGCGCGAACGCTCAGATCGGGACGGTCACGATAGGGGGGAACCTGACGGCGACCAATATCATCGCCGGGGTGGGGCCGGGGGCGTCGGGATTTGGGACGGCGGGCAGCGCGGCATTGGGCGGAGCGGGCGTAACGGACCTGCCCTCGATCATCTCGAAGATTTCGAAGGTCATCATCGTGGGGACCGTGGAGGCGACGGCGAGCGCCACGGACACCTATGGCATCGCGGCGCAGTACATCGTGAGCGCGAGGGTGGATGGGACGCCGCTGGCGCTGGTGCCCGGACCGGACAATGACACTTTCGCGGATTCCAGCGAACATCGGCTGCCGGACGCCAGCGGGGATGTTGTGCTATACGAAGTGTGACGCCGATGAACCATCTCACCCACATCGAGCCACTCGAGGACCGCATCGCTCCGGCGACGATCATCAATCCCTACACCGTGACCTTCCAGGACACCGATGGGGACGCGGCGATCGTGAAGATTTCCAAGCCGCTCTTCAAGAACGCGGTGGCGGCGGGGAACATCCTGATCTTCACCACCAACGACGGCAGCGCCGAGACCTTCGGCGGGAACAGCGTGGGGGAGAGCTTGAGCGAGATCAACCTGCTGGGGCGCACCGGCGCCCAGGGTATGAACATCAGCGTCAAGGTGATCCCGCAGGTGGGGGTGGGAAATGGGCAGGTCGACGTCGGCAACATCGCGGCGGCTAATTTTTCCGTGTCCGATCAGGTGAGCCAGGGCATCGATCTGGGATCGGTCTACATCCAGGGGAACCTCGGGCAAATCACGGCGGGCGCGGCCGGCTATTTTTTCACTCCGGCCGTCAAGTCGCTGACCGTGCTCTCGATGAACCAGGGGCTGCAGAGCGACGTGCTCGGTCCAATCGGCAAGCTCAATGTGCTTGGGGATTTCAACGCGGACCTGAACGTGATCAACTACCAGTTCGGGATCATCGGCAAACTGAATATTGGCGGCTCGCTGACGGGGGACGCGGCGGGGGATAACGGGACCGGGGTCATCGAGTTCACCGGGCATATCGGCTCGGCGACGATTGGGAACATCACAGGGACATCGGCGAACGAAACCGGGGTGCTGACCGGGACCTCCGCGAATCCGTCGAGGATCGGCTCGCTGCACGTGCTGGGCTCGATCACCGGAGGAGCCGGAGAGGACTCGGGGGCCGTATTCGCGGAATCGTCGATCGGGAAAGTGACAGTGGATGGGAGCGTCACCGGAGGCTCAGGCCAGAACTCCGGGGAAATCATCGGGCCGCTGGGGAAGGTGAACATCCAGGGGGGCCTGACCGGAGGGTCCGGGACGTCGAGTGGAACGCTCATTGGGGAGACTGTCAGCACGTTGGGGACGGCGGTCCCCGTGGCGATCGGGACCGTGACGATCGGCGGGGATCTCACCGGAGGGACGGCAGGAGTGACGGAGACCTCCTCGACGGCGCCGACGGCGGGGGATTCCGGAATCATCAGCGCGGCCGGCGCCAAGAGCATTACCATCGAGGGATCGCTGATCGGCGGGAGCGCGGGAGACACGAACGGAGTGATCGTGGCCAACTCGGTGAACTCGCTCACCATCGGGCAAAGCATCACCGGGGGAAGCGCGTCGGACAGCGGGATCATCACCGGTCAGAGCGGCGTCCTGACGATGAAGTATGGCAGCATCGTGGTGAACGGCGATGTAACAGGGGGAACGGGGCCGGCCAGCGGAGCAATCCTGATCGATGGGGCAATCGGAGGGACGATTGCCAACCTGCGCATCGGAGGGGACGTGGTGGGCGGAACGGCTGACACTACGGGCGAGATATTCTCGACCGGCGCCCTGACGACCGGGGTCATCAAGGGGAGCCTGATCGGAAATACGGCCATCGGCTCGACGACCGCGGTGGTGGCCTCGGGCTACATTCAGGCTGGAGACATCGGCACGCTGGTCATCCAGGGGAACGTGACCTCCGGGTCGAACAGCGGCGGGGAAATCGCAAACAGCGGGGCGATCCGCTCCGCGGGAAATATTCTCTCGCTCACCATCCAGGGAGCGGTCACGGGGACCGCCGCGAACCCGGTATTCATCTCGGCGGCGCAAGGACCGGGCAAGTCGGCAAAGCCGAAGACCGACGTGGCGATCGGGAGCGTGACAATCGGGCAGGCGGCGGCCTACCTGGACCTGCTGGCGGGGTACGGCCCGACGGTGAGCACGGCCACCGACCCCGCGGGCGCGCCGCTGGGGACGCCGGTGGACGGGTCGGCGCAGATCGGGGCGGTGACCTTCAAGTCCACCTTGAGCGCGAGCAACGTGGTGGCGGGAGTCGAGCCGGACTCGAACGGGCAATTTGGGACGATGGGGGATGCGGCAATCCCGGCGAAGCTGGGGGACCTGCAATCGTTCATCGCGAGCATCATCGTCGGGGGCCAGGCAACCGGAGACTCGACTCCGACCGACAGCTTCGGCTTCGTCGCGGAGAAGTTGCAGACCGTCGAGGTGGACGGGACGGCCATCCCAACTGATCATCTGACGGTGGGGACGCCGGAGGCGGTGAACGGCACCAATCTTTTTCTGCTGGAGGTGAGTTAGGGTGTCTTGAAAAGCCTTCGAGCTTGCGTAAGACCTTGCCTTACTTAAGATGACCTTCCGCGCACAAGCGGGCATAGCTTAATGGTAAAGTTCCAGCCTTCCAAGCTGGCCATGCGGGTTCGATTCCCGTTGCCCGCTCCAGTTTCCAGCCGCCCCCCGCAATGAAACGGCGCCTGCAAGTGCTGGCTTTGTGCGCCGCCGCGCTGCTGGCCGTGCGGACGATGGCGCAGGATAACGCCGGCACCGGCGGCGGCGGGGATGCCTCCGGTCAATCGAGTGGATCGACGGACAACTCCGGCGCGAGCAGCACCGGTGGCCAAAGCACCAACGGGGGCGCCACGGGAGGAACTCCGATGCCGGCCGGCGGCGCGAGGGATCAGAACGGAGGCGGGACGGGCGCGATGCCGGGGACCGGTGATTTATTCGCGCCGGCGCCGGAAGCAACGGGCGAAGGCTCGACGATTGCGCCGGCGCCGGCCCCCTCCGCTCCTCCGTGGGAGGTGACGCCGGTCCCGGGGACGACGCCTGCGCCATCGCCGGCCGCAAGCCCCGCCGCGGCAGCCGCAGGAACCCAGGGAGCGGCGCAGGCGGCGCCGGTGACCCTCACGCTGCCGGGGGGCTATGGGGGAATCCCCGCGAAGTCGTTCACGCTGGGCCAGGGGCGGCTGGCAAAACCGCCGGTCACCTTCTCGGTGACCGTGTCGCAGGGATACGACGACAATATCTTCAGCGCGGACTCGCACATCGAGCCGGCGCCGACGCCGGTCCCGCAGCCGACGCCGCCGCTGGAGGAGCGGCTGATCGGTTTTCGCATCAGCCCGCCAAGCCCGCCGACGCCGATTTTCCAGACGTTCCGGCCCAAGGCGGCGCCGACGCCAAGCGTGGCCACCCCGCAGCAACTGGGGGTGGTCGGCAGCCCCGTCAGCACGCTGTCGCTGGGGATGCAGGTGCAGAGTGGGACGCCGCGAACGGTGCTGGTCATGGATGCTTCCCTGGGGGCGCAGGATTATTGGAACCAGCCGGGGCAGCAGGTCGATTACACGGGCAGCTTGAGCTTGTCATTCGTGCACCGGCTCACTCCGCGGGCGACGTTATCGATCTCCGTGGACGCCGTTTACCAGAAGACGCCGGACTTTGCGCTCATCAACGCGCCCACCAATAACGGGAGCGGCGGGGATTACCTCAACGGGACCGCAGCAGTCAACCTGACCTACCAGTGGACCGAGCGGATATCGACGGTAACCACGTACAGCCTCAATGCGAACTTGCTGGAAACCGATGCATCGAACAATCTGTACGAAAACACGATCGGGACTCAATTCCGGTGCACGGTATCGGCGCGTAACACGGTAACGGCGGAACTGCGGGAAGCGGCCGGAGAATACCCGTCGGATTCGGCGGCGAACACGACCAGCACATTCTACCTGCTGGGGCTCGACACCAGTTTTTCGCCCAGGTTGAGGAATACGATCAGTGGAGGCATCGAGTCCCAGTCGTTTTCGAGCGGGGGCGAGAGCCAGACGCTGCCATATATGGAGAGCGCGACAACGCTCGATCTGCCTCGCGGGGCAGCCCTGACATGGACCAACCGGTACGGGGCCGAGGAGTCCGGGAGCCCGGACCAGACGGTCTCGAGCTACCGCACCGCGTTGAGCTACTCCCAGCCGCTTTCGACCAAACTGACGGCCTTCGTGTCGCTGGCGTACAATGACCTGCAATACACCGATACCTCGAACTCGGCGGGGTCGTATACGCAGAAGCAACTGCAGGCATCGCTGAGCCTGGAGTACGCGATCTCGCCGCGGTTCTCTTTGAGCCTGAGCTACACGTACAATCAACTCATCACCAATGAGGTGAACGCGAGCTACCACCGGGACCAGATTTTCCTGGGGGGCACCTACATGTTCCGGTGAACGCGGGGAAGCTCAAACGGATGCCTTGGAAGCCTCATGAGTTCCTTTTCCGTATCGCTGCTTGCGGGCGGGCGCGCGCCGGGTTAAGGTGCGCCCGTCGCCGGCGCCAGAGTTGTGCCGTGCTCCCATTATTTCCCGTATGTCTGATTCCACCGAAGTAAAGCTGCATTTCCTGGATTACTGGCGCGTCGTCAAGGCGCGGGCCGGGATCATTATCCTGGCTTTCCTGCTGACGATGATCACCGCGGGGGTGACCGTTTACTTCCTGCCCAGGGAGTATTTCTCGAAGGCGACCATCGAGGTGAAGCCCGACGAGACGACGCTGAAGATTTTTGAGGCCGGCGGATATAACGCGGCGAGCGACTCCCGGCTGGCGCCCACGCAGTTCAAGATCATCCAGGAAAAGGGAATCCTTTACCCGGTGATCGACCAACTGAATCTGACGACCAAGTGGGCCAATGGCGGGCCGCCGCTGGTGAGGGAGCTGGCGTATGCGAAGCTATTGGGCATGTTGGATATGAAGGAGGTGCGGAACACCGACCTGATCGAAATCGGCGTCTGGTCCACCGACCCCAAGGAGGCGGCGGATATCGCCAATTCAATCGCCGTGGAGTACCAGGACCGCCGCCTCGCGGACCAGACCAAGATGGTGGATACGGGGCTGACCCAACTCCACGACGAGGTCTCCGACCATGAGAAGGAGGTGGCAAACCTGGGAGCGGCGGCGACGAAAATCCGGACCGAACTGGGAATCGTCGACCCTGACCCGGAGAACATGTCGAACGCGGCGGGAGAGGACCTCGATACGCAATCGGTAAGGGCGATCGAGTCGCAGGTCGATGACGCGCGGATGAAATCGGCGGAAATGCAGACGCAAATGGATCAGGTGAACCTGCTCAAGCCCGAGGAGTTGATGGTGGCGCTCCACCTGCTGAACATCGACGACCCGACGGTGCAGAAGATTTTACCCCTCTTTCAGGACACGGTGGCGGAGGAAGCGCGGCTGTTGACTTCCGGCCTGGGGCCCAATCACCCGAAGGTCAAGGAGATCCGGGCGCTCAAGGCGGTGTACTCCCAGCAATTGGACGAACAGATTTCCGCCATCAAGGCATCGATGACGACCAGGCTCGAGCTGGCCAAGAGCACGCAGGCGGCGATGGAGGCCCGGCTCACGGACGCGCGCGACCAGTTTACGAAGCGCAAGAACGAGGGGAGCGATTACACGGATGCGAAGTACCGCTACCTGGAAGCGAAGCGGCTGCTCGAGGCGGCGCGGCAGCGCTACGAATCGGAATTGCTGCAACACGGGATCACCAATGTGGCGGCCCAGGTGTGGGAGACGGCGGAACCGGCGATGGGGCCCGGGCGTCCGAAGGTGCTTTTCTACATGGTGCTGGCGGCGATCATCGGACTGGGATTGGGAACCGGGCTGGCGTTCTTCCTCGAGTACCTGGACACGAGCGTAAAGTCGCTCGAGGACGTCGAGCGCTTCCTGGGCGTGCCGGTGCTGGCCGTAATCGCCAAGAACGTGGGCATCCTGATGCACCAGAAGGTCGACTCACCGGACGCGGAGGCCTACCGCATCCTGCGCACGAACATCGAGTTCAACCGGAAGACCCCGGACGCCAACACCCTGACGCTGATCTCCGGCGGCCCGGGAGAGGGAAAATCGACGACGCTCTGCAACCTGGCCTACACGTGCGCGAGGGGGGGATACAGCGTGCTGGTGGTGGACGCGGACTTGCGGCGTCCCACGCAGCACCGGCTCTTCGGGGTCGAGAATACAGTGGGGCTGAGCAATTACCTGACCAGTAACATGCCCTTCGAGGAAGTGGTGCGGGCGACGGGGATCGAGAATCTCTCCTTCATCCCCAGCGGAGAGCTCCAGCGGGACGCCGTGGGCATCCTCAACTCGCAGCGGATGACGGACCTGATCCGCAATACCAAGATGCATTACGACCTGGTGATGTTCGACTCGCCGCCGATCCTCGGGGTGAGTGACGGCGCGGTGCTGGCCAGCGAGGTGGACCTCTCGATCATGGTGATCGAGCACCGGCGCTTCCCGCGCTCGATGCTGCAACGGGTCAAGCAGGCGGTGACCAACGTGGGAGGCAACCTGCTCGGCGTGGTGCTCAACAAGGTGGATGCCAAGCACGACTCCGGGTACGGCTACTACGGGAGCTATTACGATTACTACTCGACGGCGAATGTGGAGGAACATCACACCCCGGTGGCGGCCAAGGCCAATGGGCGCAAGCCGCAGGCCAAGGCCGAGCCCCATCTGCATGGGGAACAGTATTGAGCGGGAGGCTCAACGAAGCTGAACCTGCCTTTTTTCATGCTGAAGAGAGTTCTCGTTCCCGGACTGGCGATGCTGCTCCTGGCGGGGCCGCGGCTCCACGGGCAGGCGGCGGCGCCCGCTCAGGCCGTGCCGGCGCAGACGGCGCCCGCCCAGGCAGTGGCGCAGGGGCCGGCGGTGGGGCTGCGCAGCGGCGATACGGTCGATGTCCGGATCGCGAATGTCCCCCCGGAGGACATGTCGGAGTGGGACGCGCCGTACACCGTCGATGAATCGGGGATGCTGAATCTGCCGTTTATCGGGAACATCAAGGCGGGTGGCTTGCCGCCGAGCCAGGTGCAGTTGGCGATCCAGAACAAGCTGATTTCGGACGGGATTTACACCAATCCGACAGTGACGGTCAATCCGCCGACGGGGATGCGCTTCATCAGCGTGGCTGGAGCGGTGCGGGCGCCGGGACGGGTCCCCTACACCTCCGATCTGACGCTGATGTCCGCGATCAGCGCGGCGGGCGGGGCGAACGATTTTGCGGGCGACAAGATTCGGCTGACGCGAGGCGGGAAGGTGGAGTTTTACAGCCGCAAGAAGCTCTATAAGGATCCGTCGCAGGATCCGCGGATCGAGCCGGGGGATCAGATCGAGATCGTGGAAAGCTGGTGGTAAGGCGCCCTGGGGCCTAAGGCTGGCGATCTCTCCATGGGACCATTCATCACGGGAACAACGCCGCCGTAGTCGCACCGGCAGTCGGCAATCCAACTTTGAAACTAGGTGAAACTAGGGGTCAGGCGACATTTCTTGACAGAAATCCGGCTCTTCAATATCCGTTGCGAATGCCACGCAGCCTCCGAATCGAGTACGCCGGCGCCCTGTACCATGTCATGGCCCGAGGCAATCGCCGCGAGCCCATCTACCGCGATGACGACGACCGCCGTTTCTTCCTCAAGACTTTCGCCGAAGCCTGCGAAATGACCGGCTGGCGTGTCCACGCCTGGGTCCTGATGAGCAATCATTACCACTTGCTGATCCAGACCCCCGAGGCGAATCTGGTGGCCGGGATGAAGTGGCTGCAAAACACCTATACCCGCCGCTTCAACATCCGGCACCGGCTCTGGGGGCGGCTCTTCGGCGACCGCTATAAGGCGGTTCTGGTCGAGGGAGCGGGGTACTACTACGAAACCCTCCTGGACTACATTCACCTCAATCCCGTGCGTGCGCGGCTCGTAAACCCGCAATCCCGACAGAGCGTCCTGGACTATCCATGGAGCAGCGTCGCCGGGGGCTGCGCGTTGCTGCCGGGCCGGCGGCCCCGGTGGCTCGCCGCCACGGAGGCATTGCGAGCCTTCGGCTGCCCAGACACCGTCAAAGGACGCCGGAAATGGGTCGAGCGGCTGGATCGGCGGGCGTCGCAGGAAG
>Ga0302325_10033991_pt1 | contig 10435 bp, 10 predicted proteins | sample Palsa_T0_2_FD_201948 | JGI IMG/M metagenome (GOLD analysis project Ga0302325, IMG submission 201948) | Peat permafrost microbial communities from Stordalen Mire near Abisko, Sweden - Palsa_T0_2 | ecosystem: Environmental > Terrestrial > Soil > Palsa > Peat permafrost | place: Sweden: Abisko...
CTGGCGCCGATTCTGGGGCCGGGCGACTACAACCATCTGTCAGTGCGCTCAGCCGCCGGAATCATCCTGGACCGTCTGCGCGGGATATGACCTGCGGTCCGCGGTATCGCGGGATCTGGCATTTGCCTCGCCCGTAAGGGGAGAGGCCGACGCGCTTCCGAGCGCCGCGGGTGAGGGACCAAACTTCTTCTGTTTTGCGCGTGGTTCGGGAATGTGCGGCGCTCCAGACAACCGCGCCACACAAATGTCCCTCACCCTAACTCTCTCTCCCCTCGTGGGGAGGGAATCAGAAAAAAGCGCAGACATTCAATCAGGCGGGAGCATCGCGCTCAGCTTCGCGACGAAGCGGTGCATGTGCGGGTCGGACCTCTCGAACGGAATCTCATCGAAGCCGAACCATCGCACGCCATGGAACTCGCCGCGATCGAATTCTATCGCTCGTGAGCTGTCGCCCCGCAGCGAGTACCACAGCGATACGTCTATATGCGCGCCGTCGCCCACGGTCCGCGTCACTGTGATGAACATTGGGTCCGGCTGCATGAACTCGGCTGCGAGACCCAGTTCCTCGGACAGCTCCCTTACCACGGTTGCGTGCGGATCTTCGTCCGGCTCGACATGCCCTCCGCTCGGCAGCCATAGGCGCGCGAGTTTGTGATCGACGAGCAGAATCTTCCCGCGCCGATCGTCGAGCAGCGCGAAATAACTCACAAGATGCTTCGGCGGAACGTCGGGTTTGCGGGTTCTGAAGATCGGCGCGCCGGAATGAATCCATTCGAGCGTCGAGTCGCGATGCTTGCGCTCGAACTCGTCAAGCGGCTCGATAGCCGCGATCACCTCGGCGATTCTCGCACGCATTGGATTCGCCGTGTCGAGCTCATCCACTACTGTTCGCTCAAGCAGCACCGACCGCCAGGATAAGAAGCGCGAACGCCGCACCCAACCCGCACGTTCTTATCCAGTGGAACAAATCCCACCGATCCTCTTCCGCTCTCCAGTTGTCAGGCACCGACTGCGGCGTCCATTTGGCAATCCGATTATTGATAGGCACAGGCCCGGCGAGCGAGAACAACACCGCAACGGCCTGGATTGCAAAAGCCGCCGCGCACAGACGCCATGCATGCTCGCTCAGATGCTCGATGGGCAGCAACAGGAGCAGATTCAGCAGCGTCGATCCTCCCATCCAGAACGGCATTACACGGCCGAGCAACTTCGCCAACGATTGGCGCAGCATAATATGTACTTCGATCGGTTGCCGGTTGAGCGTCGGATGCGCGAACGCCGCCACGTTCAGTTCACTTCCACACATCAGGCCGAGGACCATCACCGCGACAAGCTGGAGGATCATCGAGACAAGTCTCCCACGAGTCATCCGATCGCTCAAAGGGTATTGCGCGGGACTCCAAATGACCGGCCCGCACCCCATTGAGTGGGCGCGCGCATTTGGATAGGTTTAGGGGCTCGACTCGAGGTCTTTTTTCCCATGAATACCGTTATCCAGAAGCTCGAAGAGCGGGGCCTGCGCAAGGACCTGCCCGTAATCCGCGTCGGCGACTCGGTTCGCGTTCACGTCAAGGTCGTCGAAGGCGAGAAAGAGCGCGTCCAGTCCTTCGAAGGCATCGTGATCAAAATCAACCGCGGCGCCAACCGTGCCACGTTCACCGTCCGCAAGGTTTCGTACGGGGTCGGCGTCGAGCGAATCTTCCCGATGCATTCGCCGCGAATCGACAAGCTGCAAGTGCTTACGCGCAATCGCGTACGCCGCGCGCGCCTGTACTACCTGCGCGATCTGTCCGGTAAAGCGGCGCGCCTCGACGTCGCGACCTGAGCGCCGCGGTCAGCCTTCGATCATCTGTCGTTGGAAACTGCCTTGCCGGCAGGAATCCGCGTCATCGTCACGTTACCGTCCAGGTAGGCGCCTTCAGCCACCGTCAGGTTGCGCGTGTCGATATTGCCGTAGAACCTGGCGCGCGGCCCGAGCACTACGTGAGTGCATCCGACGACTTCCCCGCGCAGCTCGCCCATTATCAGCAACCGCGGCGCGAAGACCTTGCCCTCGATCATTCCGTCTTCGCCGATCACGACCAGCTCGCCCGAGCGAACCTCACCGCGAAAGCGCCCTTCGATTCTAACCGGTTCCTGGAAAATCAGCTTGCCCGAAACATTGATGTTGCGGCCGACCGCCACACGTGTGCGCTCTTCGGCCCACGCGACGCCTGCATCTTTGGGTATCTGTATTGAATCCATCCACTACGCAGCCGGGAAAACGTGGCACGCCACCGCATGTCCGCCCCGCCCGGTCTCCAATTTTGGTTCCACGCTATCACAAACATCTTTCGCATAAGGACATCTTGGATGGAAGGCGCAGCCGCTCGGCGGGTTCATCGGGCTCGGCATTTCGCCGGGCAGCTTGATTCGCTCGGGCCTGTGCGCGGGGTCGATGCTCGGAATCGCCGACAGCAGCGCGCGCGTATATGGATGCCGCGGGTTCTGGTAAATCTCGTCGCGCGATGCGATTTCGACAATCTTGCCGAGGTACATGATCGCGACGCGATTGCTGATGTGCTCGACCACCCGCAAGTCGTGCGCGATGAACAGGTACGTGAGTTTCAGCTTCTCCTGCAAGTCCTGCAGCAAGTTGATAATTTGCGCCTGGATCGAAACGTCGAGCGCAGAGACCGGTTCGTCGAGCACCAGGAAGCGCGGATTCACCGCGAGCGCCCGCGCAATTCCGATTCGCTGACGCTGACCGCCGGAGAACTCATGCGGCAAACGATCCATCGCGTCGGCACTCATCCCGACCATCGCCAGCAGCTCGGCGATTCGCGCTTCCTTTTCACGGCCGCGCGCGAGCTTGTGGATTTCAATTCCTTCGCCGACGATTGACCGCACGCGCATCCGCGGATTCAACGAGGCATACGGATCCTGGAACACGAGCTGCATTTGCCGGCGCAGCGTGCGAAGTTCCGCGCGGCCCAGCGTCGAGAGATCGCGGCCGTCGAAATAAACCGCACCCGCGGTCGGCTCGATCAGTTTCAGAATCAGCCGCCCCAGCGTCGATTTGCCCGATCCCGACTCGCCCACCAGTCCCAGCGTCTCGCCCGGCTCGATTTCGAGGTTGACCCCGGTCACTGCTTTTATCGAAAGTTTCGTCCCGCCCACTATTCCCGTCGATCCCGCCGGAAACTCCTTGCTGAGATCCACGACGCGCACCAGCGGCGCGCCCGTGGCTGCCGTGTTCACCGGGATAGCGGCGGCGTCAGGCGCGGATGCAGGCGACATAATGGTTGGGGCCCTTGTTCTCCAGCGGCGGCTCGCCGGCGGAGCATTGAGGAATCGCGCGCGTGCAGCGCGGATGAAACCTGCACCCGGCCGGCGGATTCAGCGCGCTCGGGATCGATCCTGGAATCGCCTGCAAGCGTCGGCTGCGGTTGCCCTCGATGCCGGGAATCGATTCGAGCAGCCCGCGCGTGTACGGGTTGAGCGGATTTCGAAACAGCTCCGCGCTGGGCGCCTGCTCCATCACGCGCGCCGCGTAAAGAATCGTAACGTCGTCGGCATACTCGGAGACGATTCCGAGATCATGCGTGACGAGAATCACCGCGAGGCCGAGCCGCATCTGCAGTTCGCGGATGAGATCGAGAATCTGCGCCTGTATCGTGACGTCGAGCGCCGTGGTCGGCTCGTCGGCAATCAGCAGCCGCGGGTTGCATGACAGCGCCATCGCGATCATCACCCGCTGACGCATCCCGCCGGACAACTGATGCGGGTAGTCGCTGATGCGCCGCTCGGGGTCGGCAATCCCGACCATCCGCAGCGCCTCGATTGTGCGATTGCGCGTCTCGGCGCGATTGGTCTGCTGATGCAGTCGCACGGCCTCGCCAATCTGGCTGCCGATAGTGAAGACGGGGTTGAGCGAAGTCATCGGCTCCTGGAAGATCATCGCGATCCGCGCGCCGCGAACATGGCGCATCTCGGGCTCGCTGAGTTTCAGCAGGTCCTGATCTTCGAAGATAACTTCACCACCGATAATTTTCGCGCTCTCCGGCAGCAGCCGCATGATCGAGAGCACGCTCGCCGTCTTGCCGGAGCCCGACTCGCCGACGATTCCCAACAGTTTTCCCGGCGCGACCGAAAAACTCACACCATCCACCGCGCGCACTTCTCCCGACTCGGTAAAAAACGAAGTGCGCAGCGATTTGACTTCAAGCAGCGGTTTCACGTGACGACCAGCGTAGCATCGCGCTGAGGTGACGGTGAAATCATGCCGCGGTGGCGGGATCCAGCCGGTCGCGCAGATGGTCGCCGAGAAAGTTGAACGACATCACGGCAAGGAAAATGAAAATGCCCGGAATCAGGATCCACGGATAGCGCGCGAGGTTCTGCACGTCCTGCGCCTGTGCCAGCAGGTTGCCCCAACTCGCGGCCGGCTCCTGTATGCCCAGGCCGAGCAGCGACAGCGCGCTCTCGCCAAGGATGAAGCCGGGGACCGAGAGCGTGGCCGCAACAATCGCGTAGCCCATCACCGACGGAATGATGTGACGCGTGATGATGCGCCAGCGCGACGCGCCGAGCGCGCGGGCCGCCTCGACGTACGGTCGCGATCGCACCGAAGACGCCATCCCGCGGATGATTCGCGCGAAACCGGCCCAACTGATGAAGCTCATGATTGCGACGATCATGAAAAACGTCGTGACCGTGCTCAACCCCGACGGAATCACCGCCGCCAGCGCGAGCAGAAAATAAAATGACGGCAGCGACATCTCGATTTCCGACCATCGCATGATCAGGAAATCCACCGTGCCGCCAATGTAGCCTGAAAGCGCGCCCATCGTGATGCCCAGCGAGAAGCTGATCAGCACGCCGATCAGGCCCACGCACATGCTGACACGCGATCCGTACACGATTCGCGAGTACAGGTCGCGGCCAAGGCCGTCGCTACCCAGCATGAAGTACGGCTCGCTCTCGCTGTCGGTGGTGAACAAGTGGCCGTGCGAGAGCAGGTGAACGTCGAGCCGCCGAGATTCGTCGGCGACAAACTTGCGCGCAATCGGGTCCTGCATGCGCATCGGATGGGTGTAGAAGATCGATCGCGACCATTCCGACGGCGTGCTCATGTGGATAGACATCGGAGGGCAATCAGGCATCTCGCGGTTTTGATAGGCCGGGTCGTAGCTCGCAAAAAATGGCGACGCGGCAGCGAGCAGGTAAAACAGTGCGAGGCAGATTGCGGAGAAGCGGACCGTCCGCGAGGCGAGGCGCCACTCGCGCGCAACGCTCGAGGTTGATCGCGCGGAGACCGCCGCGACCTGCAGATTCGCCTGCATCGCTGGGATTGCGTTCATCTCACTCGGCCGCCACCGACGTGAAGTCGACGCGCGGATCGACCGCGACCAACGCGATGTCGGCAAGCAGGTTGCCGACCAGCAACAGGATCGTGCCCATCAGCACCGATCCCATCACCAGGTAGATATCGAGTGCGCGCACCGCGTCAAGCATCAGCAGCCCCAGACCCTGCAGGTTCATCACCGCCTCGACCAGCGCGGCGCCGCCGAGCAGATCGCCGAGCGAGTATCCGGCCATCGTGACGAATGGGTTCAGCGCGTTGCGCAGCACGTGCTTGTAGATGACGACGCGCTCAGACAATCCCTTGGCGCGCGCCGTGCGTACGAATTCCGAATTCTTGATTTCCAGAATCTGCGATCGCATCAGGCGCATGAGGCCCGCGGTGCCGGAGATGCCAAGCACGAACACCGGCAGGATGAGGTGGTTGATGCGATCGGCGATCTGGTTCAGCGGATCGAGCGTCGCGTAGTCGGGCGAGTAAGTGCCGCCGATCGGAAACCATCCGGTTTTCAGCGCCATGTACATCATGAGGAAAGCGAGGAAAAAGCTCGGCACCGACATTCCGAAAAACGCCATGAACGACAGGAACCGATCCCAGATCGAGTTCTGATTCACCGCCACGATGATGCCTATAGGAATCGCTATCAGCCACGAGAAAATCATGCTGGTGAGCGACAGGATGATCGTGTTGACCGCGCGCCCCGCGATCAGACCGGTCACGCTGACGCGGTACTGCAGCGAGTAGCCGAAGTTAAGATGCAGCACGCCCCACAGCCACTTGAAGTAGCGGACCATCAGCGGTTGATCGAGGCCGAACTGCGCCTCGAGCTGGTGAATCACTTCCGGCGTGATGGTTGGGTTGAGCTTGAGATTCGAAACGAAGTCGCCCGGCACCAGCGACATCGCGAGAAACGAAATGAAGGTGATCCCCAGGATCAGCGGGATCATGTTGAGCAGGCGACGGATCAGAAATCGGGTCATCGTGTCACCGGCCTGATAGTTCGACGTGCTTGCCGCGCCGATTCTTCAGTCGGCCTTGAATTCCATCCATTCCGGTTTGTACAGACCCCAAACCTTCGGCTGATAGTTCTCCAGCGAATTTTTCCACGACGCATACCGTTGCTGGCGCACCGTCTCGATTATCGGCAGCTGGTCGTGCAGGATTTGCTGAATCCTCCAATAGTACGGCGCGCGCTTGTTGGGATCCATTTCGGAGGCGCCCTCGTCGAGCAGCGTGTCGATCTCCGCCTCCCACGGCGTCGCGGGGGTGGGCTGATTTGGATCCCACAAGTGCAGGTTGCCGGATGATCGATAGAAATTCGCGCCGTCGTTCGGCTCGATACCGCCGGTGAAACCGATCAGCACGCAATCCCAGTCGAAAGACGAATCGAGCTTGTCCACCAGCGTCGTGAACTCGAGCGGCCGATAGTTCACCTTGATCCCCAGACTCTCGATGTCCTGCTTGAAGATCGTGCACATCTCGTTGCGCTCGGGCGTGCCGGTGTTGGTCGTGAGATCGAACTCGAGACGATTGCCTTTCGGGTCGGTGCGCAGGTCGGGTTTGACGAGATGATATCCGGCCGCCTCGAGCATTTCGGCGGCCAGTTTCGGATCGTACTCGTAATCCTTGAGATCGGGATTGTGGAAAATTTTATTTTCCGGCGAGATATCCGCCACCGCCGGCACGGCGAGCTGGTGAAAGACAAGGTCGATTATCGACTTCTTGTCGACCATATGCGCCATCGCCTGCAGGAACTTCAGATCCGTGAACCAGTTGAGCTTCGGATTGGTCACGCCGTTTTTGACGTAATGCCGTGGATTCCGGTTGAAGGTGAAAAACAGCGAGCCCGTGTCGATTCCAATCTGCTGTACCTGGACCTCGAGCTCGTGCTTCGCCACCTTGTCCTGCAGCGGCGAAACCTCCTCGGTGCGCGGACCGTAAACATCGATTTGCCCCGCCAGGTAGCGCAGATACTCGGTGTTCTGGTCGGGCACGATCGTTACCGTCTGCCCATGCAAGCGCGGCAACTGCCCTCCGTGCTCGTCTTTCATCCAGTAATTTTCATTGCGATCGTAGCGAACCAGCTGGCCCTGCGTGTAGTGCGTCATCTGGTACGGGCCGTTCCCAATGAGCTTTTCCGGCGCGGTATCGATGCCCCAGGTATGGTTGAAGTCGCCCGCCTTCCATACCGGCTCGAGGATGTGAGCGGGCATGACGGGAATACCAATCGAGTAAAGCAGCGGAGCGAACGGCTTCGGCAGATGCATCACGACCGTGTAGTCGTCAGGCGCCTCGGCGACGATTCGCTGATGGTCGATCGTGATCGCGGGTCGGATGCTGTTGGGCACTTTTGGATCGTAGATCACGTCGAGCGTGAACAGCACGTCATGCGCGGTGACCGGCTGGCCATCAAACCATTTCACGTCGTGGCGCAGATGAAACGTGATCGATTTGGAGTCCGGCGCGATGTCCCACTTCTCGGCCAGCCCCGGCTCCGGCAGCGTGGTGACGGGGTTGACGCGAATCAGGCTCTCGAACAGGTCGCTGGTGAGCGAGCTGGAAGTTGCGTCGGTTATCAGAATTGGATTGAAGGTGCGCGGATCGCTGAGCACGGCACTGTACAGGATTTGAGTCTTTGCATGATCGGCGTCGGGCCGGTTCACATGGCATCCAGAGAAAATCGCGAGCGACGCGATCGCGCAGATGAGGGCCGGTAAAACCCGGTTGCGCAGGCTTTCAGCTTTCATTTGAAAATGCGCCGGGACCTTCGATGCTCAAATTCATCAGAGTGGCTCCCGGAGCGGGTGTCACCACGAACGTCGAATCGGGAATGTCGCCGTTGACTATGGGCCGGAGAAAACGAAACTTGACGCGACTGCCGGCCACCGGAAACCTCGCATCGACCTCATACGGAAACATCACTCCGCCGATATCATGATAGTCGCTGTAACGCACCTCGTAATTGACCTGGCCGCCGGCCGCAGTCTCCCGCACCATCGCGAGGTTGCCGTCGGAAAATCCAAGCTCGCGAGTTCCCGCGGTCGCGTTGCCGTAGGTCGCAACCGTCATCGCGCCGTCATTCGACACCGAGTCTGCTTTGCCATCAAGCGGGAACTGCGGCGGCGCCAGCCCTATCAGTAGAGCTACCGCATCAGCCGGCGCCATCGGGATTCGCACGTAGCGATAGAGAGTATCGGCGTTCGCCTCGCCGTGAATGAAGCGATTCTCCCCCGGCTCGTAGATTGAGAGATCCGTTCCCTGCGCCGCCAGCAGCAACGCCACTCCGAACGGCGACATCGCCTCGACCCGCAAGCTGCCCGGCCGCCGCGCGACGATTTCCTCTTTGGCCTTCACATGCTGAGTGCCGACGGTGTATTCCATAACGGCCGGCGTCTGCACCGACACCAGCCGCCGGTCACGCTCGGCCAGCGCCTCGACCATTTTCTGTGCCTGAAATTTGCTTTCGTCCCAACCCGGGATTGGCGTCGGCGGGAGCGGCGGTGGATGGGTATCAACGTAGAAGCAGGCGGAAGTTTCGATCATCGCCAGCAGGAGCATCAATCCGACCGCGAGCGAAACTGTTTTCCGGCGCCGACTCCGTTCAGTGGCCCGCGCTGGCGGCATTCTGCAGGACCTGGATTTTATCCTTGAGGCGGGCCACCTGTTCGGTTTCCTGCGACTTCTTCAAGGCGTCCGAATATTCGTGGCCGGCTTCCTTGACCTTGCCCAGCTTGCGATACGCGTCGCCAAGATGCTCGGTGATAGTGGGGTCGCTGCCGGTCAGGTTGACCGCCTTCTCCAGTTCATCGACCGCTTTCTTGTAGTCGCCCTTCTGATAGTAAACCCACCCCAGGCTGTCGACGTAAAATCCGTCTTCAGGCTCGATATCGAGCGCGCGCTTGATAAGCTTCTCCGCCTCGTCGAGGTTGGTGCCCTGCTCGGCGTAACTGTAGCCGAGGTAGTTCAGCGCCTGCGCGTTGGCCGGATTCAGCTCGATCGCCTTCTTCATCTCGGCCATTCCTTCTTCGCGCTGCTTGTTCTGATCGAGCGCGGCGCCGAGCGTGAAGTGGAACTTGTCATTCTTCGGGTCGGCCGCGACCATCTTGCGCGCCAGCTCGATCGCCGCCGGGTAATCTTTCTTTTCCTGGTAGACGCCGACCATGAAGCCGATGATTTCCGGATCGTCGGGCTTCTTGGCGAGCGCGTCCTTCAACGCCCCCAGCGCCTGATCGTAATTGTTCTGCTTGTCGTACAGGTACGCGAGCTGCAACCGCGACTCGACGTAATGCTCGTTGTCGGCGGGAATCTTGTTGAACTCGCTTATCGCCTTGTCGTTCTCGGACAGCTCCGTGTACACCGTGCCGAGATAGTAATGGACGCGATAGTTGTCCGGCTCCGAGCCGAGCACGAGGTTGAACTCGGTCGCCGCGTCGTCAAAATTTCCCTGCTCGACATACAGCAGGCCAATCTTGGTGCGGGTGTCGGCGGGATTGGTCTCGACCTGCTCGGCGCGTTTCAGCTCGTCGAGCGCCTCGTTGTATTTCTTCTGCCCGACCAGGATTTCCGCCTTGCGCTTGCGCACCAGCTCGTTGTTCGGATTGATTTGCGTGATCTTGTTGTAATAGACCAGCGCATCCTGCGTCCGCTCCTGGCGCTCGCGCAGCAGCGCAAAATCGAGCAGCACCAGTTCCGACTGCGGATTCAGATCGAGCGCCTTCTGGTAATATTTTTCCGCGCTTGCGTAATCCTTCGACGCCACCATCACCTTGCCGGCGTAGTAGTAGCCAAGGAACGAATTGGGATCGAGCGCTATCAGCTTCTGGAACGTTTTCTCGGCCTCGCCGTAGTCGCCGCGCTTGGCGTAGAGCGTGCCGAGATAAAGATAGGCTTCCTGGTTTTTCGGGTTGAGGCGCAGCACCTCGCGGTAATCTTTTTCCGCGGTAGCGTCGTCGCCCAGCGCCGAGCTGATTCCCGCGCCGAGCAGCCGCGCGTCGGCCGAATCCGGGTTGATCGCAAGCGCCTGGTTTACCTGCTCGAGCGCCTCCTTCAGGCGTCCGTCGCGCACGTACAGCGTCGCCAGCCGCACCTTCA
>Ga0302325_10033992_pt1 | contig 10435 bp, 6 predicted proteins | sample Palsa_T0_2_FD_201948 | JGI IMG/M metagenome (GOLD analysis project Ga0302325, IMG submission 201948) | Peat permafrost microbial communities from Stordalen Mire near Abisko, Sweden - Palsa_T0_2 | ecosystem: Environmental > Terrestrial > Soil > Palsa > Peat permafrost | place: Sweden: Abisko...
TCAACTTCTGGAACATTCCTTCTTGCCGAAAGTGGTGAACGAGCGCGCCCTCTTTGTCCTTGAGGTGCCCGCGCACGACTGCGAGGTACTGCCTGACCGGAGCATGTTCGAGAAACTGGCGAACCAGAGCCTCGCGATCCGGCCAGGTCTTGGCAAACAGCAGGATCCCGGACGTGTAGCGATCGATGCGATGTACGACAAAGGCCCGCTGTCTCTTTTGTTTTAGCGCTGCGGAAAGAAGAGACAGGGCGGATGGCGCGCCTGAGTTCTCCGCGGGCACGGCCAGGAGCTTGGCTGGTTTGTTCAGGACTGCTATGGCATCGTCTTCGTAGAGCACGGAAAGCTCCCGGGAGAAGCGAGGTTGGCGGCGAGCCTGGTTTCCGGGGTATAGACCGCGATGGCGAGGGAGCTTCTTCATGGCGTTGATTCACTGCTGATTCTTCCGCCGGCGCGCGGTTTCCTATCGCTCATGCAATTCATCCCCGCCTGATCGGATGATTCCGCCCATGTGAAAGCCTTTGTCTATAATAGAAGCGCCCTAGCCTGCTGTTCGGCGCGGTCGTACGCTTCTTCGTCGCCAACGAGGAACTCGATCTGCTGCGCAAGGAGACCACTGATCGAAGTTTCGCGTCGGGCAGCGAGAATCTTGGCCTTCTTGAGTACCTGCCGACTCAGACTTATTGTGACGTTCTGCTTTCCGCCTTTTGGTGAAGTCGCCAAGGGTTGCCTCCCGAGGCCACGCATAATACGTGTAACACGCTTTTATCGTGTAATGAAGGGGTTTGTACTCGTACTGTGCTCCTCGCTGTCAGCTGGGTTCACACTCTGGACCGGTCGAGCCGGCAAGGCAGAGTTTGAACCCGAGCTGACAACGGCGATGAAAACGCAACGCATCGGACATTTTGACTTTGTGGTTGCAAAATCGAAGTGCTGTCTGCCCTATCAACCCGTCAGCACCGCGCCCTGTGACAAACCGCAAAATTCGATGTTCGTGCACTGCGAGTGCACAAACTCGAGCCCGGCGCACAAAGGAGCACATTCATGAAAGCGCTTGTGTGCCCAAGAGGTCCGACGAGGCATTTCACCTGTTTGCGATTGCTCAAGTTTTGCCATCATTTGCGCACACCGCGTCGAAATAACCTGAAGGAGAGGATAAGAAGCAACAGGCGGGCTGGCGCGGGCTACTCCGTTCGCAGCGCTTCCATGGGTTCTACCGAAGCAGCGCGGCGGGCGGGAATGACGGAGGCCAGAAGGGCGAGCAGGAAGATGGAGAGGGTCGCGAGCACAAGCACGATCGGATCGAGCGAATCAACCCGGAACAGGAGCGAGCGCAGCAGACGAGTGGCAAAGATGGCAGCGATCGCGCCGATGCCGCAGCCAGCGAGGCCGATTTTGGCGCCGGAGACAAGAATGAGCCGCATGACGCTCGAGCGCTGTGAACCGAGCGCCATGCGGATGGCCATCTCCTGGGTGCGCAGCGCGGTGGAAAAGGCGATGACGCTGTAGATGCCGACGAGCGCCAGCACGACGGCCGCACCGGCAAACGCGGAGATCAGCGCAGTGTTGAAGCGGCGCGGCGCCTGGCCTTCCGAGACTACCCGATCCATGGATTCCACCTGGGTGAGCGGCAGTTGCGGGTCGATCGAGTGGACGACGGCGAGCAGGGAGTCCGCCATCTGCTCGGGCGGCAGTTGGCCGCGCACCACGATGGAACCTTTAGCGCCCGTGAGCATGCCGGGGGGTGCAAACGATCCGGCATCAGCTTTGGTTTGGCTGGAGGGAAGGTAGAACTGCTCTTCTGTAGGCACATCGGCCGCAAGCTGTTTGACGTCGCCAATTTCTCCGACTACGGTCAGCCACGGAAGACTCGCCTCCGTCGGCCCGCGGTGCAGGCGTTTCCCGATGGGGTCTTGTCCAGGCCAGTAGTGCTCGGCCAGAACTCGGTTGATGATCACAACCAGCGGAGCGCCGTCGCTGTCGGCCACAGTAAAGTCGCGACCACGAATGATCGGGATGCCCTGCGCCTGGAAGTAGTTGCCCATCACCTGGGGGATCCATGCCAGATTCAACCCGGCACCCTTCGGTGGAACATAGCCCTCGGGCGTGAATGTGCCCAGAAACTCCACGTCAGCAGCGGGCAGCATGGAGGTGACACCGACCGCCTGCACGCCCGGCAACTGCTCGAGTCTGGTGCGCATGGTTAAGTTGAACGCGTCGATCGAAGCCTGGCTGGAGTATTGCTGCCGGGGCAGGCTATACGCAGCCGTCAGCGTGTGATCGGCGCGGAAGCCGAGACCGACCGAGCGCATCTTCTCAAAGCTGCGCAGCAACAGGCCGGAGGCGGTAAGCATCACCAGAGCGACTGCGAGTTCCGCAACCACCAGGGCCGACCGCAGCCGCGCATGACCACCGCCCGAGCTTCCGGTGCGTCCACCATCTTTCAGTGCTTCATTCACTCCGGTATGTGCCGCGGCCAAGGCCGGAATCAGCCCGCAGAACAGGCCGGTGAGCACCGCCAATCCGAGCGCGAATGCTACCACCGCCCAGTCAAGATTGATGGAGCTGACGCGGGGCAGCGTTTCAGGCAGAAAGCTGACGCCCACGCGCAGGGCAACCGCTGCCAGTGCCAGCCCCAGCAATCCGCCGGAGAGGCTGAGCAGAAGCGCTCCGACGAGCGATTGACGCAGAATCGCCGCTCTACTGGCGCCAAGCGCGAAGCGCACGGAGATCTCGCGCCGGCGACCGATGACGCGTACCAGCAGCAGCCCGGCAAGATTGGCGCAAGCAATAAACAGAACCACGGTGACAGCCAGGAAGAGCATGCGGACCAGCGGCCGAGCCTGCGCTACTGTGACCTCATCGAGCGGCTGAACCGCAGGATGAATACGACGACTGCGGAGGGCCGGCGGAAAGTTGCGCATGATCTCCTGCGCCGCGGAAGCAGCATCTGCCTGGGCCTGTTCCGGGGTCACTCCGGGCTTCAGCCGTCCGACCATAGAGTAGGACCAGGCACCCGCGCCCTGGATCAGTTCAGCCTGGGTGAAGCTCATGGGGACCCAAAGCTCGCTGCGATTCAACTGACCAGGAACCAGAGGAAACTCGAATTCGCGCGGCATGACGCCCACAATCTCGTAGGGCTTGCGGTCGAGCAGAATCTTCCGGCCTAGTATCTCGGGATCGCCATGGTAGCGGCTGTGCCAGCTCTGGTAGCTGAGGAGCGCCACTTGCTGACTCCGCTCATCTTCCTGCTGGGTAAAGGCGCGGCCCATCCAGGGCGAGACGCTGAGTACGGAAAACATACTCGCGGTAAGCCGCGCGCCATTGATCTGGGAAGGGTTCGCCTGTCCGGCGTCGCCCGCACCGGAGAGTTCATAGGTGGAGGCCTGGTAACCGCCAAGGCTCGAGAAGGCACGCGTGTCACGCATATAGGTACGAACGCCGGGCGCGGTAACGCCGGGCGCATCGCCGCCGTATTGCACGCCCTCCAGCAGGTCGCCGAGCGTGACCAGCCGGGCCTGATTGGGAAACGGCAACGGCCGCAGCAGCACACCCTCGACGATCGAGAAGATGGCGGTAGTGGCGCCGATGCCGAACCCTAGCGTCAGCACCGCAGTCACCGTGAATCCGGGCGACTTCGACAATTGGCGCAACGCGTAGCGCAGGTCTTGAAGTAGGGCTTCCATGGCAGTCTCCAATTCAATATGCACGTTGTGCACGTTCTTTAACAAATTATCGAGGATGAAGACGGCTTATTGAAGGAGAAATACGCGTATGAAGCGCATCAAATCCACGATCGGATCTGGCTAAGTGTGGGGAATCGAAAATCGTTCTCCGGGACCTCTTCTTACACCGGGGCACGCCCTTGCTGCCTTGACACCGTTGACGCGACCGGGACGCCAAATCGATTCACTTCTACGAAAAACCGCGCTTTCGTCAGCGTACCGAGATGGAATTCCGAAAGATCGTAAATGCATTTCGCGAATCGGATGGCTTCGGTTTGAGCAAGTCCTTATGCTAGGCATTCAGGAGGGCAACCGGAGGCGCGCGCGCAGACCGCCCATAGGCGAGTCTTCCAACGTGATCGTCCCCTCATAAAGTTGGGCAAGATCGCGAACGATTGCCAATCCCAGCCCGGAACCGGGGGCGGCTTCGTCAGCGCGCACTCCTCGCTGCAATACTTGATCGCGAATGGAGCAGGGCAGGCCTGGGCCATCGTCGTCGACAGTCAGAACGACCGCACCATTTTCCTGCGCGGATTGTATCTTGACTTTGGACTTCGCCCACTTACAAGCGTTATCCAGCAGATTCCCCAGCATCTCTTCCAAATCTTCGCGTTGCCCACGAACAAAATGTGCGGACGAGACATCGACCTCAATCGCAAGCCCACGAGCGGCGTAGATTTTCTCCACGGTTCGCGTCAGCCCTTCAACAGAAACTAGCACCGGACAGCGAGCACCGGGCGCGTTGCCGGGAGTCGTCGCTCGGGCCTGGGTCAGGTGATAGTCAACCTGCCTGCGCATACGATCAACTTGCAGGTGGATCGCGGATGCGATTTCATGTTGACCTGCAGCCTCGAACTGTTCGGCCTCCTGGGCCAGCACCGCCAGCGGCGTTTTCAATCCATGCGCGAGATCGCCAGCTTTCGCGAGTGCCCGCCGGACGATCCGCTCGCGATGCTCTAACAAGGAATTGAGATCGTTCACCAATGGCTGCACTTCGGTTGGATAGGTTCCTTCGATCCTGTCGCCCGAACCATCGCGCAGGCCCAAGAGTTGCCGACGCAGACGGCCAAACGGCAACAGTCCGGCGCGGAACTGCCAAATTCCCGCGAGTATGCAAAAAGTCGCAAAAACAAGAAGAATTCCTATGCCCCACCGGGGAATGAAACGAAGCTGGCCGTGCACCACCAGGAACAACAAATGCATGAGCGGGATCAGTCCAAGGGTCCAGAGAACAGTGCCGAGAAGAATTCTCGACCGGAAAGAATGCAGCCAATTCATGGATGGGCCTTCATGCGGTAACCCAGGCTTCGCACTGTCTCAATGAAGGCGGGACCCAGTTTTCGCCTCAGGCGAGCGATAAAAACTTCAACGGTGTTCGAATCGCGGTCAAAGTCCTGGGAGTAGATATGTTCCGTGAGTTCGCTTTGTGAAACTACGCGCTGGCCGTGGTGCATTAGATAAGAAAGCACGCGAAATTCGTGGCCGGTCAGTTTCACCTCCGTGCCCTCGAGGGTCACCTTGCCAGAGCGCGGGTCGAGTACGAGCGGGCCGCAGCGAAGTTCAGGATTGCTCTGTCCGCTCGACCGTCGAATCAGTGCGCGCAACCTCGCTAGCAATTCCTCCATACGGAACGGCTTGGCCATGTAGTCATCAGCACCGCCGTCAATCCCCTGAACCTTTTCGTGCCAACTGCCTCGCGCCGTGAGCACGAGCACCGGCATCGCCTGCCCCGCCTCACGCCAGCGGCGCAACAACGTCAACCCATCCACTTTAGGGAGTCCCAAGTCTAGAACAACGGCGTCGTAGCGTTCATCGTGTCCGAGAAGGTCAGCGCGCTCGCCGTCGGCCGCATGGTCCACAGCGTAGCCCGCGCGTCGAAGTGCGGCGGTGAGCTGCCTGGCTAGAAACGCCTCGTCTTCGACGACCAGTACCCGCATGTTTCCCCCTTTTTATGCAAGGAGACGAGAACCAAGCTGAACGCCACCTGAACAACGCATTCAGACGCCATTCAGGCGCGGCTCCGTATTGTCTGAATATGACCAAACTGCAAGCTCTCGGCAACGCCCACTATACGCCGACCGGAGACTACGTCTCGGTTCGGATCCATTGTTTTCGGCAACTTCGAAGAAAAAAAGAAGGAGGAAATCAAATGAAGGCCATCCGTCGAACCATAGCTCTCTGTTTTGTGCTGGGCCTCACCGCCATGGCACAAATGTCCCCAGCCGGTCAGGAACAAACGTCTTCGGGTTCCAGGATGCCGCACTCCTCCCATACCAATGGCGCGGCTCTGACGTATGCGGAGCTGGAGAAGACTGCGGCCGAGTTAGAACAAGCCAGACAAGCAACGGCAAAATACCAGGACGTGCATACCGCTGAAGCCGAGGGATATCAGATGGTTGGAGGTGATATGCCGGGAATGGGTATCCACTACGTTCTGACCATGGAGCCGGAACGTTTTGATATCGAGGAGCCTCCCATTTTGCTCTACGTGAAGAGCTCGGCCCAACCGGGCGAATACTCTCTGGCGGGCGTCGGTTATTTTTGGAATGCGCCCGAAGGGCCAGACGGCCAGCCGTTGAACTCGCCATTTCCAAAATCGTTGGCAGTCTGGCACCGCCATGAAAATATCTGCGTGCTGCCGCACCTAGACAACCCTCACGGATTGAGTGAGAGCCAATGCCGCGAACAAGGAGGTCACTTCATCGCTAAGACTCAATGGTTGGTCCATGCCTGGATTTGGAAAGATAATCCCACCGGCGTATTCAGCGCGGAGAATCCGGCTTTGCAGTGATTGCGAAGAGAATAGCGTGGTTCAGAACGTGAATTCCTGATCCGTCTGGCGGCAATCGTCCCAAGTTGAGGTTCGCCGACGATTCGTCCAGGATTGCACCAGCCTTCCAGACGGGTCGGGTGTGGCCACTGACTTTGGGGACTAGTCCACAAGGTTACCAACGCTCAACATGGCATACAATAAAACTTCTTCGGGTTTAGGAAACTCGCTCCGGATCGCCAAGATCAACTTGTGCTCAGGTCAGTGTTGCGGAATGGCGGTTGCGCCCAGCTTGCGGCCCAGGAACTCTGCGCTTGCGGCATAGGCGCGCACCCAGTCCCGCCGCAGAAGGAAGTCGTGAATCTCGTCTGGGAAGATCAGTTCCTCGAAGTCGACCTTTCGCCTACGCAAGGCTTCGACGAGTCTTTCGGTTTCGGCAAAGGGCACGTTGCGGTCATCGTCGCCGTGAATGAGCAACACCGGCGAGCGCCAGGTGGCGACCGAAGCCAGTGGTGAGGACTCGAACGCCAGCCGCGCCACATCGGCTCGTTCGCGCGGGTCGTAATTCGGCGAAAAGGTCGGCAACTCCGTGTTCCAGTCATGAACGCCATGCATGTCAACGCCGGCGGAAAACAAATTGGAGGCGCGAGCCAGCGCCAGCGCGGTCAGGTAGCCGCCGTAGCTCCCGCCCCAGGAGCCGATGCGCGTTCCATCCACATCGGGCCGGCCTTTCAGATAAAGCCCTGCGCCCAGCACATCGTTAAATTCACTTGCGCCGGTTGCGCCATAATTAAGCGCTTCGCGGAAATTGAGTCCATAGCCGATGCCGCTCCGGTAGTTCACGCTGAGCACGATATAGCCGAGGCTGGCCAGATACTGGTTCATCGCGTAAGCATTGGAGTAGTACTCCATATAATGCCAGCCGAGCAGCATTTGCCGTTGTGAACCGCCGTGGAAAAAGACCATCGCCGGGCGTCGTTGGCCCGGTGCAATTCCTTCCGGCACGAAGAGCTGGCCGTGAATCTCGAGCCCGTCCGCGGCGGATAACATTATGGGCTGAGGGGTTACGAAGCGAGCAGCAGGGTAGTCGGCGGGAATCGCCTGAGGAGCAAGGTCGACCAGATGGCCGCTCACGACCACGGCGGCGCGCATGGGCAAGCGAACGTCGGAGCGCAACACGGCCACGGTCACGCCATCGCTCGCTACCACCGGCTGCGTCTCGATGCCATCTCCTGCGCTGACGGCCTCGGGCGCATTGTTGGACCCATCCGCAGCAAAGACCACCCGCCAGACATGGCGCCGGTCGATGTCATTCTGATTCGAGTCGAAAATCAGTGTCTTGTGGTCGTGACTCAGAGAAACGTGTTCGATCTCAAAATTACCCGGGGTGAGCAGCGTAGCCGAACCGCCCGAGGCGGGCACGGTAAAAAGATGAAGCCAGCCGTCGCGTTCCCAGGGAAAAGCGATTCGGTCGCCCACGGTCCAATGCAACTGGTCCATCGAATCTGTCTCGCGATAAGCGCTGCCTGCTCCCTCAGCCGCCCGCCAGGCTTCATGCGCCTTTCCGGTCGACACCTCCACGACCCGAATCGACCAGGGCAAAGCCGTGCGATGCGGTTCAAAAAGCAGCGAATCCCGATCGGGCGGAATGCGCAGAAAGGCGATGCGCGTAGAGTCAGGCGACCACAAGGGGTTGCTGTCCAGATCGGTCGAGGGATCAAGATAGGTGACCGAACCGGATGCTGTCGAATAAACGGCGACGAAGCTGTGATCGCCGCGATCGCTCACAAAGGCGAGTCGTGTCCCGTCGGGAGCCCAGCGCAAACCCTTTGCAGTCCCTCGCGTTTGCAGCAGCTGTTCCGGCTTGGCCTGTGGATCGTCGAGGTGAAGCAGCCAAACTTGACCTTTGAGTGTGTAGGCCAGCTGCTTGCCATCCGGTGACACCGCTGGTGCGTTGCCCTCGCCCAACAAGCGCGGTTCGCCGCCCTCCGCGCTTACCACCCACAGCTCTTCTTTCGCACCCTTGGGGAAGCCGGCCGGATTGGGCACTGGATGATTCTCACCCGCCGCGCTATCGCCGCGGACGTAAACGATCGATCGGGCTTCGGCTGTCCACTGCGCGGTATTGATGTCCTGGCCGTCGTCTTCCGTGTAGTGCGTGATCTGCCGTGATCGATAGCCCTTGCCTTCCGGTGCGGGCTCGGCGACCCATAGGTTGCGCCGACCACCGATGTTCGCCTCCCAGGCCAGCCGGCCACCTGAAGGAGCGGCATTCAGGTCGGATGTAAACGGAGCGCCCAGAGCCTGCTCAATCGTGAATCCCCTCGCCTGCGCAATTGCGTTGGACCCGCTCAATGCAAGGGCCCCAGCAACCATCGCGCCACTCAAACCCCGTCCCAGTCCCGGTCTCCGTAATCGCGCAATGCTCATCAGAATCCCCCAGGAAGCACATTGTGCCATATCGTGAGGAGTCGAACGGAGAAGGACATCTAATTTAATAACAATCCAATTGAGGCTTTTGCCGAATCCCAGAGAGCGTGGGCCGTAAAGCACGCGGTTGTTCAGGAATGACGATGAAGGATTCTTAGGACGCAGGTCGTTCGTCTAGACCTACAAGTTTCTGGAATTCGGGATCGTCGCGCAGGCAATCGAGATCGGAATCGTTGGCCGCCCAACCCGGATTGCTATAACCGGAAGCGAAGGCCTTCTTAACTGTCTCGAGGGCTTCTGGTTTTTTTCCCAGGGCGCCATAGGTGCAGGCGGCGTTGTAAAGCGTGCTGGGATCCCCGGGGCGAAGGGCGACGGCAGTCTGCAGGTGGCGAATGGCCTCATCCGTATCCTGGCCGCAACGAGCGAGATTGGTAGCGAGCAAAATCCGGGCGCGCACGTCTTCGGGTACACGCTCCAGTTGCTGGCGGAGGACTTCGGCCATGCGTTCGCGGATATCGTTGGCTTCGTGTTTCCGTCCCAGCCTCTCAAGGGACTGACGATAGGGGATGTAGGTGTTGTAATCGTCCCCGTTGCATTCGATGGCACGCGCGGTAACGGCCGCGGCCTCCTCGTAACGGCCGGAGGCGAAATACGCACGGCCAAGAATGTTCCAGGAACCTTCACAGTCGGGCTTGCGCTCGATGGCACGTTGGGCGAGCAGCGCGGCTTCGGCATATTTTTTCTGCGCGTAACAGATGCGGGCTCGCGCGACGAGAACCTCGGGTAGGTCGGGCGCAAGCGCGGTCGCGCGGTCGCAAGCAGCCAGGCCGCGTTCAATCCACTTCTGGTGCTGCTCGCGGATTTCGTAGATGAGCCCGCAGAGGTGCGCGATGCCCGCGTGTGCCAGGGCAAAATTCGGATCGAGTTGGATGGCCTGCTCGAACATCTGCAGGGCATAGTCCATATTTTCGCGTCGAGTGTAGCTCTTTCCGCGAAGGTAAAAATCATAGGCCTGCGGATTTTCCGTCGGTTTCCGCGCGATAGTTTTTTCTTCCTGCGGGGTAAGCGTAATGCGTAGGGCTTGCGCAATGCTCCGCGCGATTTCTTCCTGGATGGCAAAGACGTCTTCAAGTTGCCGGTCGTAGCGCTCAGCCCAGACAGAATGTCGCGTGGAGGCCTCGACGAGCTGCGCGGTGATGCGCACGCGGTTGCCGGCGCGTCGGATGGAACCCTCGAGCACGTAGGCGGCACCGAGCTTCTGGCTCACCTGTTGCACCGTTACTGGCTTGTCCCGGAAGGCGAGCATCTCCGAACGGGGAAAGATTTCAAGTTGGGCGATTTTCGAAAGCTCGGTGACAATGTCTTCGGTGATTCCGTCGCGGAAATATTCGTCCTCTTTCGCGCCACTTTGGTTTTCAAAGTAAAGCACAGCGACTGATTTCTGCTGGGTCGCAATCGAATGCCCACCGGAACCCGGAACGCTTTTTTCCGCGAGAGGCCGGCGGCTGGACTC
>Ga0302325_10033994_pt1 | contig 10435 bp, 4 predicted proteins | sample Palsa_T0_2_FD_201948 | JGI IMG/M metagenome (GOLD analysis project Ga0302325, IMG submission 201948) | Peat permafrost microbial communities from Stordalen Mire near Abisko, Sweden - Palsa_T0_2 | ecosystem: Environmental > Terrestrial > Soil > Palsa > Peat permafrost | place: Sweden: Abisko...
TTCCCGCAATGGTTACAAAAATGGTTACAGTGGCGAAAAAGAAGGCCAGCCGTTTCGGGCTGGCCTTCTCATAAGTCCTTTACTTTCAGATTGGTGCGGAGGAGGGGACTTGAACCCCTATGCCTTGCGGCGCTAGCACCTCAAGCTAGTGCGTCTGCCAATTTCGCCACCTCCGCACGGAGCCTGACACACGCGGCGAGCGCGACAGGAGTGACGGGCAATGCGAGGGTCAGTATAGCATCTCCGCGTGGGCAGGGTCGGCGGCTGGCCACCAGATGAGGCGCGGGATGGCGGGGTAGTAGAGGGCGAGGCGGACTCGGCGGGGCGGTTGCACGGCGGCGGGCGCGGAGAGCAGAATGCGGGCGTAGGTTTCGAGTTGGGGGGCGTAGAGGCCGCGCTGCGCCGCCAGGAAGCCGTCGAGGCCGGAGGGGCCGTGGCTGGCGGTCTTGTAGTCGACGATCCAGAGGCAGTCTTCTCCAGGCGCGTGGGGTTCAGGGCCGGCGTGGAAGAAGCGGTCGATACGGATCGAAGCTGGGCGGATAGAGGCGCGACGTTCTTCCAGCCAGGCGGTGAGCGCGTGTTCGCTGGCGGCGGCGGGGTGGGGAGCGAGCAGCCAGAGGCCGTCGCGGTCGCGGAGGAGCTTCTCGAGGGCGGCGCGGGTCTCGCGGGTGAGGCGGTCGACGGTGGCGGGAGGAAGGCCGTCGGCGCGCAGGAGGGCTGCGATACGCGGGGTCCAGCCGGGGAGCTCGGCGAGCAGGGTGGTCGGGGAGTGGCCGGCGGCGATGCGGGTGGCGAGGACTTCGAGGAAGGCGTGGACGGCGTTGCCGAAGGAGCGGGCGGCGAAGGAGCCTTCGGGGCGGGTGAAGGGCGTGGGAGCGGCGGAGGGGCCGGCTTCGCTGTAGGGGAGTCTGCGGGTGCGGGCGGCGAGCAGGCGCGCGGCCGGGTCGAAGTTGAGGGGAAGGCGCTTTAGCGTCGGGCCTACGGCCGCGATCGCTTCGGTGGCGTCGATGACGGAGGCGGCCAGGTCGAGGACGGTCGCGCTTTCGCGCGATAACCCACCCGGATTGGAGGATGGGGCGCCCTGAGGTGGGGCTGGGTCAACGGCAGCGGGGAAGTGGGATTCGGCGGCGGCCCAGGCGGCCCAGAGCAGACTGTCCCGGCGCGGATTTATCTTGCCGTTGGCGGGGAGGTCGGGCGCGGCGAAGAGGTGGAGTTCCTCGCGGGCGCGGGTGCAGGCGACGTAGAAGAGGCGCCTGCGCTCGGCGGCCTCGCGCTCGCGGTAGATGCGCTTGAGCCAGCCGGTGAGGGGGTCCACCTCCTCGCCGCGGGCGGCGATGGGTGCGAGCAGGATGGATGCGGCGGTGGAGTCTTCCGGGGCGGCGGGGTCGAGCAGGGTCGGGTCGAGTTCGGACCAGGTGAGCAGGCGCGCGCGGCTGAAACCGGGGCTGCGTTCGAGGGCGGGGACGAAGACGACGTCCCACTCCAGACCCTTGGCCTTGTGCATGGTGAGGAGTTCGACGAAGGGCCGATCGGGCGGGCAGGGAAGGGGCTCGGCGAAGAGTTTTTCGAGGCGCGCGTTGAGCCGGGCGGGGTCGATGCGGCCGGGGGTTTCAGCTTCCAACTCGTCGAGCAGTTGGAAGAAGCGCTGGGCGTTGGTGAGTTCCTGTTGGGTGAGCGGGGCGTCGCCGCCGAGCGAGCGCCAGGCGCGCTCGACCAGCTGGGCGGTGGTGAGGCGGGCGCGCTGGGCGGCAGCGGCTTCGAGGACGGTCCAGACGCGGGCCATGCGGCGGCAGGATTCTTCGCCGAGCAGGTGGCCGCGCTCGGCCATGAGGCGCTGGATGGAGCGGTCGCTGAAGGCGGGGTCGCCTGCGCCGGTGAGGGTGTGGAGGCCAGCGAGCGGGAGGCCGCACCAGGGCGCGCGCAGCACGGCGAGCCAGGCGGCGCGGTCGGCGGGATGGAGCAGAGCGCGGGTGAGGGCGGTGAGGTCGAGCACCTCCTGGCGCTCGTTGAGGGGGTCGATTTCGACGGCGCGGAAGGGGATGGGGTTGCGGACGTCTTTGAAGGCGGCGACGATTTCGGTGAGGTGAGAGCGGCTGCGCACTAGGACGGCGATGCGCCAGGACTCGGGGAACTCTCTTCCGGATTCGTCGCGGATGGTCTTGCGGGCGGCTGGGAGGGGCTTGGCGAACCAGCGCGCGGCGATGCGGCCGATCTGTTGGGCGTCGCGGTGCGCCTGGCGCTGGCGGAGTTGGGCTGGGGTAAGTGATTCTTCCCACGTCAGACGAGGGTCCGTCTGAGGTGGGGCACCCGCTGTGGCGATTGGGTTGGTGTGCCATTTGAGGCCGGACGCGTGGGGGGACGGCGGGAGCGTGGGCGCGGCGGGGGCGTAGGGGAGAGCGTCGGTGGTGTCTGGGGTGGTTGCAGGGGGGAAGATGAGGCCGAAGTTTTCGTTAAAATGGTCGACCAGAGTGCGCTGGGAGCGGAAGTTGGCGGTGAGGCGGAGCCGGGTGAGGGGCAGATCGCCGAGCAGGCCGGTATGCAGGGTGCGTAGGAAGCGGGCGACCCGCGCTTGGCGGAAGAGATAGATGGACTGGCGGGGGTCGCCGACCAGGAAGACGGTCTGCGAGTGGCCGTCCCAGGATTCCGTGAGGAGCTGGATGAGGTCGTACTGGCTGGCGGAGGTGTCCTGCATCTCGTCGACCAGGAGGTGCTGGAGGCGTGCGCCGAGGGCCGCTGCGAGGTCTTCGGGGCCGGATTTGTCGCGCAGGGCGGCGCGGGCGAGCAGGCTGAGTTCGGTGAAATCGCACTGGTTGCGGGCGGCGAAGACCAGTTGCAGCTCGACCAGGGCGCGGCTGAGCACGCGGAAGAGGGATTTGGCGACCGCCCACCGGTCGGGGGGGTACTTGGCGGAGGGAAGGGAGTCGATCCGCCAAAGCGCTTCGGGCAGGCCCGGCGCCTCGGAGAGTCGCGCTATGATTGCCATCAATCGCGCCTGGTGATGTTTTTGAATTTCAAACTTGACGAGGTTTCTGCTGACACTCTTGCGCCAGTCCCTTGGCTTGGAGGGCTTGATCAGCAGGTGGATCAGGGACTTCCAATGCTCGACATCTTCGGGGTTGTGGGTCGGAGAGTGGCTTTTTCCCTGGCAAGCGGCGATCGGGGACAACTGGTCTTTGTAGCCTTCCGAGTGCGACATCTCCGCGGCGAGCTCGGCGAGGCTAGAGAGGAGATCGGCTGGGAAGAGTTGCGCGAGCTGGGCGAGTTCGGCGTCGATGGCCTGCTCGAGGGCGAGTTGCAGGCTAGGCAGAACCTTGGCTTCGAGGTAGGCGTCGTCGAGCTGAGGGCGGGTGAGGGGGATGAGCGTGCCCCACTGGTCGCGCAGGCTGAGCATGTCGGCGAGCAGGGACTCGCAGTCGGTCAGGTTGCCGTCGCGGTGCAGAAGCAGGTCGCGTAGGGCGGCGTCGAGCGCGGCGTCGGCGCTGCCCAGCAGCAGCAGAGTGCGGCGGGCGGCCTCGCGGTAGAGCGGTTCGGCGTCGGTGGCGGGGGTGAGGCGGCCGCCCGAGCCGGAGAGCACCGGGAGGGTGCGGGCGATCTCGGCACAGACCGAGTCGATGGTGCGCAGGTTGAGGCGGTGGGGCTGGTCGAGCAGGTCCCAGCCGAGCAGGCGGTCGCGCGCAAGGACGGCCTGGGCGAGGGCGCGGGTTTCGCTCTGGAAATCGTTCGTGACCGGGCCGAGGTGCGGCGCAGCCGAGGCCACAAGCTGAAAGACCACCTCAGGTTCGGCCTGGGATTGGGCGGCAGCGCTGAGATGCGCGAGCACGCGATCGCGCATCTCGGCGGTGGCCTTCAGGGTGAAGGTGATGGCGAGAAGCTGCTCAGGCTGCTCGACGGAATCATCGGCGAGCAGCTTGAGGAAGCGCTGGATGAGCAGGCCGGTCTTGCCCGAGCCCGCGGGGGCCTCGACGATGAAGGAGCGGCGGATGTCTAGGGCGCTGGCGCGGGCCTCGGCGTCGGGCGGCCGGGATGGTTCGGGGCGGGGCAGCTCGGCGGGAAGGGGCGGGAATGGAAGCAGATTAGCCAAGGTCGGCCTCCGGGTCGGCGTCGGGGTCGAGGTCTTCGCGAGCGTCGGCCTCGAGCGCGGCGAGGTCGAGGCGGCAGAGCAGGCGCTGCTGGCAGTAACGGCAGGTGGTGGGGTACTGCTTAGGCGAGACGAGGGCCTGGCCGGAGTGGAAGTCGGTGGCGAGCGAGGTGAGGACCCCCCGCCACTCGTCGACCTGGGCTTCGAGGCTGGCGGTCTTCAATTTCGACGGCTTGGGCAGAACTCCCTCGTGCGCCGCGTAGCCGTCAAGGCCCATGGTCTTGCCGGGCCGGACACTGGCGAAGGCGATGGCGGCGAGCGGGCGCAATTCCGAGGCGGGCGATTGGGAGGCGGGCCATCGCGACACGACGGCGTACAGCGGGAGCTGCGGCGCGTCGGGGCGGTCGCCGAGCCAGTCGGCGGGCCGGGCCGGGCCGGTCTTGTAGTCGAGAATGATCTCGCCCCCGTCGGTTTCGTCGCCCGAGAGCAGTTGGTCGACGCGGTCGACGCGGATGTTGAGGCGGAGCGGGCCAATCGGGACGTCGTTGAGGGCCTCCTCGCGCGACTTCACCGCAAAGGCGGGGCGGGTGAGCTCGTAGTCCAGCCAGGGGCGCAGCAGTTTGAGCAGGCGCTGGCGCTCGGCGGCGAGGTATGCCCGGCCCCAGCCGAGCGCGGCGCTGGCGGTGTGGCGGGTCAGGGCGCGGTCGATTGAGCGGACGAGCAAGCCATCCCGCTCGGCGCTAGTCATCCGCGCCAGTGCGGCCTGGGTCTCGACCTCCGCCCAGAAGCCTTCAAGGACAACGTGGACGAGGTTGCCGCGCTCACGGGGATCGAGGCCGAGTCCGCGATCGTCGAGCGCCGCGGAGAAGAGGCGCTTCTCGGCGAAGGCACGGAAGCTGCACGCGGCCTGGGATTGCAGAATGCCCGCTCCGCCGCGCAGGACGCGGTCGGGTGGAGGCGGGACCGGCTCATCGTCGGCGACCGCCTCGATTGCAATGGTGGTTGGGGCAGGCTCGGATGGAGCGAAGTTGCCGGCGGCGTGGGCCTCGAGCGCGAGGCCGGCCAGCGTGAGAGACGCGCGTTGGCGGCCTTCGGCGGACTCCTGCGCGTAGCTGAAGAGGACGGTGGGCGCGCTGGCCGCGATGCGCTGGGTGATCCGGCGGGCGTGGGCCGAGTCGCGCGCGGGGTCGGCACCGGGCATTCCGAGTTCGCGCTGCAGACGCCAGCTCAGCAGTGGATTGGGCGAGGGCGTGGCCGGCCAGGCGAGGTCGTTGGCGCGCAGGAACCAGAGGGCGTCGAAGATGCTGCCGGCGGACTCCAGTGGACCCATGACCTGGATCGGCGCGTGGCGGGACTCGGGGGCGAAGAGGGTCTCGGCCGCGATGCGCTCCAGCGCGGCGAGGGCGGTGGAGAAGCCGACGCGCAGGCCGTCGAAGTCGAGGGTGGCGAGTTCGTCGAGGGCGCTCTCCCACTTGCGGCGGGTCTGGAACTCGACGCTGTCGTCGCGGCCCGAAGTGGCCCAGCCGGCGGCTTCGAGCAGTTCGTGGATCGTGGCCGCCCAGTCGGCGTGGGCGCGCTCGCCGGTGGTCATGTCTCGATTGCGGAAGAGCGGACGGAGAGCGCGCAGGTGTTTCAGCAGGACGGGCAGGCCCGGGCTCGAATTTGGGCGGGAGGCAAGGGCAAGCAGGTCGTCGAGCGAGAGTTCGGGCTGGAGCAGATGCTGGCGGCGCACCACGAAGGCGTCGAATTCGGCGCGGGCGAGGTGTTCGGGGGCGGCCTCGGCGTGGCTGGTCTCCAAATGGCTGGGGGCAAAGTGGGGCGAGAGCAGCAGCGCGCTGACGCGGTCGAGCGGGAGCGGGGCTGTCGCCCAACGCAGAATGTCGAAGGCGCTCACGAACATGGAGGTCTGGGCCAGCGGGACGCCAAGCGAGAACTCGAAGGGGCCGGAGTGGGCGGGGGCGGCGATGTCTTCGAGCTCCGGCGCGAGTACTTGGCGGAAGACGCGGTCGATCTCGGCGCGCTCAGCTTCGAGTGCGGGAACGATGACCGCGAGGCGAGAGCCGGGGCGCTCGGTTAGCCAGGCGCGCAGCCAGTGGGCGCAGGCGATGAGCTCCAGGTGCTCATCGGCGGCGTGGACGAGAGAGCCGCGGGCTGTATCGGGGAGATCGTCGGGCCCGGGCGGCGTTCGCCCCACCCTCACCGACGAGACTGGAGAGGATGGGAGGCCTGGGCTCGGGAGGCGAAACTCGTCAATCTCCGAGCCGGCGGCCTCGACGGCTTCGAATAGGGCGGTCTGCGCGGGTGTCTTGACGTCGAAGCCGACCAGCAGGAACCCGGCCGATTCAGTCCCGTTGCCTGGGGATGCGAGCTTCAGAGTGCCGCTGGAGATCGCGGCGCGCAGGGTCTCGGAAAGCTGCGCGGCGGTGAGCAAGTTCGATCGGGCACAGCGGCGGTCGAACTCGCCGGCCCAGCGCTCGAAGGTGCGCGTATCGGCGCTGTCGGCGGAGGCATGGAGGAGGCGGCGGGCGCGGTAGGCGTGCAGCAGAAGCCATGCGTCGGCGGCCAGCGAGTCGACCGGGCGCAGGCTGGCGGAGTGGCGCTCAGCGTCCGGGTCGGATTCCCCTCGAGCTTCGACGACCGCGCGCCAGAGGGAGTGCTCCTGGCTGCGGTTGAGCAGCAGCGCGGAGGCGTGGCCTTCGAGCAGCAGGCGATGCCACAGGCCTTTAGTCCAAGTCTCCCAGGCGAAGATCGCCGGAGGCTGCCAGTGGGCGACGCCGAGGGTGCGCTGGCGGAGGTCGAACCCATGACGCCAGGTGCGCGCGGCGCGCTGGTTGGCGGTGAGGACGGCCCAGCCGCGCACCAACGCCTGCTCGATCTGCCGGGGCAGCGCGTGGGGAACATCCATACGCCTTTTATACGCCTCGCGGGAGCGGAAGGGCAGGAGCCCATACTACATGCTAAAGAAGTCTTTGACTTGCTGGACCATCACGTCGCGGGAGATGTCGGAGATGGCTTCGGTGAGGGGGAGTTGTTTGGGGCAGGCCTCGACGCAGTTCTGCGCGTAGCCGCACTCCTGGATGCCGCCCTCCCCAGCCAACGCGCGGAGTCGCTCTTCCTTGAGGACGGCGCCGGCGGGATCCATGTTGAAGAGCTTCACTTGCGCAATAGTTGCCGCACCGACGAAATTCGTTGAATCATTGAATTGCGGGCAAACCTCCATGCAGCAGCAGCAGGAGATGCAGTTGGAGAGCGGGTAGCGCTGCTCCTGGATCTGCGGGAACTGGCGGGGGCCGGAGCCGAGGTCGTAGCTGCCGTCGATGGGCACCCAGGCCTTGACGGTCTTGAGGTTCTCGAAGAGGACGGAGCGGTCGACGGCGAGGTCGCGGACGACCGGGAATTTAGAGAGCGGAGCGAGTCGGATGGGCTGGTCGAGTTTGTCGACCAGGGCGCTACAGGCCATGCGGGCTTTGCCGTTGATCAGCATCGCGCAGGAGCCGCAGATCTCTTCGAGGCAGTTGGAGTCATAGGTCACGGGGGTGGTGGGGTTGCCGTCGGCGGTGATGGGGTTGAGCGCGATCTCGCCCAGCAGCGAGGTGATGTTCATGTTGGGGCGATAGGGGATGGCGAAGCGCTCGGTGCGCGCGGGCTGGTCCGGGGTGGGTCGGCGCTTGATCTCGACTTGAATGGTGGTCTGCATCGTTACCTCAGTGGTTTCCTACTTTATTTTTTCAACCGCAGTCGCCATCGCGGCGAGATCGGCTGTCCCGAGTTTCATGCTGTTGGGCAGTGCCCTCCAAATGGCTAGCATTGGAAGATACTTCCACGTCGTGGGCAGATTCCAATTTGGATCCTTCAGCCATTCGTATCTACCCATCTTTTCAATAAGAAATTTGGCGTATAACGAATGACTCGCGTCCTCGAACCCCGCGTATGAGAGAGCCATCCTGGGGTCGTCCGGGAAGGCTATGCCGTCTTCTTTGGCATTTCTTATTGCGGTAAACATATTTAGTACATCCAGCACATGCTGGGATTGTTCTTCGGAAAGCTCCTTCCAATCCCTAATCTGTCCAAGCGCGTCACCGTAGTTCGCCACGTATCCACGTTCAAATATCTCCGCGCTACGCTCTAGAGACTCTCTTTCATCCTTATCCGAGGAAAGAGCAAGAAGCCGAAATTGATTCACGAGCAGCAAACGTTCAACTTCGCTTACCTTGATCGACATATGGCTCCTTAGGCGGCGGTGTAGGTGCAGGGTTGAGCGCGATCTCGCCGAGCAGCGAGGTGATGTTCATGTTGGGGCGATGGGCGACGGGGGATAGAGAGACGCTCGGTGCGCGCGGGCTGGTCGGGGGTGGGCTTTATAACTCATTGCGCATTCCCGCTTGTAGGGCATGGAAAGGCTTTATTTAATGCCATTCGGATCAAAAGCGCTGCAGGAAAATGGAGCTGCTCCGGATGGTCGTCCATGTACTTTAGGGAGACTGCAAGAAGCTGGTCTGTTTCAACGCCATCCGAAACGCAGAAACGTAGTGATCGCGAGTCGATACGCGACGTTCGTTCGGCGTCAGCCTGAGCCATCCATTCTGAATGCCAAATACCCTTTATGTATCCGATGCATTCGCCAGACAGAGTAGCTTGACTTGCGCTCATCGTCGGGCTCCAATGAACAGAGCATGTCGCCTTGAAGGTGTTTCCGCTTGTCAAAGAGACGCTTGTCTGGCCATGAAACGCTACTAACGATAAAGCCGCAGTGAGCAAGATCATTACGCTCCTTAGGCCGACGCGGTATAGGTGCGCGGGCGAGGTTTGATGAGGCTGGTGTCGACGTCCTCCCACTCGAAGGCGGGGGCATTGTCTTTGAAGACGGCTTTGGTGGTTTTGAGGAACTTTTCGTCGTTGCGGTCGGGGAACTCGGGTTTGTAGTGGGCGCCGCGGGACTCGTCGCGGAGGCGCGCGCCCTGCGCGATGACGCGGCCCAGTTCGAGCATGTTGTAGAGCTGGCGGGTGAAGGCGAAGCTGGTGTTGGCCCACTGGCTCTTGTCGGAGAGGTTGACGTTTTTGTACCTGTCTAGTAGCTCGACGATCTTGGCGTCGCACTCGTCGAGGCCAGCGTTGTAGCGGATAATCGTAGCGTGCTTCGTCATGGTCTCGCCTAGCTCGCGCCAGAGCTTGAAGGGGTTTTCGGTGCCCGGGTTCGAGAGCAGCGCGGCGTTCTTTTCTTTCTGGCGCTGGAGTTCGGCGGCGTGGCCTCCGTCGCCCTCCTGCTTCGGCAGCGCCTTCGCATAGGCAATCGCATGCGGGCCGGCGACGAAGCCGCCGTAGATGCAGCTGAGCAGCGAATTCGCTCCGAGCCGATTCGCGCCATGAATTGAATAATCCGCTTCACCGGCGGAGTAAATACCGGGGATATTGGTCTGCTGGTTGAAGTCTACCCATAGGCCGCCCATTGTGTAGTGCATGCCAGGGAAGATCTTCATGGGGACTTCGCGTGGGTCGTCGCCGACGAATTTCTCGTATATTTCGAGAATTCCTTCCAATTTTCTGTTTAATGTCTCTTTATCGATGTGCGTGACGTCAAGATAGACCATAGGCTGGCCGTCGAGGCCCATGCCGAGCTCGTAGACGACCTTGAAGATGGCTCGCGTGGCGACATCGCGGGGAACTAGATTGCCGTACTTCGGGTACCACTCTTCGAGGAAGTACCAGCGGTCGGCTTCGGGGATAGATTTGGCGGCGCGCTTGTCGGTCTTGTCTTTGGGGACCCAGACGCGGCCGCCTTCGCCGCGGGCGGACTCGGACATGAGGCGGAGCTTGTCGTCGCCGGGGATGCAGGTAGGATGGACCTGGATAAACTCGCCGTTGGCGTAGTAGGCGCCCTGCTGGTAGAGGGCGGATTGCGCGGAGCCGGTGCAGACGACGGAGTTGGTCGATTTTCCAAAGATGGCGCCGTTGCCACCGGTGCAGATGATAATGGCGTCGGCGGCAAACGTCCGCGTCTCCATCGTGCGGAGGTCGAGCGCGCAGATCCCGCGGCAGGCGCCTTTCGAGTCGAGCACGGCGGAGAGGAACTCCCAGCCCTCGTACTTGGCGACCTTGCCCTCGGACTCGTAGCGGCGCACCTGCTCGTCGAGCGCGTAGAGCAGTTGCTGGCCGGTGGTCGCTCCCGCAAACGCGGTGCGGTGATACAAGGTCCCTCCGAAGCGGCGGAAGTCGAGCAGGCCTTCGGGGGTGCGGTTGAAGGGGACGCCCATGCGGTCGAGCAGGTCGATGATGGCGGGGCCCTGCTCGCACATGGCCTTGACCGGGGTCTGGTTGGCGAGGAAGTCGCCGCCGTAGACGGTGTCGTCGAAGTGCTTG
>Ga0302325_10033996_pt1 | contig 10434 bp, 8 predicted proteins | sample Palsa_T0_2_FD_201948 | JGI IMG/M metagenome (GOLD analysis project Ga0302325, IMG submission 201948) | Peat permafrost microbial communities from Stordalen Mire near Abisko, Sweden - Palsa_T0_2 | ecosystem: Environmental > Terrestrial > Soil > Palsa > Peat permafrost | place: Sweden: Abisko...
CGCTTGGACGACTCTTGGGCGTCGAGTCCGAGGCCAGCGTGGAGCGTCTCGCGGACGAGTTCCGTAGGCAGAAGCGTCGGCAGCTTTCGGATGATTCACATTCCACCGAGTAGCAGCATTTACACTCACTCTGTGATCGAGCGAGGCATCTGAATCGGGCAAGACTCGCCCAGAGCCGACGGATCAGGAGTTGAATGCTCAGACGAACCCGCAGAACTCTTTGGATCGTAGCCCTGGTGCTGCTGGTGCTGGCTGCGGCCATCTATCTGCGCTTCAAAGCCCCGCCCGAAGCAGCGCGCCTGCTGCCGGAATCCGACGGCATCGTCTACGTCAACCTGCGTCCCCTGCGCGCTCTGCTGCATAAGAATCTCAATCCAGTCTCTCGCGCCCCGGAGTACCAGGCCTTTATCGACGCGACCGGCATCGATTGGGAGCGCGATCTCGAAGAAGCCGCCGTCGCCCTGCACCGCATGCCCGATCCCCGCGGCCCCAACGGCCCGGTAGCCTATTCGACCGTGCTGGTAGGCAAGCTCGACGGCAAGCGCCTGGCTCGCTACCTTGAGGCCCATGCCAACGGCAAGGAAATCTACGCTGGGCACACCGTCTACAGTCTGCCCAGCGAGGGCCGCACGGTGCGCGTGGCCCAGATCGCCTACGACACGGTCGCGATCTCCAACTACCCAAGCACCGAGCAGATCCACTCCATGCTCGACCGGCATCGCACCGCCGCGCTGCCTTTCTCCGGATCGACGCTGCTGGCCGAGCACTACTCCGAGATGCCGCTACTTTCGATTGCCTGGGGCATGGGCGAGATCGGCCTGCCTTTCAGCGAAGACGGCAGCATTCACGTGCTCGGCATGGAACTGCCGATTGAACCGGACACCACATTTCTCGCCAGCGTCCACTGGGCTGGCGCGCTCAAGCTGCGCGTCGAGGAGATTGCCGCCACCGATGCCACCGCCGCTAGCCAGGCCGCAAGCCTTAACCTGCTGCTGGCCGTGGCGCGTGGCGCAACCGCCGGCCTGGGCTCGAACGCCGCCAACAACAGCCTGAAAGAGGTGCTGCGCACCGCCGATGTCTCCCAGCACCGCAACCGCGTCGTAGCCAACGCCACCCTGCCCCAGAACCTGCCCGTGGCGCTGCTGAATGGCGCCGGGAGCGACAGCGGCGCAAACAGCGAATCGAAATAAATCGCTGTACTCTGCCGTTTTTCTACCCACTCCTTCCGCGGCGCCAGTTCAATTCCTTACAATCATTGCGTCTTGCCCCGGCGGAAATGCGTCCGATAAAGCAGGATACTTTCCTCCCAAGGAGTTCCATGTCTGCCTCATTTTCTCGTCCTGTTTCCCTTCGACTTGCCATCCTCTGCCTGACTCCAGCCCTTCTCCCAGTTCTTTCCTGTAGGGGAGCAACGCCGAACCCGGCCGCCGGCGGCACTACCCAGGCCGGCCAGACCCAGACCGGCCAGGCCGCCTTTGCCGACTGGAACCAGCAGCAGCCCGGCATACGCCGCAAGATCACTCTCGCCGACCTGCCTGTGCCCAAACCCGAAGAGGCCGTCAACAATACTCCCCACGTGATCCCGCGCCCCGACGGAGCATGGCCGCAGGCGCCCAAAGGATTCACCGTCACCCTCTACGCCGGCGGCGACACCGCCCCCATGCAGCGCGCCGACAATAAGGAACATATGGCGCGCGGCAACGGCACCTTCACCATGCCGCGCCTGATCCGCACCGCGCCCAACGGCGATCTCTTCCTCGCCGACTCCGGAGCCGGCTCCATCCTGATCCTCCGCGGCCTCGGCGCCAACGGCAAGGCAGCCCAGATTGAAACCTTCGCCAGCGGCCTCGACCACCCCTTCGGCATCGCCTTCTATCCCGCCGACAATCCCCGCTATGTCTACGTCGGCAATGCCACCACCATCCAGCGCATCCCCTATCGCTCCGGCGATCTGCATGCGACCGGCGCTCCCGAGACCATCGTCCCCGATGTGCCCGGCTACGCCCAGCTAATGGGCGGCGGCCACTGGACCCGCGACGTAGTCTTCACCAAGGATGGCCAGCGCATGCTCGTCTCCGTGGGCTCCGGCTCCAACATCGACGATCCCGACACCCATCCCAAGGAGTTCCACCGCGCCGATGTCCTCGAATACACGCCCGAGGGCAAGTTCGTTGAAGTCTACGCCTCCGGCATCCGCAACTGCGTTGGCGAAGCCATCAACCCCATCACCGGCCAGCTCTGGTGCTCCACCAACGAGCGCGACGATCTTGGCAACCACCTCGTTCCCGACTACGTGACCTCGGTCAAGGAAGGCGGCTTTTACGGCTGGCCCTGGTACTACATGGGCGGCCATCAGGACCCGCGGCTGCCCGAGCCATGCGCCAACGGCACCGGCCCCAACCTGCAGGCGGCGGCGCTCACCGCCGATGAGGCGAAAAACTGCAAACGCGTCGACCTGGCTTCGAAGGTCCTCACCCCCGACGTCCTTGTCCAGCCCCACATGGCATCCCTGGAGCTGACCTTCTATCCGCCCACCGGCCAGTTTCCCAAGGAGTACGCGGGAGACGGCTTCGCCGCGGAACATGGCTCCTGGAACCGCGCCAACCGCGCCGGCTACGAAGTCATCCGCATACCCATGCATGACGGCCACGCCGAAGGCAGTTACGAAGACTTCCTGACCGGCTTCGTCACCCAGGATGGCCAGGTCTGGGGCCGTCCCGTAGGCGTCGCAACGGGCAAAGATGGAGCCCTCTACGTCACTGACGACGGCACGCGCAGCGTATGGCGCGTAGCCTACACCGGCAAGTAAACCAAGCCACAGGAAAGGACAAGGGACAGGCTCATCGCCTGTCCCTTGTCTTTTGTGCTTGAATTGGCCTGCTTTACTTGGTGCCGGCCGGTGCGGGCGCCGGCAGATTGTTGGCCGTCATCTCGGCAAAGGTCGTGCGCAGGTACTTGTGCGGGTTCACCGGCACGTTGTTGATGCGCACCTCGTAGTGCAGATTCGGCCCGGTGGATCGGCCGGTGCGGCCAACATACCCGATTACCTGGCCACGTACGACGCTCTGCCCGGCGACGACCGTCATCCCGGAAAGATGAGCATAGGAAGTGCGCACTCCGTGCCCGTGATCGATCTCTACCTGCCGCCCGTACCCATTCCTCATGCCCGCTGAATCCACCACCCCGTCCCCGGTTGCGCGGACCACGGTGCCCGATGGAGCAGAGATGTCGATGCCGGCATGGAACGCGCCTTCTCCATTGAAGGGATCTTCGCGTTCCCCAAAGCTCGAGGTCACGGTGCCTTCCACAGGCCAGAGCGCGGGCGCATCGGCAACCTGGGTCCAGTCGGAAAGACCGGAGCTCATCCCGGAGGTAAGGCCGCCTTCGAGAGCCCGCGAAACACGGCCCGAAAGCGCCTGGCTGCGCAGGTTGTAGAACTGGTCGAGAGAAAGCTTGACCTGCTGCTGGTTGACATCGTCGGTAAGCGCCAGAGTGGATGGAGTCGGCGCAGTTGCCGCGGTTGCAGCCGCATGCCTGCCGTTACCGGCCAGCTTGTTCTGCTTCAAGCCGTAAATCGCGGTGACTTCGCTGGCCAGTGCTCCCAGAGATGCAACCTGAATATCCCGTTCGTGGGCGATCTCCGCCATCTGCTTGTAATTTTTGCGGAGCGTCTCACGCTCCTGGCGAATCTGATTGAAGCTTTCTGTTTTCAGCAACATGCGCGTATAAGAACCGGCCAGGCCGACAATCGTGAACGCGCCCACCAGCGCCGCGGCGACAAATCCATAGACGTATTGAACCGGAAGCGAAATTTTGCGGACGCATCCGTCTTCATCCCGGGCAACAAACAAAATGTAATAGCGTTTACGTAGCATAAACCTCCCTCAACATCACCTCCGCCAGCAACTTTCGTTCCGCAGGACAAAATCCCAGGGAACCAAGGAAGAGAACCAAGCCCCGCTCAGAACTCTTTCCAGCTGAACAGACGTAATCGGAACTGGTAACGTTTATTGTAGAGCAATCGGGCACAGATCCCTCCCCGTCCACTTTCATTCTGTTAGGAAATCTTTAGAACATTCGCAGGAATCCTAGCCCCAATCTCGTCGGGTGGCAAGATATGCTTCATCCACGGTGCAATCGAGTATGCTGCAAAAGCGCAAATCCTTATCGCTGCCCAATCGGCCCCAGGAGCACGTTCACGGCGAGCTGGCACTACTCAGCGCCATCCGCGCCAGGGCTGCGGAAGCCGCACCCACGGCCAAGGGTAAGCCGGCCCAGACAAAATCCCGAGTACGGCTGGGTATCGGCGACGATTGCGCCGTGTTACGGCTGCGCGCCGGCGACGAACTGGCGGTAACCACCGATCTTTCCCTCGAAGGCCGGCATTTCCGGCTCGACTGGCACCCTCCCGAGTCGGTAGGCCATCGCACCCTGGCCCGAGGCCTGAGCGATCTGGCGGCCATGGGAGCAACCCCCGTCGCCGCGTTCCTCTCGCTCGGCCTACCCCGCGAACTGACCGAAGCTTCCGGCAGCTCCCGCCCCTGGCCCAAGACGTGGGTTGCCCGCTTTTTCGACGGCCTGCTCGCGCTCGCCGCCGAACATGGCGTGCCCCTGGCTGGAGGCGACCTGGCCGAGTCGCCGCTGGCCGTCGCGGACATCGTCCTTACCGGCTCCGTTCCGCGCGGCCAGGCGTTGCTGCGTAGCGGCGCACGCCCCGGCGACCGCATTTACGTCACCGGCAGCTTAGGGGGCGCCGCTGCCGAACTGGCGGCGGTGGAGCAGTCGCCGCAAAGTTTTTTGAGCGCCACGCAAGCCTCGAAGACCGCGCCGCATCTCTACCCCCAACCCCGCCTCGCGCAGGGACTCTGGCTGCGCAAACATCGCAAGGCCTCCGCCGCCATGGACCTGAGCGACGGCCTCTCGACCGATCTTGGCCGCCTCTGCGCCGAGTCCGGCGTAGCCGCCGAAGTAGACGCTATCGCATTGCCAAACGCAGCAGGAGCCACCCTGGCGATGGCTCTCCACGGCGGCGAAGACTACGAGCTTCTCTTCACGGCGCCGCAATCCGCAAAACTGCCCAAAAGCATTGCAGGAGTTCCAATCACTGCGATTGGCCGGATTCTACGCGCGAATCCCCGCAAACCAAGGGTTTCCCTTCGAACCGAAAAAGGCGTCGAGCCGCTCGAACCGCATGGCTGGGAACACTTTTCCGCCAGCAAATAACAGCTCACCGCACCGAGAAGTCGTCCTCGTCTTCCTCCGAGCCGATCGGCTGGCCCGGCGGCGTAGCCAGCGGCGGATCGACGACAAACTTCTCCGGCTCCTTCCAGAATCGCTCGATATCGTCCAGCGCCGCGGACCAGTGCGCCTCCACACTCACCGGCGCATCGGTTTCAAGCTGGTCGGTCAGCCAGCTCTCCAGATCCGCGATCTTCGTCGTCGCAATCGCCCGCGCCTGCGGAGAAGCCGCCTTCGAAACGCTCAACTGCATCAGCTGCTTGAGCACCACAGTCTCCACCGAAAACTGCGTCTGTCCCAGCACGCCGTCCCGCCGAGGAGCCTCCCAAGTGGTCTGAAGCGTCTGATCGATCACCTCATCCAGCCCCGGCGATTTCTCATCCTGCGCATGGTATTGCACCAGCCGGCTGGCGCGCGCAGGCTCAAAGAGCAAGGACGCCGTCAGGGCGGCAGCGGCCTCCACCGCACCGGCCGGGTCGAATGTCAGGCCCGTATAACCCTTGAATGCCTCCACGGTGCGCGGATAACCTGGCGGGTTGGGCGGCAACATGGCCAGGAACTCGGGCGACAACGTAAGGGCCCCAGGATCGAGCGTCTGCAGCACCGCGCTCAGAGCCGCGCGCTGCCGCTCCGGCGCAAGCATCTCCGTAACCATCGCGCCGTCGCCGCGCACCGCGTAGCGGTAGTCCAGGCCGCCGATCAGCTTGGATGCAGCCTCAGTCTGATAACGATGCAGCAGGTACAACGGCACCAGCGTCTCTTCGAGATCGGACATCGGCTCACCGGGACGTATCGCGTTCTCGCCAAAGCGCGCCAGCGCCGCCTTGCGCACCTCCAGGACGCGCTCCAGCTCAGCAGCCGCATCCGGTCCGTTGTCCCACAAATGCCCGTAAGGATGCGCGCTGCCCAGCGGGCGCGAATCCTCATCCGTGATGTAGCGCAGGCCGTCCTTCTCATTCTGTTTCAAAAGCTGGTCGAGAGCCGGTCCCTCAGGCGTTCCCTGAGCGAACTCAGAATAGCCATAGCGGATCGCCGCCTTGTCCCACGCGCCGATGCCCACCGTGTAAGCCTTGTCCAGGGCCGGTTTCCCGTCCTTATCCAGCGTGATCCACGGATGCGGATAGTCCATCACCGAAGTCCCCGGTGCAACCGAAGATGCCGCGAAATTGTGCTGCAACCCAAGCGTATGACCCACCTCATGGGCAGCCAGTTGCCGCGTCCGCGCCAGCACCATCTGCTCCATCTCCGGCGGAATCGGCTGGCCCTCCATGTAAGGCGCCAGCAGCGCCTCGGCAATCCGGTAATCCTGCCGGGCGCGCAGGCTGCCCAGCGTCACCTGGCCCTTGATGATCTCGCCTGTGCGCGGATCGGTCACCGCCTCGCCATAGCTCCAGCCGCGCGTCCGCCGATGCACCCACTGGATCATGTTGTAGCGGATATCCATGGGATCGGCGCCCTCAGGCAAAACCTCGACGCGAAAGGCATTCTTGAATCCCGCCGCCTCAAAGGCTGCACTCCACCAATTCGCGCCCTCCACCAGCGCCGAACGAATCGGCTCCGGCGCGCCACGGTCCACGTAGTAGACAATCGGCTTGACCGGCTCGCTCACCGCAGCGTTGGGATCTTTCTTCTGCAAACGATGCCGCACCAGCAAATGCTGGTCCATCGACTCGCCCAGCGGCACAGAGTAATCGCGATAATCGACCGAGAAGAACCCGGACCGCGGATCGTTGCGGCGCGGCGTGTAGCCCGGCCCTGGCAGTTCAATCAAAGACGTATGCTCGCGCAGCGTGACCGAATGCGCGTCGGGCGTGACCGAGGCCACAAACTCCCCATGCGGCCGCCCATCCGAGGCAAAAGTGAGAATCGCCTCAACCTCCGTGTTCTTGGGAAAATTCTTGGTATTGTCGAGCGTGATGGCGCAGCGGCTGGGGTCCAGCTTGTAGTTGCCCTGCTGCGCCGCCTGCATGCGTTCGGCCACGCCATGCGCGTCGCGCAGAAAGAAATCCGTGGCATCCACCAGCAGTCGGCCGTTCTCCTCCGCCTCCATCTTGAATCCCCACAGCACCGACTCGGCGAAAGACTCTTTCACCGCGATTCTCTCCGCGGCATCGGCCGCGCTCGAACGATAGGCCAGGTTCGGCGCAATCAGCAGCACCTTGTTCCCGGCGCGCGTGAAATGGACCACGCGCCCCGCGCCAAGCTGCCCGCGATCCAGGCCCACGTCATTCGAGCCCAGCCCATACGGCAACTGGTCCAGCAGCAGAAAATCCTTCTCGGTCTCAGGAATTTCGAGGTACATCTTGCCGGTTTTTACATCCCAATCCAGCGGAAAGAGTCCGTCTTTCCGCTCCAGCCCTTTGATCTTTTGAGAGATGGTCTGAGCAGTCTCCTGCTCAGCAGCGGCTGCGCCCAAAACAGAGCCAGAGAACGGGATTGCAACTAGAACGAGGGCAAGAGCGATTGAAACAGGAGCGCGTAACGGCACGTAGGAACCTCTCTTGGTGAAAGATTATCGTAACTTTCTGGCCTGCCTAATAGATTCCCGCCAGCTGGACCAGGTTGCGCATTCCATATCTACGCGCCAATCTGCGGTACAAGCGCTTATGCTCATAGAGGGCGGTGATTATGGCGACGCAAGCAGAAATCGACGAGCTCTTCCGGCAAACCCTCGAAGGCGACTACGACGACGAAGACGACGAAGGCGGCCCATGGGAGGCAGTCAGCAAGCTGCAGGCCATCGCCAGCGACGAAGTTGCAGGACGGCCGGTTTTTGATAAAGCCGTGCAATGGAGCCGCAATAAACAACCGGCCAAGCGCCGCCGCGGCGTGGACATTCTCGCCCAGCTAGGCAAAACCGAAGACCATCCGGACGTAGTATTTGCCGCCGAAAGCTACGCCGTCATCGCCGGCGTTCTCGAGGACGAGCTTGATCTTCAAGTCATCGACTCCTGCCTGGTCGCCTTCGGGCATCTCGGCAACCCTGCGGCCGTGCCGCTCATCCTCGAACACCGCGCCAACTCCGACCCGGATGTCCGCTTCGCCGTGGCCTTCGCCCTGAGCTGCTTCGCCGACCACCCGGACGCGATCCGCGTGCTGCTCGAACTGATGGACGACTCCGACCCCGACATCCGCGACTGGGCCACCTTTGGCCTGGGTGTCCAGGGCAACGCCGATACGCCGGAGATTCGCGAGGCGCTACTGGAGCGGCTCGACGACGGCAACCCCGATACCCGCGAAGAGGCCGTCGCCGGTCTCGGCAAGCGCAAGGAACTCCGGGTGCTTCCCGACCTGATCGAACTGCTGCAGCAGGAAGAAGTCTCCTACGGCGTCGTCGAAGCCGCCTGCCACCTGCTCGACCTCAACAAGATCAACGAAGAGTGGAGCGCCGACGAGTACATCCAAGCTCTAACCACCCGCTACGCCGCCGAACTCGAGCGCTACAGCTAGTCGCATGACCTGCCAGTAGCCGACTGAACGCCAAACCATCCGGCCAGAAATCATCCAGGAGTAAACAAAAGTACGATGGCCTCATCGGAGATCTTCTGGATTGATGGAAATCCACCGCCGGGACTTGCGATCGTCTTGCGTCCACGCGGAGGAGATTGGCTCGAAGACGAACTATTGAGGATGAAACGCGCTGGCATCACAACGCTCGTTTCACTGTTAGAAGATGAGGAAGCGTTGGAACTAGGCCTCGGCGAAGAAAGAAAATTGGCAACGACAGTCGGACTGACGTATCTGCAATACCCTATCCCCGATCGGCACACTCCTCCCGATTCCGCCGGCTTTCGGCAATTCGTGAAAATTCTGACAAAACGACTCCAAGCTGGCGAGCGCATGGGAATTCATTGCCGAGGAAGTATCGGCAGAGCAAGCATCACAACATCGTGCGCATTAATTCACTTAGGCTGGAATCCAGAAAAAGCCTTGGCCGCAATTGAAGCTGCTCGTGGTTGCACGATTCCAGATACACCTGAACAGCGGGATTGGATTTTGCGGTATAGGGTAGACGCATGACCGCCCCCACATTCTACGGCTGCTTTCCGCACAACTGGACGGCGGAGATTTTGCCAAACAGGCCCATGATCCTGCCCAGCCGCCATTACGTCTATCCCGCCATCGTCGAGGAAGTCGAGCGGGGCGCTCTGGAAGTGCTTGTCCAGTTCGTCCAGCCGGGCTCGCCAGAATCGCTGCCATTCCTGGCCACCTGTGCGCTCGGCTTTCGCGATCCGGCGGCGCCGACCGGTCTCTGGTCCTGCCCAAATCCTGACTGGCTGTGCGCCGTCTCGGGCGGCTATGCGTACCTGATCGATGTCGTCCATCCGGAAAACTTCACCATGCTGCGTTATCGCCCCGTGCTTGACGTGCATTGCTACCTGCCGAACGATCATTGCACTTCGTCCGATGGGCTCTTGTTGTTTGTCGGGCATCATTCCATCCTGGCCTGGGGCCGCGATGGAGAAGCCTGGGAATCCGGCCGGCTCTCCTGGGAAGGAATCGCGAACCTGCGCATCGAGGGCAAAATCCTCCACGGCGAAGGCTGGGACCTGATGATCGACAAAGACCTGCCCTTCGCGCTTGACCTGGATACCGGCAAGCGAATTTAATCTTCATCGAACAAATCTGGCCGCATCTGAAAGCCCAATAACACATTCAACCCGGAGGAGAACCACCCCATGCCAAGCGTTTCTGGTCGTGCTTTTCAAGTAACTTCCGCCGGCGGTCCGTTCGAGCTGGTGCAGCGCGAATTTCCCGAGCCCGGTCCGGGACAGGTGCGCATTCGCGTGCAGGCCTGCGGAGTCTGCCACAGCGACAGCATCACCAAATTCGGCATCTTTCCCATCGCCTACCCGCGCGTCCCTGGCCACGAGATCGCCGGCGTCCTCGATGCGGTTGCGCCGGATGTACCGGTCTTCAAAGTTGGCCAGCGCGTCGGCCTGGGATGGCATGGCGGACATTGCAACTACTGCGAGCAGTGCCGGCGAGGCGACTTCATCCTCTGCCAGAACCAGCAGATAGCGGGCATCAGCTACGACGGCGGCTATGCCGACTACGTGATTGCCCCGGCCAATGCGCTGGCCGCGATTCCCGGCGATCTGGCCGACGTGGACGCCGCTCCGCTGATGTGCGCGGGCGTGACGACTTACAACAGCCTGCGCCACTCAGGCGCCAAAGCGGGTGATCTCGTGGCGA
>Ga0302325_10033997_pt1 | contig 10434 bp, 12 predicted proteins | sample Palsa_T0_2_FD_201948 | JGI IMG/M metagenome (GOLD analysis project Ga0302325, IMG submission 201948) | Peat permafrost microbial communities from Stordalen Mire near Abisko, Sweden - Palsa_T0_2 | ecosystem: Environmental > Terrestrial > Soil > Palsa > Peat permafrost | place: Sweden: Abisko...
CGACCAGGCGGTCGCAGCTGGTGGTTCCCTTTACGTAGGGATCTCGACGCCCTCGTCCCGGCCGGGCGAGGCGTTGCTGCGTCTTAACGCTCGAACCCTCGCGGTGACGCGGCGCTGGTCGGATTTCGGAGAAGGAGGCTCTCTCGCACTCGCAGGCGGGGGGCTCTGGGTGACTGGCCAAGACCGACTCCTGCGCCTGTCACTGCCCGAGGGAAACGTGACCGCTTCGGTGGCGCTACCGGGGGCCAACCGATCGGATGTCGCTTCCAATGCCGCTGGAACGATTCTGGTTGTCGGCGAGGCCGACCAGGGCCGGGGTGCCCTGGAGAAGCGCGACCCGGAAACGGGGACTCTCTTGGCCTCCTACTCTCCAATGATCGGCGTGTCGGCTCCCGCCGTCGCTGAGGTGATCGGCCAGAGCGTCTGGATTTCAGAGGCCACCGGCATGATGGGCTACGTAGAGCGTTTCGACGCGGCGACGCTGACCCCCGAACCCGGTACCGGGACCGGGGGAAGCAACGGGATCTCGGCTTCGGTGGCGGACGGCCTCCTCTGGGTGAGTCAGATTTATGGGGGGTCGACCACAAACTTCTGTGGCAACCCTTCGGATGGGGTTGCGCTTGCGCCCTTGAACCTGCCGCCCTCTGCGCTACTGCAAGCGATCGGACCCCATGACATCTACTACGTCACCGCCACCACCACTGCCGGAGCTCAGCCGATGCACTCCGACGTACTCGAGGAGACAATCCCGGCCGCGTGCCGGGTCGGCTGAGGCCGCACCGCATGTGACCGGAGGACAACTCCAAGCAAGCCGCCGCCGGCAGGACGGAACGCCGAGTGAGGAGTGGCGCGAGACCGGGTCTACTACCTGCCTTCAGCCTTCGATCCCTGGGGATTCCGGCTCCGGATTCTCGCCTTACCGGCAAGTCGGCCATCTCGTGTCAATCACCGGGTCGTGCGGACCAGTCGCGTCGGTAGTGGTCCCGACGCGAGCCGTCGAACGTGCCACTGCTCAGGCAGCAGTTCTTGAAAGCGTCGTCCCGAACCACATGGACACGGGTCCCTTCGTCCAAGCCTCTCGAATTAACTCCTTGTTGCCGTGGACGATCCGCTCACCGCGCTTGACCCGCGACTCGCTCGGATAGCCGTACCGGCGCTTGCTCATGGAGCTAAAAGTAGGCCTCGTCGTGCTTCTCGTGTTTGCCCATTGGACGACCTCCTCGTTAAGGCCCGCCAGGATACAACGATTCTCGTCGGGCCCCGACCGGCGATCGGAGCACACCCAGGCCGCCGTCAGTTCGTGAGCTCGCCCCGACCGAGGAGCTCGACCGGGTCTTGCATGCGCACCATCCCGAGATAGCCGCCACCGCGCGAGATACCGTCGTGCACGGCGTAACCGAGGAGTTCCTGCGCTTGGCGTGGGAGCGTGGCTGCGACGGCCGGAGGGACTGCAAGGTAATTGTTCTCCTCCGTCCTCAGCCACCCCAGGCAGTAGCTGAGGTGCGCGCCCCGGCGGGGAATCTCAGTGGTGTTGGACCCGCCGGCGTGGATGGTCCCGCCCGTGTACACCACAGCGGATCCGGCGGGCATTTCTGCGTACGCAATCTGTTCCACGGTCGGACGCGCCCGCGCGAACTGCTCGGACGGCGAGAGATCCCGATCCGGCCAGCGATGGCTGCCGGGAACGATGCGGGTGCCGCCATTCTCACAGGTGAAGTCGACCAGGGCGATGACGGTCGCCAACTGCAGCTCAGGCGCTGGCCTGGGAACGTCGCTCCACACCAACTCATCACGGTGGAGCAGTTGCTCGTCGGACCCCGGCCCACGCTGGAGGAGGTGGCCGAGGTTGAGCTGGTAGCGGGCGCACGAAGGGAGCAGAATTCGGTCGCACAGAGCCAAGAGCAGAGAGTGACACATCACCTCGGTGGCGAACGTCGGGGAGATCGCACAGGCACCGGCCACCTGTTTTGTGTACGGGCCGTGGAAGGCCTTCATGATCGGGTTGAAGAGCTCGGCATCGGGATCGGCATCGTCGAGGACTGCTCCAACTTCGTCGTTGACCCGCGCCACGACTTCAGCGCTGAGCAGGCCCTCGATGATCACCGCCCCATCCCGCTCGATCATCGCCTGAAGGGCGTCGGGATCCGCCGTCAAGGCGTCGAAGCGCTCTATTGTTGCCATGGGAGTCATACGAGGAGGGCGCCCCTTCCTTGGCGGTCTACCGAGCGTAACTCATCGCCATGTTCCATGATCGGCTGTAAGGGCTGGTCAGCAGAGGCGCCGGGTCCGCTTATAAGTTGGACGAATGACCGAGCGAGATCGCCTGCACTGGGACGAGAAGTACTCCGGGGAGGGATTCGCGCCCGATCACGCTCCGGGTCCTCCAGGTGTGTTCGCCGCGTACGAGCAGTTGTTCCCGAAATCGGGACACGGGATCGACCTGGCATGCGGACCTGGCCTGGCGGCCGTCTGGCTCGCCGCGCGCGGGCTCACAGTCCATGGAGTTGACGTTTCTCCCGTGGCGGTTGGTTTCGCCCGTGACTTGGCAGAGCGAAATGGGGTCGGCGACCGCTGTAGGTTCGATGTGTTGGATCTCGACGTGGGACTCCCTGACGGACCGCCAGGCGATGTCATTGTCTGTCACTTGTTCAGGGACGCCCGTCTTGACCAGGCCGTCATCGAAAGGCTCGCCCCCAGGGGGTTGCTGGCAATAGCTGTCCTCAGTGAGGTGGACCACGGCCCAGGACCCTTTCGCGTCGCACGCGGTGAGCTACAGGCCGCATTCAGCGCTCTGACGACCATCGCTGAGGGCGAGGCCGGCGGACGAGCGTGGCTCTTGGCCAAGGCGTGACACGAGACCTCTTCCACACTTTCCACTTGATTGTCACCTCGTCGCAGAGCGATCTCCTCGATTCACTTCATGGCGCTGGGGTCACAGTTCCGGTGTCCGAGGCTCGGATCATGTCGGCAACGATTTGTTCGGCCTCAGTTCGCTCAACACCCATGTCCACGCGCAGGAGCTTCCAAACGAGGACGTCGGTGGCCGCAATAATACCGATGAGACGTCGTTCTCGCCTTCGTCCTCTCAAGCCATGGAGGAACGGTTCGAACGTCCCTTCGGCCCACCTCCGGTGATAGTCGCGACCTGCATCCATCAGATGGCGAACGGCCGGCAGTCGATCCTCTTGAGACAACATCCGGAGGATGGCGAGACCATGTGCCTCATAGTGTGCAAAGAGAATTCCGACCGCCCCGGGGACATCCCCAACCTGAGCAGCATCACGAGCAGCAATCTCCCGCTTTCCCCACCACTTATACGCTTCGGTAAGGAGAGCGTCTTTGTTGCCAATTCGTAGGTAGAGGGTTTGTACGGTGACCCCGGCATCACTGGCGATGTCCTGCAGGCGCACCTCTTCGAAGGGTCGCGAACCGAAATGTTCCCATGCCGCTGCAAGCAGACGCTCGCCAGTTGCCGCGGCTGCGTCGGCTCGTGCGTTCATTCGATAGGAACGCGTGGGGGGTTTCTTGGTCGGCAATGTTCCGCCACATCCTCTTGACACTTTGGATTGTATCTAACTAAAGTGAATATACCATGCGAGTGCTGCAAACCCTTCTGGCCTTCAGCGGGAACGCTCCCCCTCAACTTGCAGTCACCCGATCCCTGGTCGAGAGAGGCCATGACGTACGCGTCGTGGCCCACCGTGCGGGTCGGGAGAGGGTGGAGCGAACGGGCGCGACCGTGATCGAAGTCGAGGGATCAACCGCCGAACTTGACCTGACTCGAGCCGAGACCGATTTAGTGCGAGATTGGGCGGCCAAGACATCGTTGGGTGCTGCGGTTCGACTGCGGGACCGGGGAATGATCGATCCGCTGCCAGAAGGCACCCGGCAGTTCGCCGCAGTCTTACGCGACTGGCCGGCCGACGTCGTCGTGTTCGACTGGCTCTTTCTGGGTGCGGCAGTGGCCGCGGAAGCTGCGGGAATCCCCGCGGCTGCGCTGGTGCATTGCCCTTATCCATTGCCTATTTCCGGCGCACCGCCATTGTTCAGCGGTATGAAGCCGATGGCAGGTGCCGTAGGAGTCCTACGTGACCGCGCCGTCAATGCGTTCTTCACGCGCTTCTCAGCCGCTGGACTGCCTCAGCTCAACCGGGTCCGAGCTGAATGTGGACTCAAACCGCTGAGCGCCTGGGAGGACCAGCTACGTTCCGTCGCTGGCATTTATGTCTTGACGGCACCGGAGCTGGACTTTGCCGGTGCCCTGCCGTTGCCGGCGAATGTGCAGTATGTCGGTCCGGCTTTCGAACACTACAGCGACGAGTGGAGTTCTCCTTGGCCTCCTGAGAACTCCGATCCCTTGATTCTGGCGAGCTTTTCGACCAGCTACATGAACCAGAACGCCCTGGTTCAACGCGTTCTCGACGCCGTCGAGGGACTCCCAGCCAGAGTCCTCTTTACTGCCGGTCCTGCCATTGACATAGCGCAACTTCGCATCCCTGCGAATACTCGGGCGGAAGTGTTTGTGCCACACAGGGCCGTTTTGCCCGAGGCCGCCCTTGTCATTACCCACGCTGGCTGGCAGACCGTCAACGCGGCGCTCTCATGTGGCGTGCCGCTGGTATGCATCCCCGATGGTCGTGATCAACCGGACAACGCTGCTCGAGTCGTGTCGAGCGGTAGTGGTGTTCGTCTCAACAAGAAAGCATCAAGTGGCAAGATCCGGCGAGTGGTCGAGAACGCGCTCCGGGACCCGAGCCTGAAAGGCCAGGCGCAGCTCATGGCGACTGCCTTCGCCCGAAAGGACGGAGCTCTGACGACCGCCGAGGCGCTCGAGGTCTTGGTGAAAGCGAACGATTCGCCTGCCTCGTCGCCGCAGCCGTGAACGGCGTTCTTTCAGCTCCGCAGACAAGTGAGGAAGAGGAGGCCGGTGTGGAGAATCTCTCATACCCAGCGTGCACGCGTGAACTCTACGAGAGCGAAATTCTAGGGGAAACCCTTTTTCTCGCCCTTGTCGCGGAGGCGAAAAACCCAAGAGATCGTTACCATCTCGGCACATTGCTTCAGTTGGAGTCGGAGACGAAAGCACGTCTGCGCCCGTTGCTCTACAAGCATGGCGTATCCCTTGATGAGGCGGTGGATCTCTCTCTCGTGGATCTTGCAATTGGGGCGTATCGAGATATGCCCTGGCAGGAGTTGGCAGGACTCAACGTGCCGGTCGTCGAGGATTTTCTGGCTCGATTCGAGGCCATCGCTGCCATTGGCGACGAAGCTGATCGCGGGACGTTGGAGTCGATGGTTCGACACGAGGCGTCGATCCTCAGATGGGCGACTTTGGAACGGGACGGCGTCGTGGACGGTACCCTCGACGACGTCATCGCCCAGCTGAACTATCCGCTACCGGACGTCTCCTCGTGAGCTGCCCCAGGTGCGTCTACGTAGCCTCGGCTAAATCCCACCCCACCGCTTTCCTGCAACTGGGGCATCTGGGGAAGTTATCTCCGATGGCCAACGTCACCCGTTCCTGGTCTGCGCAGTCACTCCGGTAGATGCCCGCGGTGGTACAGGCGACGTCAGTCCTGGTGTCGGTGTCACTCTTCGACATGGTGTCTCTCCATTCCTCACAATACGTAAGTGTGCCGAACGACCTGACCTCCGCCCGGCGGACGGGGCGCCCTTGGACGGCAAGGTCCACGCACACATGAGGGCAGTTTGCGATCCACCCACAATCGAGAGCAACGTGGAACTCGCCGAAAGACCTGCCGATATTGACCCGCTCGTAGCGGGTAGCAGTCTCGATTCGGCAGCTATTGAGGAGCCGGGCGATGAGCCCTTCGCACTCTCGGCTACGGACCTCCCAACGCTGGGAGGTCATTCACTCCGGTCGAGTGGTCCCGATGGTGGGGCGCATCGGTTCGAGGAAGCGCGACTCGAGTATCTCTGGTTCAAGGGGGCGGGCGAAGAGAAAGCCCTGAACTTCGTTGACCTGATCCGCTCGAAGAACGTCCATCTCCTCGGGAGTCTCGACGCCTTCGGCGAGGGTCTTGAGGCCAAGGTCCTTGCCGAGCTGGACGAAGGTTCTGACCAGCGCTTTCGACTCAGGTGACGAGCCGATCGCACTCGTGAAGGACTTGTCGATTTTGATGCAATCAACGGGGAACTGTCGGAGGTAGCCGAGCGAGGAGTATCCGGTCCCAAAATCATCCACGGCGATCCTGACGCCGATGTCCTTAATGGCCTGGAGTCGCCCCACAGCCGAATTGGCGTCGCGCATCAGGGCAGTTTCGGTCACCTCTATGATCAGGGAGGTAGCGTCGAGACCGCTGACACGAAGGGCGTCGCGGATGTGCCCGACGATGCTGTCATCATCGAGTTGGCGTCCCGAGACGTTGACCGAGACATCGAGGGTGTCCCCCCGGGCGTGCCAAGTGGCCATCTGTCGGCAGGCCTGATGCAGTACCCAGGAGCCAACCTCTCGAATCTGCCCAGTCTGCTCGAGAATCGGAATGAACTCGTCGGGTTGAATGAGCCCCTCAGTCGGGCTTTCCCAGCGCAGCAGGGCTTCGACACCGACGATAGAGAGATCGTCGAGGTTGTAGATCGGCTGGTAGACGAGACGGAACTGTTCATCGGCGAGAGCGGATCGCAAATCGAACTCCAGCCCGATCCGCCGACCAAGTTCGGAATGCATTTCGGGATGGAACACGTCGTAGCGGTTCTTTCCCCCAGCTTTAGCTTGGTAGAGCGCAATATCAGCATCGCGCAACAGCTCGCCGCCGCTGAGGCGATCGCCCAAGGCTATTCCAATGCTCGCGTTGACGACCAACGGCATCGACGACTCATGGAGTTCGAATGGCTGGCCCATCACGTCGAGAAGTCGTTGTGCCACCAGTTCGGGAGCCACTGAAGGCAAACCACCATCGATCAGCACCACGAACTCATCGCCACCCATCCGGCCGATAGTGTCCGCCCCTCGCAGCGTGCTCGCCATTCGCGCTGCCACCGCAACCAACAACTGATCACCGGCTTCATGGCCGAGAGAGTCATTGACATTCTTGAAATCGTCAATGTCAACATAGAGGGCGGCACCGGTTGTCCCATTGCGACGGTTCCTGGCCAAGAGCTGGTCGATACGGTCCATGATCAGCGCCCTATTCGGCAATCCCGTCAACGAATCGTGCAGCGCCTGGAAACGAAGCTGATCGGTTCGCTCATCGACAAGCAACATCGAACGGGCTCGGCCGCTGCCTAGTACGTAAATGAACGCGCCGAGCAATAGGGTCAATGTGATCCCGCCCAGCAGTAGGGCCAGGGAGTCTGTCTCGCTGAATAATCCTCCTCCGGCAATGGTCCCATAGGCGAGGACGGTCCAGCCGTCGTGCAGATCGATGCTCGCGACCTGCGCTCCTTTGGGAACCGGACCACTTCGAAGCACGACCGTCGACGCCGTCCCTCCGTAGCGGAGGGCCACTGCGGTATTCGCATGTCCGCTGAGGGCCGTGTCGAAGATGACGTCCGGTACGAGGCTCATACCGATCCACCCCACGAAGGCCGCTCGGCGGGCGGCAACTGTCGTTGGCATCGATCCCCCCTGATAGACGGGCAGCACAAGGGACAATGTCGTGGTGTTCCCCACCTTCAGCGGCTCGAGCGCGTCTCGGCCCGAATCCCGACTTGCGAGGAGGGCCTTCCCCTCAGCTCCGGCGCAGAGGTCGAAGCCTGGAGGCAGACTCTCCTTGATGTTCCGAGAAAGCCCAAGCACCGTGAAGCAGTAGAAGGGCCGACTGCCCGCCGGTATCACCTGAAACGGCACAGAACTTACCGATGCGCCGACGGCTTCGATGACAGGCTTGGCCGCAAAGGCGGGGAGCTCCGAGGCGGTGATGATGCGCGATTCACCGAAGCCTTGAAGCTCTGGGTATCGCTGGAGCGCACCCATGGTGTTCGCCCATTGAGCGAACTGCGCCTCCGACGCATCTGGATTGCCCACAACGAATGCCCGCGCCCCCAGGATGAGATCGCTCTCATGCTGGAGATCGAGCTTCAACGTGGCAGCAATCCCCACTGCAGACGAAGCAAACGCGCGGTGCGACTTCTGAGCGTCCCCATGGGCAACCGCATCCGCCGCGAAGAGAGAACCGATGGTTCCCGCACCGACGAGCAGCACGGTCAGCACAATCCACACGCCGCGGCGTTTCAGTCGCCCACCACCGGCGGGAATGAAGCGCACTTCACGGGCCTCTGCAGTGCCTAGGGCGTTTCTACGCACAAGTGTTCTGAAGAACGGGACAGCGATGGCACCAAATCGGCATTCTCATCTATTACAAGTATCGTGGGCCAGTATCGCTAGGGCCCCGACTCAAACCCCACAGGAACACAACTCCTCAACAACTTGGTTGGCGTTCGGGGCCAAGCCTCAGGTCAACCTGCGGCTTGGCCCCCGGGCATGCCCGCGGCCTGTCGTGGATCTAGGCTCCGTTGTCGAAACAAGGAGGAGCGAAAGTGGACCGTGAGCAGCTCAGAGCGACTCAGGCACCACTGAAGGCTCAGTACCGGGACGACCCGGCGCGTGCGTTCATCACGCTTCACGCTGATGGAAAACTCGGAGATGAGGATGTCTCATGCTCAGTAGCGACCGGTCGGGAGATGGTGGAGGCTGGATTGCATCCTGCAACGGGTGGGGACGGTGGTCTGGCCTGTTCCGGCGACATGCTTCTTCAGGCACTGGTCGCTTGTGCCGGAGTGACGCTGCGATCGGTCGCGATCAACCGGGGGCTGACCGTCGGGGGGAGCATCCGGGCCGAGGGCGACCTTGATTTCCGGGGTACCCTCGGCGTCGAACGGGATGCCCCGGTGGGCTTCACGGCCATTCGGCTGCACTTCGATCTCAATACCTCGGCCACGCCCGAGCAAGTAGCCGATCTCGTCTCCACGACTGAGCGCTACTGCGTCGTGCTGCAGACGCTCGCAAAGGCCCCGAAGATCACCGTTGGCTCTGAGGCTGGATCCTCCTAGGGACGGACCTCTCTCTCAGCGGGACCACCGACGCCTCAAACGGTGTCCGCCATGGTCACTCCCAGAGCAACCTCGTCACAGATCCGGCGCGACAGCCTCAACCTGGATCCCGGTGATGGGTCACTGAGGCTTCTCGCCGGTCTCCACAATGAGAAGGTCGCAGGCAACCCGTTGCGATACCTTCTTGGCGACGGGGCCTGAAAGGAATCGAACGGCGGCATGCATGCCCTTCGATCCCACCACCAGGAGATCGGCGTTGTGCTCCACCGTGGCGTCCACGAGGGAGTTCGCAGGTTCACCCGCCACGACCAACGCGGTAACGTTTGCCACCCCGGCAGCCCGAGCTTCATCCCCGGCCTGCTGGACGGTCATTTCCGCAGCCGTGTGCGCCGCTCCCGCAAATCCGGCATCCAGGGCGATCCCTGCACTAGCCACGCCGGCCGGGGCTCGATCGCTGTAAGCCGAAATGATGATCAGTTCGGCGCCCACTGCCTTGGCCAGACCGATGGCCTTCCGGAGCGCTCGACCCGCCGTAACTGATCCATCAGTTCCCACCACTATCTTGGTTGGGACTGCGCTTTCCTCTGCGACTTCGTCACTCATCGCCTGCCCTCTCTCGAATCCTCGGATTTACCGGCGTAACCTGTATTGCAGTATCACCCAATCGCCGCTCGAATGCGAGGGAGACGCTGCCACCGAAAGTCCCTGATTCGCACCGGGATCCTCGGGGACTCGTTTTATCGGACTCCACCCTGAGCGCTGGACACTTTTGCCGGTAGTGGATCTCCTCCGAAATCCGTAGGCGGAATGCCCCCGGGGAGGAGTGCGGCCGCTCGGGGGAACAAAATGCGACGTATGCCCCAACCGGATTCCCAAAGCAATCGGCGCTCGATTGGCTGCCCCATTGGTGCCGGTCGGCCACGCTATGGGGCAGGCAAGCGCTAGTCGAGAAGACGCTCCACCAACGCTGCGTTTACACGCTCCCGAAACACGCGGTACTGCTCCTCAGCTTGCCAGGGCAACCCGGGCAGTCGGGCGATCACTTGCGGCTCTTGCACAATTTCTTGGCTCTTAAACTGATCTCGAGTGAGGTCCACCTCGACACCGGCCAGTCGATTCCAGTAATGAAATCCCTGGCGTGATCCGTTCTGGAAGAGCACTTCAGCCTCAAGCAGCTCACCTCCGAAGAAGTCATGCACCACCAATGCGCTCACGGCGCAGTGCCCGAGCGACGGGTTTGTGGGTGCCCAACCTGCTGCGTCGGTTGGATCGCAGGTCTCAAGACACCACGACGCTCTGATGGCCCTCTGGAGAACCTCCAGTGAGACTTCTTCGTTTGCCTCGCTGACGGGTCCTTTCACAGGCCCCAGTTAACACCGTCCCAGGGGACGCCCTGCCGGCGGATAGGTATAGTCTCCATTA
>Ga0302325_10033998_pt1 | contig 10434 bp, 9 predicted proteins | sample Palsa_T0_2_FD_201948 | JGI IMG/M metagenome (GOLD analysis project Ga0302325, IMG submission 201948) | Peat permafrost microbial communities from Stordalen Mire near Abisko, Sweden - Palsa_T0_2 | ecosystem: Environmental > Terrestrial > Soil > Palsa > Peat permafrost | place: Sweden: Abisko...
AAGGCCTTGTCGATCAGGCATTGCGCGCCATCAGGCCGCCGTCCACCGGGATCGTCACGCCAGTGATGTAGGAGGCGGCCGGCAGACAGAGGCTGAGGGTGATGTGGGCCACCTCCTCCGGCTCGCCATAGCGCCGCATCGCGGTGCGGCGGGCGGCGAACACAGCCTTGTCGGCGTCCGGGATGCCCCGGGTCATGCCGGTGTTGATCGGACCGGGGCAGATGCAGTTGACCGTGATGCCTTCCTTGCCCAGCTCCACCGCCAGCGCCCGGGTCAGGCCGGCGACGCCGGCCTTGGCCGCCGCGTAGACGGAATCCCGCGCCGTGGCGCCCAGCGCCTCGGTGGAGGCGATGTTGACGATGCGCGGGCTCTTCGACTTGCGCAGATAGGGCAGCGCGGCGCGGATGATGCGCGGATGGGCGGTGAGCAGGATCGGCACCGCCCGCGCCCACGCCGCCTCGTAGCCCTCCGAGTCGATCGGGGCGAAGGCGCCGACGCCGGCGTTGTTGACCACGCAATCGAGTCCGCCGAACCGCTCGGCGATCTCGGGGACGATGCGAGCGATGGCCGCCGCGTCGGCCACGTCGAGGGCCCAGGCGACGGCCTCGCCGCCCTCGGCGCGGATGTCGGCGGCGACCGCCTCGCAGGCCTCGGCGGAAAGGTCGGTCACCGCCACCTTGGCGCCTTCCCGGGCGAACACGTGGGCGGTGGCGCGGCCCATGCCGCTGGCGGCGCCGGTGACCAGCGCCGCGAGCCCCTTCACGGAGCGGCTGAGATCGGGAACGGGGTCCATGCAAAGACGAAGGCCGGCCTTTACGCCAAGTCCGTCAAGCGGCTAGGCGTCTACGCATGCTCGACCAACTGAAAGCCAACAACCGGGCCTGGGCCGCGCGCAAGGTGGCGGCCGATCCGGGCTTCTTCCGCCGCCTGGAGGGCCAGCAGGCGCCGCAGTACCTGTGGATCGGCTGCTCCGACAGCCGGGTGCCGGCCAACGAGATCGTCGGCCTCGATCCGGGCGAGCTGTTCGTGCACCGCAACGTCGCCAACCTCGCCCCGCCGCAGGACGCCAACTACCTGTCGGTGCTGCAGTTCGCCGTCGATGTGATCAAGGTGCGGCACGTGCTGGTGGTGGGCCACTACGGCTGCGGCGGCGTGGCGGCGGCGGTGGACGGGCGCCGGCGCGGCCTGGTCGACCACTGGCTGCACCCGATCCGCGAGGTGGCCCACGACCACGCCGCCGAGCTGGACGCCTTTCCGGAAGCCCGCGGCCGCCTCGACCGCCTCTGCGAACTCAACGTCATCCGCCAGGTGCGCAACGTCGCCTCCGACGTCTTCGTGCAGGACGCCTGGGCCCGCGGCCAGCCGCTGAGCGTGCACGGCTGGGTCTATTCGCTCGGCACCGGCCTGGTGAACGACCTCGGCGTCACCGTCAGCGACAAGGACGAGCTGGAGCGCGTGCGTGGCTGAGACCCCCGCCTGGCTGGACGCGGCGCTGGCCTACGTCCCGCGCTGGCTGGGCTACCAGCTGCGGCTCACCGAGCAGCCGGGCTGCAGCGTGGCCGTCGCCCACGGCGGCGAGGTGGTGTTCGAGCAGGCGTTCGGAAGCGCGAACCTCGACGCCGGCGAGGCGCTGACGCCGCGCCACCGCTTCCGCGTCGCTTCCCACTCCAAGTCGTTCACCGCGGCGGGCGTCATGAAGCTGCGCGAGCAGGGCCGGCTGAAGCTCGACGACGCGGTGGGCCAGTCCGTGAGCGGGCTGCACCCGGACGTCGCCGCGGCGACCATCGCCCAGGCCCTGTCGCACACCGCCGGCGTCTTCCGCGACGGCGTCGACAACGGCTACTGGTCCGGGCGCGCGCCGTTCTCCGACGCGGCCCGCATCCGCGCCGACCTGGCCCTGGCGCCGATCATCCCGGCGGGCACGCGGCTGAAGTACTCCAACCACGGCTTCGCCCTGGCCGGCCTGGTGATCGAGGCGATCACCGGCGAGCCTTACCGCGTCTGGATCGAGCGCGAGGTGGTCGCCGCCGCCGGCCTCTGCGAGACCGCGTCCGACACGCCGCTGGCGGGCGCCGCGCCGCTGGCGGCGGGACACAGCGGCAAGGCCCTGCTCGGCCGGCGGCTGGTGTTCCCAGGCGATCAGCCCACCCACGCGCTGGCCGCCGCCACCGGCTTCGTCAGCACCGCCGCCGACCTCGCCCGCTTCTTCAGCCAGCTCTCGCCCGCCGCTGACCGGAGCTTCCTCACCGCCGCCAGCCGCCGCGAGATGAGCCGTCCGCAATGGCGCGACCCTCATGCCGCCGCCCCGCGCAGCTATGGCCTCGGGACCATCCACGGCGAGGTCGACGGCTGGGCCTGGTTCGGCCACAGCTGCGGCTTCCAGGGCTATATCACCCGCACCAGCGTGGTCCCGGCCCTTGATCTGGCCGTCAGCGTGCTCACCAACGCCGTCGATGGCCCCGCCGAGATCTGGATGGAAGGCGTGCTGCAGATCCTCAAGCGCTTCGAGGCCGAAGGCGCGCCGTCGGCGGCCGTGGCCGACTGGAGCGGCCGCTGGTGGGGCGTCTGGGGCGCGGTGGACCTGGTGGCGATGGGCCAGACGGTGCTGATGGCCGCGCCCGGCCTCGCCAATCCCTTCCTGAAGGTCCCCGAGCTGACCGTGGACGCCCCCGACGCCGCCCGCATCACCCAGGCCGGCGCCTTCGCCAGCTTCGGCGAGCCGGTGCGACGCTTGCGCGGCGCCGCCGGCGAGGTGGTCGCCATCGACAGCGCCGGTACTCGGTTGCTGCCGGAAGCCGAACTGGCCGCCGAGCTGGGCGGGCGGTACGGCTAGGGGAACGCGGAGTTCCGTCACCGCACTGAACCGGGCAAGACCCTTGACATGAGTCGTTACTTTTGGTACTAGTTGGCGCGTCGAGGTCGAGAGGCGTCGGCGCGCTCTTTGACATCGTGAACCAGGGAAATCCCAAGCGCGGCCGGCGCGACCGCCGCCGCCTGCGGGAGTCAGCTGGGGCGGGCGCCGTTCTCGGCGCGGGGCGGCGGCGGGTCCGACTTCAGGTCCGCGGCCCAGACCACGGTGCGCAGCACCTGGGCGTTGTCGGCCTGCGGGTAGGCCTTGAACGCCACCCGCTCGCCGGCCTTGACCAGCACCTGCACCGACTGGCTGGCGCGCAGCTGGTATTCGATCGGCGCGGGGCCGTCGCGGCCCTTGGCGGCGGCTTCGCCCACCTCGATGCACACCCCGAGGCTGCCGCCGTTGGCGGTGACCACGCCCACCGACTGCACCCCGATGCGCACCACGCAGTCCTGCGCCCGCTCGATCCAGCTCTCGGTGCCGCTGGCGCCGGCGAAGATCAGCGAGGCGCCCTGCGGCGCCGCCAGGAAGCCGTTGTCGTCTTCGTTCAGCCTGAAGTGGGCCGCCATGGGGAGTCCTCCGCCTGAGCCCCTAACGCCGCTGCGCCGCGCTCGATCCGGCGCTGGTCAACGGAACTGGTCGCGCAGGGTGACGATCTCAGCGTGCTCGGCCTTCAGCGCCTGGCCGGCGCGCGCGGCGAGGTCGTGCGCCGGGGCCGGCAGCAGCGCGTCGGCGGCCGCCGCGTCGAACCGCAGCCGCAGGTAGTCCTCCGCCCGCGCCACCTCCTCGACCACCGCCTTGTCGCTGCCGTGGGCGATCAGGTCGCGCACCTGGACGAACGCCCGGTGCGCCCCGGCCAGCACCGAGCCGCCCGCCACCGGCTCGCCGCCGAACGATCGCACCTCCGCCTCGATCTCACCCCCCAGCCCGTCGCGCACCCCGGCGCGCTCAGTGAACAGCGCCTTGAACGCAGGATTGCGCACCAGGTCCGCGGCCTTGCGAAAGCCATCGGCGCTGTCCAGCGCGCTCTGCAGCAACCCGTTCAACACCTCGACGGCATGCGGATCGGTCTCGGCCATCGCCATTATCTCCGAGCGTCGCTGGACGCGTCAGGAAACGGCCGCCGCGCCCCGGCGTTCCGCCAAAGTGGCGAAGCCCCGCAGCGAATGACTGCGGGGCTTCATGGTGGAGCTAAGCGGAGTCGAACCGCTGACCTCTTGGCATGCGTTCGCGGTGTTCTAGCGTTTCCTGCCGTTGCCGGCGCTTTTCATCAGTGTCGCAAAATCCGTTTTCATATCAACGTGGAGCGCCATCTGGCGTCGCGTCGGCTTGCCTGCCGTTACCCGCGCTTGTCCAACAATATCTTGCCTTTCCGGTACCCCACGAGTACCCCAGTACCCCTGATCAGCGGTTTGTTCCGGGGCGACTATGGCGAAGGCGAAATTGACTGACGGCTACGTCGCCGATTTGGCGCGTGATGAAGCCGGGCGATGGATAGACCCGAATACGGGTGAGCCCTTCAACAGCGGCAAGGGCAACGACGTGATGGTGTGGGACGAAACGTTGTCCCGGTTCGGGCTGCACCTCAGGTCCAGCGGCGCCAAGTTGTTTTTCGCGCGCTATCACCCGAAGGACGCGCCGAAGGAGGTGCGTAAGCTCACATTGGGCGAGTTCGAGGCCAAGGCGAACAACACCACCACGGCGCGCCGCAACGCCAGCAAGATACTGTCTTCGGTGAACCTAGGCGGCGATCCCGTCGCCGCGAACCGGGCGAAAGCCGAGGCGAGGGTTGAGGCTGATCGGCAGGCCGTGGCCGCCCAGGACGAGCGCATCGACCTCGTGGTGGAACGCTACATCGAGGCCGTCGTGTCGAAGCAGAAGGGCGGCAGAAACCCCGCCAGGCAACTCCGTAGCGCGGCGAAAACGTGGGGGGGCCGTTTGGTCGGCGAGGTTCGGCGAAAGGACGTGGCGCAACTGATTGAGAGCATCGGCAAGCGCTCGCCGGCCACGGCGCGGCAGACGTTCTCCGCGCTTCGCGGCTTCTTCGGGTGGTGTATCGAGCGCGAGCTTACCGACGACGTTTCGCCCTGCGACCACGTTAAGGCGCCGCCCCGTCCTGAGGCGCGCGACCGCGTGCTGACCGACCGTGAACTGGCGATCGTCTGGCAAGGCGCCGACGCTCTCGGCTACCCGTTCGGTCCCATCATCAAACTTCTGATCCTGACAGCCGGCCAGCGCGAGGCGGAGGTCGCCGGCATGGCCTGGGCCGAATTGGACCTAGAGGCGGCGACCTGGACGATTCCGAAGGAGCGCACCAAAAACGGGAAAGAGCACGCCGTGGACCTGAACCCGGAGGCTTTGGCGATCGTGAAGGCCGTCCCGAGGGTCGGGCCCCTGTTGTTCCCGGCTCGGAGGGCGCCAGCGCGCCGGCATACCCGCACCGCGGAGCAAGAGTCTGCACCGCGCCCGGTGAACGGGTTCTCCGCCGCCAAGCGCATTCTCGACGGTGACGTTGAGCGCAAGACCAAGGCGCGCCTCCCCACGGCGGACCTCGCGCCTTGGCGGTTCCATGACTTCCGGCGCACGGCCGCGACCGGCATGGCTGGGCTGGGCTTCCCGCCTCATGTGGTGGAACGCGTCATCAATCACATTTCGGGCGTGACGGGCGGTCTGGTTGGAGTCTACCAGAGGCACGAATATCGGACGGAACGACTCGCGGCGATCCTGGCTTGGGGCGCCCATGTGGCGGCCGTGGTGATCGATCACGCCCCGATGGACGAAGCCGCCTAGTTGGCGCCGGCCTCCGCCCGACGCGCACAACGCGCCGACCGGCGGTGCCAGGCCGGTCGAGTTGGGCGAGGTGGAAGTGAACCGAGCGGCTATATCTATTAAGGCGGCTATAAGCCTGTCCTTTGCAACGCAAAGCAATACGTGGGCGCGTTAACCGCGGCCCTCAACCGCTTAACCGACTTGCGTGGTGTGAGGCGCGAACTACCCGCCGCCGCCCAGCCGATCCAGCGCCACCTTGAAGAACCCCATCGGCCGTTGCGCTGTGCAGCACCGTGGAGCCGGTGCCGGCGCGACGGCCGCAGCACAGGGATTGTGGCTCGCCAAGCGCCCGTGGCCAGCGCCATGGTCGCGGCGACCGAGCACGAATCGATAAGCGCAGATCAAGCCAAGCCCGAGCGCGGGCCTCGCGCAATCAGCTACCCGCCGAAGTATCCGGTACACCCGCCGACGACGGCCAAGGAGGCGTTGGTCGCGGCGTTATGTAGAGGTCGCGATCAATCTCGTGCGGCGTGGCGTGACGTTGGCCGAGCCTGGAGCTATAGCGATCCGATTGCCGCCCGCCGGTCGAGCCCGACCTTGAGCGCCGCTCCCGCCTGGGCGCGGGGCGGGCGCCGGTCGCAATGCCCCACGCCGGCCGGTGCTCGCCCGCGACCCAGGCGGCCACTCCGTGACGATGGACACCTCTCCGGCTGCGCCGCAGCACGCGGCCAGCCCGGCCTGGTCGTTCCCGGCGCGCGCGATGTTGAGTGTGGAATCTTCAGCGCCGCTCTGGCCCCGGACGCACGCCCTCCCGAGGGGGGCGGGGGTTAGCGTACTGTTGTTTTAGCTGATCTTTTCCATTCTATCCCTAAGAACTAACCCCTCTCTCTATGTATGTGTGTGGGCGACAGAGGCGACACGCTCCGGGACTGAAAACTGGCTGTCGCCTGTCGCCACGGATACATACAGAGCTCTACCCCACCAGCCGGCGGACGGCTTCGGCCGTCGTTATCGGCGCGGGCGCCTCCTCGGGCGGGAGCGCGCACTTGGCTCCAACCCGAACAAGCTGGCCATCAGCCACCATGTTGAGCACCATTTTGCTCACGGCTTTTCTTGTTCGCCCAAGCCCCATGCAGAGTTCGGTGTTGCTAACCGGCCGCCCCACGATGCGCACGTAGTCCAGAAGCTCCTGGCGCTCGTGGCCCAGTTGCAGAACGTCCGCGTCCCCAAGCACCCCACACCGGCAGGTACCCTTGTTGAACTGAACAGCGACGGCGAATTCCTCGATATCCCGCCCCCGCCCATTCAGCGTCACCCCCTTCGTCGTCTTGTCCAGCGTCACCACGCAGTCGGCCGCGCCCGTGAGCCCATAGGTGCCTGAGACCGCCTCCAGGGGGTCGTCCGCCGGCGCCTTGCGCACGTGGTGGATGATGATGATGGAGACCCCGCTCTCCATCGCCAGGCGCTGGAGGGGGGTGATCGCCTTGTAGTCGGCCTCGTAGCTGCTTTCCTCCCGCCCCTTCGTCTTCCGCACCTTGGCCAGTGTGTCGATGATGATGAGGGCCGGGTTGTCCGCCGCCAAGATCCACCCCTTCAGCTGATCAAGGCCGCCCTCGTCTATCAACGGCATCTCGGTCCATAGCGTGAGGCTGTCAGGCAGGCCCCCGAACGGCCGCAGCGATTTCAGCCGCCCCTTGAGGCGCCGCATGTTGTCCTCCAGCGCGCAATACAGAACCGCCCCCTGGCTGGCCGTGGCGCCCAGCACAGGCTCGCCCATGGCGACCGCGAGCGCGATGTCGAGCGCGAGCCACGACTTCCCCACTTTCGGCTTGCCCGCCAGGATGGTCACGCCCTCGCCGATGAAGCCGGGGAGCAGGTATCGCGCCGGGGCGAACTCCATCCCCTCTAGCGCCCCAGCCGTGAGGCGTGTGGGCATGCGCGAGCTCAGTGGCGGGACATTGTCGTTCGCCGGCGCTGGCCCCTGCTGGCGCCTCCTTCGGTTGAAGGCGCGGACTTCCCCCAGGGTGGGCTCGCGGTCGTCGGTGGCGTTCACCATCTCGTCCCCGTCCTCGAAATCTCGGCGCCCGTCAGGCCGTATCACGACCGACCCCGCCATCTGGCGGTAGGCGTTGCGATATCCATCGTTGACCGTCCGCGTGTCGCTCAGGCGATCCTGATACCGTCCCTTCTCGATCCTACCGTTGTCGAAGGCCTTTTGCAGCAGCGCGGCTGTGAGGGCCTGCGTCTCGTCGGCGGCGAGCCCTGCCCGCGCGCAGTCACCGCCGAACCGCAGCTGGCTGTCGTGGACGCTGGCGCCGTTGATCAGCTGCACGGCGTTCCAGTTGTCGGCCAGGGCCTGGCGGACGTTCTCGACCATCTCGCAGTCATCATCATCATCACCATCAACATCACCGGCGCTGCCCGCCGTGTCGGCGACGGTGAGGTCATAGGCGACACGGCGGGCCATTAGCTCGCGCAGGGCGATGTCGTCCTCGGAGAGCGCTTTGATCGGCGCCATCAGCTTGCGCTCGGCCGGGTCCTTGGGCGCACCGCGCCCGAGCCGCCCCATGACCAGCTCACCGCCCAGCTCCTCCACCACGAAGACCCGGACGGCCGCCATCAAGGCGTCTACCATCGCCTTCGTCACCGGCGTCAGGTCGCGAGGATCGGGGGGTTCCCCCTCGTCGAAGCGGTAGGGGCGCAGCGTCTTGGGGTGAATGCCCGACACCACGTAATATTGGCCGTCGCCCAGGAACTCCACCGCCTGCGCACCACTCCCCACCTCTGGCAAGGTGAAGGCGACGCGCTGCTTTTTGATATCCTCATCGGCCCGGTACATCATTAGCAGCTTGGGATCGTTTCCCCGCCGCACGGGGCCGTAGCCCAGCATCTCCGACGCCAGCACGCGCAGCTTCTCAGCGGCGCCAGCCACCGTCACGTCGACGTCGAGGCCCGGATACCGCTTCGCCTGGAGACCGACGCCGCCGCCCCAGGGCGCCCATCTCTCGATGTCGGCCTCGGTCGCGCAGCTGTGGCTCCAATCTCTCTTGCCGCCCCAGAGGCCGTGCGGGTGGTGCCGCGACGGCTGCTCATAGCAGTGGCCAGGCACCTTGCCGCGACACGCGCGAAGGCTCGCGACTCTCTGCGCCTCCTTCGCCGCCGCGTCGCCCTCCAGATTCCGCCGGGTGGAGATCGCCGCTCCGGGCGGGATGATCGGCAGGAGGTAGGAGGTGTAGCCAAGATCGACGTAGGGCTGAAAAGGTCCAAGGTCGATCACAGAACCTTCCTCCAGCCCAGCGGGTCTATCGCGTGGGCCTCGGCCGCCTCCAATCGGTCTTGAGCAGACCTGCCTGGACTCGGATCACCCATCAGCTGGCGCGTCACATTCGGCCCCCGCGCCGGCGTCCGATCAGCGCGCGTGCGGCGGATCGGGTCGATGGTCGGCCGGCCGGCGGCTTTGCGCAGCTGTTGCAGGTTGTCGTGGCCGCGATCGAACACCGGCGTGTCGTAGGCGGTGGGGCGGCTGGGCCTAGGCCTCACGCCAAGCGTGCCCCCGTGCCCCCGCGCTGCCCGACGAGCGGCTGGGATGACGAAGGCCCGTCTGTTGCGGTTGCCGCTGGGAACGGCAGCCGCGCCGCCGCCGCCGCGAGGCGGTGAAGAATAGTAGACGGAAATCATCTTTGACCTGTTTGTAGGAGGGGGGTGGGCGTCAGGCTCACCGCGTCCCACACAAGAAAGCGGGCTCGTTCGGCTGGGCCGTGTCAGAACGACGGCGGCTGCTGCGCTCCCCGTTCTTCGTTCACGCCCTGCGATGTGTTGCAGCGCGGTCGGCTTTGGGCCGGCCGTCGTCCGCGTGCGCGCGACGACGGCGCCAGTTGGTCTAGGCCGCCAATGCGTACTCGGAGGTGGAGCCGCAGATGCGGGCGTCTACGAACGCCTCCAGGTCAACCGCGCGGTAGACCACGCGGGCGCCGAGCTTGGCATACGAGGGACCGCCGCCACTACAGCGAAGCCTGTTCAACGTCGAAACTGAAAGTCCGAGGTAGTCGGCGGCGCGCTCGACGGAGAGGAGGAGCGGCACACTGGTGAAGGGGTCGCGGTCGCCCGCGCCTGAAATGGAATCTGGAAAACTGGTCAGCGAACTGGCCTCCTCTTGCCGCGAGCGCAACATATTTTGGGCGACGCGCCCCAATGCCTAGAATATGGGGCCACATGGTTGTCCGATCTCCAAGCAAAAAATGGAGTTGACCCGCAGCAATAGCAGCGGTTGAGCACCAGCGCTTATTCACCGTTCCCAGGACGCGGACGCGCGGCGCCGTGTACGACCTTGACCATACTGACGAACCTGGGCCGCACTGGGGGACTTCTGGCCAAAAGAGGCACCGTTACCGCTGCCGCCGCCTCGGCGGGCTCCAGGCCCCCTTCGCGGCCCAGGCTGGACCGCGTGCCGTCTTCCAGACTTCGACGGGGCCGCAGGAACCGGCCGATGCGGACCTCCGAAAGGCGGCGGCCGTAGAGCGGGGAAGTGTCGAAATAGCGCAGATTCGCGTGCCGGCTGGCCGCAAGCATCGCCTCGGCCTCGGCGTCGTCGAGCGCCTGGAGTTCGCCGGCCACGGCCACGCCGCCCGCGGAATAGATGGTGCCGGGAGGGCGGGAGAAACCCGTCTGCGCTTTTTGACAGCGCCCCAGCTTTTCGCCTCGCCGCGTCTTCTCTCCCGGCACGGCTAAGGCCAGCGCGGAAATAATCCCGACGTCTCACAATTTCAAACTGAGACACTAGCCGGCGCCAGCGCAACCCTCTGTCGAAGCGC